>ERZ1026882.20-NODE-20-length-180142-cov-6.888026_pt1 | contig 180142 bp, 149 predicted proteins | sample MGYA00380171_ERZ1026882 | MGnify/ENA primary metagenome ERZ1026882 (study PRJEB33269, sample SAMEA4719807) | human gut metagenome | biome: human-associated habitat; feature: organic feature; material: feces | place: Cameroon | collected 2013-10 ...
ATCACCACCGATATTATTGTGGGATTTCCGGGAGAGACGGAGGAAGAATTTAAAACAACATGTGATTTTGCAAAGAAGGTGTCCTTTGCGCAGATTCATGTATTTAAATATTCCAGACGTCACGGTACCGTTGCGGACCGTATGGAGGATCAGGTGGATGAGCAGGTAAAAAACAGCCGGAGTGACAGACTGTTAGCGATAGAAGCAGAACTGGAAAAGCAGTATCAGCAGAAATTTCCGGATCAGACACAGAAGGTTCTGATCGAGGAGCCGGTTCTGATCGAGGAAACAAAATACCTGGTGGGATATAATGAAAGATATATCCGGATCGCTGTGCCGTATGAAGAGGGAGTATCCGATGAAAGCCTTTGTAACAGCCTGATAGACGTGCATATTAATGGCTCGCTGGAGGGAGATATTTTACTTGGAAAACGGGAAAGGGCTTGTAATTTATAAAAAGATATATTACTATATTGAATAGATATGTGCTCGTGAAAGGATGGAGGTAGTGCCATTATGCAGGAAATCAATAATACACAATATTTTAACGTACAGAAGGATATGGATTTCGAGGTAAAGGATGTCATTGCCCGGATTTATGAAGCGTTGACCGAGAAGGGATATAATCCGGTCAATCAGATCGTTGGTTATGTGATGTCGGGAGATCCAACCTATATTACCAGTCATAAGGGAGCGAGAAGTCTGATTATGCGTGTGGAGCGTGATGAGATCATTGAAGTGCTTCTGGAGGATTATATTCAGAATAATTTCAAATAATTCCAGACAGATTATTGGAAAAGGGATTCCGGTGTTTTCACAGAGTGACGAAGGCAGAGGAATGGAGGAAAAACAGTGAGGATCATGGGATTGGACTATGGTGACAAAACCGTAGGAGTTGCCATTAGTGATGAGCTGTTGCTGACGGCGCAGCCTGTGGAAACAATTCAGAGAGAGAGACCGGCGAAGCTACGCAAGACATTTGCACGGATAGAGGAACTGATCGGAACGTACGAGGTGGACCGGATCGTGCTGGGGCTTCCAAAGCGGATGGACAACCAGGAGGGAGAACGCTGCGAGCGGACCAGAGAGTTTGGAGATCAGTTAGCAAAACGTACGGGAATCGAGATCATATATCAGGATGAGCGTCTGACCACAAAGGAAGCAGACGCAGTATTAAATGAGGGTGGAGTCCGGAAAGAAAACCGAAAAGAGTATATTGACAAGCTTGCGGCATCGTTGATTCTGCAGGGTTATCTTGATATACTCGCAAAGTAAGAATGGAGATCATAGATGCAGAGTATTAATTTTATCACGGATGAAGGGGAGGAGATCCCTTTTTATATAATTGAGCAGACTACATTGGCAGGAAAGGATTTTTTGCTGGTGACCGACAGCGATACGGACGAGGATGAGGCAGAGGTCTATATTATGCAGGAGATCAGTGATCAGGATGATCAGACTGTTTATGAGTTTGTGGAGGATGAGGCACAATTAGAAGCACTTTCTAAGGTGTTTGCGGAATTACTGGACGACGTGGATATTCAAATGTAGAAGGATGCAGGGGAGAGATGCCTGACAGACGGGAAAGAGGTCTGGAAAGGCTTTGCTTTTTTATGCAATTTTCTGGATTTTAATCAAATAATAAATAATAAATCGAAGAAAGGCAGGGTATTTCATTGAAAAAGGAAACGGAATCAAGTGCGGTACAGAACAAGGCAGCAGAGGGAGAAAAGGGAGCGAAACGGATCATCAGAAGAGGAAGAAAGCCATCCGCAAAGGCAGAGCGTGAGACAAAGGAGACGGTAGAAAAGCCGAAGAGAACAAGAACGACAAGAACGACGAAGGCAGCCAGGGAAGAAAAGGAAAGCGTGGCTGCAAGAGCAGATAAAGCTGTTGCGGAGAAGGTACGGCGTATGACAGAAAAGTCAAACCAGAAGTCAAAGAGCAGTCTTGTTGGTCATGGACTTAAGATCATTCCACTGGGCGGCCTGGAGCAGATTGGTATGAATATTACCGCATTTGAATATGAGGACAATATTGTAGTGGTAGACTGCGGTCTTTCATTCCCCGGAGATGATATGCTGGGAATTGATCTTGTCATTCCGGATATCACATACCTCAAGGAAAATATTGATAAGGTCAGAGGCTTTGTGATCACCCATGGACACGAGGATCATATTGGAGCGCTTCCATATGTTCTCAAGGAAGTAAATGCTCCTGTTTATGCAACAAAGCTTACTATGGGCCTGATCGAAAACAAGCTCAAAGAGCATGTGATGCCGAAGCCGGTGAAGAAAAAGGTTGTAAAATATGGTCAGTCTATCAATCTGGGATGTTTCCGTATCGAATTTATCCGCACGAACCACAGCATTTCTGATGCTGCGGCACTGGCAATCTTTACCCCGGTAGGAACCATTGTTCATACCGGAGACTTCAAGGTGGATTACACTCCGGTACGTGGAGAGCCGATCGATCTGCAGAGATTTGCGGAGCTTGGCAAAAAGGGTGTATTGGCATTGATGGCAGACAGTACCAATGTAATGAAGCCGGGCTTTACCATGTCAGAGCGTACTGTAGGTAAAACCTTCGATAATATTTTTGCTGAAAATACAAAGCATCGTATTATAGTGGCAACCTTTGCATCCAACGTGGATCGTGTCCAGCAGATTGTGAATTCTGCAGTGAAATACGGCAGAAAGGTTGTCGTCGAGGGAAGAAGCATGGTTAATGTCATCACCACAGCCACAGAGCTGGGATATATTGACATTCCGGATAATACACTGATCGATATGGACCAGATGAAGAATTATGCACCGGAGAAACTGGTGCTGATCACCACAGGAAGCCAGGGAGAGGCGATGGCAGCGCTGTCCAGAATGGCATCGAATCTTCACCGCCGGATCACAATTGAGCCGGGCGACACTGTAATCTTCAGCTCACGTCCGATCCCCGGCAATGAAAAGAATGTTGCCAAGGTAGTCAACGAGCTTGCAGCAAAGGGAGCAAAGGTGATTGAGCAGGATGCCCATGTATCCGGACATGCCAGTGAGGAAGAAATCAAGCTGATCTATGCGCTGACAAAGCCACAGTATGCGATCCCGGTTCATGGAGAGTACCGCCATCTGCAGGCACATGCGGAGCTGGCACAGCTTATGGGTGTGCCGAAGGAAAACACAGTGATCCTGTCCTCCGGTGATGTGCTGGAGATTGACAGTGAGCACTGTGCACTGGTAGGAAAGGTACAGGCTCAGGGTATCATGGTAGACGGACTTGGTGTTGGTGATGTCGGAAATATTGTTTTAAGAGACAGACAGCATTTATCCGAAAATGGACTCATTATTATTGTATTGACATTAGAGAAATATACCAATCAGCTTTTGGCGGGACCGGATATTGTATCCAGAGGATTTGTCTATGTACGGGAATCAGAATATCTCATGGACGAGGCAAAGAGCATTGTATATGCGGCGCTGGAAAGATGTCTGGACAATCAGGTATCTGACTGGTCCAAGATCAAGACAGAGATCAAGGACAGTCTCAGTGATTATCTCTGGAAGAAGATGAAACGTAATCCTATGATCCTGCCGGTTATTATGGAGGTTGAGTAGCCTATGAGTGGAGAGACGCAGCTTTTGATGGAGCAGTTGATGGAGGCCGTAAAGCGCACCCAGGAGTACAATCAGTACCAGACGCTTTTGGAGAGTGTCAAAAAGCATCCGGATATTTACCGGAGGATCGGGGAATTCCGCAGAGGCAGCATCGTGTTTCAGATGACGGATCATGCAAATCCTATTGAGGAAAATAATGCATTGCAGAAGGAGTTCGCAGATCTGCAGACCAATGGTCTTGCCAACGAATTTCTGGCGGCAGAGCATCAGTATTGCATGATGATCAAAAGGATGCAGGGATATTTTCTGGATCATCTGGATCTGGAACTGGAGTTTTTAGATGAATAGCTGGAAACCGGCAGTGATGACCTCGGTTTATATCGTGCTCTATTCGCTGCTGGTGTTAAGTGTGGCGTTTTTGTGTTATCATGGATATCGTTTCTGCTATGATGTGTTCGCTGATGTCCGGGTAGAGCAGCAGCCGGGAGAGGACATTACCTTTTCGGTGTCTTCTGCAGACAGTTTCCGGGATATTGCGGCGAAACTGCAGGACAAGGGTGTGATCTGTGACAGATACAGTTTTCTTGCCAGAGCGGGGATTATGAAAACAGATCGGAATAAGATCTATTCCGGCAAGTATATTCTGAACAATTCCATGACATATGAGCAGGTAATCAATCGTTTGACAGTATCGGAAGGGTTTGACAAATGATAATTGATGAGAGACTTTCAGTGTTTATTGATGCGCTGCAATGGAACCTGCCGGGAGAACTGGCAGAGCTGGAACAGCAGGCACTTGAGGATCAGGTGCCCATTATCCGGAGGCCTATGCAGACATTTCTGGGGTTTATACTGGGGATGACACAGCCGGCTTCCATTTTAGAGATCGGAACGGCTGTTGGATTTTCCGGCATATTGATGAGCGAATATGTGCAGGAGCAGACTTCCATTACCACCATAGAAAAGGTGCCGGCAAGGATCCGGGCCGCCAAAGCAAATTTCGTACGTTATGGCAAGGAAGACAGGATCTGCCTGCTGGAGGGAGATGCGGCAGAGGTACTTGAAAAGCTTTGTGCACAAGGGAATCAATATGATTTTATTTTTATGGATGCTGCCAAGGGACAGTATCTTAATTTTTTGCCGGATATATTGAAGATGCTTCCTGAAAATGGTATGCTGATAACAGACAATGTATTGCAGGATGGTGACGTGATCCAGTCACGTTATGCCATTAACCGCAGAGACCGTACGATTCATGGACGGATGCGGGAATATCTGTATCGGCTGACCCATTCGGAGGAGCTTGATACAGTGATATTGCCTGTGGGAGACGGAATTACCGTGTCCAGGCGGATAAAGTGAGGTGAAAGGGTTGTTATCAAATGGAAAGCCGGAGTTATTGATACCGGCAAGCAGCTTGGAGGTTTTAAAGGTAGCCGTGATATATGGTGCTGACGCAGTATATATCGGCGGCGATATGTATGGACTCCGTGCAAAGGCCAAAAACTTCTCTCCGGAGGATATGAAGGAGGGCGTAAGCTTTGCACATGAGCATGGAAAGAGAGTGTTTGTCACAGCAAATATAACAGCTCATAATGGGGATCTGGAAGGAATCCGCCATTATTTTGAGGAGCTGAAGGAGATCGGTCCGGATGCGCTGATCATTTCGGATCCGGGAGTTTTTGATATTGCCAGAGAGGTCTGTCCGGAGATTGAGGTGCATATCAGTACCCAGAGCAACAATGTCAATTATGGCACATATCTGTTCTGGCAGCGGATGGGGGCAAAGCGTGTGGTATCCGCCAGAGAGCTTTCAATCCGGGAGATTAAGGATATCCGGGCACATATTCCCGATGATCTGGAGATTGAAACCTTTGTACACGGTGCCATGTGTATTTCTTATTCCGGCAGATGTCTTCTAAGTAATTATTTTACAGGGCGGGATGCCAATCTGGGAGCATGTACCCATCCATGCCGGTGGAAGTATTATATTATGGAGGAGAATCGTCCGGGAGAGTTTCTTCCGGTAGAGGAAAATGAGAGAGGCACATATATTTTCAATTCCAAGGATCTCTGTATGATCGAGCATATACCGGATCTGGTAGATGCCGGGATTGACAGCTTCAAGATCGAAGGACGTATGAAAACGGCTCTTTATGTGGCTGATGTGGCAAGAACATATCGTCAGGCAATCGATGATTACTTTACATCACCGGAGCTGTATGAGTCCCGAAAGTCATATTATATGGATGAGATATCCAAGTGCACGTACCGTCAGTACACGACGGGCTTCTTTTATGGGAAGCCGACCCATGAGGGGCAGATCTATGATAATAATACCTATGTTAAAAAATATACTTATCTCGGCATCGTCAGCGAGATCACAGAGGATGGATATGCTGTAATGGAGCAGCGCAATAAATTCTGTGTTGGCGATGAGGTGGAGATCATGAAACCGAATGGCAGCGATTGTCGCGTCAAGGTGCTTGCCATGCGGGATGAAAAGGGAGAAGCGATGGAAAGCTGTCCTCACCCACAGCAAAAGATTCAGGTGAGGTTTAGTGAAGTTCCGGACAGAATGAATCTGATCCGTGTATCATGTGAGTAAATACATTTGGGAGGAAGAGTTATGGAAAAAAATGTAAGACTGAGAGTACTTTATGTAATGGAGCTGTTTGTGCAGCAGACAGACGCAGAAAACGGAGTGACTATGCAGGAGATTCTGGACTGGCTGGCAGATCATAATCTTACCGGAGAAAGAAAGAGTATTTATGAGGATATTCATGCACTTAAGGAGTTTGGTCTGGACATTCAGTACACACAGTCCGACAAAACATATCGTCTTGCAAGTCGTTAATAAAATAAAAAAGGAGAAAAAGAATGACACCACAGCAGAAATATTTAGACATTGTGGATGAGGTGATCGCAAAGGGTCCATTTAAACCGGACTGGGTATCCCTCTCTGATTATGAGACGCCAAAATGGCTCAAAAACGGTAAATTCGGTATATTTATTCACTGGGGGCTGTTCAGTGTACCGGCATTCAATAATGAGTGGTATTCCAGAAATATGTACATCCAGAGTATGGAGGAGTGGCAGCATCACAGAGATACTTTTGGAGAGCATACGAAGTTTGGTTACAAGGATTTCATTCCGATGTTTACAGCACCGAAGTTCCAGCCGGAGGAGTGGGTGAAGCTGTTTAAGGAAGCCGGTGCAAGATATGTGATGCCGGTGGCAGAGCATCATGACGGATTTCAGATGTATGACAGTGAGATCAGTGAATGGAACAGCGTCAAGATGGCGATGAAGCGTGATGTGCTGGGAGAGATGAAGGCAGCGATCGAGAAAGAGGGACTGACCTTCTGTGAATCAAATCATCGTGTAGAGCATTCCTTCTTTATGGGACATGGCAAGGAGTTTGACAGTGATATTAAAGACCCTATGAAGTTAGGTGATTTTTATTATCCGGCAATGCCGGAACCGGACAATCAGGATCTGTTCAGTCCGGCACCTCCACAGGATTTTATGGAGGACTGGCTTGCAAGAAACTGTGAGCTGGTGGAGAAATATCATCCAAATATGGTTTACTTCGACTGGTGGATCCAGCATGATTCCGTAAAACCATATCTGAAGAAGTTTGCGGCATATTATTATAACCGTGGTCTGGAATGGGGACAGCAGGTGACAATCTCCTACAAGCATGATGCTATGATGCTGGGAACCGGCGTTCTCGATATGGAGCGTGGCCATTTCGCAGAGGCAAAGCCATTTACGTGGCAGGCAGATACCTCGATGGCTTACAATTCATGGTGTTATACGGAGCAGAATCGTTTTAAGCCAACGGTAGAGATCATACAGGATCTGGTAGATATCGTCAGCAAGAATGGATGTCTTCTGCTAAATGTCGGACCGAAGGCAGATGGAACTATCTGTGATGAGGAGATTAAGATCCTTAAAGAGATGGGTGAGTGGATGAGTGTCAACGGAGAGGCAATCTACGATACACATCCATGGCGTATTCAGGCCGAGGGAAGTACCAAGGGTGTAGAAGGTATGTTCTCCGAGGAAGGCCGTCAGGCGTATGGCAAGGACGATATCCGTTTTACATGCAAGGCAGACTATATTTACATTATTGCCATGAAGCAGGAAGGTGCCGACGTGGTTGTAAAATCTATGGGAGAGGACAGCAAGGACTTCCATGGAATTATTCTGGAGATGAAGGCACTGGGATATGATGAGCCGGTCACATATGAGCGTGACGCGGATACCATGACGATCCATGCACCATTTGTACAGAGTGATATGCCGGTGGTATATCGGATGAAACTGAAATAATGAAATATAGAATAGAAAAGAGAAAGGCTGATACATCATTTGATGTATCAGCCTTTTGTTACACCTCAAAGCTATGTCCAGATAATTTTGCAATAAAAAATTTATTAGAAAACTAAAATGGTTTATGCCATGAATATAACGTCTGTCTGTTGTCTGCAATTAACCAAGCTTAACAACGTTAGCTGCCTGTGGTCCCTTTTCTCCGTTTACAACGTCGAACTCAACCTCTTCACCCTCGTCAAGAACCTTGAATCCGTCCATCTGGAGTGCTGAGAAATGTACGAATACATCCTTGCCAGTCTCGTCAGAGATGAAACCAAAACCCTTCTTTGCGTTAAACCATTTAACTGTACCCTTCATAGTAGTGCCTCCTAAAATAATGAAAAAATTTTGTAACCTGTGTGAGCACAGATTCAACAACAGTTTTAATCTACCATATTCACCTGTTCCTGTCAATGTAAAACAAATGAAAAGCAGTGCTAATTTTTATCAATGCCAAGTTCCTGGGCAAGCTCCTCCAGATACATCCATCGATCCATTTTCTGTTCCAATTCCTGGGAAAGCTTCTCTTTTTCTTCGGATAATTTTGCGAGCTGTACGAAATCGCTGGCTGCCCGGGTCATTTCGGTGTCGATCGCGTCCAGATGTTCCTCTATGGCAGCAATATCGTCTTCAATGGTCTCGAAATCCTTTTGCTCCTGATAGGTCATTTTTTTCTTTTTGGTCTGTCCGTCCTTCCAGTTGTTGCGGTTTACGGTTTTGGCTGTCTCTGCTTCTGACGGTGCTTTGGAAACGGAGTTATTTGTGTGACCGTCAGCCGCTGTATTTTTAGCTTCACAGGCATGAAGGTAGTCGGTATAGCCGCCCTCGTACTGAACCAGTCTGCCATCCTCTTCATAGGAAAAAATCCGGCGTACCACACGATCCAGAAAATAGCGGTCATGGGAAACGACTGCTACGATACCGTCAAAGTGATCCAGATAATCCTCCAGAATGGTCAGAGTGGCAATGTCCAGATCATTGGTTGGCTCATCAAGAAACAGGACATTTGGGGCTTCCATGAGAATACGGAGCAGATAAAGACGCCGCTTCTCGCCACCGGACAGTTTTTTGATCAAGGCATACTGCATATCTCCCGGAAACAGAAAGCGTTCCAGCATGGCAGAGGCTGTGATCAGAGAACCGTCCGGCTGGCGGATGTATTCCGCGCCGCTGCGGACATAGTCGATCACTCGCATGTTTTCATCCAGTGCTTCATTTTCCTGGGAAAAATATCCGATCTTGACAGTCTGCCCGATCGTTACGGTGCCGCTGTCGGGTTCAACGGAACCGGCAATGATCTTCATCAGCGTAGACTTGCCGCAGCCGTTGGGACCGATAATACCGATCCGGTCATCCCGCAGGAAGATATAAGAAAAATCATGGATCAATGTACGATCTCCGTAAGATTTTGTGATATGTTCCAGCTCCACGGTGGTTTTACCAAGACGGGAGGAGACAGATGCCATTTCCACGGAGCTGTCGCGAACAGGTGCCGCAGTATCCCTCAGTGCTTCATAACGTGCGATGTGTGCTTTCTGTTTGGTAGAACGGGCTCTGGCTCCCCGCTGCATCCAGGCAATCTCCACCCGCAGCAGGCTCTGGCGTTTCCGTTCCGTTGCCATTTCAATCTCTTCTCTCTGAGCCTTTCGTTCCAGATATCCCAGATAATTGCAGCTATAGCTGTAAAGCTTGCCTTTGTCGATCTCCACGATCCGGTTTACTACGCTGTCCAGAAAATAACGGTCGTGAGTGATCATGATCAGGGCGCTTTTTGTATTTTTCAGAAAGGTTTCCAGCCATTCCGCCATAGCGCTGTCGAGATGGTTTGTAGGCTCGTCCAGGATCAGAATATCAGAGGGAGTCAGAAGAGTGCGGACCAGAGCGATCCGTTTGCGCTGGCCGCCGGAAAGCTCTGTGATATTCTGGTTTAACTGTGTAATCCCAAGTTTCGTGAGCATGGACTTAGCATCGGCCTCATAATCCATGGGACTGCCGGAAATATCGTCTGCCAGAGGCAGAGCGGCAGTCAGGGCATCAAAGCTTTCCGGAAAAACCGGGTTCTGGGGAAGGTAGCCGATACGCAGGTTTCTTCCCATAATGACAGTACCTTCATCCGGTTCCTCCCTGCCGGCAAGAATCTTTAAAAGGGTCGATTTGCCGGTTCCGTTGATGCTGATGATCCCGACCTTCTCCTGTTCGTTGAGGGAGAAGGAGGCGTCATCAAATAATTTGCGTTCTGTATAAGAATGTGTTAAATGTTCTGCTGTGATCAGATTCATAAGTAATCTCCATTTCCTTTTTCATTGACACGACACGGGAATCCTTTATAATAAAGAAAAGAATAAACGTGTGATGATGAAAGCATACAAAATTTTGCTGCTCTCATCATATGATAACCGTAAAGATTTATTCTGTCAAAATATGAAATGAGGGGGACAGCATGAAAAAATATAGTCGTTCGGTAAATTATTACGAGACGGATCAGATGGGAATCGTGCATCATTCCAATTATATCCGCTATTTTGAGGAGGCAAGGCTTCAATGGATGGACGAGATCGGCCTTTCCTACCGGGGGCTGGAGGAGCGGGGCATGATCATTCCCGTTACCTTTGTGGATTGTCAATATAAACAACCGGTTCGTTTTGGGGATAAGATCTGCATTTCGGTTCGTATGGCAAAGTTTGACGGATTGAAAATGGAATTTGCATATGAAGTGCGTGATGAGATAACCGGGGAGCTGCGCAGTACCGGAAGGACCGGTCATTGTTTTCTGGACCGGGATATGCACCCGGTACTGATCCGCAAGAACGCTCCGGAGTTGTATGATATTATGTTAAATGCTCTTCGTGAGGATGGAGGAGCAGGTAGAAAGGGAATGTGAAACGGATGAAGAAAAAGTTGTTAACCATATTGATCACCAGCCTTGTGATGATCGCAGGGATGGGAGCATTTTTGTGGAAGATGAATTCCGTGAACCGGCAGCAGGAAAAGAAAAAGGCTGCCCTTCTGCAGGAGGAGATGGACACGGACACGAAGGATAAAGCACTGGAGGATGTGGATAAGCTGGAGCTGCAGACGCTGTATCTGTCTGGAGACAAGAAAAATGTAGTCACCAGAGAGTACGGAAGCGTGGATGCCATTTACAACAAGGCAAAATCTGCTGCGGCAGAGGATATGCTGACAGATATCAAGAAAAAACGGGACTATTCAGAGGAGGATCCTCTTTGGGCGTATAATCCGTATGGAACGAATCCGGAGTCTTTATATATGTATTTTAAGAGCAAAGGCAGATTTTACTGCAGATATACAGTTTCTGTGGATGATGACAAGATTCCGGACTTTACACGGACGCTGGATAACGGAGCCTCCGGTAATGTTGCAATGGAGCATGAATACCAGATCATTGGACTGGTACCGGACAAAACAAATTATCTGATCTTTAGGCTGTACAATAAAAAAGACGAGCTGGCCAATACCCTGTACTATAAAGTGGATATGCCCAAAAGTTACAGTGGAGCACAGACCATTTTGAAGCTGGAAGAGGGCAGAAGCAAAACACCTTTACAGAATGGACTTTATACGGTGTTTGCAGGGACAGGCACTAAAAAGCAGGCAGTGCTTTTGTATGACAACAGCGGTGTTTTACGCGGAGAATTCCCGACGAAGGAAATCGGCTATAATATGGAGCAGATTTACGATACGCTGGTGTATGAGGTGGATGACAATACTCTTGCCCGCGTGAACGAACTGGGGCAGGTAGTGGATTGTCTGGAAATTCCACTGCATCATATCTATGGAGAGTTTGCCTACGATGGAGCCGGAGCCGTTTATGTACTGGCACAGCCGGTACAGCGTTCCCAATCTCTGGGAAGTGTGGTCAAGGTTGAGGTAAATTCCGGGGATGTATCAGATGCACTGGATTTATCGGATATTCCATCTCTGGTAAAGCTGGTCAAGCGGGCGGACAAGAGCGGAAAGCTGAAGGGCAGAAATTATATGGCACCGGACTCCGTTCAGGTGACAGGAATCAACCAGTTATTGCTGGGGTCTTCCAAATATTCTACGATCATGAAAGTGAGTAATGTCAACAGTTTAATGCCAAAGCTGGATTATATGATGACGGATCAGAAATTGTGGAATATATCCGGCAAAGGAAAAGCTATGAAACGTCTTCGCAAAAAGCTTCTCACAAAGGCACTGGCAGATGGTCAGGCGGAGCCGACACAGGCGACACCGATCGTTAATTCGATCCTTGACAGCGGAAAGACAACTACGCCGGAGCTGTTCCGGTCACAGTATGGACAGAATGCACTGGTCGTAGAAAAAAGCAGTAATCTGGCAGAGGGACAGTATTATGTCGGTATGCTGAATAATAATGCCGGCAGGGGAACTTCCGGACAAAAAAACAATTCATATTATTATAAATATCTTGTGGATGAGTCGGCGGGGACATATGCTCTTCTGGAAAAGGAACGTCTTACCTGGAATGAAAAGGGTGGTAATGTGACACCGTACGATGAAAGTTTCTTATATTGCCGCTCCGGGGATCATATTTTTGAAGAAACAGGCAAAGACGGCAGACAGATCCGTTCTTTCCATGTCAAGGGGGCATTGTACAGAGTTTACAAAAATGACTGGAAAGGATTCTGGTTTTATTGACAAAATGACGAAAAGAAAACGCTATTTTTGTTGACCATGCACGAGAAAAGAGGTATACTAAAAGCAGTAGTTTGTATGTTATGCAATGAGCAAATGGCGTATGAAATCACTAAGAAAGAGGAGGAACATTAAAATGAAATTTTTTGTTGACACAGCAAAGATCGAAGACATCAAAAAAGCAAATGATATGGGTGTGATCTGTGGTGTAACTACAAATCCATCCCTGATCGCAAAGGAAGGCGGCAAAAGCCAGGAGGAGATCCTGAAGGAGATCGCTTCCATCGTGGATGGTCCGATCAGTGGTGAGGTTAAGGCAACAACGGTTGATGCAGAGGGAATGATCGCAGAGGGACGCGAGATTGCAAAGCTTCATCCAAACATGGTAGTAAAGATTCCGATGACTGTTGAGGGTCTCAAGGCTACAAAGGTTTTGGCTTCTGAGGGTATCAAGGTAAATGTTACATTGATCTTCTCTGCCAATCAGGCACTTCTGGCGGCCAGAGCAGGTGCGGCATATGTATCACCATTCCTGGGACGTCTGGATGATATCTCACAGCCGGGTATTGATCTGATCGAGACCATTACAGCTATTTTTGATAACTATGGTATCGACACAGAGATCATCGCAGCAAGCATCCGTAATCCGATCCATGTAACGGACTGCGCTCTTGCAGGTGCTGATATCGCAACTGTTCCGTATTCTGTGATTGAGCAGATGACAAAGCATCCGCTGACAGATCAGGGTATTGAGAAGTTCCAGAAGGAATATCTTGCCGTATTTGGTCAGTAAGCAGTATGAAGAGCTCTTTCCAGGGACATAATATGTCATCCGGGAGTACATCACTTTATACAAAAATGTAAAGACAGAAAGGAAAATAAAATGGATACATTAGCATTAAAGAAAACTGCAAATGAGATTCGTAAGGGCATTGTGACAGCAGTACACAGTGCAAAATCCGGTCATCCGGGCGGATCCCTTTCTGCAGCAGACATTTTAACATATCTTTATTTTGAAGAAATGAATGTAGATCCAAAGGATCCAAAGAAAGCAGACCGTGACCGTTTCGTACTTTCCAAGGGTCACATTGCACCGGCACTTTATGCCACATTAGCGGAGAAAGGATATTTTCCGAAGGAGGATCTTAAAACACTTCGTCATGTTGGATCTTATCTGCAGGGACATCCGGATATGAAACATATTCCGGGAGTTGATATGTCAAGCGGTTCCCTGGGACAGGGAATTTCCGCAGCCGTTGGTATGGCACTGTCCGCAAAGCTGGACAATGCAGATTACCGTACCTATACACTGTTAGGTGATGGCGAGATCCAGGAGGGGCAGGTCTGGGAGGCTGCAATGTTTGCAGGTGCCCGCAAGCTGGATAATCTCGTAGTGATCGTAGATAATAATGGACTCCAGATTGATGGAGATATTGCAGATGTATGTTCACCATATCCAATCGCTGAGAAGTTTAAAGCATTTAATTTCAATGTGATGGAGATTGATGCCCATGATTTTGATCAGATCGCAGATGCTTTCAAGAAGGCAAGGGCTACCAAGGGAATGCCGACAGCGATCATTGCAAAGAGTATCAAGGGTAAGGGCGTAAGCTTCATGGAGAATCAGGCAAGCTGGCATGGTTCTGCTCCAAATGATGAGCAGTATGCACAGGCAATGGCTGATCTGGACAAAATCGGTGAGAGCTTAAAGTAAAGGAGGATGAACATGGCTGACGTAAAGAAAATCGCGACGAGAGAAAGCTACGGAAATGCGTTGAAGGAATATGCAGAGGAATATCCAAACCTTGTAGTGCTTGATGCCGATCTGGCAGCAGCAACCAAGACTGCAATCTTCAAAAAGGCGTATCCGGACAGACATATAGATTGTGGTATTGCAGAGTGTGATATGATGGGGATTGCAGCTGGTCTTGCAACAACAGGAAAGATTCCGTTTGTAAGCTCCTTTGCAATGTTTGCAGCGGGACGTGCTTTTGAGCAGGTTCGTAATTCCATTGCATATCCGCATCTCAATGTAAAGATTGGTGCAACACATGCCGGTATCTCCGTAGGAGAGGATGGAGCAACCCATCAGTGCTGTGAGGATCTGGCATTAATGCGTACAATCCCTGGAATGATCGTAATGAATCCATCAGATGATGTGGAAGCAAAGGCTGCCGTAAAGGCTGCTTTGGATCATGATGGTCCTGTATATATCCGTTTTGGCCGTCTGGCTGTGCCGGTGATCAATGACAGACCGGACTACAAGTTTGAGATGGGAAAGGGTGTTGTTCTCCGTGAGGGTAAGGACGTGACTATTATTGCAACAGGTCTTGAGGTTGGAGAGTCTCTGGAGGCTGCCGAGAAGCTGGCAGCAGACGGCATCTTTGCTAAGGTGATTAATATTCATACGATTAAACCGTTGGATGAGGATCTGGTGGTTGCTGCAGCCAAAGAAACAGGCAAGGTTGTTACGGTAGAGGAACATTCTGTTATTGGCGGTCTGGGAAGCGCAGTCTGTGACTGTCTTTCTGCAAAGGCACCGACAAAGGTTATGAAGATCGGTGTTAATGATACCTTTGGTGAGTCCGGTCCGGCTGTAGAACTGATCAAGAAATATGGTCTGGATGCAGACAGCATTTATGCAAAGGTTAAGGCATTTGTTGCAGAGTAAGATTTGAATTTTAACAGCGGTCTGATCCATAAGCTGTGATCAGCGTAGGGAAAATATCATTTCGCTGTACAGAATAAAAACGGGGTTTGTACAAAAACGTACAAACCCCGTTTTTGCGTAACAGGAAAAGTTTTAGTTGAAAATTTTTTCATTCGGTGCAACATTTTCTGTTCTGGGGACACAGTTTAATAGGAATTCCAAATGGGAAACGATAAAAGACGGAAAACGTGCCCTTGGGGGAACGGGATGCAAATGTTTTTTTGCATCCCGTCAGGGGGCAGAAATGGAGTGGCCTATGAAAATGACAGAAACAGAGAGATTGATCGGTATGCGGATGGAACAGGTGATGCTTCGCAGACACCGTTGGGGAAAAAAGGTTTTGGCAGGGTCAGTGGTGATCTGGCTGGTGTTGGTGATTTTGCTTTGCAGTGTCTTTTTTGGAAAAAGGAGAGGGGAATACACAACCGATATTCCATGTGTTTCAAGCTATCATGAGATATACCGGTATTTTTCGGGACTGCTGGAGAAGCAGGACCGCTATATGCTGGAGGATGGGGGAAACCTGACGGCACTTATGAAGTCCTCGTCATCGACGGGAGGAGTGAATGGTTCTGCTGTCCAGGTAGGAAGATCGGTGGAAACATATACTTCGATGAATCAACGGGAGAAAGGGATCGGAGAAGCAGATTATGCCGTGACGGATGGCCAATGGATCTATACATTATCCAGTAAGAAAAAGCAGCATACAGTTCATATATTCCGGCCGGATGGAAAGAAAACGCAGGAGGTGCAGAGCATTCCCGTTCCGCTTCCGGAGGACAGAGATGGAAAAAGATACAAGCTTTACCGTTCGCCGATTTGGGAGGAATATAATGCAGAGCTTTATATCAGCGGAAATATTCTGACCGTTGTGGAGGAGATTCAGGGAAATTTTGAATGGGATATAAAGACTGCGGCATATTTTTATGATATCTCCGATATGGAGCATCCGACGGAAATCAGACATACGATACAAAACGGAAATTATAATACGCTGCGGGAATATGATGGTATGTTATATCTGGTCACGCAGCAGACAAAGGTTCCGGTGACTGCTATGAAAGAAGAGAACAAAGATCGTTATATTCCGGGGCTGGACGGGGAGCTTTTGGGAACGCAGAATATTATACTGCCGCCGGATTCGGATGGAAATGCCTATACCATGGTGAGCTCGTGGAAATTATCCGGAGATGTGCAGAGACAGGATGTGAAGGCAGTGATTGGAAGGTATCTGGATGTATATATGACAGAAAGTAATTTATATCTTTCGACGACACTTTATGCAGATACGGACAAAAAAGAAAAATATGATCAGACCCGTATTGTAAAACTGCAGTTGTATCAGGGGCGTCTGATCGGAGACAAAACCGAGACTATGCAGGGAACGATCACCAGCAGCTTTGGAATTCAGGAGCGGGAGGATAAGCTGTATGTGATCACGCAGATCCTTCATTATCAATATGAGGATGATCCGGACATGATTGGCACAGTTATTGGAAGCACAGAGGTGTGTGCTTATGCCTTTGATCAGAACTTCCGGCTTTTATCGAAACAGAAAAATATTGCCAAAGATGAAGATATTAAGGCGGTTCGTTTTTTGGACGACATGGGTTATGTGGTGACTTATCAGCAGCGGGATCCTCTTTTTAGCATTGACTTTTCTGATCCGGAGAAATTGAAGGTAGTGGATAAGATCGAAATGCCCGGTTTTTCCGGTTATCTTCATCCGGTGAAAGATGATCTGCTTTTGGGGATTGGGGAAGCAGAGGACGGAAATGCTAAAATTTCACTGTACGATATTACGGACAATCACAAACTCAGCATTTATGATGAAAAGGAAATAGATCATATAAAATATAACAATGTACTGGAGGATTACCGGAAAATTTTTATTGACGAAGAAAATAATATAGCAGGCTTTGGCGGGACAGACTATGGAGACAGTGATGACGAGAAAGAGGAGAACCGTGAGCAAAATTATTATGTATTATATCATTATGACAGAGATGGAAAGCTGCAGCAAATAGGAGAATATCCTGTAAAAAAAGAATACCGGGGATTTATAAATCAGAAATTTATCGGGATGCGGATCGGAACGTGGTTTTATGTGATTCCGGAGGCGACCTCCCGACAGGATGATATGGAGATTGTCCCATATTCTTAGGAAAACTCTTGAAGTTTGCTAAAAAATATAACCGGCATCTTTTCTGTTTTAATCATGTATAATTGCCATCTTCAATGGAAAAAATAGGCATAAAAGACCTGTGCATTTTTTGTACAGGAAAGGAGGTGCCGGATGGCAAAAAAAGAAATCGGAAAACAAAGTGTAGAATTTGACTGTCCGCCTCTGATCGTAGGGGCGGCGTCTGTTGTAGGGGAAAAGGAAGAGCAGGGACCCTATGGAGAATATTTTGATCATGTGATCAGGGAGCCTATGGCGGGGCAGGACACATGGGAGGAGGCAGAGGAGCGTTTTCAGCAGGTAGCTGCGGAGATGGCGATTGAAAAATGCGGACTGGAAAAAAAGGACATTCGCTATGTGGTGGCGGGAGATCTACTGGGACAGTTGATCGCATCCTCCTTCGGACTGATGAATCTGGATATACCCATTTTTGGTGTGTACGGAGCCTGCTCTACCATGGGAGAATCGCTGGCGATCGGATCAATGTTAGTGGACGGTGGATTTGCGGACCGGGTGGTAGCTCTTACCTCCAGTCATTTTGCAAGTGCGGAAAAGCAGTTTCGTTTTCCTCTGGGATATGGTAATCAGCGTCCGAAAGCGGCAACCTGGACTGTGACAGGGAGCGGGGCAGTTGTACTTTCCTCTCAGTTTGATACCAAAAAGAAGTTGGAAGGAAAAACCAATGTCCAAAAAATCGTACAAGTCCGGGGTGTGACCACAGGGAAGATCGTGGATTACGGAGTAAAGGACAGTATGAATATGGGAGCATGTATGGCGCCGGCAGCAGCAGATGTGATCGCGGCAAATCTGGAGGATTTTCAGAGAAAGCCAGAGGATTACGATCAGATCATTACCGGTGATCTGGGACAGGTCGGCAGACAGATCCTGTTAGATATTCTGGAAGCAAAAGGCTATGATATTGCGTCCCGTTATATGGACTGCGGTATTGAAATTTACAGGGATGATCAAAATGTCCAGTCTGGTGGCAGCGGCTGCGGATGCAGTGCTGTTATGCTGACCGGATATATTTTGCAGAAGCTTCAGAAACAGGAATGGAAACGTGTTTTATTTGTTCCCACAGGGGCACTTTTATCGCCGGTAAGTTTTAATGAAGGAAAAAGTGTTCCGGGAATTGCGCATGGTGTCATATTGGAAAGTGCGGAGGAAAGATCAGAAAAGAAATCATAAAATCCGAAAGATATTTTTTGGAAAAATCATTCAATAATTGTCATGAAAAAGGAGAACGAAAAATGAATTATATATGGGCATTTATCGCGGGAGGATTAATCTGTGTGGCTGTGCAGATTTTGATGGATAATACAAAATTACTGCCGGGACGCATTATGGTAATTCTGGTGTGTACCGGAGTAATTCTTGGTGCGCTTGGCTGGTACGAGCCTTTCGAAAAATGGGCGGGTGCCGGAGCAACAGTTCCGCTGCTTGGTTTTGGAAATGTTTTATTTCGTGGTATGAAAGAAGCGATTGACAAAGAAGGATTTATTGGATTATTTAAGGGCGGTTTTACGGCATGCTCCGTGGGAGTTTCCGGAGCGTTAATTTTTGGTTATATTGCCTCGTTGATTTTTAAACCAAAAATGAAATAAAATCCACTGGAAAAACAAGGCAATATTTATAATTTTTTTGAGGAAAATTCAAATAATTATACAATAGTAACAAAAATTGAAAAAAGGGTTGAAACTTTTCGAAAAACGCTATAAACTTCTTATCGTAGAACGAATTGTTGATTTTTTCTTTAGTTATGAAAAGGAGAAGTATTATGGCAGATAAGAAAAATACTACCGCAAAAAAAGAGACAGTAGCAAAGACAAACACAGCAGCAGCGATTGCAGCTACCGTAGCAAAGAAGGCAGAGCCGGCAGCTCCTGTAGCAAAGACAGCAGATACAACAGCAAAGAAGACAGAGGCACCGAAGGCAGCAGAGAAAAAAGCTCCTGCAAAGAAGGCTGAGGCACCAAAGAAGACAGCAGCAAAGAAAGCTGAGCCAAAGAAGCGTGGAAGAAAGCCTGCAGCAAAGAAGGCTGAGCCTCGTGTTCAGGAAGTATACTTTGAGTTTGACGGCAAGCAGGTTGAGGCTGGCCAGGTTGTATCTTTGATCGAGCAGGCATACAAAAACGAGGGTCATCAGATTGGACGTATCAAGGATCTGAAGGTTTACATTAACTCTGAGGAAGGCAAAGCATATTATGTCATCAACGGAGACGATGGTGAAGGAAAATGCATCGAGCTGTAAGATTTGTTTTAAAATATACAAAGGGCTGAGGTTCTTTAGAATCTCAGCCCTTTTTCCATGGTCATCCATGGAAGATATTGGGATGTTGTGTCCCGGTTACAGGTGATTATTTACCTGCCATAGACTCTTCCTGGCGCTTGATCATCTGACGAACCATCTCGCCACCAACAGAACCATTCTGTGCAGAAGTAAGGTCACCGTTATATCCACCATTCTTAAGTGGTACTCCTAACTCGCTGGCAACCTCCATCTTAAACTTATCCATAGCTTCCTTTGCCTGTGGAACTTCCATTCTTGAACTCTGACTGTTTGTCATTTTTTTCTACCTCCTTGAAATTGTTTTGCCGATTGATTTCATTCTGTATATACAGATTCATATCTTTTTCGGCGGGATAGGCTTTGTTGTTTGCTTATCCTGATTTCTATTATCTGCAAATGCACTCAAATTATTTTGCCAGTTTCTTCCTTTTGCAATAACAAGATCTTGACGGAAAAAATACTTATTGCAAAATTTTCGTCAAATGGTTGAATTTTTTACGGGATGTGGTAAAATAGAATAAATAATTGTGTTTAGAACTTATGAAAGGATGGAGGATATCATGAAGCATATTCAGACATTAAACAAAGCAAACTTAAGCGAGTCCGCAAAGAAGGGCGGCTGTGGTAAGTGTCAGGCATCTTGCCAGTCTGCATGCAAGACATCTTGTACTGTAGGAAATCAGAAGTGTGCAAGAGAGGATGACGACAAATAATTGTTGTGATTGCTGAAAGCTGATAGCTGCTGCAATTTATTGCAGCAGCTATTTATGTGTTGTCAACATATTAGAAAGAGTAAAGAGGACAAAAATGATTCATAAATTTAAAGCAAAGGATTTAAATATTGTATTGGATGTAAATAGTGGCGGTGTTCATCTGGTGGATGATATGACATATGATCTGCTGGATTATATTGAGGAGCCGTTAGAGGAGACTTGTCCGCAGAAGGCGCTGGATGAGCTTAGCGGCAAGTATACGGTAGAGCAGTTGAAGGAATGTTACGGAGAGATTCTGGAACTGTACCATGATAAGGTACTGTTTAGCGGAGATCCATATGCCGTTTATGCAGAGACGGCGATCAATTCTCCGATCAAGGCAATGTGTCTTCATATTTCCCATGACTGCAATCTCCGCTGCAAATACTGCTTCGCCTCCACCGGTGATTTCGGTACGGGACGTAAGCTGATGCCTTTGGAGACTGCAAAGGCTGCGATTGATTTTCTTTTGGAGAAATCTGTGGGCAGAGAAAATCTGGAGTTGGATTTCTTTGGTGGAGAGCCGTTGATGAATTTTGATGTAGTAAAGCAGACCGTAGCGTATGCAAGAAGCAAAGAGAAGGAATATGGCAAGAATTTCCGTTTTACCATTACGACGAATGGTATGCTTTTGGATGATGATGCCATTGATTTTATCAATAAGGAAATGTACAATGTGGTTCTTTCCATTGATGGACGTAAGGAGGTCAATGACCGTATGCGTGTTCGTGCCGATGGCAATGGAAGCTATGACCGCATCGTAAAGAATTTCAAGAAGCTGGTAGAAAAGCGCGGCGATAAGGAATGGTATGTCCGTGGTACTTATACCAAGTATAATCTGGATTTCTCTGAGGATGTATTCCATTTGTATGATCAGGGCTTTGACCAGATTTCTGTGGAGCCTGTTGTGGAGGATCCCAAGGTAGAATATGCCATTACAGAGGAGGATCTGTATCAGATCTGTAAGGAATATGACCGTCTGGCAGACCGTTTGATGGAATTAAAGAAAAACGGCGGATTCCTGAATTTCTTCCATTTTATGATCGATCTGGAGCAGGGGCCATGTGTGATCAAGCGTCTTCGTGGCTGTGGCAGCGGAAACGAGTATGTTTCCATTACGCCGGATGGAGATATTTACCCTTGCCATCAGTTTGTTGGCCATGAGGAGTATTGCATGGGGAATATCGAGGAGGGCACCTTCAATGAGGAGATCAAGAAGGAATTTGCCGGAGCTCATGTTTATTCTAAGCCATCCTGCCAGAAATGCTGGGCAAAATTCTATTGCAGCGGTGGATGCAATGCAAATAATTACATTTATAACGGAGACATTCACAAGGTACATGAGATGTCATGCAAGATTCAGAGAAAGCGTCTGGAGAGTGCTATTTTGATTAAGGTATGTGAGATGCTGGAGAAGGCCGGCACACAGGAATAAAAGACAGAAAATGCGGATTTTTATTGCCCTGTTTATTTGTGTATAGTATACTTATGGTATATGCATGGACAAAACATTGGTTTTGGCGGAAGATTTATACGTGACAGATAGGAATGGAGGTATTATCATGAGGTTAGTAACGAGATCAGATTTTGATGGATTAGCATGTGCGGCTCTTTTAAAAGAGGCAGGAATTATCGATCACTGGAAATTTGCCCATCCAAAGGATCTGCAGGATGGATTGATTGAGATCACAGAGGATGATTGTCTTGCAAATGTTCCTTATGTAGAGGGCTGTGGACTTTGGTTTGATCACCACTCCAGTGAGCATGAGAGACAGCAGCTTGCAGGAAAGTATAAGGGAGAGAGCCGTATTACCCCATCCTGTGCACGTATTATTTATGAGTATTATGGTGGCAAAGAGAAGTTTCCACAGTTTGACGATATGATGGAAGCTGTTGATAAAGTAGATTCTGCAAATCTTACGATTGATGAGATCCTTCATCCGACCGGATGGATCCTGGTTGGATTTATTATGGATCCCCGTACCGGACTGGGACGCTGGCGCAATTTCCGCATCCCAAATTATCAGTTGATGGAGGAGCTGATCGATGCCTGCCGTACCATGACCACAGAGCAGATTCTTGCGCTTCCGGATGTGGTAGAGCGTATTGAGATTTATCATGAGCAGTCCGAGAAGTTCCAGGAGATGGTAAAGGCATATACCCGTGTGGAGGGAAACGTAATCATTTCTGATCTTCGCGGTGTAGATCCGATCTACTCCGGCAATCGTTTTATGATCTATAGTATGTATCCGGAGCAGAATATTTCCTGCTGGATCGTAAATGGAAAAGGCGGCAAAGGATGTTCCGCAGCCGTTGGTTACAGTATCTTAAATAAGACCTCCGATGTGAATGTGGGAAGCCTGATGCTCAAGTATGGCGGCGGTGGTCACAAGGCGGTTGGTACCTGCCAGTTTTCCGATGAAAATATGGATACAGAGTTACCAAAGATGTTAGATGAACTGATTGCAATGTCCAACAAATAATTAAAACAGAAATGAAACATAGGGACAGATTTTTCATTCATTGAAAAGCCTGTCCCTGTTTTTGTCCGCACAATAGAGATTACAGCTCCGGTGTGCAGACATATTTACACTTACATATCAGGAGGATTAAAATGGTTTTAATGTTAATGGTTGTGCTATGTTACACCATATGCTCTCTCAGTGACAAATATGCAGTTGCAAAAATAAAATTTAACGGAAATGAGCTGACCTTTTTGATGGCAGCAGCCACAGCTCTTTTTATGACATTTACCCTTCCCTTTGTGGATACCCGTGTGATATGGGGGATTCCGGCGGTTGCAGCAATCCTGCTGCTGACGGCATCCAAGATGCTGGAGTTTCAGATGTCTGCTTTGATCCTGCAGGATATGTCCGCATTTGAACTCAAGGCATGGCTGGGGATCTGTCTGTTTGTGTCCTATTTTACGGACATAGTGATGAAGACCCAGAGTTTTTCATGGCTTCGTCTGGGATTTATTGCAGTGACAGTGATTGGGCTGGTTCTGATCGCACAAGCCGGCAGAAAGAAAATACGCTATGGAAAGATCGTCCTTCCGTTGATCGTTTATCTGGCGGCAAAATATGGATATGGACTGGTGATCGCAGCAGCAGAACCGTATATATCTTCAACCATGTGTCTTTATTTTGCGCTGATCCTGCTGGCGTTGATCCTTCTTCCTATGGCACATCCGGTCCGGATCTTCCGGGAAAAACGAAACGGCGGTCTGTTTGTGGTATTGACAAAGATTCCGAATGTTGCCGGTCTTTTAGGAGAGAATGCAGTGATCGCCGTGAGTCTGGCGAATTACTCCTTTATTCAGCCGATGATATTGGTTGTGCTTTTCTTTTGGGGAATTGCCCGGAAGGAGGAGGAACACGATCTGCTCAGTGTGCTGGGAGGAATTGTGTGTATTGTAGGAATTGTGGGATTTCAGTTTGTTTAAAAGATATCAATGATTGCAAGCTTTTAGGGAAAATATCGTTTGATGCGGTATTTTCCCTTTTTTTGAGTGATACTTATATAAAAATAGCTTGACAATTAAAAGAAAGTGAATTAAATTTATAGAGAATGGTCTACAAATATAGAGAGAAAGAGTGTCGTTATGAAAATTAAACGTATGAAACTGTCAGATTGTGAAAAATAGCGATGAAATATATATGAGATGCGGGGAAACAGGTTACATGCTTCCAAATCAGGGAGATACAGAGTATATGTGAAAAACGAAAGTGGCAGCAAGGTCAGAATACAAGGATTTTACAGATGTCACTAAAAGTAACTGTATTCAGATGTTTTATCTTATACTGCTGAAAATTATTATGATGGAGGAGGAATTTATTATGAAGAAAAATCTAAAAAAATTTAGTGCAAGTTTATTGTTAGGTGCGTTAATTACGTGTGGAACCTTTGGAGCTACAATTGTTAATGCGGCTAGTACATCATTTAAAGTTGGAGGAAATACAGTTAATTGTCATCTATCTTGTAATAGTACAAATGTACAAGCTGTTACACAGTCCACATCATCAGTTAGTTGTGGTGTTCAGCTGTCCTATCAGTTTTACAGTACAAGTTCAGGAAGTTTCGATGCTGTTGTGAATATGCCGAAAAAAACAGGAAATGCACAGGCTAACATTACGAAAAATTATCCGTCAGGAAAAAGCTGCAATTATGCATATAGTGTGCATTATGGAAATTCAAAATCAAAAAATTTAATGGTAGGAACGATAAGATAGAGCATATTTTTATAGTAATGGGGGGAAGGGGGACTCTCCTTCTCTCTATTATTGTAAATGGCATTTTTAAGTTGGAGGGATTTGATGAAACAGAGGGCAAGGGTCAAGATTTTTGTATTGCTTGCAGGGATTCTGTGTTTGGCATTTCTGGTGGGGAGTATCGTGGTTCAGAATCTGCCGGAGGGATTCAGTCAGAAGTCAAAAGAAAAAAAGGAGACTGCTTTTGATGGAATATCGTCATATGTAATGGGAGCTGCCTATGGAAGCAGCGGAGAGTATTATAAGTCAGAGAATGATTTTCTATATTATCTGGATGCGTCAACTGGGGAAAAATCCATTGTATGCACAAAAACGAATTGTGAGCATGAGGCAGGAAAGTCGGAGGGCTCTTTGGAGCGGACGGAATGTGAGGCGGATTTTAGTCATATCAGTGCCTATATACCCCATGGGAATAAGCTGTATTATGTTCCTGCAGATCCATTGGGGAAAAATGCACCATGGGAGATTTGGGAGCAGGATCTGACCGGTGGCGGTCAGAAGAAGATAGTGGAAATTGATGAGAAAGAGAACACCTCTATAACTATCTTCAACATACAGTGCGATGGTTTGTATATGGTGGTTTCGTTTGAGGAGGCAGGATATTACAACGAAAAAGGAGAGTACATAGAGTATGATAGCTATCGTACAAAAGCGGGAATTTATATTATCAATATGAATGACTGGAGCTTTCAGCGGGTCTATCTAACACGGGATGAGAAGGATAATGCATTTGGAAAAGACGCCAGACCTTATATATCACAAATAAGTCTTGGAAGTGAAGATGTATCGCTCTATTGCTTATATTATGATGAGAATTTTGATGGAAAGAAAATAAATAAACTACCGGAAAAAAAGCAGATAAATTACCTGGATAAACATTTACATTTTATGCAGGTGGATGTTTCTCTTTCGGACGGAGAAATGGAAAATGCGCAGTCCTTTGACGAAAATCATGATTTTGTTTATGCGGGAAACTGGTGTATGATACAGGATTACTATGGAAATTTCACGGCGAAACAATTTCGGGGCGGGGAAGGAAACAGTATCGTGGTTTACCATTCGCCGGAAAATGAAGAAAAGGAATACGATAGCGGATACAGAGGCGTGGCCGTGACAGAGCGCAGTGTGTTATATACGATTTATGACAAAAAGAGGGATGTTCTTGACTGGTATCGGTATGACCGGGAAACGGGACAGTCAGAATGTCTGGCAAAATCGGAGGCTTCCGTGGTTCCGCAATATGCCACGAATGAGTATGTTTATGTAATGATATTTTGGTCGGATGATGATTATGAACACTATGCTATTCCGTTGAAAGAGCTGGAGAAGGGAAAATATCAGTTCCCGGAAAAGTCAGAAAAAAAGAAAATCCAGGAAAAGCAGGATATAAAGAATAATGATCCGGAAGATACTGTAGTCTGGGGGGTCCAGAGTAATCAGCTTCCATCGGCAAATGCCGTTTCTCAGATCAATCATTATCTGAAAAAGAGCGGGTATGACTTTAAGGTGGAATTTATCAGTGCTTTGGAGAATGATCCGGATAAGCTTGCCCAAAAGTATCCGCAGGTAGATATTTTGCAGGTACCGTCATCTATGGTTTATAATAATCGTTCTGCCGATGCCCTGAAATCGGGATATTATGAACCACTGTCCGATTTTTTGGATAATGGCGGCAAAAAGCTGAAAAAACGGTTCAGTGAGACGGAATGGAAACAGGTGGAGGTCAATCGGGAAATCTATTCTGTGCCGAGTTCTATGCTGGATTATGAGGGAATCTATATTGCATACAATAAAAAGCTGAAGGGGAAGGACGGTTTCAAAGAGGCAGATACGCTGGAAAAGGTAGAAAAGATAGTGAGTGGAACAGAAGTGAAGGCGAAGTATCCGATCATCTTATTAAATAGTCTGGAGGATGGTAATCTGTCCGGTTTTGCTGACAGTGATTATTGTCTGGGACTGGCACTGGATCATCGGACGAAGAAGTCAGAGCTATGGTATGAAAGCAAAAAGGTTCGTGCCGTATACGAGAGATTTCATACCTGGTATCGGAGAGGATGGCTGTCAGAGGAGAATTATATAAGCAGTACGGCAGGAGAGGATACTGCGGCATGGGAGCAGGGGGCTCTGCAGAGTGGTGACTGGCTGGTGGCAATCGGTTATGGAGCTTGCAGCGAGGATATTCAGAAAATGTCCTGCGAGATTGTCCGGCCAAAGCAGACGGTATTCTCAAAGGCAAACATGTCCACCGGTGTGGCATCGGCATCAAACTGTAAGGAACAGGCAGAAAAGTTTCTGGAACTGGCATATACGGATCAGAAGATTGCTGATTTGATGCTGTATGGTGTGCAGAAGGGAAATTATCAGGTGAAGGATGGCGTGGTCAGCAATTATTTGCAGGAGCTGCAGACAACATTTTCTTTTCTGAGAATGAATTTTGGAAATCAGATTGCAGCAACGCCGCTGGATACAGATGGGGAATCCGGCAAATCGGAAAATCGCAGGAAATATTTTCAGTCATATAATGTAACCGAGTCACCGTTGATCGGCTTCCAGCCGGATGCCGGTGATTACGAGAAGGATCTGGAGAACTATATTAATGCAATGCGAAAGGGAGAGGATATCTGGCATGCGCAGAACTTTGATTGGGAGTATGGCAGTATGGTGAAGAAGCTTGCCACTAAGAGGATGAAACAGTACCGGGATGATGTGGAAAAGCAGATCAAGGCGTGGGAAGGGTAGAAGATGAATAATTACAGCATTTGACAAGCAAGGTGGAGTAGGTATGTGGAGAGAGCATAAAAAATTGTGGAAGCAACGGGCGGTAGCAGTGTTTGTAGTGGCAGGACTTCTACTGAATCTGTTTTTGCTGCTGCGGAGTGAGTACAGCCGTCAGTCATGGATGGAGCCGACAGTATCCTGTTATCGCAGCATATACCATGAGATCAAAGGGAGGGAGCCGGCAAAGGCAAAAAGCTATCTGAAGAAAAAGTCAAACAATCAGAATATAGCGTATGAACGAAGAATTGGTTATGAGACGATGCTTGACGAAATATCCCGTGCCGGCAGCTATGACGATTATCTGGAGGAGCGGGAGAAGGATTATTCTAAAAGTAAGGTGTTTGAAGGTTTTCGAAAAAGCAGTAAATACGATCGGAAGGATGCTGCAAAGGTTATGAAAATGCTGCGGCAGTTTCAAGGAAGTACAGTGCAGATCGTTCCTTCCAGAGGCTGGGCAATGATCCTTCTGTTTTTTCAGACGGATATTGCCGGTCTGGTGACCTTGCTTGCCGCTGCAGCCGTTTCCTTTATGCAGGAGAAGGAACGGGGAGAATATTTTTTTATCCGTACAATGAAAAGGGGGCGGGAATCGTTTATTATTTATAAAGTATTGGCACTTTTGCTGTTTACAATGGAGGTGATGCTGCTCCTTTATCTGGAAAATATCCTAGTGGCATGGAAATTGTATGGACTGGGAGATTTAAATGCCTGTCTGCAATCCGTAAATGGATTTATTGGAACCGGCGTGGCAGCAGATTTAAAAGAAAGTATTGTCCTGTTTTTGGGACTGAAACTGCTGGCGTATTTTGTGAGTATGCTGTTAATATTATTCCTGATGACGGTCTGTGGTACATCGCAGAAATTGTATATCTGTCTGGCGGTGATCTTAGGGGGAAGCAGTCTGGCATATTGGGGAATATCAGCGAATAGCTGGGTGTCTGTTTTGAAGTATGTGAATCTCATAGGCTTTCTGCATACGGGCGAAATGATGGCAGTATATCGGAATATTGGACTGTACGGTTTTCCGGTCAGTTATATTACAGTGGGGATCGTGTTTTTTATTGTAGCGGGTATTTTACTTTTTTCGGGAACTGTATTTTTCTTCTGTGACCAGAAAATTGTATCCCGTGCCAAATGCCATATTCTGTCACAGGGGAAGCGGCAGAAAAAAATACGGGGATATCGTTTATTTTACGGGGAAACAAAAAAGATACTGTATTATCAGAGAGTGCTTTTGATGATATGCATATTTGCAGGAGTGATCTGGTGGAACTATACAGCGGTACATTCTCTGTATGATGATGAATCGGATGTCTACTATAAGGAATATGTGGATCAGGTGTCCGGATCGTATACGAAGGTTTCTGCCAAAAAAATAAAACAGTGGCGGGAGGAGAGACTTGCTCTGGAAAGGCAGATCCATAAGGAAAAACGGAAGGCGGCTACGGATGAACTGAAATCAATTGTGGAATCGGGATATGCCAGGGAACGCAAAAGAACAGAGGGTTTTCAGGTGTTGATGAATCACATCAGCTATATTTCCGGGATTTCGAATGGAGGACTCTTTTACGAGAGAGGCTACGAGCAGCTGACGGGGTATGAGATGGCATGGAAACGGGATGCGGTGCTGGCATTGGAGGGCGTTCTTATGGTGATCCTTACGGTGGCAGGGATTTATTCCCGGGAATATGAAACGGGAATGATGCGGCTGCTGCGGACAACGCCTGGGGGAAGGCAGGAGTTGTGGAGTGCCAAGCTTTGGATCGGCATGGGGATTGTTACAGTAATCTATGGAATTATCTATGGAAGTGAATTTTATCGTATCTTAAGTGCTTTTGGAACAAAGGGCTGGAACTGCTCCGTGGCAAGCATGGCCCACATTCCGATGTATCTGTCGGGACTGGCGGTGGTGGACTATCTGGCGTTGATCTCTGTCATGCGTTATTTGGGATTTTTCCTGGTAATGGCTGCGGTTTACCTGATCTCCAGCCGTGCGAAAAGCTTTATTATGACAGTGGTATACAGTATTTCTATATTTGCGCTGCCCTTAGTTTTGTATCTAAGTGGAGTGAAGGTTTTCAAATATGTACTGCTTGATCCGCTGCTTTTGGGAAATATATTTTGATGCTGCCGGAGGCTGAGTATTTTTCCATTTTAAGGATGGAATAAATGGGAAAGGAGTTTAAAGCGTATGGAGATTACAATCTCTCATCTGACGAAACGGTTTGGGGATAAAACAGCACTGGATGATGTGAGTCTGGTGCTGGATTCCGGTGTACATGCTCTGCTTGGACCAAATGGGGCAGGCAAAAGTACGCTGATCAATATTTTGACGGACAGCATTGTGCGGGATCAGGGGGAGGTGCTGTGCAATGACCATGAGATTACTAAGCTGGGGGCAAAATACAGGGAGCTGTTAGGATACATGCCACAGCAGCAGAGACTTTATGAAAATTATACGGCAGAAGAGTTCTTGAAATATATGGCGGCGGTCAAGGGGATTGCCCCGGCAACAGCCGGAAAGCAGATTGCGGAGCTTCTGCAGGTGGTCAATCTGTGGGAAGTGCGGCGCAAAAAGGTGGGAGGCTTTTCCGGAGGAATGAAGCAGCGTGTTCTGCTGGCACAGGCACTTCTGGGGAATCCACGTCTGCTGATCCTGGATGAGCCAACGGCGGGACTGGATCCCAGTGAGCGGATCAATATACGAAATTATATTGCCGCTGTGGCACAAAAAATGATCGTGCTTTTTGCGACGCATGTGGTCAGCGATATTGAGTGCATTGCCAAGGATGTGATCCTGATACGGGATGGAAGGATCTGTCAGAAGGGCACGCCGGTGGAGCTGATCGAGAGCATACAGGGGAAGGTAGGGGAACTGCCATGTGATCTGGATAGTCTGGAAAAGCTGCAGGAGAGGTACTGCACCGGTAATGTTTATCAGAGGCGGGAAGGACTTCGTGTGCGGATCGTGGGGGATGAGCTGCCGGAGGGATGCCTGCCAATGCGGGACAGTATTGACCTTGAGGATGTGTATATGTACTACATAAATAAATGAATGGTTTTATAATTGAGTAGATATAACTGTTTGACAATAGGTGTTAAATAAGATATTCTTATATAGGAAGTATTTCAGCAACTTCCAACAGTATGTATGCCGCAGTCAAAAGGGAAAAAAAATGCAGGACAAATATCAGGCAACTTTATATAGTATTACTTTGAAATAAATAATGAATATGGAGGTGATCAGATGAAGAGGAATAAGGTATTCGGATTGTTGATGATGCTTGCGATCATATACTGTTTCTGCGGCTGTTCGGATGATTCGGTTGAAGACCGTAGTCCTGCACCGGTGCAGAACTCGATGACAGCACCATCTCCAACTTCAAGTGCAAAAAGAACTGCAACGCCGTGGAAAGCTCCAACTGCAACGCCTGTAAGATTTGTACATGATGAAGTTGACTCTATCTATTATGAATGGCTGTATGACTCGAAAACAGACAGTTATCAATATCATTTTTTGGGCAAGAAGGATGGCACAAAGTGTAAAAAAAGAGTTCACGGTCCGTTTGCCCGTTTTCGTTATGATCGAAAGAAACAATGTTTGACGATCTTTGGAAAGGGCAGATTGTACAGTGATGCATATTATGAAGCAGATTATCCGCAATGGCGTGATGATGATCGTTTGTATAATATTGAGTATCCGTTTCCTAAAAATAAGGTGAAAAAGCTGGTGATCAGATCGGGAGTCACAGAGATCAATATTGCCGCATTTGCAAAGTTTAAGAATCTGGAGAGTGTGACATTACCGGACAGTCTGACCAGAATAAAAAAGTACGCATTTGTGGGCTGTAAAAACCTGAAAGAGATAAAGATACCGGACAATGTGAAATGGATGGGAGATGAATGCTTCTGGCAATGCCGGAGTCTCAAAAAAGTCAAGATCGGGAAGTCAGTGGCGAGAATAGGTCAGCTACCTTTCTACCAATGTCCGCAGTTAAATAATATTGCTGTTGTTAAAGGAAATCCCAGGTACGAGATGAAGGATGGCGTGCTTTATGATGGTAAATATGAGGCGGCAATCTATGGATATAACGATATGAACAGGGTTGCCATACGATATGGAACGAAGAAAGTAGCCCGGCTTGCCTTTGCACATCATTACAACCTGAAACAGGTCAGAATACCGGCGTCCGTAGAGATTCTTGGGGGAGGCTGCTTTTATTCGTGTAAAGAACTGGTACAGGTAGATTTTGCTGCAAATTCCAGATGCAGGGAGTGGAGGAGCTTTCCGGGCATCCATACGAAAGATGTTTATGAAGATGATTCTTATTACATGGGCTGCTTTGGGGGATGTGTTAAACTTCGGGAAATTCGTATTCCGGACAGTGTTGTGAAAATAGGCTTTTTATTTGATGGCTGGAAATGCCGGTGTAGTAGTCTGGAAAGAGTATACATTGGAAAAAATGTGCATTATGGTCTGGGGAATAATGATATTTCATATTGTTTTTTCTGGGGAATAGAAAAAGGACAGAAATTATATTATGAAGTATCGCCACAAAATCCGTACTACTACAGCCGTAATGGAAAGTTATATAAAAGGAATGGAAAACGTATTGGGGTATTTTGAAAATAAGGTAAGATATGATGGATCATTACCGGCTTATACCCCTGCCATGTGGTGTATTGACACGAAATATCCCTTGTTATAAAATGAAATTGCAGCGGTAACGTAGCAGGTTATTCAGGAGGAAAATCATGGGGGAAAAGCTTAAAAAAATTATCTGGTATATGATCACAGTATTATGCGGTTTTGCAGGGATGGATCTGTTGTACTGGATGACAGTACAGTCTGTGACGGCGGCAGATCCGGAGAAGGTGAATTTATCTGCCTCATATGGAATGGTTCTGGCACTCAGGTATCCGGTATTATGCACAATGATCGTCTTTTTTGCCGTGTTTGGAGTGATCGGTTATGTATGTATTGGCAGAAACAGTGCCATGGAGATTCGAATGAATCATCAGGGCAAAGCGGAGATCATTGTCTATGGAGTTCTTCAGTTGTGTCTTCTGGTGCTGATGGTGTTTGGTTCCGGGGTGTATCATGCCGTACAGATATTTGCCACCGTTTTGTTGTCCGTGTCTCTTTATATGTGTGTGGTATGGGCGGGAAATATCCACCGTTTTGTAAAAATGACAGCTTGACAGACAGCGCAGTCACCACTATACTGAAAGAGATGATTTGTCTGGGGAGCTGTTACGGCTGAGAGGGACTGATGGTAGTCCGACCCATGAACCTGATTCGGATAATTCCGGCGTAGGAAGATACATATGATTCGTCAAATATTATATTCTTACAAATTACAGTGCTTCAGATAAACAGTCCGGAGCACTTTTTTATTTTAAACAATAATATTTGGAGAGAAATTTTAAACCTGCTTCGGAGGCATATGTTTTACAGGAACAAAGGAAAAGTGAGGTAGATTATGGATTACACGACACAGATGGATGCGGCGAGAAAAAATATTATCACTCCGGAGATGGAGAAGGTTGCTGCAAAGGAAAAGATGGATGTAGAAGTGCTTCGGGATCTGATCGCAAAAGGTCAGGTGATCATTCCGGCCAATAAAAATCATAAGGTTCTGGATCCGAACGGGATTGGAAGTGCTCTTCGGACGAAGATCAATGTCAATCTGGGAACCTCCCGTGACTGGACAGACCTTGACATGGAGATGGAAAAGGTAAAAAGTGCCGTAGATATGGGAGCAGAGGCGATCATGGATTTAAGCTCCAGCGGAGATACCCGGAAGTTTCGCCGTAAGCTGACGGCGGAATGTCCGGCGACGATCGGAACGGTGCCGATCTATGATGCGGTTGTATATTATCATAAGGCATTGAAGGAGATCACAGCGAAGGAATGGCTTGATATCGTGCGGATGCATGCAGAGGATGGCGTGGATTTTATGACCATTCATTGCGGAGTCAATAAGGAGACAGCACGTCATTTCCGTCAGGACAAGCGTCTGATGAATATTGTATCCCGTGGTGGTTCTATTATTTATGCGTGGATGGAGATGACCGGAAATGAAAATCCATTTTATGAATATTATGATGAAGTGCTTGATATCTGCAGAGAGTATGACGTTACTATGAGTTTAGGAGATGCCTGCCGTCCGGGATGCTTGAAGGACGCATCGGATGTATCTCAGATCCAGGAGCTGATCACTCTGGGCGAGCTTACCAGACGTGCCTGGGAGAAGGATGTTCAGGTTATGATCGAGGGACCGGGGCATATGCCGTTAGACCAGATCAAGGCCAATATGGAGATTCAGAAGACAATCTGTAAGGGAGCACCATTTTATGTGTTGGGACCTCTTGTTACGGATATTGCTCCGGGCTATGATCATATTACATCTGCCATTGGCGGTGCTATTGCTGCAACATACGGAGCTTCATTCCTGTGCTATGTAACACCTGCGGAGCATCTTCGTCTGCCGGACCTGAATGATGTTAAGGAAGGAATTATTGCATCAAAGATCGCTGCCCATGCGGCAGATATTGCCAAAGGTCTTCCGGGAGCAAGAGACTGGGATGATGAGATGGCAGCAGCCCGTCGTGCCCTTGACTGGGAGAAAACCTTTGAGCTTTCCATTGATCCGGAAAAGGCGAGAAGATATCGTGCAGAGGCAGCTCCGGAGAAGGAGGATACCTGTTCTATGTGTGGTAACTTCTGTGCGGTTAAGAATATGAACAAGATTCTGGACGGAGAGATCGTATCAATTTTTGATGAATAAAGTCTGTATTTTGTCCGTAATAAAACGCAAAAACAGTTTTTTATAATATGAAGTGAGGGTATACGATGAACAGGAAGAATCCACCGGTAGTTTTAACCATCGCCGGCTCAGACTGTAGCGGTGGTGCCGGGATCCAGGCGGATTTAAAGACCATGTCTGCTTTTGATGTATATGGTATGAGTGTGATCACGGCAGTGACAGCACAAAATACATGCGGTGTAACAGGTGTTCAGAATGTAACCGGAGAAATGATCCGGCTGCAGCTTGAGGCTGTGATGAGTGATATTATGCCGGATGCGGTAAAGATCGGGATGCTTGCCACGGCAGATGCAGTGGAAGCAGTTGCTGATATTCTGGAAAAGTATCATGTGGAGCATGTGATACTTGATCCGGTCATGGTATCCACCAGCGGCAGAAGCCTTTTAGAGGCAGAAGGAAAGGAGCAGATGCTGCGACGGCTGTTTCCTTTGGCCGAGCTTGTGACACCGAATATTCCGGAGGCAGAGGAGATACTGAAAGCTGTTGATGGATCGGTGGAAAACAAACAGACGATATCATCTGTGCAGATTACTGATCAAACCATGATGGAAAAGGCAGCACAGGCAATCCGGCAAAAGTATGGCTGTAATGTACTTTTAAAAGGCGGCCATATGATACAGGCGGCAGATGATCTGTTGTATCAGACACAGGCGGTTTGGTTTCCGGCGCAGAGAATTGACTGCACGAATACTCATGGAACCGGATGTACGCTTTCCTCAGCGATTGCAAGTGCATTGGCACGGGGATATTCGCTGAAGGAAGCGGTAGGGATTGCTAAGGTCTATGTGCGAAGTGCGATGTCTACGGGACTTGATCTGGGTCACGGAAATGGACCTTTGGATCACAACTGGAGTATTTCATCCGCAGTGCTTTCGCAGTCTGACCAATCATCCCGGTAGGTTTCCTCCGGGACGGCATAGACATAACAGCCGGCCTCTTTGGCGGCATGAATGGCATATGGTGCATCCTCAAATACAACAGTATCTGCCGGGGCAACCTGATACAGTTTACACACATGCTGGTAGATCGTACCGGTCCGTTTGCTCAGACCGATTTCAAAGCTGGTATGTATGTCCTTAAAATAGGACAGTATTCCAAGACGTTGAAACGCATTAACGGCGCAGTCGCGCTCAGATGTTGTTAAAACGCAGAGGATACTGTCCTTTTTTGTGGACAGTTCCTGTAACAGCTCTTTGATACCGGGCTTTAGTGGAATCTGATACCGGTAGGACCGGTGGATCAATTCCATGATTTCCCGATTGATCGTGGAAATATCACCGTGAATTCCTAAAGTCTGGAAGTAAGCGGCAGATTCCTCCATGGTCATGGCGTCGATGGTTTCTTCCAGGCCGGCAGGAGGCGTTATTCCTTTGGACAGCAGATAGTTTCGACCAAGGTGCGTCCATTCTCCCATAGAATCAAGAAGCGTTCCATCCATATCAAAAATATAAAGTCCTGCGTTTTTTATGGAATTCATGAGAGCATCTCCTTTGTGCGGTGGAGCAGATCCTTTGTGGCAGCGCCCGGATCCGGCTGTCCAAAGATTGCCGAGATGACAGAGATGCCATCTATACCGGTTCCCTTCAGCTGGGTCAGATTGTCAGCACTGATTCCGCCGATGGCAACCACCGGGATGGATACGGTGGAGGTGATCTCCTTCAGGGTTTCAAAGGTAATGCGGGTATGATCCAGTTTGGTGCTGGTGGTAAATACAGCGCCAACACCAATATAATCGGCCCCCGCCTTTTCTGCTGCAACAGCCTGCTCCAGATTACCGGCTGAGACGCCGATGATCTTGTCCGGTCCCAGAATCTCCCGTGCCTTTTGATATTCCATGTCGCTCTGGCCGATATGTACACCGTCTGCATCGATTTCCTTTGCCGCATAGATATCATCATTGATCACAAATGGTACATGATACCGGGCAGCGATCTCCTTGATCTCCTTTGCTTCCTGTACCATTTCTTCATGGGAAAATTCCTTTTCCCGAAGCTGCAGAAAGGTTGCTCCGTTTTTCAGGACATTTTCCACAACATCGGCCAGCTTGTTCCCGTTTAACCAGTAGCGGTCTGTGATAGCATATAAAGTGAGGTCTTCTTTTTTTAATGGATATGACATAATAAATTTCATCCTTTCGTTGCTATACTAATTCAATCTTAGCACCTTTTAAGAAAGTTTCATAGTTCATATTGCTCATATAGTCGATCAGGAAGGTGCGCAGAGAACCGGTACCGCCTTCGGTACGGACCGTTTTTTCGTAGGCGAGTTCTCCGGCATAACCGTAAGCCGCCATGGCAGTTACAGTTGCTTCCAGAGCTTTGTATGGATTGGCGGCGACAAATACGCCGATGGCGCTGGAAAGCATGCATCCGGTACCGGTGATCCGGGACATCATTGGATGCCCGTTGCGGATCAGATAAGCGGTATCCGCATTGGCAACCACGTCGATGGGACCGCTGATGGCAATGACGGAGCAGGTGATAGCACTGATCTTTTTGGCATATTCTGCAATTTCATAAATATTGTCCTCATTGGCAAGATCTTCATTGGCTGCATCGACACCCTTTGCGTGGGAGCTTTTGTCGCCGACATACTTGATCTCGGAAATATTGCCCCGGATTACGGTAAAGCGGATATGATCCATAAGATTTTCCAGTACCGCATTGCGGCGGTGCGCAGCTCCGGCTCCTACCGGATCAAAGATAACCGGGTGCTCCAGCTCATTGTTTTTCCGTCCCATACGAAGCATGGATTCTTCCAGAAAGCCGCCGGTATTGCCCATATTGATCACGCAGCCGTTGCAGCCGGCAGAGATATCGGCTACCTCCTCCGGATCATCTGCCATTGTGGGAGATCCGCCGCATGCCAGTGTCATATTGGCGCAGTCCGTGGCAGTGATATAGTTCGAAATATTGTGAACTACAGGTGCTATCCGTTGAATGTTATCAAAAATTTCTTTTGCTTCTTCTAGAATATTCATTCGTAAAATCCTTCCTTTCCTGGATGCTTATAAGAAAACGGCAGAAAAAGAAATCATACCCGTGGTGGTATGCCCCTTCTTCTGCCGTTTGTTATTCCTGACAAAATCTGGAGTTATTATATCATACCCATAGGAAAAGTCAAGGCAGCAGCCGGTAAATGTCTGTCGGCAAAAATGAATTGCGGATCCGCGGAAAACATCCTATAATAGACCTGTGAGGAGGAGATGCAGATGGAGCGGAAAAGACCTGTGCCGGGAATGTTTTACCGGCATTTTAAAGGAAATATATATCAGATAAGGGAGCTGGCAAAGGATTCCGAAACAGAAGAGGATATGGTAATTTATCAGGGGATGTATCCGCCATTTCAAGTGTGGGTCAGACCTTTGTCCATGTTTTTGGACAGAGTGGATCATGAAAAATATCCGGAATGCCGTCAGCAATACCGCTTTGAATCCGTGGTGTTTCAAAACACATCACAGCGGGACGTGGTGCAGGAGAGCGGAGTGGCCAACACGACAGACTCTGTAAACAGACAGGAGATGGAGATGGACTCGGCTGCGGAACCGGTGAGTGACCGGGAACTTCGAAAAATTTTGATGAACGATCAGGGAGAAAAGCTTCTGACCGGCAGAATGGCGGATGAGGAGATTGCCCGCAGAGGATTTCTTGCACTTCTGGATGCAGACACTTACCGGGAAAAGCGTCAGATCCTTGTGGGACTCCGGGAATATCTAAATGAACTGTATCTCAATAATCTGGCAGCAGCCCTGGATATTGTTCTGGAGGAGGGAAGCAGTCAGGAACACTATGACACGCTGCTTCATTGTCTGGAGACTTATGAAAAGTACGAAGGAGGGCGTCTGCGGCGATGATGAACAGGATTATTAATACCATGTTTCATGGAAGCACCAAAGCCAGAATATTTTTGTGGTCTGTCTTTATTATGGGACTTGCCACGATCCTGCTTGGGGTTATGGCTGCGGCTCTCGGTTCTTTTACCTTTGGAACAGGAGCATTTGTGTGCGGGCTGGCTGCCTTTGTAACATCCCAGTCGGCATCTCTGACAGAAATGGAACGGCGGGACAAACAGGATAAGATCAAAAAAGAAAAAGACCGGAAGGAAAAGACAAAGGAGCCGGCCGGCAGAAATGATTCTGCCGGGAAGTCAGAAGAAGAGAATGACCGGGGAAAGGATGTTTGGTATTCTAAGGAGAAAGAGAAGGCAAAAATGCAGTATCTTTCTTCTATGAATGCAAAGAAATTAAAGAATCTGGCCAAAGAGCATAAGGTAAAACAAAAGCATGTATTTGCCATGGTGGATATGTATCCGGCAGAGAAAATCCGGCAGGCTCCGGCCATTGTATGGCGTACGGATACCCATCTTCACCTGCTGATCATGGATCAGAGTGCCAAAGAGTTTCAGATACCATTCAATGATATTCAGGGGATTTATTATGACAAAAATGTAACGGCAGATCCTGACCGGGATTATGTGCCGTTTCAATATTCCGGTTTTATGTCCAAAATTTATAAACCATACCTGCCGGAGTATAAGGAAAATACCAAGGACGGACAGATGATCTATGCGAAAAATCTGTTTACGATCCATCCGGGTATTTCATTTACCAATACATCTATGAAGGGGATATTCAGTATTCTTACGAGAGCGCCGTTTCTGGTGGATGATGCGATCAATACTTCGGACAGATTTGATGAATATTTTAAAGATATTTACCGGTATGGTATATTGTGCAAAAATAATATCTATTCTCTGGAGGAATACCGGCAGAAGCTGGAAAGCGTGCTGGAGGAACTGTTGGCAGCACCCATCACCAGAGAAGAGTTTTTTCGTACACTAAATGCTATGAACCATTATCATCTGATCACACAGGATTATGTGATGAAATATACCCAGAAATATGTCATAAAAAATAACGAAACAAATTAGATCTTATAATGATGAAATGCAGATATCGGAGGAAGCGGCCGGGTGACATATTACTTAAAATTTCATAAATAAAATGATAATCCTGTAAAGGTAATTGAACGGCAGGAGGATATATGATAAGATTTGTCCACCTGAAATTTACTGTTGACAGCAGTCCGAAAATAGTTTATATTTAGAAACAAGAACACTTGTTCGTTAGAAAGCGAGGACATTATGGCAAAAGAGATTAAAATTGATGAGAATAAAAGAAAGGCACTGGAGTCTGCTGTTGCACAGATTGAGAAAGCATATGGTAAGGGTTCCGTGATGAAGCTTGGGGACAATACTCATATGAACGTGGAGACATTCCCGACCGGGTCTTTAGGACTTGATCTTGCCTTGGGAGTCGGAGGGATTCCAAAGGGAAGAGTCGTGGAGATTTATGGTCCCGAGGGTGGTGGTAAGACAACCGTTGCTCTTCACATTGTAGCAGAGGTTCAGAAGCTGGGCGGCATTGCAGGATTTATTGATGCGGAGCATGCATTGGATCCTGTTTATGCAAAGCGTATTGGTGTCGATATTGATAATTTATACATATCCCAGCCGGATAACGGAGAGCAGGCACTGGAGATTACAGAGACTATGGTTCGTTCCGGAGCGATCGACATTATTATTGTGGATTCTGTAGCGGCTCTTGTTCCGAAGGCGGAGATCGAGGGAGATATGGGAGATTCCCATGTGGGACTTCAGGCTCGCCTGATGTCTCAGGCACTTCGTAAGCTCACCGGTATCATTGGCAAGACAAGCTGTACGGTTATATTTATCAACCAGCTTCGTGAGAAGGTTGGTGTGATGTTTGGTAATCCGGAGACAACTACCGGCGGTCGTGCACTGAAGTATTACTCTTCTGTACGTCTGGAGGTGCGTCGCGGCGAAGTGATCAAAAAGGATGGGGAAGCCATCGGAAACCGTGCAAAGATCAAGGTGGTTAAGAACAAGGTTGCCCCTCCGTTCCGTGAGGCAGAGGTCGATCTGGTTTATGGAATCGGTATTTCCAGAGAGGGAGATATTCTTGATCTGGCAGCCAATGACAATATTGTCAATAAGAGTGGTGCCTGGTATGCCTATAATGGCAATAAGATTGGTCAGGGTCGAGAAAATGCAAAGCAGTATCTCAAGGAGAATCCGGATATTATGAAGGAGATTGAGGATAAGGTCCGTGCCAAGAGAATCCCGAAGGGAGATGCTCTTGATGAGGCTTCTGAGGAAAATGTGGACAACGAGACGGCAGCTCCGGCAGGGGATGCAGATAAGGTATCTGCGGGAAAGACGAAGTAATTTATGCAGGATGAGTTATTAGAAGCAAAGAAAAAGGCAATGTCCCTTCTGAAATATATGGACAGGACAGAGTGGCAGCTCCGGGACAAACTGGCGGCAAAAGGGTTTTCTGAGGAAGCCGTGGAAGGAGCCGTAGACTATGTAAAGTCATTCCATTATCTGGATGATTACCGGTATGCCGTCCATTTTGTAGAGCTTCATTATGAACAGCGGAGCAGACAACGGATGCGTCAGGACCTGTATCAGAGACATGTACCGGAGGAATATATTGATCTGGCATTGGAAAGTATCTGTGAGAATGATGATATTGCACTTCAGGAGGCACTTCGCAAGATTACCAGAGGAGAGACAGAGTTCTCTTATGAGGAAAAACAGAAGATTGCCGGGAAGCTCTATCGCAAGGGATTTCGTCTTGGCGATATTAAGCGGGTACTGGATATGTAAGTCTGAAAGACTGTGAGGACAGAACCGGTATAACGAGGAGCAGTAAGCGATAAGAGACAAAATAAAGGGCAGTCCAGCCGGCTGATAGATATATTATCGGCCGGTGGAACTGCCCTTTTTGTGTTTAGTATAAGAAGTTAAAAGAACAGACACATTGCAAGATAGCCGCATCCCCAGTGAAGGACAGCGCATCCCCAGATGTCACGCTGGCGTTCAAAAATGACTCCCAGAGCACAGCTTAACAGGAAGGCTCCGATCATAAAGTAGAAGCCGAAGGGAAGATGCATCAGGGAGAAAAGCAGCGAGGTCAGAAAAATACTGAGCTGCTTCTGGTATTTTACGTGAAGCAGAGATTTTACACTTTTTTGAATCACACCTCTGGCGAGAAACTCCTGAATAAATGCGGTAAATATATAAATATAGGCACCATGCAGGGAACCTCCGATAAAGTATCCCTTGATCCGGATGCCGGCCAGGGACAGGACAAGTTTTGCCAGAAGGATCACAAGACAAACGATCACGCCGGTGGTGATCGTTTCTTTCAGATTGGTGCGCCATCGGGAAATATTGGGAATTAATCCGATTTCTTTCAGGGAAAAGCTGGTACAAAACGCAATTTCAAGAAACAGTACAAAGGTGATCACTTCGATCATCATAGTATAATCCTGGGTTTTTAATGGGACATGAAGTGTAAAGCGGCACAGGCTCCAGGCAGCCAGATAAATGCTGATGCACAGGATCAGTCCGGCAAAGATATAGGCACAGTCGTGGTCGTGCTGCTGAAGGAGCTGTGTGTCGGTGACATCCTCCACCAGAACGATCATTCCCTGAAACGGCTCTTTTCGCCGGATCGCTGTATTTTCCTGCTGCATTAAGCTGATATCTACCGTTACAAAAGAGGATTCTTTTGCTTCGGAAGACGTGTATTTTACCATGGTTTTTTCTGTAAGCTGTCCCTTCTCCATACTGGAGCGGAAAAGCTTATTAAATGCCCTGTTTTTCTTGTTTTGCAGAAAAATATCGTTAAATGGTTTCTGGATTGCATCTTCTGCGTCGATATGAAAGATCGCGGCACTGGCAGAGTTCATATAGGTAATGATCCCTTCTTCATTTACCATGATCACGCCGTCGCTCATATTGTTGAATATCAGATCCGTCTGTTCTTTCGTAAGTAGTCCTTCTATGGGATTTGACATGTTATCACCATTCCTTTCTCATAAATAATGTATCACATTTCACGGATAGCGTAAATGAAAAAAGTGTGTTATAATGTTAAGCTAGGGTTAAAAGTCCCGAAAAGATACGGGGTGTATAGAAAATATGCACAGAAATGAGGATGATTATGAAGAGAACACAGAGATGTATGGCATGGCTGCTGATGTTATCTATTATGCTTGCGGCAATGCCGTCTGCCGTTGCGCAGGCAGCCACAAAGCCTAAGACAATGGCACATGCATATTATATGATTGATGCGGAAAGCGGACAGAAGATCCTGTCCAGTCATGCCAATAAGCGCATATGTCCGGCCAGCACAGTGAAGCTGTTGACGGCACTTACGGTACTTGATTATGCAGATTTAAACCAAAAGATTAAATATACCAGGAAGCTTCGCAAGAAGATTCCGTCTGATGCTTCTGCACTGAATCTGAAAACAGGGAGAGTATATACAGTCAGACAATATCTGAATATGCTGCTGATCGTTTCGGATGCAGGCTCAGCTCTTGCACTGGCAGAAGGAACTGCCGGTAATGTAGATGATTTTGTTGATATGATGAACGACAAGGCAGAAGAGCTGGGAATGAAACACAGTCATTTTGACAATCCGGTGGGTCTGGACAAGGGAAGCGGTTACAATCAGACATATACTACAGCGGCAGATTTTATCAAGGTGGCGAAAGCCGCTATGGAGGAGCCGGTTATTGCAAGGATCGTGGCAAAGCATAAGTACAAGGTACAGCCGGTGGGCGTGAAAAAGTCTTTTATGATAAAAAACACCAATGCCTTTTATGGAACATATAAAAAGCTGGTCAAAAACAGAAAGTACAAGATCATAGGAAGTAAGACCGGCACGACCAGAGCAGCAGGACATTGTCTTGTGGCAACGGCAGTGGATGAAGAAGGGAATACGGTTATTTGTGCTTTTTATGGAAATGGTGGATATGAGCGGCTTTACAAGGACATCAGAAAATTGTTGGACTACGCATTTGCGAGATATTAAGAGAAAGCTGGTCATTCAGCTCGCGGGAGCTACAAAGCAAATGACAGGAGGATGTAGTTGTTATGCAGATGTATGAAGTAAAAAAATTACCACATCATCCGAAATTGGACGTAACCGTACCGGGATCCAAAAGTATGACAAACAGGGCACTTCTGCTTGCAGCGCTTGCAGAGGGAGAGTCAACTGTCTCCGGAATATTGTTTAGTGATGATTCCAATGTGTTTTTGCAGGCCTTGAAGGACGTGGGATTTACCCTGCAGATCGACATGCCGGAAAAACGGGTAATGATTCAGGGAAAGGGTGGACGTCTGCCGAGAAGTCAGGCAAACATATATGTAGGAAGCGCAGGGACAGCAGCCCGCTTTTTGACAGCGATGGCAGCTATGTCAGATGGGGAGTTCCGTTTTGATGCGTCCGCACAAATGAAGAAAAGACCTATGGCAGATCTGTTAAAGGCTCTGGAGGATCTGGGAGCGGGAATACAGTATCTTTGCGAAGAAGGAACGTTTCCCGTCAGGGTGAGTGGAATGGGATATCGGCAGCCTAAAGCGCAGGTATCGATCAATATCGACAAGAGCAGTCAGTTTCTCAGTGCCCTGCTGATGACAGCTCCGATCCAATTTGATGAACTGGAGATTCAACTGACAGGTACCAGAAGTGCTCTGTCTTATGTTAAAATGACGGAACAGATGATGAAACAGTTTGGTCATGCAGGAGTGATCCGGGAGGCAGATGATCGTTACCGGGTAATCGCTCAGGGCGGTTACCATGCCAGAGATTATATGGTGGAACCGGATGTGTCAGCAGCCTGTTATTTCTATGCGATGGCGGCGGTCACAGGAGGAGAATGTCTGGTAAGAAATATGCGTCAGGATTCTCTGCAGGGAGATATGAAGTTTTTACAGGTGCTGGAACAGATGGGCTGCCAGCTTTCATGGGGCGAAAAGGGTCTTGTGCTCACAGGACCGGAGCCGGGGCATTTGAAAGGCATTGAAGTGGATATGAGTGATTTCTCGGACCAGACGCTGACACTGGCGGCAATTGCTCCATATGCAGACAGTCCGGTTCATATCCGGAATGTGGGACATATCCGGGGACAGGAATGCGACCGTTTACATGCAATCTGTGAAAATCTTGGCAGGATGAACGTCCGATGTGAGGAATATGAGGATGGAGTAAAGATTTATCCGGGGATGCCTCAGCCGGCAGAGATTGAGACATATCAGGATCACCGGGTGGCAATGGCATTTGCGGTAACCGGTGTCCGGGCAGATGGGATTGTGATATCAGATCCGATGTGCTGCCGTAAGACCTTTGAGAATTATTTTGAGGTGCTGGACGATCTGACAAAGAGATGAAATTGTATCGCAGAAGACCCGGATACAGCACAAAAAGAAGGATAGAAAAGGAATGTTATCCATGGCGCACGGGAGACAGACCATACACATAGAATTGTGCGCAGGAAAGAGGATGATCATGAAGAATATAATGAGTTTATTACAGGAAGAGCTTAGTGCAGCGTTTGAAAAGGCAGGATATGAGAAGAAATATGCGAAGGTAACTTTGTCGAACCGTCCGGATCTCTGCCAGTATCAGTGTAATGGTGCTCTGGCAGCGGCGAAGCAGTATCATAAGGCACCGATCCAGATTGCCAATGAAGTGGTAGATAGCTTATCACAAAGTGATACTTTTCAGGAGATTGTGGCTCAGATGCCTGGATTTATCAATATGACGGTCAGTGATGCTTTTTTGGCTGATTTCATGAATAAAATGAATGAAGATGAGCTGTTTGGCTGTGATAAAGCAGAGCAGCCGGAGACGATCGTGATCGATTATGGTGGAGCCAATGTAGCGAAACCGCTTCATGTAGGTCATCTTCGTTCGGCAGTTATCGGAGAGAGCATTAAGAGAACAGCACGTTATCTTGGTCATAAAGTGATCGGTGATGTTCATCTGGGCGACTGGGGACTTCAGATCGGTCTGATCATCACAGAGTTAAAGCATCGTCAGCCGGAGCTTGTATATTTTGATGAGAGCTACGAGGGGGAATATCCGGCAGAGCCTCCGTTTACCATGGCAGATCTGGAGGAGATTTATCCATATGCCAGCGGATATTCCAAGGAGCATGAGGATTATAAAGAGGAGGCACAGACGGCAACAGCCGAGCTGCAGGCCGGAAGAAAAGGATATCTTGCGTTGTGGCAGCATATTATCAATGTGTCCGTTGCAGACCTCAGAAAGATATATACCCGCCTGAATGTCGATTTTGATCTGTGGAAAAAGGAGTCGGATGCGCAGCCGTATATCCCGCAGATGGTGCAGGATATGAAGGACGGAGGATATGCCCATATTGATCAGGGCGCGCTGGTCGTTGACGTACAGGAGGAGACGGATACCAAGGAGATTCCGCCGTGTATGATCCTGAAATCAAACGGTGCAACATTATATAATACGACAGACCTTGCCACGATTGTTGAGAGAAGAAAGCTTTTTGATCCAAGCCGTATTATTTATGTGGTGGATAAGCGTCAGTCTCTTTATTTCGAGCAGGTATTCCGTTGCGCAAGAAAGACAAAGATTATTGGCGAAGATGTAGATCTTATATTTGTAGGATTCGGAACCATGAACGGCAAGGATGGAAAGCCGTTTAAGACCCGTGATGGCGGTGTCCTTCGTCTGGAACAGCTTTTAGGCGATGTGGAGGAACAGGTTCGCAACAAGATGGCAGACCGTGATATGCCGGAGGATGTGCTGAAGGATGCAGCGGCAAAGATTGGTCTTGCTGCGATCAAGTATGGAGACCTCAGCAATCAGGCATCCAAGGATTATGTTTTTGATGTGGAGAGATTTACCTCCTTCGAGGGAAATACCGGACCATATATCCTTTACACGATTGTTCGTACCAAGTCGCTGATGGCGAAGCTTCAGGCAAATGATATTCGCGTAGCGGAGGATGCAAAGATCCTTCCGGCACAGAATAAAACAGTAACAGATGTGATGCTTGCACTGTCCAAGTGGAGCGATACGGTAAGTGCTGCATATCAGGAGCAGGCACCGCACAAGATCTGTCAGTTTGTATATGAGCTTTGTGATGCATATAATAAGTTTTATCATGAAAATAAAATTCTCGCCAATGAGAATGTCGCAGAGAGAGATTCATGGATTGCTCTCAGTCGTCTGGTAGGAAAAGTTCTGGAGCAGGCAATTGATCTGCTGGGACTGGAGGCTCCGGACAGAATGTAATGTACTCTTACAGAAAAGAGGATGCGTATGATCATAAAAAGGGAAAAAGAATACCGACAGCTAAGGGAGGCATATGAAGCAAAAGAAAACAGGCTGATCATCCTGTCGGGACGTTTCGGTGTAGGGAAAACCACGCTGGTGCGTCAGTTTGCACAGGAAAATGCGGGATATTATTATCAGGCGGCCGAGTGTGCCCCGGAGAGGCAGAAGCAATTATTGAATCTCTGTTGGGACCGGCTCTATGACGAGGGCAGATCTGCATCGGAGCAGTCAGCCATCAGCCGGATACAGCAGACCGTCAGCCGTAATACATATCTTGGCATTTTTTCTGAGATATGTCACCGGACAGAAGGAAAAACGCTGATCGTGATGGAAGATTTTGATCTGATCGCCAAAAATGATCCGGATTTTTATCGCGATCTGGTCACCCTGATGGATCAGGAACATAATCTGATGCTCCTGCTGACCGTATCTACATGGAACTGGAGAGAGGCAGAGGCAAAGCTTGAACCCCGGAGTCTGGTTGGAAAGATCACGGACCGGATCCTTTTACCGGAGTTTCGTTTTCTTGAAATGGTGAAATATTTCAAAGGACTTTCCATGGTGGAGGTTGTTCAGATCTACGCATTGCTGGGAGGGGTTCCGGGATATCTGAAATATTGGGACACCGACAAAACCATACAGGAGAATGTGGTCAGGCTTTTTGTACGGGAAGAGGGAATCCTGCGAGGGGAAGCGGAACGTTATCTGCGTTCGGAGCTTCGGGAGCTTTCGCTGTATAATACCGTCCTTGGATCTATGCAGGAGGGGGTGGTACGCCTCAATGATATTCACGAGAGAACCGGTTTTGGCAGGGCAAAGATCAGTGTTTATATGAAAAATTTAAAGCAGCTCGGCGTGGTGGACAAATGTAAAACCTTTGCGCTCAGATGTCAGGATCATGAGAAAAAGGGAATGTATGAAATAACCGATGCCATAGTGCATTTCTGGTCGCGTTTTATACTCCCTTACAAAACGGTATTGGCTGTTATGACACCGGAGCAGTTTTATGAGCAGATCATCGCTCCGGATCTGGAAGCATATACGGCTGTTTATTTTGAACGCATGTGTGTCCGATATTTGGGACTGATGAAAGAATATAAAAATTCCGATCTGCTGAATGGACGCAGTGGAGCCTGGTATGGAGAAAAGGGAACGATCCCGATGGTCATGGAGGACAGGGAAGGCCGTATCCTGCTGATGTACACAAAATGGAGCAGCGAGCCTTTTACCAGAAAGGATCTGGAAAGAAATCTTCGTTATCTGGTGAACTGTGATGTCAATCCGGATCAGTATTATATTTTTGCAAAGTCGGGTTTTGATGCAGAGCTGCGTCAGAAAGCACAGCGTGTAAAAAATATGCATTTAGTAGATTTTTCCAATATGAAGTTTACAAAGTAGAGGGGATACAGGAAATATATCTGCTGATATGGGGGCAGACAGAAGAAAGGCATAGGTAGTTGAAATGTATCGTTTAACATCAAATCTTGTAATTTACAGAAATTTTGGAGAGGATCAGAATATATTATATTCTCTCGCAGAGATCTGCAAGAAATTTTATTCCGGAGAATATGTCAAAGAAAGCCTGGTCACAGAGATTTATACGCAGGTAAACAATCTGCTGGATATTTCCACACGTTATGGTTTTGACAAAAATCTGTGGCATAATTATCTGGCATTCCTGCTTGCAATGAATGAAAATCCGTTTTCTATGGTTTCCGAAAAGGTGGGAGCCAATGATGGATCAGTCAATATATTTGCACGCAATGATTTTCATATTTTTAAGGAGCTGTTTGATTATGATTTCAGTCCGATCGAGAAAGAGCTGGGAATTTCCTGCTTTTCTACGATATTGGATTACCGGGCGATCGTAAAAAGCGAACAGATCTACAACAAGAGTGTCAGCGAAAAGGTACAGGAGCTGAGCCGTCAGATCGAGCAGGCATCCGGAGAGGAGGAGCTGTATCAGATTGTGACCGAGTTCTATAAGAAATATGGCGTGGGTAAATTTGGCCTGAACAAAGCATTCCGTATCAGTAATGATCCGGAGTATGGTCTGCTAAGTCCGATCACCACTACCGGAGATATGATGTTAGATGACCTGATCGGGTATGAGCAGCAGAAGCAGAAGCTGATCGAAAATACAGAGGCATTTGTGGCTGGAAGAAAAGCCAACAACGTATTGCTTTTCGGAGATGCCGGTACCGGTAAATCAACCAGCGTGAAGGCGATATTGAACCAGTATTACAGCAGAGGACTTCGTATGATCGAGGTGTACAAGCATCAGTTTAAGGATCTGTCTTCTGTGATCGCACAGATCAAGAATAGAAATTACCGTTTCATCATATACATGGATGATCTGTCCTTTGAGGAGTTTGAGATTGAGTACAAATATCTTAAGGCAGTTATCGAGGGAGGCCTGGAGACAAAGCCGGACAATATATTGATCTATGCAACATCCAACCGGCGTCATCTGATCCGGGAAACCTGGAGTGACCGTTCAGATATGTCACAGGATGAGCTTCATCGTTCGGACACGATGCAGGAAAAGCTTTCTCTGGTGGCACGTTTTGGTGTTACGATCGGTTATTACAGACCGTCGCAGCAGGAATATTTCGATATCGTACTGGAGCTTGCAAAGCGTTATCCGGAGATTACGCTTAGTGAGGAGGAGCTGAAGCTGAAAGCCAATCAATGGGAATTAAGCCACGGGGGAATCTCAGGCAGAACGGCACAGCAGTTTATCAATCATCTGGCGGGAATGCCGGCGGATGATTAGAAAGGGAGGAACAGTTTATGCAGAGAGATCATAAGAAATCAACATGGTTAAAGGGAATGATGCTGACGGCTGTACTGGCAGCAGGAATATTTATGAATATTTCCGGTGTATCTGCCGCCACGGGAAACTGGGATGGCGCCCAAAAGGCGGTGGTGAATGCCTATAAGAAATATCAGACCAGTGTAGATGTCAGTGCTTATAATCTGAATTATGCCACGGAGTATGACAACCTCAAAAGCATGATGGGTGCGGTGGTCAGTGAGACACCATATCTGTTTTACACGGGCACACGCTTTTCTGTTTCCAGAAATACCTCTACCAATCAGATCGTGAAGATCACACTGGGATATGCAGATGCTTATAAAAAATCAGATGGAACCATTCGCAAAGCAAAGATCAAAAAGACAAGAACCCGGTTAGACAGTGCGGTCAATCAGGCTCTTTTGAACGTGGAGCCGTCAATGAGCCAGGTGGAAAAGGCAATGGTACTTCATGACTATCTGGTGCGTACCACGGCATATACCAGTGATTCCAACAATGCCTTCCGTCTGACAGAGGTTGGAGTGTTTTTGAAACACAAAGCAAATTGTGAGGGGTATTCCAGAGCATATGCTATATTGATGCAGAAGGTTGGAATTCCGGTAAAATTTGTTTCTTCCGACAAAATGGTACATATGTGGAATGAAATTAAGATTGGTAAAAAATGGTATCATGTAGATGTCACATGGGATGATCCGATGGATTCCCGTGATAAAACAGATCAGTATGGCAGAGTGAGTCATCAGAATTTCCTGTGCAGTGCTGCAAAAATGCAGAAGACAAAACATTATGATTTCAGTACAGGTGATGCGACAGGCACGAAGTATGATAACCGTTTCTGGAAAAACGTAAACAGTAGTTTTTATTATAATGATGGAAAATGGCTGTATATGACAAAGGACGGCATTACGGAAAGAGACAGTCTGGATAATGGAGCTGCAACGGTATTATATAATGTTGCCGGAGATAATCTGACACAGTATGATGCAGACCGATATTATTTTATTGCATTTAATAGCATTTATCTGTATTCCCGTAAGACAAATGAGGCAAAGGCGGTATGGAAAACAACAGATCTGTATTCTGCAAACTGTACATTGGATCAGATCAAATTTGAAAACAATAAATTGTACTACCGTGTCTATGATAATGGAAAACATATTTCCAATAAAATTACGCCAAAAGAGGATGGTACCTTATGAAACAGATAGGGATTGTTATCTGTAATTATAATAAAAAGAACGATGCACTTGCGTGTATCCGGAGTATTCTGGAATCAAAGTTTCAGGATTATGATATTTATGTTGTCGATAATGCCTCCACAGACGGTTCGGCAGAAGCAATCAGAAATGCTTATGGAGAGCAGGTAACCCTGTTGGTCAATCAGGAAAATCTCGGTGGTTCCGGAGGCTTTAATACGGGACTGCGGGCTGCCTTTCAAAAGGGATATCCATATCTGATGTGCGTTGACAATGATGCACTTCTGGATGAAAATGCGGTAGGTAACCTGCTTGCCTTTTTGCAGGAGCATCCTGAGACGGGAATTGCCGCAGCAAAGATTTATCACCGGGAGGCTCCGGATTATGTTCAGCAGTTTGGACAGAAGATTGACTTTGAAAACTTCTGTACGGATGTGACGTATCTCAATGCCTATGAGGACGGAAGCATGCCGGAGTATGTTTATACGGATGCGGTTGCTGCATGTGCGCTGATGATCCGCCGGAGCGTCATTGAAAAGATTGGCTTTATGCCGGAAGAAAATTTTCTGTACTGGGATGACACGGAGTGGTGTTATCTGTGTAACAGAGCAGGCTGGAAGGTGGCTTCTGTGGGAAATGCCATGGCACTTCACGCTATGGGAGCGAAAAAGGAACTGGAAAACACTTTTCCCACCTATTATGCCTGGAGAAACTGGATCCGTTTCTTTATGCGGTATACAGAACCGGGGGATTGGGAGGCGATGGCAGGCACATTTCTGGACAGTATGTTTCAGATTGTTTATGAGGGGCTTCACAAGGGGGAAAAGAACCGTTCCCGTACTGTGATGCTTGCCTATGATGATGCGCTTCATGGAGTTACCGGCAAAGCAGGAGAAAACAGGATCTTTACGCTGGATACGGCGGATGGGCCATGGGACAAATTATTTTCAGCCGCTCCGGCATATGTTCTGCATACGGATAAATATCCGGGGACCGCACAGGATATCCGGGACCGCGCAGAACGCATGGGATATGATATCCGGTGGTACGATGTTTCAGAAGCACCGGAAAATACTCCGGAAATTATTTTGTGTGACAACATCTTTCAGATAGAAGATCTGAGCCTCCAAAAAATTTATATTGATATTAATGACTGTATTCTGGCATCGGAGGAGGATGTGCTGGATGTGATCAATTACAATTACAGCCGCAGGACATTTATTGAGGCGCAAAAGCCAATATTTCTTCAAAAACTTCGGGAACAGAGACAGGAAATGCTGTCCTGATTATGGGACAGATTGATTCATAAGAAAACTGACAGGTAACAGAAAGGATGAATGAGATTATGAAAAAGAAAGTATTTTCCATTTTGGCGGATAACACATCCGGCGTGCTGAGCCGTGTATCCGGACTGTTTAACCGCCGTGGGTTTAATATCGACAGCTTTACGGCAGGAGAGACAGAGGATCCGACAATTTCCCGTATGACCATTGTGGCAAACGGAGATGATATCAGCCTGGATCAGATCCAGAAGCAGTTGGCGAAGCTGGAGGATGTCCGCGAGGTAAAGGAGCTGAAGGTGGGACAGTCCATCTGCAGAGAGCTTGTGCTTATCACGGTGGGCGTAACGCCGGAGGAGAGAACCGGTCTGATCTGTCTGGTCAATGCGTTTCATCATGCCAATATTGTAGATATTGAGAAGGATTCTATTATGATCGAGATGACAGAAAATCACGAAAAGATCAATGCGTTTATCGGCCTTCTGGATGGTTATGAGATTAAAGAAATGGTGCGCACCGGTATTGCAGGCTTGACAAGAGGGGCGATGTAGTGATACCTTGATCTGTGCAAAGAATATTTTCGAAATAAAATGACGGATAGAAAATATCAGGGGGTTTACATCATATCAGGAGAGGGACTTCGACAGGAAGGGACAAAGAAAACAATGAAAACCCAGGGAGAGAATTTATCGCAGCGGACGGCTGATACACTGCGGCAGATGATATTAGAGAAGAAAATATACACATTCGGGGAAAAGCTCCCCAATGAAAATGAGTTGTCTGAGAAGCTTGGTATCAGCCGGACGACACTGAGGGAAGCAATACGGACGCTGGTATCCGAGGGGATTCTGGTAGTACAGCGGGGAAAGGGAACCTTTGTGGCAGAGCAGGCAGACCGGCTGGCGGACAGCAGGATCAGCATGAAGAGCTTCTCTGATATGCAGGTGACACTCCGGGATCTCTATGAAACGAGAATGATCTTTGAACCGGAGGCAGCAGCATTGGCGTGCCGCAGGGCTACGGATGAGGAGATTGCGCATATTCTTGAGCTGGGGCAGGAATGTCAGAGACATCTGGAGGAAAATCCCACCGGAAAGGAACGGATCGAGTCGGAGAGTGCCTTCCATGGGGCGATACTGAAGGCATCTCACAATGAGTTTATCAGTCGTTTTATGCCAATGCTCGCGGAGACCATTGAAAAGACCTTTGCGCTGGATTTTAATCTGGATGTGATCGCGGAGGATGCTTATAAGGATCATATTCTTATTATGAATTTTCTGGAGAAACGGGATGCCGAAGGCATCAAAAGTGCTGTGACCATACATCTTCATCATGCATTCCTGACGGAACAGTTAAACTGGCAGTAAATAACAGACCTCTTTACTGATTTTTTGGTAAAGAGGTTTTTATTTTCAGAAAAATTTCAATAAATTTCTAAGAACATATTGACAAGAGGAAAAAATAGTTTTAAAATCAATGTCATACAAGTTGAACGAGTTGTATGACAAGTTTATCAAAACAATCTATTTAGGAGGAAATGTAAAATGGCAGAAGCAAGAATTTTTTATCAGGACGACTGTAATTTAGATCTTTTGAGCGGAAAGAAGATCGCTATCATTGGCTACGGCAGCCAGGGACATGCTCACGCACTGAACTTAAAGGAGTCAGGATGCGATGTTATCATCGGTCTGTATGAGGGTTCTAAGTCCTGGGCTAAGGCTGAGAAGCAGGGATTTAAGGTATACACAACAGCAGAGGCTGCTAAGATGGCTGATATCATCATGATCCTCATCAACGATGAGAAGCAGGCTGATATGTACAAGAAAGATATCGAGCCAAACCTTGAGGCAGGAAACATGCTGATGTTCGCTCACGGCTTCAACATTCACTTTGGATGTATCGTACCACCTGCAGATGTAGATGTTACAATGATCGCACCAAAGGCACCGGGTCACACAGTACGTTCTGAGTATCAGGCAGGTAAGGGTACCCCTTGTCTTGTTGCTGTAGAGCAGGATGCTACCGGTAAGGCACTTGACCTTGCACTTGCATATGCACTTGGTATTGGTGGAGCAAGAGCCGGTGTTCTGGAGACTACATTCCGTACAGAGACAGAGACAGACCTCTTCGGTGAGCAGGCAGTACTTTGTGGTGGCGTTTGTGCATTAATGCAGGCTGGTTTCGAGACACTCTGCGAGGCTGGTTACGATCCAAGAAATGCATATTTCGAGTGTATCCACGAGATGAAACTGATCGTAGATCTGATCTACCAGTCAGGTTTCGAGGGAATGAGATATTCTATCTCCAATACTGCTGAGTATGGTGATTACATTACAGGTCCTAAGATCATCACAGAGGATACCAAGAAGGCTATGAAGAAGGTTCTTTCTGATATTCAGGATGGTTCCTTCGCAAAAGAGTTCCTGCTTGATATGTCTGATGCAGGTCGTCAGGTTCACTTCAAGGCGATGAGAAAGCTTCATGCTGAGCATCCTTCAGAGAAGGTTGGTAAAGAGATCCGTAAGCTGTATAGCTGGAACAACGAGAGCGATAAGCTGATCAACAACTAATCAGATTGTTTTTGATACATAGTACATCATATTACGGCGGAGAAAGAGCCATTTACAGCTTTTTCTCCGCTGTTTTTGTGTTTATTAAATCTTTTGTTTTCAGTGATTGACGGAAATAGACTATCTGTTATAATAAATATAATAGCTTTTTAATGTCAGATAATGTCTGTCTGGGAGAAGTTATCAGAGAAAGGGTGGAGTGAAATCAAAGGATCAGGTTATAATAAGATGTAAGGATTACAATCATTACATAAGGAAGCATAGAAGGAGAGACAATATGGGAGCTTTGATCGGTGGAATTATTTTACTTGTCGTAATCGTGGTAGCAGTTGTCGTAGGGGCTGTATCAGCCATTGTAGCAGCAGCAAAGGATACATTAAAGGATGAATGATCAATAGATTTTGAAGGAGGAAGATATGGTTCAGGTTGGAGATGTTTCTATTGGAAGTGGGAAACCGAAGATTTGTGCATCAATCACAGAAACGGACCGGAAATCTATTATTGCAGCGGCAGATATTTTGCTGCAAAAAAGAGTTGACATTATAGAATGGCGCATTGATTATTATAGAGAAGCGGGACATTGGGATATGGTTCTGGAGACATTGCAGCGGTTGAAAATGTCGTTATATGGCAGACCGCTTCTGGTGACCTTCCGTACCAAGGAGGAGGGAGGAAGTCAGGAGATAGAGACGGCTGCCTACCGGGAGCTGCTGGATCACATTGCGCAGAGTGGTCTGGTGGATATGATCGATGTGGAGATATTTAAGGATTTTACCTACGAGGAGCTTGCGGGAGACAGAACGCCGGAGGTGCAGGAACGCTTTGAAAATTTAAAGCAGTGGATTGAATCACTCCGTCAGAGAGTAGTCGTTGTGGGGTCTTATCATAACTTCGACAGGACGCCGGAGGATGCAGAGTTAAAAGACAGACTGCAGATTATAGATGAGAGCGGTGTGGATATTCCGAAAATGGCAGTGATGCCGGCGGACCGTTTGGATGTTATGAGATTGATGATGTTTACCCTGCAGATGGCAGAGCAGATGGATAAGCCGCTGATCACCATGTCCATGAGCCGGATTGGCAGTATCAGCCGGATCTCCGGGGAGGCATTTGGCTCTGCAGTGACCTTTGGCAGCATTGGCCAGGAAAGTGCTCCGGGGCAGCTTCCGGTCAACAAGCTGGAGGAAATGCTGGATATGATCCATCAGAATTATCAGTAAACTTCGGTGAAGGCATCCGGAGAAAATAACAGACAATACAGGAGGAATACGGTGTACCAGTTAGAGGAACATATATTTTTGATCGGTTTTATGGGAGTCGGCAAGAGCACCATTGCCCGGATACTCAGCAAAATGCTCGGAGTAAGGGAGTATGATACCGATCGGATGATCGTCGCCAGAGAGGGAAGAGAGATATCTAAGATATTTGAAGAAGACGGAGAACTGGCGTTTCGAAAAATGGAGACCGATCTGCTGGAGGATCTGAAGGGCTACAAGCCTTCGATCATTGCATGCGGCGGGGGTGTTGCTATGCGCACGGAAAATGTAGAAAGCATGAAACGACAGGGAAAAATCCTTTTGCTGACGGCATCTCCGGAGACAATATATGCACATGTGAAGGACAGCACGAACCGTCCGCTGTTAAAGGGCAGGATGAGTGTTGAGGGGATTGCTGAGCTGATGGCAAAGCGGGAGCCGAAGTATATGGCGGCAGCCGACATTTGTATGCTCACAGATGGGATGACGCCGAGGATGGTGGCAGAGAAGATCGTAGAGATCTTAGAAAACAGCACACCGGTCAGTTTAGAGACACAGAAATGATCATTGGATTTTTGACAGGATTGAAACGAAAAGAATGGTTCAAATAATAAAATATCTGTCATCGTGGAAAAACACTTGAAAAATACAGGAGTTTCCTGTAAAATATTTATAGGATTGTGCGGTTTTTGACCGCCACTACATGAAGGAGGATTTTAAGATGGTATCAGCAGGTGATTTTAGAAATGGACTTACGATCGAAGTGGAAGGAAATGTCTTCCAGGTTATCGAGTTCCAGCATGTAAAGCCGGGAAAAGGTGCAGCCTTTGTCCGTACAAAGCTTAAAAATATCAAGAGTGGCGGTGTGGTAGAGCGTACATTCCGTCCGACAGAGAAGTGTCCTCAGGCACACATTGATCGTTCTGAGATGCAGTATCTGTACAGTGATGATATGTTCCACTTTATGAATACAGAGACATATGATCAGATTGATATGACCGCAGATCAGGTAGGAGATGCTTTGAAGTTTGTAAAGGAGAACGAGATGGTTCAGATGCTTTCTCATAACGGAGAAGTATTCGCAATTGAGCCACCAAACTTCGTAGAGCTTGAGATTACAGAGACAGAGCCTGGTTTCAAGGGTGATACAGCGACAGGTGCCAGCAAGCCGGCTACTGTTGAGACAGGTGCCGTAGTACAGGTTCCACTGTTTGTCGAGACAGGTGACAGAATCAGTATTGACACACGTACCGGTGAGTATATGAAGAGAGTTTAAATTTCATAACGTAAATAAAAGGGCGTGGTTCCGAGGAAACCCAGTGTTTCCAAGGGATCACGCCCTTTGTGCATGTTGCTGTAAAGGAGGGCAGAAAAGGGAGCGTAGAGAACAAGTAGCGAACAGGTAGCGAACAAATTAAGGCAAAAGACTTGACAATATGTATGAGATGTATTATTGTATTACTCAAGTAATACAATAATACAAAGTGACACATAAACAAATTATTTATTACGATTTTTCGATTATTGAAAATACTTGCAAGGAAATCAATTCGAAAGGAGGCACACCATGGAGTGGAAATTTACGGATGATGCTCCGATCTATCAGCAGATTATGAATATCATGAAACAGCAGATTGCCAGTGGAGAGCTTACTCCGGGACAGAAATTGTCTTCTGTCAGGGAAATGGCATTGGAGGCAGGGGTCAATCCCAATACGATGCAGAAGGCAATGGCAGAGCTGGAGAGAGAAGGACTTCTTTATTCCCAGCGCACCGCGGGACGTTTCGTGGCAGGACAGGAGGAAATCAGAAAGGGATTAAAAAAGGAATTGATGATGGAATATGTAGAAGAATTTTTAGATAAAATGAAAAAGCTCGGCATCAGCGTGGAGGAGGTTATTGCGCTGTTGCAGGAGAATTCGGAGAAATAGAGGAAAGGAGCGGAGAAGATGATACAATGTAAAAATGTAATGAAAAAATATGGAGATAAACAGGCATTAAACGATTTCTCACTGGAACTGGAAAAAGGCAGGATCATTGGGCTTCTGGGGGCCAATGGCAGCGGCAAGACAACTTTGATCAAAATTTTAGCAGGTCTTTTGACGATGGATGATGGAGTTGTAAAAATTGATGAAAAGTCTATTGGTGTGGAGACGAAAAAGATTGTATCTTATTTACCGGAACGACCATGCTTTTCAAGCTCTTTTCGGATCAGGGATATTATAAATTCATATGAAAGCTTTTATGAGGACTTTGACCGCAAGGTGGCTCATCAGATGCTGCAAAGCCTGCAGATTGACGAGAAAAGTAAAATATCATCTTTGTCAAAAGGAAACCGGGAGAAGGTACAGCTTGTTATGGTTATGAGCCGCAGAGCGAAAGTATATCTTCTGGATGAACCCATGGGAGGCGTGGATCCGGCTGCCAGAGATTTTATATTGAAGACCATCTTAAATAATTATAATGAAGAAGCATGTGTTTTGATCTCTACACATTTGATCAGTGATGTGGAAAAGATATTAGATGAAGTGATATTTATTAAAAATGGGGAATTGGTTCTTCATAAATCTGTAGATGAAATCAGGGAGACGGAAAAGAAATCAGTAGATACATTATTTCGGGAGGTGTTTGCATGTTAGGAAAATTAATACGCTATGACGGCAGGCTTCAGATGAAATTTTTTGGCGGACTTTATGCGATTATGGGAGTGGTTGCACTTATTTCTGCAATATTAAAAGGAGCGGCGGAATATTTTGATCATTTGGTTGTGGTAAGGTATGCTTATCAGATGGCATGGTTTTTTTGCCGGATCACAGCAGTAGTGCTGGTGCTTGGAAGTATTATTTATGTGATCTTTGTTTATCGGAGAAATCTGTTAAAGGATGAGGGTTATTTTATGCACACCCTGCCGGTGCCGGCGTGGCAGTTATTTGTCAGTAAGCTGATCACAGGAACCGGATGGATTCTGTTGTCTGTGGCAGTCGCAGTTATTGGATATCTGGTGGGAAAGTGGAGCGTCAGTTTACCTTTTCTGGATGTGCTCCGGGAAAGCGGTGTTACGGGAACAAAGACCGTCCTGCTCTGTTCAATCGCGTTATTTTTAACGATTCCGGCCATCCTTTGTGAATTTTATGCGGGATTATCCCTTGGTTATACCTGGGGCGGAAAAGGCAATTTTACGGATCGTGATATTTTATCGGTGGTGGCTCTTGTGCTGATCTATATAGGACAGCAGATTGTTGGAGTGATCGTTTTACTGCTGTTCCTGATCCATAAATGCGGCAGTATATTTAAGGGGTATTTTCTGGAAAGAATGCTGGCGATGTTTGACGAGATGGACCGGGTGGGAAACGCACTACAGATCCAGTCTTATGTACAGAGTGTAATGGAAATGGCAATTGGCGAAACTGTTTTTGTATGTGTTGTGTTAAGTGTGATCGCCGTTTGGAGAATGAATAAGCATTTGAATATGGAATAAAAATGCTTTTAAGAATTTTTCTCACGTAACCTTGTTGCATCTTTGGCTTTGGCGTGCTATGATAAGTCAGAAGTTAGAAATAACTAACACAAGATATAAACGACTAACTATGTCGGACATATTTATTTCTATTATGGGTATCATAGTAGGAGGCTGGAGAAAGGAAGGTTTATCAAAGATGGCTAAGGTTAAGATCATTTATTGGAGTGGAACAGGTAATACAGCAGCTATGGCTGCAGCAATCGCAGAGGGGGCTAAGGAAGCCGGTGCAGAGGCAGAGCTGATCACGGCTGAGACAGCCGGTGCGGCAGATGTACAGGATGCAAAGGCGATTGCGCTGGGTTGTCCGTCAATGGGAGCAGAGCAGCTTGAGGAAACGATCATGGAGCCTTTGATGGAGGAGCTTGATGGAGCAATTTCCGGTAAGACAGTTGTTTTATTTGGCTCTTATGGATGGGGAAGCGGTGACTGGATGCGTGACTGGGAGGACAGAGTATCCTCTGATGGTGCTTCTGTGTGGAACGGAGAAGGAATCATTGCCAATAACGCTCCGGATGATGACGCTTTAGATTCCTGCAAGTCTGCAGGACGCGATCTTGCGGGACTGGCGTAGTGAGAGCAGTCTGTGATGTGGAACGCAAAAGCAGAGACAGAGCTTTTGCCAACGTATCAAACAAGCATAATGAGCCCATAGGGCTATAATAATAACAATTTGCCATTTTAGAATCAAAAAAGAGGACTTCGTGCAGGAAGTCTTCTTTTTTATTAGCGCATCTTTTTTGGAAAGAGGCTTGCTTTTTTGAACGAAAGAGAGGATAATAGAAAAGTCTGGGTTTTATGAAATTCATGTAAAATCTGAAAAGTGCAATAAATAATGAGGTGAAAGGAATGGATTTTAAAGTAACCATACATCGATTGCTGCTCCGTGAGGAAAAGCTGGAGCTTGCAGTCAGTGCATCTGGCCCTTGGGATGAGAAGGTGCGTGATCCGAAGATGACCATTATTTTTAATAATGGCGATCAGACGAGACGTCTGCCCATTGTGGTTCGTTTTTACCAAAGTGAAAAGGATGGAAGCTTTTATTTGATGGCTTCATATAGTTATATGCTCAATTACCTGTTCTACAAGCAGCCGAAGAACAAGCATATTGAATTTTCTCTGGAGTTAAGTTACGGTCACACCGTATTAGAAAGTGTGCCGTTTACCGTAGATCCGGAGGATGAGAAAGCCTTGGAGCTTCTGGTGCGGGAGACAGCCGTTGGTGTGGAGGAGTCGGAGCAGGAGCGACAGACATATATTGAGTATGAAATGGGATTTTCCAAGGATTCCCGCCGTGTCATTCTGGATGCCAAGCCGGGACAGGAAAAGATATTCCAGCCGCATAAGGGCAGACAGATTTTTAATGCGGTTGTTATGTGGCTGTGGCATTTTGTACTGTTTTGTTTTTCGGTGGTATTGATCCCGGTATTTTTTATTGATGCGCTGCTGGCGGCGACCGGCTGTCAGAACAAAAATGCAAAGATACCGGAGAATGGTATTATTTATCTGTTAAAGCATGTCCGGGCAAAGATGGATACCTTTAGCCGGATCCGCATTGGTATTCTTGCAACAAAGATGTGGATGATGGATGTGGTCAATACCATTGCAAGACTTACCCCGATCAAGAAGAACCGGGTGGTATTTTTGTCGAACCGCCGTGATGACCTTACAGGCAATTTTGAGTTTGTAAATCATTATCTGGACAGCGTGCCGGAGCTTGACCGCCGTTATGTGCTGGACAGTCATGAAGTCAAGCAGATGCGGATCAGCAGTCTGATCCGGATGGCATGGTATTTTGGCAATGCCAAAGTGATCCTGGTGGATGATTATTGCGAGCTTTTCTTCCGGATGCCGAGGAGAAAGGATACCTATCTGATTCAGCTGTGGCATGCCTGTGGAGCTTTCAAGACCTTCGGCTGCAGCCGTATGGGACGTCCGGGCGGCCAGACCCAGAAGAGTCCAAACCATCGTAATTACGATTATGCGTTGGTCAGCTCAAAGAATATTGCGAAGTTTTATGCAGAGGGTTTTGGTATTTCGGAGGACAAGGTGGCAGCAACCGGTATCCCAAGAACGGATGTGTTCTTTGATCAGGCATATAAAGAGAAGGTCACCAATGAGTTTTATGAGAAATATCCGAAGCTTAAGGAGAAAAAGATCCTGCTGTTTGCACCGACCTTCCGGGGCAACGGTAAACTGAGCGGTTATTATCCGGTAGATCGTCTGGATGTAAATAAACTTTATGAGGACCTGGGAAAAGAATATGCGATCATTGTCAAGCATCATCCGTTTGTCAATAACCGCAGTCATATCCGTAAGAAATATAAGGATTATATTATTGATCTGTCAGCAAACTCTGAGTTAAATGATCTTCTGTTTGTGACAGATGTGCTGATCACGGATTATTCCTCAGTTGTGTTTGAGGCATCCCTGCTGGATATTCCAATGGTAATGTATGCCTATGATCTGGAGCGTTACATTTCTTCCAGAGGCTTCTACTATGAGTATGAGGATATGGCACCGGGTAAGATCGTCCGGACATACAGTGATCTGGTATCCTGTATCGAAACACAGGACTTTGAAAATGACAAGCTTCAGGAGTTCAAAAAGAGATTTTTTGATGATCTTGATGGAAAATCTACGGTGCGCGCCGGCGAGCTGATCGTAGAATGTACAAAAAAATAAGCTGAATGAAATAAGCCAATAAAAAAGACATTTCTTTTGATTTTTGTATTATCAAAAGGAATGTCTTTTTTAGGGTATAGGAAAATGCTCGTAGCGTAGAGGGAAGCATAAATGTCCATAATATGTTTTATGACCGAAAGCGGAGAGTTATTTCTTTTCAGCGGCAATTTTCCGGTAGATCTCATCAATCCTGGCGGGGTCCAGTTTTGTATCAAGGAAGAACTCCACCGCATACAGGGCTTGAGCTACCAGCATTTCCAATCCGGTAACGGCTGTGATTCCAAGGGATTTTGCCTGTGCCGTCAGTTTTGTCTCCAATGGATTATAAATGATATCCAGAACGGCATGACATTTTGTGAATGGTGTCAGATCCAGAGGGGAAGCGTCCATATTCGGATACATCCCGACGGGAGTGGTGTTGACGATTACATCCGCATCCGTATGGTGAGCCATACATTCCTCGTAAGTGATGGTGTCCGGAGTATCCCGGCGGGAAACAAGTCTGATCTCGGCGGCATCCAGATGCTTCAATACGGCGATAATGGCTTTGGCAGCACCTCCGTTACCAAGGACAAGACATTTGCTGTCTTTGATCCGGATGTTATGTTTTTCGATCATATAAAGAAAACCGGAAAAGTCTGTATTATGTCCCTCCAGACGACCATTTTTGTTGACGATCGTATTTACGGCACCGATGGAGGCAGCATTGTCATCTAGGCTGTCCAGATAAGGGATCACATCCTTCTTATAAGGGATCGTCACATTGATCGCCTTAAAATCGTGCTTTTTCATAAAATCATCGAAATCCTCCCGGCTCACGGGACAGAGATCGTAGATGTAATCTGCAAGCTGTTCATGAATTTCCTTTGAATAGCTGTGTCCAAGTTTTTCTCCAAGTAATCCGTATTCCATAATTATCCTCCATACATAAAATGACAAATCTCATTTGTCATTATACGTTATTTCATTTTGAAAAACCAGTATGAAATGTGGTACAATGTACGAAGCTTGAGTAATATACAAAAGGAGATAACATATGAGATATCCTGATAGTTTACCTGCAGGTGGCACCATCGGCTGTATTGCTCCGTCCTTCGGCTGCAATATCGAGCCTTACCGGAGTGCCTTTGATAATGCATTAAAGACATGGCAGCAGATGGGATACCATACTGTGCTGGGACCAAACTGTTACGAGGGGAGTGGAATCGGTATCAGCAATACTCCGGAGAAATGCGGGGCAGAGGTGAATCATTTCTTTGCGGAGGAAAACTGTGACATTATTCTATCCTGTGGCGGCGGAGAATTGATGTGTGAGGTGGTTTCCTACATTGATTTTGAGCGGATCGCCAGAGCAAAAGCAAAATGGTATATGGGATTTTCGGATAATACCAATCTGACCTTCCTGCTGCCGACATTGTGTGATACCGCTGCAATTTACGGGCCATGTGCTCCGGCATTTGGAATGAGAGAATGGCATCCGGCGCTGAAGGATGCGTGGGGGCTGCTTTCCGGCAGGATAACGGAAGTGCATGGGTATCCACTCTGGGAGAGGGAGTCCCTAAAGGATGAGGAGCATCCGCTGGAGCCGTACAATGTGACAGAAGAAAAGAAGCTGGTGATCTACGATGAAACCGGCAGGCGTATAGATGGGGAAAAAATGTCGTTCCGGGGACGTCTGATCGGCGGCTGTCTTGACTGCCTGGATGCATTGGTGGGAACAAGATTTGACCGTGTTGCCGCATTTAATGAGCGGTATCAGGAGGATGGCATCATCTGGTTTATGGAGTCCTGTGACTTAAATCCGATGGGGATCCGAAGAGCTCTCTGGCAGTTAAAGGAAGCAGGATGGTTCCGGCATGTGAAGGGCTTCCTGATCGGCAGACCATTATGCTTTGGAGAAGAGTTTTTGGGACTGGATCAGTATGAAGCGGTATATGGAGTGCTGGGAGAGTACCATGTGCCGGTAGTCATGGATGTGGATCTTGGCCATCTGCCGCCATCTATGCCTGTGATCAGTGGCGGAATGGCTGAGGTGAGTCTGGACCCATCTGGGAACGGAACCGAGATCGGGATCAAATATTTATAAATATTTAATAGAATATATCTGTGTTGTATATTGACGCAGAATGAAAAGAGGAATATACTTCAAAATTGAATAGTTCAATTTTGAAGTATATTTGTTTTTGGAGGAATCAAATGAAGGATTATTTATGTGAAGCAGAGGATTTTCAACGTTATTTTGAGAAAGCCAGTGAGCAGGTCTGCCGGAAATACGGAATTACCGTGATCGGCTTGCAGATCCTGACGTTTCTGGGAGATAATCCGGAGCGGAATACAGCGAAGGATATCTGCCGCTGCCGTTGTATCAAAAACAGCATAGCATCGATGACCATTGATAAACTGGTGAACCGGGGATATATCGTCCGGGAAAGTGATGCGAAAGACCGACGGATTCAACGATTGAAACTTACCGGGGAGGCGGATTCTATCGTCAAAGACGGAAGAAAAATGCGGGAACAGTTTACAGAGCTGATCTTTGAGGATTTCAGCCGGGAGGAAATTGATCTGTTTTTGTCGATGATCGACAGAATCTGTGATTCTGTGAGGAGAAGAGTAGACAGCTACAATGACAACAAAAAAGAAGGAAAAGGAGAATAGTCATGCCCAAATTTAGTGTAAAAAGACCATATGTGATCCTGGTGGCGGTTGTGATGGTGCTGGTGCTTGGTGGTGTCAGCTTCAGTAAAATGACCACAGACCTGCTGCCGAATATGAATATGCCATATATGATGGTGATCACTACATATCCGGGAGCATCACCGGAAAAGGTGGAGACGGAGCTTACAGATGTCATTGAAAACGGTGTAGGAACCGTAAACGGTGTTAAGGAAGTTACCAGCACATCAAGCGAAAACTACAGTATGGTAGTATTGGAGTTTGAAGATGACACGAATATGGACAGTGCTATGGTTAAGGTGACATCGGCAGTCAATCAGCTTGATCTGCCGGACAATGTGGATAATCCTATGGTTATGGAGCTTTCGGCTGATATGATGTCTACCATGATGGTCAGTGTGGATTATAAGGGCAAAAAGGGATATGAGCTGACACAATATGTGCAGGACAATATCATTCCGGAGCTGGAACGTCAGGATGGCGTTGCAAGTGTCCAGGCATCCGGCCTGGTAGAGAAGTCCGTAGAGGTAAAGCTCAACCAGGACAAGATTGACGACATCAATGGAAAGATTCTGGAAAAGACCGACAGCTCCCTCAAGGATGCAAGAAAAAAGATCGACGATGCCCAGAAGAAGCTGGATGATGGCAAGAAAAAGCTGGAGGAGCAGAAGGAAAGCTTAAGTGAACAGCAGACGGATAAGAGCAATGAGCTGGCCAAATTCAGTAAAATGATGGATCAGGCAATGGCGAACAAGGAGGCATATTCTTCTCAGGTAACCAGTCTCAAAGCGAGCCAGACTGCATTAAATGCAGAGCTTGCCGCTTATAAGAAAAATAAGATCGAGGCATCCTACGATCAGATCAATGCTTCCTTTGCGGCAGCCAGAAAGTCTCTGGAGTCCGGGGACGGCTACAAGGCAATCTACGATCAGGTATATCAGCAGGTTCTGATCGCGGCAGTGCAGAATGCCATGGATCAGAGCGGTACGAAAACTACCGTTACAGCAGACAACGTGAATCATTTGCTGAGCCAGATGGGGAACGCTGCGGATGAGATCAAAAAAGCGGCTGCCCAGACCGCAGAGACAACCACAAAGCAGCAGGCAGAGAAGCAGCTGGAGAGCATTCCGGCAGATGTGAAGGATGCCCTTGATCATCCGGATAAATTAACGGCAATGCAGGATATGATGAAACAGCAGGGGCAGGCAGATGCGGCAAAGAATCTGACCAAGAAGAATCTGCAGACCATGTATGACATTGTCAATACAAGGATTCCACAGATCAACACAGAGCTTGCCAATCTGAAGATCAAGATCAAGACTGCCGAGGCGGTTTTGGCACAGGTGGAGAAATCCATCAAGAAGGCGGAAGGCAAATATGAGCAGGTCGAGGCGGGAAAGATTACGGCAGCAGCGGCATTTGGCGCGGCTAATGCCCAGATCGCCTCTGCAGAGACTACACTGGATAACAGCAGCAAGGAGTTAGAGAAGGCGAGAAAGTCTTATGAGAAATCAAGAAAAGAAGCGTTAAAGAAGGCAAATCTGGACCAGCTTCTGACGCAGGATCAGTTATCCAATATCCTGACAGCAGAGAACTTCTCTATGCCGGCCGGTTATATCAGCGAGGATGGAACACAGTATCTGATCAAGGTTGGTGACGAGTATAATAATATCAAGGAGCTGAAAAATACACTTCTGACCAATATGAAAGACATTGGGGATATCCGCCTTTGTGATGTGGCAGATGTCACGGTGATCGACAATTCGGAGGATAATTACGCCAAGGTCAACGGAAATGATGCAGTCATCTTAAGTATTTCCAAGTCAAGTACGGCGGGAACCTCGGATGTATCCAAACGGTGTGGGCAGAAGATTAAGGAACTGCAGAAGGAAGATAAAAATCTTCGTATTGTCAATCTGTTGGATCAGGGGGATTACATTAAGATCATTATCAAGTCTGTATTGTCCAATCTGATATTTGGAGCACTCCTTGCCGTACTGGTATTGATGCTGTTCCTGAAAGATGTACGTCCTACCGTGGTTGTTGCGTTCAGCATTCCGCTTAGCGTATTGTTTGCGATCGTGCTGATGTATTTTACAAACATTACCATGAATATTATTTCCTTATCCGGTCTGGCATTGGGAGTGGGCATGCTGGTAGATAACTCCATTGTCGTTATCGAAAATATATACCGGCTCCGCAATAAGGGAGTGCCGGCGGCAAGAGCGGCAGTCATGGGAGCCAATCAGGTGGCGGGAGCGATTTTCTCCTCTACACTGACCACGATCTGTGTATTCCTTCCGATCATCTTTACGGACGGACTGACCAGATCCATTATGCAGGATATGTGTCTGACGATCGCGTACAGTCTTTCCGCCAGCCTGGTGGTTGCGCTGACGGTTGTGCCAAGTATGAGTGCGACAGTTCTCAAAAAGGAAAATACAAAGAAGCATCGTTTCTTTGATGCCGTATTAAATGCCTATGAAAAGGCGGCACGTTTTTCTTTGTCCCATAAGGCAGTAGTACTGGTGGGATCTCTGGTACTCCTGATATTCTGTGTGATCCAGGTATTCCGTATGGGCATCGTTATGATGCCGGATATGGCAAGCGAGCAGATGTCTATCTCGGCAACGATGCCAAAGGAGAATTCTACAAAAGAGGATCACGAGACGGCAGATCAGATTCTGGATCTTGTCAGCAAAACGAAAGGGGTAGACACGGTGGGTGGTGTTATGACATCCGGAACATCGATGATGTCAACGGACGACAAGTCCTACACCTTTGAGGTCCTTCTGGATAAGAAATATGCGCGTAAGAATAAGCAGATTGCAGCAGAATTAGAGAATAAGCTGAAAAAGCTTACGCTGGATGACTACACGGTATCGGCATCTAATATGGATATGTCCAGTATGCTGGGATCCGGTCTGAATATTGAAATATCCGGTAAGGACAACGACAAACTGATCAAGATCAGTGAAGATATTATGAAGATCGTTGGTAAGCAGAAGGGCTTTAAGGATATTACCAATGAGCAGGAAGAAGGAGATACCGAATATGTCGTCACGGTAGATAAGGACGAGGCGATGAAATGCGGACTCACGGTGGCTCAGGTTTATCAGGAGCTGGCATCTGCTCTCGCCACAGAGAAGGACTCCACGAAGATTACCGTAGAGGATCAGCAGTACAATGTAAAGATCGTGGATGAGCGCGATGAGCTGGATACCCAAAATCTGTCCGACTACGAGTTTGAAACAACCAAGATGAATGACAAGGGCAAGGAAGTTACAAAGACATACAAGCTCAGCAAGTTTGCGAAGATCACAAAGGGAAAGAGTGTTGAGAGTCTTTCCAGAAGAAATCTGGTAAATTATGTATCTGTGAAAGCGGATGTCGAGGATGGATATAATGTGGCGCTGCTTAGCCGTAAGCTGCAGAAGGAGATTGACAAATACGATCTTCCGTCAGGCTATACCATTGATATGGGTGGCGAGACGGAGAACACCAATGAGATGGTCAAGAATATGCTTTTGATGATTGCGCTTGCCATTGTATTTATTTACCTGATCATGGTAGCGCAGTTCCAGAGTCTGTTGTCACCGTTTATCGTTATCTTTACGATTCCGCTGGCATTTACCGGTGGTCTGATCGCTTTGCTGATATCCGGACAGGAGCTTTCCATGATGGCACTTATGGGCTTCCTGGTACTTTCCGGTGTCGTGGTAAACAACGGTATCGTATTTGTGGATTATGTCAATCAGCTTCGTCTTGACGGAGTGGAAAAGAGAGAGGCTCTGATCGAGACAGGCGTTACCCGTATGCGTCCTATTTTAATGACGGCATTGACGACCATTCTTGCAATGAGTACAATGGTATTTAGTCACGATACCGGTTCGGATATGAGCCGTGGTATGGCGATCGTTACCATAGGTGGTCTTGCTTATGCAACATTGATGACGTTGTTTGTAGTACCTGCATTGTATGATATCTTCTATCGTAAGAAGGAAATGAAGCGGGTAGATCTTGGAGATGAGGCAACCTTGCGTGACAGTGACGAGTAAAACGGAATGAAACGGGGGAGACTATGTCAGAGTATCAGATGACGATGCCTCAGGAGGTTGTCAGGATCATAAATACATTAGAGCAGCATGGCTATGAGGCGTATGCCGTCGGAGGCTGCGTGCGTGATGCCATGCTGGGCAGAGAGCCGGAGGACTGGGATATTACCACGTCCGCCAAACCACTGGAAGTAAAAAGGCTGTTCCGCAAAACCATTGATACGGGGCTGCAGCATGGCACCATCACTGTTATGGTAAACGGAGAGGGCTATGAGGTAACCACTTACCGGATCGACGGGGAGTACGAGGATGGACGCCATCCGAAGGAGGTGGCGTTTACCACCAGCCTCCGGATGGATCTGGAGCGCAGGGATTTTACCATCAATGCCATGGCATACAATGACCGTTCCGGTCTGGTGGATGAGTTTGACGGTGTCGGGGATCTGAAACGTGGTGTGATCCGCTGTGTGGGAGATGCCGGTCAGCGTTTTGACGAGGATGCCCTTCGGATGCTCCGGGCGGTACGTTTTTCCGGACAACTGGGATTTACGATCGAGGATGCGACGTTGCAGGCGATGGAGCAGAGAATACAAAATCTGCAAAAGATCAGTGCGGAGCGGATCCGTGTTGAAATGACGAAACTTTTAATTTCTCCGAATCCGGGAAGATTCCGGGTGGCGTATACATCGGGAATGACAGGGGTATTTTTGCCGGAGTTTGATCGTATGATGACATGTGATCAAAAGAATCATCATCATTGTTATACAGTGGGAGAGCACTGTATGCACAGCGTGGAAGTGATGCAGAAGTTTATGGCAGGAATGCTTCCGGAGCCGTTGTCTCCTTATGCCGCAGAGCGGATCTCACAGATCTGTGGCAGTCTCAGCAAAAAACAGTATACGATGCTTGTGCTCGCCATGCTTCTTCATGATGTGGCAAAGCCGGAGGTGATGACGGTGGATGAGCAGGGAGAGGGTCATTTCTTTGGCCACCCGGAACAGAGTGCAAAAACTGCCGGAAAGGTTCTGAAACGTCTGACCTACGATAATGAAACCATAGACACGGTGGTGCGCCTGATCCGTTATCACGATTACCGGATGGAAACCACGATGAAGTCTGTACGCAGGGCTGCATCTAAGATTGGCAGAGATATCATGTGGATGGAGTTTGTGGTGCAGTATGCAGATGTGCTGTCCCAAAGTCCGCAGACAATTCCGGAGAAGTTAGAAAAGCTGGATCAATGTATGGAGAAGTATCAGGAGATCGAAGCCAAAAGCCAGCCTCTTTCGGTGAAGGATCTGGCGGTCAACGGCAGGGATCTGATCCGGGCGGGAATTGCACCGGGACCGGGACTTGGGCAGAAGCTCTCGCAGCTTTTGGATCTGGTACTGGAGGAGCCGGAGCTAAATACAAGGGAACAGCTCTTGGAAAAAATCAAAGAGTAAAATACAAGGGAAGAGGCTGCCGCATGAATTTCTCATGCGGCAGCCTCTTCCGTGTATGGGAAAATGCCCGTAACGTGCTCTTTGATTGACAAAACAGGAATTTTTCTATAATATTGAGACATAAAGTATCGCGTAGAGGTTGGTTTAAACATTAAAGTCAGGAGGATAAGGTATGAAGAAAAAGAGAGTGACGGGGCGGATACGGTATAAATCCGCCGCAATAAAATTAAAAAAGGCAGTGGCAGTACTGATGGCGGCACTGATGATGGGATCTGCAGTGGATTACACTGCATTTCCGGCTGTCTGTGCAGCGGAAGATGACACCGGCAGGCAGGTGGCAGAGCTTACCCAGGATGGAAAGACTACAGTATATAGCTCTTTTATGGAGGCTTATCAGGCGATCACTACCAGTGACAAGGCTACCATTAAGCTGCTGCAGGATTCCAGGATATCTAAAATTACAGGAAGTAAGTATATTACATACATAACGGATAAAGAACATACTATTGTGCTGGATTTAAATGGACATACATTAAGCACAGAGGAAGTGTCTGGCTGGGACTCTAAAGAATCCACTTATGTACTGGATATAGACACATCCTCAAACTGGACCATATGTTCCGGAGTGCCGGGAGGAAAAATTCAGGATAGCGGCAGCAAAGCGGCATTGTTGGAAAATTATGGAACTCTTGCAATCGGGGGAAATGTGGAGATAACTTCAAATAGTGAGTATACCGTATTTGCTCGTGGCGGCACTGGAAACCTCAGCATTGACGGGGCAGCCATCGACAAGGTGGGAGTAATGTATGGATCTTGTAAGATCACTTCAGGGAATATAGACAATGTCTTCTGGAGGGGAGGAAAAGCGGAAATTTCCGGAGGAAAGATTGATACGGTATCAGTTATTGGAGACTATGCAGGATGGAGTAAAGGCAGTAACTTACAACTTTGTGGTGGAACCATTGGCTTGTTAAAACAAAGGGAAGAATATACCAAAGCAATGAGTACATGGTTTGCCGCAGGAACTGCTATAAAAAGCATAGAAGGCGGCAGTCTCTATACCAGAGCAGGGATCGATGCAATAGAAGCAGTGGAGGGATACCGCTGTGCAGAGAATATTGAAATGGTTCCATGCGGAAATCATGTCAATGAAAGTGGTTATTGTAAATATTGTGCCGCTGCTACCGAATGTGAACACATATATGGAGAAGATGGGATCTGTACCAACTGTGGAATGGTTGCCATAGCTACCATAAAGAAGGATAACCAACTGACCGGTTATATCACTTATGGGGAATTGTGTCAGGCAGTAAGTGAATTTACCCCGGATACCACTGCAACCATTAAAATCATGAAAGATGTTGATCTCAACCAGAGTCTCGCCTTCCGGGAGGGTAAGATAACTTTAGATTTAGGGGGACATAAGATAGAGACTGCCAGAGTTAACACTGTTATTGTATCGGATCATGCAGAGATGACGATACAAAACGGAACCCTAAAGACCAGAGAAAACGATGTTGTCTGGGTAAGAGGGGGAAAATTAACATTAGAAAAGGGTACCACTGTATCTACCAGCAAGCAGAATTATTATTATGCCGGATTAAGAATTGATGGAGGTGAGGTTACCATTGATGGAGCAGGATTTGTAGATGGAGAAAGGTCTGTAGATATAACCGGTGGAAATCTTACAGTATTGGATGGAACATTTAGTGGTCAGTTTCGAAAGTACTTTTATGATGGTGAGGAGAGTCCTGAAGTTTCCTTAAGGGGCGGCAGCTATAGCGATGTGCGGTCACTAAGAGGAAACCTTAGAAGTATGTTAGAAAATGGATATGGATTCCGTTCCGGAGAAGAGGGGACGGCATGGATTGTGGACAGTGACCTGTTAGATGGGGAAGGCACAGGGGAGGATACGGCAAAGATAGTATCAAATGTAACGGTAGAAAAGCTTCCGGTAACCATCACACAGCCGGAGTCATATGAGGATTATTGTGGAAATCCGGCCAGCTTATATGTAAATGTGGATGCAGCAGAGGAAGTTACTTATCAGTGGTATCGCATTACAGAAGAGGGCAATGCAGAAGAAATAAGTGATGCTACCTCCAATACCCTTCAGATTTCGCCATTGGAGTTCCAGCCGGGAGTAGGGATCACGTTTTACTGTATGGTCTGCTGGCAGGGATATTCCATTAAGAGTGAAGAGGCAACAGTGACGCTAAAAGAGAAAATTGATTTTTATGTTAACACCGCTATTGAAAAATATTATACCGGAGAAGCCGTCACCTTGCAGGAGGATGAAATTTCCCTTTACCTGAAGGGTGGAAGTGTAAATAACACACTGGTTCCCGGTAAGGATTTTAAGATTGTGGAAGGAAGCTATGAACATAATATAGATGCGACCACACAGGATAAGATGGCAAGTGTTACGGTAGAAGGAATTGGAAAGTACAAGGGAACCGTTCAGGTCAGATTTTCCATATTGCAGGCAGAGAATGAGTTTACCGGGGAGCTTACCTGTGAGGATTATGTATATGATGGAGTTGCTGTACCGAATCCTGAGGCAGCGGCAAAATTTGGTACAGTGAAATATCGTTATGCAGCTTCTGAGACAGGAGAATACACGGATGTAGTTCCGAAGAGTGCGGGAATCTACTATGTAAAAGCATATGTGACAGAGACAAATAATTATACCGGACTGGAAAGCCGGGAAGCTGCGAAATTTGTGGTTTTCAAGGCAAAACAGCCGGAGAATACGCCAAAGGATTCCGTCACAACCCCTTATACGGTGAAGAAAGTGTCTCAGGTAGAACTTCCGGCTGACTGGCAGTGGGTGGAAGAAGATGCCTCAAAAGACCTTCCGGAATCAGAAGCTGTGGAGGCGAAGGCGGATTATGCAGGACCGGATAAGGAGCTTTACATAACGAAGCAGGTAACAATTACAATCACCCGGAGTGCCTGTGAGCATCCGGATACGAAAGTAAAAGGAGAAGAAGCATCTACCTGTACTACTGCCGGATACACCGGAGATACCTATTGTGAACAGTGTGGAAGAAAGATCAAAGAAGGGAAAGAAATTGCTCTTCTACCTCATATACTGGAAAAGATCGAGAAGAAAAATGCCACGACAGTGAAAGAAGGCAATATAGAATATTATCACTGCAGTGTATGTGATGGCTGTTTCTCTGACAGTGAAGGAACGAGTCCGATTACCAAAGAAAGTACGGTAATTCCGGTCATTAAAGTGACGCCAACGGTAACACCGTCTGTAACACCGACGGCAGCGCCGAGTGCAAAGCCAACCACAGAGCCGGGGGTAGAGCCGACAGAGACACCGGGTGCAGAACCGGGTGTGGAGCCGACAGCAGGACCGAGTGCAGAACCGGGAGCCGAGCCGACAGAGACACCGGGAGCCGGGCCGACAGCAAAGCCGACCGCAGGATCAACAGCAGAACCGGGTGGAAAGCCGACGGCAGGACCGAGTGTAGAACCGGCAGCAGAGCCAACGGTGACACCAAGTGCGGCACTGACAGAGACGCCAGCCGGGGAGCTTGCAATTCCAAAGCCAACAAAGAAGCCGGTGGTCAAGCCGGCCAAAAAGGGAAAAAAGCTTACTGGCAGTAAAGGCGCAATCTATAAGGTGACAAGCGATAAAAAAGGTTCCCCGACCGTGGAGTATTCAGCAGCGGCGAAGGGAGCAAAGGGGACCATTACTATCCCGGCTCAGGTAACGATTAAAGGGGTAACATACAAAGTTACATCTGTGGGGGCATCCGCCTGCAGAAATCGTGCCGGGATTACGAAAGTGATCATAGGCAAAAATGTCACAAAGATTGGAAACCGCGTATTTAGTGGATGCAAGAAGATGAAGAAAGTGACCATTAAAACGACAAAGCTTACAGAGAGTACAGTAGGAAGCAACGCATTCTCGGGAATATCTTCCGGAGTAGTTGTGAAAGTACCTGAGAGTAAGGTGAAAGCATACCGTAAATTATTCAAGAAAAAGGGGATCAGCGACGGGGCAACGATTACAAAGTAATCATTTTCCGGGCAATAGAAAAGAATCACAAAATAAGAAAGGGGCTGTCACACGAATTGCGACAGTCCCTTTTAAAAAACTTGTGAAAAGCCCCGAAATGATGTAAAATGATCAAGATAGTGTTTTAATGAAAAATGAAAAAAAGATATATGGTAATGGAGGCAGGTCATGGACTTAAATGTGCAGTTTTATAAGATGTCAAAGCAGATGAAGACGCAGCTGTATCTGGATAATCTGACAACGATATTCAATCCGCAGGCGTTATTTGCGGATGGAACAGAATTTTACCGTTGTCCGTCCGAACCGGATCCTTATGACCGGGTGAGGCTGAGGCTCAGATGTGCCAGAGAGAATCTGGATGCTGTCATTCTGGTATTTAATGATGAGCGCATTGAGATGGAGAAGCTTTATAATGACCGCCTGTTTGACTACTACGAGACATTTGTACAGCTTGGCACGGAGCAGGTTTTCTATTACTTTGAGATTCACTGCGGGCAGATGGTATGCTATTACAACAATGTGGGGTTGTGCAATTCCGTAGAGGAGTACTACAATTTTACTATGACACCGGGTTTTCACACACCGGACTGGGCAAAGGGAGCCATATTTTATCAGATTTATGTGGATCGTTTTTATAATGGAGACCGCAGCAACGATGTAGAGGACAATGAGTACATTTATATTGGAGAAGGCACCAGCAAAGTGACAGACTGGAATAAATATCCCGCAGCAATGGGCGTCCGGGAGTTTTATGGAGGCGATATCGCCGGAGTGATGCAGAAGTTAGATTATCTGCAGGATCTGGGCGTAGAGGTTATTTATCTCAATCCGATTTTTGTATCTCCGTCGAACCATAAGTATGATATTCAGGATTATGACTATGTTGATCCTCATTTTGGCCGGATCGTCAAGGATGAGGGAGAGCTTTTACAGAAGGATGAGCAGGGAAACTGGAAGTCGGATCCCGATTATCCGAATAAAGCTGCATCCCGTTATATCTGCCGTGTAACGGATAAGGAAAATCTGGAAGCAAGTAACCGGCTTTTTGCCGGGTTTGTGGAAGAGGTTCATCGCAGGGGCATGAAGGTCATTCTGGATGGTGTGTTTAATCACTGTGGTTCCTTCAATAAATGGCTGGACAGAGAGTGTATTTATGAAAACGCAGAAGGCTATGAAAAAGGAGCATATGTGTCTGAGGACAGTCCTTACAATACTTTCTTTAAATTCCGGGAGCATCAGTGGCCGTATAATCCCCATTATGATGGCTGGTGGGGACATGATACGCTGCCAAAGCTGAACTATGAGGAATCCCCGGCGCTGTTCGATTATATTATGCATGTGGGGCGTAAATGGGTTTCTCCGCCGTATAATGTGGATGGATGGAGACTTGACGTGGCTGCCGATCTGGGACAGTCCGGAGAATATAATCATTACTTCTGGAAGGAGTTCCGACGCAATGTCAAGGAGGCCAATCCAAACGCGCTGATCCTTGCGGAGCACTATGGAGATCCGACGGAGTGGCTCAAGGGTGATGAGTGGGATACGGTCATGAACTACGATGCCTTTATGGAGCCATTGACCTGGTTTCTGACAGGCGTGGAGAAGCACAGTGATGAGTATCGTCAGGATCAGCTTGGTAATCCGGATTCTTTCTTTGGATCTATGCGTCATTTTATGACACGTTTCCATACACAGTCCCTGCAGGTAGCGATGAATGAGCTGTCCAACCACGATCATTCCCGTTTCCTTACCAGAACGAACCGGAAGGTGGGAAGAACCGCATATCTGGGACCGGAGGCGGCTAACGAGGGTGTTGACAAGGCGATTATGCGGCTGGCGGTTATGATCCAGATGACATGGCCGGGAGCACCGACAATCTACTATGGAGATGAGGCAGGACTCTGTGGCTGGACCGATCCGGATAACCGTCGTGCATATCCATGGGGCAGAGAAGATCAGGATCTGATTGATTTCCATAAGGAGATCATTCGGGTTCATAAAGATTATCAGGCAATGAAGACAGGATCGATCATGTTTTTGCATGGTCAGTATCAGTTTATCAGCTACGGCAGATTTAATGAACAGGACAAATTTGTGATCGCCATCAACAGCGGAGATCAGCCGGTATCTGTCGAACTGCCGGTATGGCGCCTTGGTCTGACGGAGGCAACCCGTATGGCGCGTCTGATCAATACCAGTCCGGAGGGCTTTTCTCTGGAGACAGCGATGTATAGTGTGGAAAATGGAATTCTTCGCTTAAATTGTCCTCCGAAATATGGTGTAGTGATCAAGAACTTAACGTAAATAACGGAAGGATAAAATATGGGAAAGATACGGGATTGGATGCATGGCAAAGGAAGAGGCGTTGTGATCGCCGTTGTAATATTGCTGGCATTATGGATCATTGTGGATTTTTACCGGACGAATCATCCGAAGCCGGAGCAGAAGGAGCCGGCAAAGATATCAGAACCCTATGAGGGAAGCAGCTCATCTTCGGAAGGGGATGTGCGGACTCAGGGTGACGCAGAGGAGGATACGCAGGATGAGAAACAGGAGGATTCGCAGAAGTCAGGAGATTCCTCTGATGGACAGACTGTAACAGAGGAAACGGCAGGCAAAGCTTCGGATGAGGATACCTCGAAGGAGGATCCGGAGCTGGATACCACCGAGGAGGACACGAAAGACTCCGGTCTTACTACGACGGAGGAAGATACCGGGACTCCGGGGGAAGCTTCTCAGACAGAGAACGGAGATATTACCCTTGGTTTTGCCGGAGATATCAATCTGGATGAAACCTGGACGGTGATGAAGCATATGCGCCAGAAGGGCAAAGGCATTCAGGGCTGTATTGACCCGCGGCTGATCCAAAAGATGAGAAGCTGTGATTATATGGTGCTGAATAATGAGTTTTCCATCAGTAACCGTGGTAAGGCGATGAAGGGGAAGGCATATACCTTCCGGGCGCCCCGCAGGAATGTGAAGCTGTTACGGCAGCTTGGAGTTGATGCGGTATCTCTTGCCAACAATCATGTTTATGATTATGGGGAGAGGGCGTTTCTGGATACATTATCTGCTCTGGAAAACAATGGAATAAAATATACCGGCGGCGGGAAAGATAGCAAAGAGGCCAAAAAGCCGGTCTATTTTCAGAGCAAAGGGAAAACCATTGCTGTGATCGCTGCCACAAGAGCAGAGAAGTATATTCTCACACCGGCAGCAGGGAAACATTCTCCGGGAGTCTTCCGGACTTATGATGATACGCAGTATGTCCGTGCGATACGCAGGGCAAAGAAAAAAGCAGATGTCGTTATTGCATTTGTGCATTGGGGTACTGAATACAGCACGAAGCTGGAATCAGCACAGACAAGCCAGGCGAAGGATTATATCAATGCCGGGGCAGACGTAGTGGTCGGTGCTCATACGCATTGTCTGCAGGGAGTGGGGTATTATAAAGGAAAGCCGATCTTTTACAGTCTGGGAAACTATTGGTTTAATGAAAAGACATTATATACCACACTGCTTCTGCTGACGATACGGGAGAATGGATCCATTGAGGCGAGGATGCTGCCATGTCTGCAGTCAGGAAGGGAAACTCATCTTCTGACAGGAAAAAGCAAAGTGAGAAAATTTGTCAATTACGTCAATGGAATTTCAGTAAATGCGAAGATTGGAGCAAAAGGGGTCGTGCGTTCCCGGTAATATCCGTAAATGAAATTGACAGCGGTTGACAATAACAGCGAAATGAGTATAATTACAGACAGCCCATAGAATTAGTAGGAAATATGGACTTATCTATATTTTAAATACATATCTGTCCTTAAACCGGGACAGACACAGAAAGGCAGTGGTATTCACTATGAGCAAATTGATTTATTTAGATAATGCAGCAACAACATCGGTCAAACCGGAAGTGTTTGAGGCGATGAAACCATATTATCTGGAGAATTACAGCAATCCTTCCAGTGTGTACAGCTTTGCCGGAGAGGCCAAAAAAGCGATGGAAGATGCCAGAAAGGTGATTGCGGATTCTCTGGGGGCAGCAGCCACAGAGATTTATTTTACCGGTGGCGGCAGTGAGTCGGACAACTGGGTGCTGAAAGGCGTTGCCGAGGCATATCAGTCCAAAGGAAAACATATCATTACATCCAAGATCGAGCATCATGCGATCCTGCATACCTGCGAGTATCTGGAAAAGCACGGTTATGAGGTCACATATCTTGATGTGGATGAAAATGGTCTCGTAACACCGGAGGAGGTTGAGAAAGCAATCCGTCCCGATACGATCCTGATCAGTATTATGTTTGCAAATAATGAGATCGGTACGATCGAGCCGATCGCAGAGATTGGAAAGGTTGCCCATGAGCATGGGGTATTGTTCCACACAGATGCTGTTCAGGCATATGCACATGTACCGATTAACGTACAGGAGATGAACATCGACATGCTCAGCGCCAGTGGTCATAAGTTCCATGGACCAAAGGGTATCGGTTTCCTGTATATGAGCAATAAGGTAAAGATTGGTCCTCTGATCCACGGCGGCTCCCAGGAACGTTCCCGTCGTGCAGGTACTCACAATGTACCGGGTATCGTAGGGATGGCAAAGGCAGCCGAGCTTGCTCATGCCAATATGGACCAGACGATTGCAAAGGAAACGGCACTGAGAGATCACCTGATCGAGAGACTGGAAAAGGAGATTCCTTACTGCCGTCTCAATGGTGACCGCATAAAACGACTGCCAAACAATGTAAACTTCTGTTTCCGTTTCATTGAGGGAGAGTCTCTTCTGATTCTTCTGGATCAGAATGGCATTTGTGCTTCCAGTGGTTCTGCCTGCACATCCGGTTCTCTGGATCCGTCTCATGTATTGCTGGCGATCGGTCTGCCACACGAGATCGCACATGGCTCTCTTCGTCTGACCCTCTCTGAGGATAATACGATGGAAGAGATGGATTTTGTAGCCGATCAGGCAAAGAAGATTGTGGAGAGATTACGCAGTATGTCTCCTCTGTATGATGATTTTGTAAAGCAGCAGAAGGAGCAGTAATCAATATAAACCCTATAGATCAGACAAAAGAAAGGGAGATTATCAATGAATTATAGCGAAAAAGTAATGGATCATTTCAATAATCCGAGAAATGTAGGAGAGATTGAAAATGCAAGTGGTGTCGGTACCGTAGGAAATGCAAAGTGCGGTGATATCATGCGTATTTATCTGGATATTGATGAGGATACCAAGATCGTAAAGGACTGCAAGTTCAAGACATTCGGATGTGGTGCCGCAGTAGCAACCAGCAGTATGGCAACAGAGCTGGTAAAGGGCAAAACAATCTATGAGGCTCTTGAAGTAACCAATAAGGCTGTTATGGAAGCATTGGACGGACTTCCGCCGGTAAAGGTGCATTGTTCTCTGCTTGCGGAGGAAGCGATCCACGCTGCTCTTTGGGATTATGCGGAGAAGCATCATATTACGATTGAAGGACTGAAAAAGCCGAAGACTGATATTTCGGATGAGGACTAATGCGAAAACTACTTCTAAGACTGCACAATACGCAGTCAAGAAGTAATAAGATTTCGCATAGAAAAGCGCAGAAACAGCGCTTTTCTATGCGAAGGTTTTGGAGGAGTAGAGCTTCTAAAGCAGCAAGGCACTTCTAAAATTGTATAAAACGCAATTAAGAACCGGACGGTTGTTTGACTGTCCGGTTTTTCGAGAATACAGGAAATTACAGACAGGATGCCTGTGGTCTGGTCTGCAGGTTTGGGAAAGGCATGGTTATTGACATGGCAGGAAATAAGAACAAAACAGTAGTTGTGGGAATGTCCGGAGGAGTGGATTCTTCTGTGGCGGCATATCTGCTTAAGGAGCAGGGATATCATGTGATTGGTGCTACGATGCAGATCTGGCAGCAGGAGGACCGGTGCAGCATTGAAAAGGAAGGCGGCTGCTGTGGCTGGAGTGCTGTGGAGGATGCCAGGAGAGTGGCGCATATGCTGGATATTCCATATTATGTAATGAATTTCCGGGATGAATTCCAGGAAAAGGTCATTGATTATTTTGTGGAAGAATATCGCCGGGGCAGAACGCCCAATCCCTGCATTGCCTGTAACCGGTATGTAAAATGGGAGTCTCTTCTTCACCGGAGCATGGAGATTGGTGCAGATTATATTGCAACAGGCCATTACGCAAGGATCGTACAATGTCCGAACGGAAGATATGCCATAGCGCCATCGGTCACGGCACAGAAGGATCAAAGCTATGCACTTTATAATCTGACCCAGCACCAGCTTGCACATACCCTGATGCCGGTAGGCGATTATACCAAGCCTCAGGTGAGGGAGATTGCGGCGAAGATTGGATTAGAGGTGGCAAATAAACCGGACAGCCAGGAAATCTGTTTTGTGCCGGATCAGGATTATGCCGGTTTTATCGCGAGAGAGACAGGGGAGAAGGAGCTGCCCGGAAATTTTGTTACAGCAGACGGCAGGGTTCTCGGACAGCATAAGGGAATCTCGCATTATACCGTGGGACAGCGTAAGGGATTAAATCTGGCGATGGGACATCCTGTTTTTGTGACACAGATCCGTCCGGAGACGAGAGAAGTGGTGATCGGAGAGGCGGAGGATGTGTTTACGGACAGGCTCACGGCAGATCACATCAATTATATGGCGGCAGATCATTTTGAAGAAGGACAGACGTTGACGGCAAAGATACGGTATTCCCATGCCGGTGCCCGATGTGTGATCGAAAGCTGCAAAGAAGATCGGATAACAGTCCGATTTTTGGAACAGGTGCGTGCGGTGACACCGGGACAGGCTGTTGTATTTTATGAAGATGGCGTGGTGCTGGGAGGAGGCACCATTTGTTAGAGAGCTATTTATATTTTTTTTAGAAAGAATCATAAATTGTTTCTTGTTTTTGTGGGAAGAATATGATAGGGTATATCACAAATTCGAAATACAGATTCGTTTATTTGAGATAAGGAGGAATGACATATGCCAATGGGAATGGGTTATGGGTATTATTGGGATCCCACATATGTACTGGTGATCATTGGTGCGCTGATCTGCATGATCGCATCTGCCAATGTCAGCGGCACATATAAAAAATATAATCGTGTGAGAAACAGCCGGAATATGACAGGTGCGCAGGTGGCGGCACAGATCCTGCAGGAAGCAGGATTAAGCAATATCCGCATCGAGCATATTAGCGGAGACCTGACAGATCATTATGATCCTTCAGCCAAGGTTCTTCGATTGTCGGACAGCGTATACGGATCTACGTCTATCGCGGCTGCCGGGGTGGCAGCTCATGAGTGTGGCCATGCGATCCAGGATAAGGTGAATTATATTCCGATCCGTCTGCGCAATGCCATTGTACCGGTAGTGAATCTGGGATCGAAGCTTTCATGGCCGGTGATCATTCTCGGACTGATCCTGGGAAGAGCGGGTCTGCTGCAGATCGGTATTATTTTGTTTGGCCTGACCCTGTTGTTTCAGGTGGTTACTCTTCCGGTAGAGTTTAATGCATCCGGCAGGGCATTACGGATACTGGACCAGAGAGGGATTCTGGGGCATGAGGAGATGAGAGGAGCCAGAAAGGTACTTGGGGCAGCGGCTATGACATATGTAACTGCAACCATTTCTACTTTGCTGCAGTTGCTGCGTCTCGTTCTTCTGTTTGGAAACCGGTCTGATAATGATTAAATAAAAATGCACAAACTACAAAAAAGTTTGTGCATTTTTTTGTATAATGTTGTACAATAAAAGAGCAGGCGGAAATAACCGCCAAATTTATATCATCAATAAATTATTTTGAAAGGATGGAGATGGAATGGCAGAAAACAGAATGATTGGGGACTATCCTGTAATTGGAATTCGTCCGACGATAGATGGACGAAGAGGACCGTTGAAGGTACGTGAGTCACTGGAGGCTCAGACCATGGGCATGGCAAAAAATGCCGCAAAACTTTTTGAGGAGAACCTGCGTTACTCCAATGGAGAGCCGGTAAAGGTTGTGATCGCAGACACAACGATCGGACGTGTTGCAGAGGCGGCTGCCTGTGCTGACAAATTCCGCAGAGAAGGTGTTGATATTACATTGACAGTAACTCCATGCTGGTGTTATGGCTCTGAGACGATGGATATGGATAAAAATACTATCAAGGCTGTTTGGGGCTTTAATGGTACAGAGAGACCGGGTGCGGTATATCTTGCCGCTGTACTTGCAGCTCATGCACAGAAGGGGCTTCCGGCATTTGGTATTTACGGTAAGGATGTTCAGGAGGCAGATGCCGAGGAGATTCCGGAGGATGTAAAGGGGAAGCTTCTTCGTTTTGGCCGTGCAGCGATCGCAGCGGCAACCATGCGTGGAAAGTCATATCTGCAGATTGGTGCCGTTACCATGGGAATTGCCGGTTCTATTGTGAACTGTGAGTTTATCGAGGAATATCTTGGTATGCGCGTGGAGTCTGTGGATGAAGTAGAGATCATCCGTCGTATGTCAGAGGGAATCTATGATCACGAGGAGTTTGAGAGAGCACTGTCATGGACTGAGTCCCACTGCAGGGAAGGATGGGACAAGAATCCGGATTTCGTAAAGAGAAACGACGAGCAGAAGCAGCGTGACTGGGAGTTCGTTGTAAAAATGATGTGTATCATCAAGGATCTGATGAATGGAAATAAAAATCTTCCGGAAGGCAGAGAAGAGGAGGCGGTTGGACACAATGCCATCGCTGCCGGTTTCCAGGGACAGAGACAGTGGACGGATTTCTATCCGAATGGAGATTTCGCAGAGGCACTCTGCAATTCTTCCTTTGACTGGAACGGTGCAAGAGAACCATACATTCTGGCAACAGAGAATGATACTCTGAATGGTCTTGGTATGCTGTTTATGAAGCTTCTTACCGGTCGTGCACAGATCTTTGCGGATGTTCGTACATACTGGAGTCCGGATGCTGTCAAGAAAGCTACCGGTTATGAGCTGGAAGGTATCGCAAAAGAAGCAGGCGGTTTCCTGCATCTGATCAATTCCGGAGCAGCTTGTCTGGATGCTTGTGGAGAGGTGAAGGACGAGAACGGCAATGGCGTGATCAAGCCATTCTGGGAGATGACAGAAGCGGATCAGAAGGCATGTCTGGAGGCGACCGAGTGGTGTGCTGCTGATAACGGATACTTCCGTGGTGGTGGATTCTCTTCCAGATATCTTACCAGAGCAGAAATGCCTGCAACCATGATCCGTCTGAATCTGGTCAAGGGCTTAGGACCGGTTCTGCAGATCTGCGAAGGTTATACTATCAATCTGCCGGATGAGATATCTGACAAGATCTGGAAGCGTACCGACTATACATGGCCTTGTACATGGTTTGCTCCGCGTGTTACCGGTGAGGGTGCATTCAAGACGGCATACGATGTGATGAACAACTGGGGGGCAAATCACGGTGCCATCAGCTATGGTCATATCGGTGCAGATCTGATCACGCTGGCATCCATTTTGAGAATCCCGGTATGCATGCATAACGTACCGGAGGAGGATATCTTCCGTCCATCTGCATGGAATGCATTCGGTATGGATAAAGAGGGACAGGACTACCGCGCATGTGCCGCATACGGACCTCTTTATAAATAGTTTCAATTTTGACCGTAGAATGAAAGTATGGTATACTTATCTGTACGTGGGACAATATGGCCGGTACAGATGGGTATACCATATTGTTTATTAAGAGAAAATGTGCACATGGCAATTTTTGCCGGGAAATTTATGCCTGCACTCCAGGGTTTGCGGGCAGAGAAAGGAATGTAAGAGGATTATGTTTGAACAGGAGATCGAAAGTATTGCAGCAGGCGGTAGTAATGAGGAGATTTATTACAATCTGCTGAATCTGACCAAAAGAGCCATTGACCAGAAGGGACGGATTGAGGGAAAGAAAAAAGTCTATTACATATCGGCAGAGTTTCTGATCGGAAAGCTTTTATCTAACAATCTGATCAATCTGGGTCTTTATGATCAGGTCAATGAAGCACTGAAAAAGCATGGAAAGACCATGGCTGATATTGAGGAGATTGAGCCGGAGCCATCACTGGGAAATGGCGGACTTGGCCGGCTGGCTGCATGCTTTCTGGATTCCATCGCAACGCTGGGACTGCCGGGAGACGGTGTGGGATTGAACTACCATCTGGGATTATTTAAACAGGTATTTGAGCAGAATATGCAGAAGGAAACACCAAATCCATGGATTCAGGATCAGAGCTGGCTTCGCCGGACAGATGTAGGATATCCTGTTATTTTTCATAATAAGACAGTCCAGTCTGTTATGTATGAAATCGATGTTACAGGCTATGATAATAAGGTGAACACCCTCAAGCTGTTTGATCTGGACAGTGTGGATGATTCTATTGTTCAGGGAGACGGAATCTGGTTTGACAAGGATGAGATCACAAAGAATCTTACCTTATTCCTTTATCCGGACGACAGCGATGTACAGGGGCAGCTGCTGCGTATTTATCAGCAGTATTTTATGGTCAGCAATGCCGCACAGCTTATTATTGATGAGGCACTGGCAAAGGGAAGTACTCTTTATGATCTGCCGGATTACGCCGTTGTTCAGATCAATGATACCCATCCGACTATGGTTATTCCGGAGCTGATCCGTCTGTTAGTGAATCGTGGAATCGAGATGAACGATGCGATTGGTATTGTATCCCGAATGTGTGCCTATACCAACCATACCATCCTTGCAGAGGCTCTGGAGAAGTGGCCGATGTGGTATCTGGAAAAGGTCGTACCGCAGCTTGTTCCGATCATTAAGATGCTGGATGTAAAGGTAAAGGAGAAATATTCTGATCCAAGAGTTGCCATTATTGATGAGAACAATACCGTTCATATGGCACATATTGACATTCATTACAGCACCAGCGTAAATGGTGTGGCATATCTGCATACGGAGATCCTGAAGAATTCTGAACTGAAGCCGTTCTATGATCTCTATCCGCAGAAGTTTAACAATAAGACAAACGGTATTACATTCCGCCGCTGGCTGCTTCACTGCAACCATCCGCTGACAGATTATATTACAGATAAGATCGGCGCAGACTTTAAGAAGGATGCGTCCAAGCTGGAGGATCTGTTAAAGTATCAGGGTGACCAGAAGGTCCTGGATGATATTTACGAGATCAAGTGCCGGAAAAAGAAAGAGCTGGCAACATATCTTAAGGAAAAGGAAAACATCACAGTGGATGAAAATTCTGTTTTTGATGTACAGGTAAAACGTCTCCATGAGTACAAGCGTCAGCAGATGAACGCATTGTATGTGATCCACAAATACCTGGATATCAAGGCCGGCAACAAGCCGAAAACACCGGTGACAGTTATTTTTGGAGCAAAGGCGGCACCGGCGTATACCATTGCAAAGGACATCATCCATCTGATCCTCTGCCTATCTGAGCTGATCAATAACGACCCGGAGGTAAGTCCTTATCTGAAGGTTGTTATGCTGGAGAATTATAATGTCTCTTATGCAGAGAAGGTGATCCCGGCAGCAGATATTTCTGAGCAGATCTCTCTGGCATCCAAGGAGGCAAGTGGAACCGGCAATATGAAATTTATGCTGAACGGTGCTATCACTCTCGGTACAGAGGACGGAGCTAACGTCGAGATCCATCAGTTTGTGGGAGATGACAATATCTATATTTTTGGTAAGTCCAGTGAAGAGGTCATTGAGCATTATGCCAAGGCAGACTACAGTGCAGAAGCTATCTACGATGCAGATCCGGAGATCGCAAAGCTTGTGGATTTCATTATCAGCAAGGAAATGTTTGCAGTCGGCAATAAAAAGAGCTTGATCCGTCTGTATATGGAGCTTCTGACAAAGGACTGGTTTATGACATTACTTGATGTAAAGGAATATATTCAGGTGAAAGAAAAAATGCTTGCAGATTATGCAGATAAAAAAGCATGGGAAAAGAAAATGATAGTAAACATTGCGAAGGCAGGATTTTTCTCATCCGATCGTACGATCGCACAGTATAATGAGGATATCTGGCATCTGTAGGAGCAAATAAAAATGATGCTTACGTCGATCATATCTCCGGGCGTGGCAGGTGTTGTACTTTTAGTGGTGCTTGCAGGTGGATATCTGATGAACAGGATCATTCAGAGAAAATACGGCTACACGCCGGAGCGGGAGAAAGAATTGGAAGAGGCAAAGGAAGAGGGTGTCTCTGACGATAGATCACACCCATCGTGTGAAAAGAAACGTTACTGAGGTGGAAGAATTGATGGCGCTATAGGAGCGCAGAATTGGAGGAAAACGTGAAAAGAATTGGTTTTTTGACAAGTGGCGGTGACTGTCAGAGTCTGAATGCAACCATGCGAGGTGTAGCCAAGACGTTGTATCAGGCAAATCCGGATGTGGAGATTTATGGTATCTTAGAAGGATATAAGGGACTCATCTATGGCAACCGCCGAAAGATGGAGCCAAAGGATTTCTCCGGAATATTAACGGAGGGTGGAACCATTATCGGAACCTCCAGACAGCCGTTCAAGAAGATGGGAGAACCCGATGAAAACGGTCTTGATAAGGTAAAGGCCATGCTGGACAATTATAAAAAATGGAAGCTTGACTGTCTGGTGATCCTGGGAGGAAACGGTACGCATAAAACAGCCAATCTTCTCAGTGAGAAAGGCTGCAATGTGGTTACTCTTCCAAAGACCATTGACAATGATATCTGGGGAACGGATATTACATTTGGTTTCCAGAGTGCTGTAAATATTGCAACAAATGCCATTGACTGTATCCATACCACGGCAGCTTCCCATGGACGTGTCTTTATTGTGGAGGTAATGGGTCATAAGGTGGGCTGGCTGACACTTCATGCCGGTATTGCAGGAGGCGCAGATATCATTCTCCTGCCGGAGATTCCGTATGATATCAATTCGGTGGTAAAGGCTCTGGAGAAAAGAAGTGCCCAGGGCAAGCGTTTCTCTATCCTGGCGGTAGCAGAGGGTGCTATTTCCAAGGAGGATGCAGCACTGAGCAAGAAAGAGCTTAAGGCAAAGAGAAAGAAAATGGCATATCCTTCTATCTCTTATGAGATCGGTGCGCAGATTCAGGAAAAAACAGGCCAGGAAGTACGCATCACGGTTCCGGGCCACATGCAGCGAGGGGGAGAGCCATGTCCTTACGATCGTGTTCTTTCTACACGTCTCGGTGCAGCGGCAGCCCAGTTGATCATAAAGGAGAAGTACGGTTATATGGTAGGCATGGTGAATGGAGAGACCGTACCGGTGCCGCTTTCTGAGGTGGCAGGAAAGCTGAAAATGGTAGATCCAAAGGCTTCCATTATTCAGGAGATTAAAGAAATGGGTATTTGTTTCGGTGACTAGCACAAAAAGAACTTCCAGAGCTGCAAAAAATGCTGCTGGGAAGTTCTAAGGTTTTGTACAGCAAATTTGTCCCCCAGGTACAAATTTGCGGGGCTGTTGCAGTATAGTAACTTTGAATAGGAGACAGTTATGTCATATACGGCATTATATCGGAAGTTCCGGCCATCAGGCTTTGATGAGGTCAAGGGGCAGGATCAGATCGTGACCACACTGCGGAATCAGATCAGGACAGAGAGAATTGGTCATGCATATCTGTTTTGCGGTACTCGCGGAACCGGTAAAACATCGGTGGCAAAGATCATGGCGAAGGCAGTAAACTGTGAATCGCCGGTAGACGGCAGTCCATGTAATCAGTGTGCTATGTGTCAGAAGATCAACAGCCAGACCTCTATGAATGTCATAGAAATTGATGCGGCGTCCAACAACGGTGTGGGAAACATTCGCGATATTATTGATGAGGTGCAGTATTCTCCCACGGAGGGACGTTATAAGGTTTATATTATTGATGAGGTACACATGCTTTCCACAGGAGCGTTTAATGCTCTTTTAAAAACACTGGAGGAGCCTCCGGAATATGTGATCTTTATTCTGGCGACCACAGAGGTACACAAGATTCCGATTACGATCTTGTCCAGATGTCAGCGGTACAATTTTAAACGGATTACCATAGACACCATACAGGCGAGATTAAGGGAACTGGTGGATAAAGAACAGCTGGAAGTCGAGGATAAGGCACTTCGTTATATTGCCAAGACAGCGGATGGTTCTCTGCGTGATGCGCTGAGTCTGCTGGATCAGTGTATTGCCTTCTATCTGGGACAGGCGTTGACCTATGATAAGGCATTGGAAGTGCTGGGAGCTGTGGATACGGCGGTGTACAGCCGGATGTTCCGATATGTGGCAGACTGCAATGCTGTGGGCTGTCTGGAGCTTGTGGAAGAAATGATGGTAAGCGGCAGGGATCTGACGCAGTTCATTAACGAATTTATCTGGTATATCCGGAATCTTTTGTTGATCGGAAGCTCGGAACAGGGAAGTGAGCTGGTAGATGTTTCCAGTGAACAGCTTGCCGGTCTTCAGGAAGAAAGTACCATGTTGTCCCAGGAGACTATGATCCGGTATATCCGGATATTATCGGAACTATCCAACCAGATCCGTTATGCAGTACAAAAAAGAATTCTCATCGAGGTTGCATTGATCAAGCTTTGTAAACCACAGATGGATCACGAGCAGGATCTGACAACGATCCTGAATCGGCTGGAGGTTGTGGAGAAGCAGCTGGAAAACGGAGTGCCGGCAGCAGCTCCGGCGGCACCGGCTGCTGTGGCACAGGCGGCACCGGCAGAGGAAAAGCCGAAGATCTGTCCAAAAGCATTGCCGGAGGACATTCAGGCACTGCTTAAGATATGGCCTCAGGTCTGCAGCCAGTGTGGACCGGTGGAAAGATTGGCGTTGCAAAATGCCAAGAGGACTTTAGGGGACAATGGAGCTCTGGTGCTTCAATTTTCAGATCCTACGGATGGTGGAATATTCCAGCAGGATGATGGAAAACGTCTTGAGGAGCTGGATACCATTATTCAAAATGTTCTTGGAAAACAGGTGGAGCTTCAGATCAGGGTTGTTTCCGAAAAGGTTCAGGAGCAGTACGAGGATATTGGAAGTATTGTTCATTTTGATGGAATAGAAATTATAGATGATTAGAAAGGCAGGAAATAAAAATGGCTAAGAGAGGTGGATTTCCGGGAGGAATGCCGGGAAATATGAATAATCTGATGAAGCAGGCACAGAGAATGCAGCGTCAGATGGAAGAGAAAACAAAGGAATTAGAGGTGAAAGAATTTGAAGCTTCTGCAGGTGGCGGTGTTGTAACGGTAAAGGTTTCCGGCAAAAAAGAAATTTTATCCGTAAAGCTTTCGGAAGAGGTTGTTGATCCGGACGATATTGAGACATTAGAGGATCTGATCGTTGCAGCAACCAATGAGGCGCTCCGTAAGATGGAAGAGGAAAATGCACAGGTGATGCAGCAGCTGACAGGTGGTCTTGGCGGCATGGGTGGCGGATTATTCTAATACCACAAAAATCATACCGAAGGGAAAGTGACCAAAATGGATGTATACAGCAGTCAGATCACTGCTCTGGTGGAACAATTGTCCAGACTGCCGGGAATCGGTGCCAAATCTGCACAAAGGCTGGCGTTTCATATTTTGAATATGCCTGAGGATCAGGTGACGAGTTTATCCCAGGCCATGACCAATGCCAAGAAGAATGTGCATTATTGTAAAGAATGTTGTACTTATACAGATCAGGAGCTTTGTCCGATCTGTGCCAGTGATAAAAGGAATCATCGTATCATTATGGTGGTAGAAAATCCGAGAGATCTGGCAGCCTATGAGAAGACCGGAAAATATGATGGGGTATATCATGTACTTCATGGAGCGATTTCTCCGATGCTGGGAATTGGCCCGGCAGATATCCGGCTGCGGGAGCTGATGGTTCGTCTCCGGCAGGATGTGGATGAAGTCATTGTGGCCACCAATAAAAATCTCGAAGGAGACGCAACCGCTACCTATATCAGTAAGCTGGTGAAACCGACAGGGATCAAGGTGAGCCGGATCGCCAGCGGAGTTCCGGTTGGCGGTGATTTAGAATATATCGATGAAGTGACGCTCCTGCGGGCTCTGGAGGGAAGAACAGACATGTAGTGCGCGGAGAATGCCATGGGAAATGAAGCCGGCAAGCTCGGCAACCGTCAGGAGTTTTGTTGTTTGCAGAGTCAGGTGGTTATTTGTGCTGGAATGATTGACGATTCCGGTGATATGGATATCGCCGGCAGCAGGAAGCTTGTGGCTGACCCCAATGCCGGGACGGAGGCTTCCGGTTCCAAGTGTTACAAAGCCGATATGTTCCGGTACGCCGAGGGAGGCGTCGATCGCAACAATAAAAGGATTCGAATAACGGTTGTATATGGAGGACAGTGTATCCGACAGATTACCGGCATGGACGGTGTGACGGAGACTTCCATATACGGCCGTTTTTTTTGTACAGTGGGAAAGGGACAGAGAAGTGATCAATTGATGCCCTACCAGAGGACCAAGACTGTCCCCTGTTGCGCGGTCTGAACCGATGCACAAAAAAACAACTGGTCTGTTTCCAGTCTGGCAGATCATTTCCTGAAGAGAACTGCAGAATTTATTGAGACTTGTTGCGGCAGAAGGGGCGAAATAAAGTGTTGTATTGGTCATAGCAATTTCCTTTCCTTGTATGTTGTTTGAACTTGTACTATAAGTATGCCCCTGAGCAAAAAAACTAAACCTCCATTTTTAGATTCTCCTGTCGAAATATTTCCGGCGAAAAAGCAGAAGAAGTCACTGCTTCGACAGGAAACATCACTGCGTACATGTTATATTAACCGAAAAATAAGTAGTGAGGTGCGAGGCTGATGGAGGAAACGATCAATGGAACCAAGGAAGAAAAAAACATTTATAAATACAGCGAATTTCCGAAAAATGTTCGCCAGATAGGTGTCCCACTTCCGGGACAGAAGATATATCTGGAGGATTATGTGATTACATATCTGAAGCAGAGCTTTGTCCATGCACAGGAACCGGTTGTTGTTCTCCTGTTAGGAAAGAATGGGGAGGAAAAGGCGGAAAAAGCAGCATTTATATACGGGGCGATCGTACTGGAAGAGACCGGAATATTGGAGAAGGGCGAAATTCCAAAAGAAACGTGGGATCAGGCATATGAGACGATCCGCCGGAATTTTCCCGGGGCTCTGGTTCTTGGATGGGCATGCGGTGTGCCGATGTGGAGCGGTAGTGTGGACAGCCAGGTGCGAAAGCTTCAGAAGGCAGAATTTTCCAAAGAAAACAGTACTTTGTTTTTATGGGATTTAAGTGAAAAGGAAGAAAAGATATTTTTATGGCAGAGAAATATGCTGAAGGAAATGTCCGGGTATTATGTTTATTTTGAAAAAAATCCACAAATGCAGAATTTTATGCTGGATGACAGCAAAGAACCGGAGAGTATTGACGGCGATTATGAAGACACCGTGACAGTGTCTATGCGTCATGTAATAGAAGAAAAGGAAGAACGTAAAAAGAATCTGCAGTTGTTGGCATATTGTGGGGCAGTAGCGGCGGGGATCGCTCTGTTGTTTGGAGTGCATACCATGCTGGACAGCACCGCCAGAATCCAGAAAATGGAACAGACGGTGGATACGTTGACGGAATATGTGGGAAAACAGCAGGAGGATGTGGCCGCTATGTCGAGACAGGCTGCAGATACGGTGCAGCAGATCCCGTTTCAAAGCGCAGAAAACACTACGGATACGCCGAAGCCGTCTGACGCGGGAACTGTGTCAAAACGGAAAACAACCGGACAGGTTCAGCCGGCACAGGAAAAGAAACAGAAAACGTTCCTGCCTTCCAAAGGAAAAACGGGTTCCGGGGAAACAGATGTGAAAAGGGCGGAGCGGACAAGCACACGGACGGAACAACAAAGCTATATTGTGAGAAAAGGGGATACCCTGTCGCAGATCGTATGGAAACAGTATCACGATCTTTCTTATGAAAAGAAGGTTAAAAAAGCAAACGGTCTTAAGGATGCCGATGCAATCTATGAAGGCCAGTGTCTTGTACTCCCGAAATATAAAAAATAAAAGGGGGAGGTTGTATATTCAATAAAAGTTATGTAAAATAAGTGGTAGTCCTATGGACTATCACTTTTTAGATTGGAGCGTAAATATGTCGGAGGAGATAAATACATCAGAGCTTAAAAAGTCCATTTGGCATAACCGGATGTTTATTGTCATCTGTATTGCAAGCGTCATTGTTGCTGTGGGCATTTTTATTCTGCTGGTTAATGGATATATCAATAAACGTTATACGGGGTATGAGGTCCTGAAGGAAGGACAGAGACAGGATGCCGGGGCGGAAAAGTATCTCACCTGTGGGGATAATTTCGTCAAATACAGTAAAGACGGTATTTCCGGGGTTGATATCAATGGAAAAACATTGTGGACCGGAAGCTATGAAATGAGCAATCCGGTGGTTGTTATGCAGGGACAGTATATTCTGGTGGCAGATATCGGAGGAAAGGATGCCGTGATATATAACGGCAAGCATGAGGCAACAGAGCTGTCGGTGGATTATGAGATCAAGCAGGCGGATGTGTCCGGTCAGGGACTTGTTGCTCTTCTGTTAGAAGACACCTCTTCAGATATGATCAATATTTACAATCCTTATGATGTATCCTCAAAGCTGCTGGTGAAAATACCGACGAACGTGGATGACGGTTATACGGTCTGTATGGCGATCTCGCCGGATGGAACCAGCGTGGTAGCTTCTTATATCTGCATTGTGGAAGGCAATGCGGAGAGCAGAGTGGTTTTCTATAATTTTTCCGATGTGGGGAAAAATTCCGATTGTATTGTCGGAGCCAAAAACTATCAGAAGGCATTAGTGACGGATGCACATTTTCTGTCGGACGATCAGGTGGTACTTTTTTCGGATCGGGGCTTTTATGTCTGGAAGGGAATGAAACAGCCCAAGCAGATCATACAGAAAAAGGTGCGTCAGAATATTAAAAGCGTTTTTTACGGCAAGGACAATATCGGAATGGTATTGGAGACCGGAAAGAAAAAAATACCGTACCGGATGGAGATTTATAATCTGAAAGGAACCAGGATTTCCTCCTTTGATTTTGCGGAGGATTACAATGATATCACTTTGTCCGGAAATGAAATTTTATTCCGGTCGGCCAAGGAGTGCGGGATATTCCGGTTAAACGGTGTTCTTCGTTTTCACGCGACCGTAGAGGAAGGAATTGATTACTTTTTCCGCAGTTCAAAAAGGAACCGGTACTATCTCTTCAATGACACGGCGATACAGGAGATCAAACTCAGATAAAATTTTAAAATTACAAAAAATTTGAAGAATAAAGGCTTGACAAACACGCGCGGTGATAATATACTTATCAAGTGCGTGTTTTTGCGTACTTTTTTGCGTATTTTAATTATGATCACAGGAGGTGAAAATTAATGCCAACATTTAACCAGTTAGTAAGAAAGGGAAGAAAGGTTTCTTCAAAGAAGTCTAATTCTCCTGCACTTCAGTACACCTACAATTCTTTAAATAAGAAGACTGTAGCTCAGAGCTCTCCACAGAAGAGAGGTGTTTGTACTGCAGTTCGTACTGCTACACCTAAGAAGCCTAACTCAGCTCTTAGAAAGACCGCCAGAGTTCGTCTCTCAAACGGTATCGAGGTTACAACTTATATCCCAGGTGAGGGTCATAACCTTCAGGAGCATAGCGTTGTACTCATCCGTGGTGGAAGAGTAAAGGATTTGCCAGGTACCAGATATCATATTATCCGTGGTACACTCGATACAGCCGGTGTTGCAAACAGAAAGCAGGGCCGTTCTAAGTATGGAGCAAAGAGACCTAAGAAGTAATCATTCACTAATTTGGGGATGTGCCGGATTAATTTTTACTGATTAACCTGGTGCGGACACAGAAATTCGTGAGTACCGATGAATTAATGATGACAATACGCTGATGCAGTGTCGGCTGTGTAGTATTGTCAAATAATATTAAGGAGGGAAGTAACGTGCCACGTAAAGGACATATACAGAAAAGAGATGTATTAGCAGATCCTGTCTACAAGAGCAAGGTTGTTACAAAGCTGATCAACAATATCATGTTAGATGGTAAGAAAGGTGTTGCTCAGAAGATCGTTTATGGTGCATTTGAGCAGATCGCTGAGAAGTCCGGTAAGGACGCTCTCGAAGTATTCGAGGAGGCTATGAATAATATCATGCCACAGCTTGAGGTAAAGGCAAGACGTATTGGTGGTGCTACCTATCAGGTACCTATCGAGGTTAGACCTGACAGAAGACAGGCACTGGCTCTTCGCTGGCTGACTCTGTTCTCACGTAAGAGAGGCGAGAAGACAATGAAGGAAAGACTTGCTAACGAGATTCTTGATGCATCAAACAATACTGGCGCTGCCGTTAAGAGAAAAGAAGATATGCACAAAATGGCAGAGGCAAACAAGGCGTTTGCACATTATCGCTGGTAAGATTCATAGAGGAGGTAAACGACCTTGGCTGGAAGAGAATATCCACTTGACAGAACAAGAAATATCGGTATTATGGCTCATATCGATGCGGGTAAGACCACTTTGACAGAGCGTATTCTTTATTATACCGGTGTAAACTATAAGATTGGTGAGACTCATGATGGTGCGTCTACGATGGACTGGATGGAGCAGGAGAAAGAGAGAGGTATCACAATTACTTCCGCTGCTACCACTTGCCACTGGACACTTGAGGATCATCATAAACCAAAGGCTGGTGCTTTAGAGCATCGTATCAACATCATCGATACTCCGGGCCACGTAGACTTTACTGTAGAGGTAGAGCGTTCTCTGCGTGTACTGGATGGTGCTGTCGGTGTATTTGATGCAAAGGCCGGTGTTGAGCCACAGTCAGAGAATGTATGGCGTCAGGCAGACACATATAATGTACCACGTATGGCGTTCATCAATAAGATGGACAAGATGGGTGCAGACTTTTTCATGTCTGTTCAGACAATCATTGATCGTCTGGGCAAGAATGCAATCCCAGTACAGATTCCTATCGGAAAGGAAGACGACTTTATCGGTCTGATCGACCTCTTCGAGATGGATGCATACTATTATAAAAATGATGAGGGTACTGACATCGAGATTACAGAGATTCCTGATGATCTGAAGGATCTTGCACAGGAATGGCATGACAACCTGATCGAGAAGGTTTGTGAGCTGGATGATGATCTCCTTGAGAAGTATCTTGAGGGTGAGGAGCCATCTGTTGATGAGCTCAAGAAAGCTCTCCGTAAGGGAACGATCGCTTGTGAGGCAGTTCCGGTATACTGCGGTTCTGCATACAAGAACAAAGGTGTTCAGAAGCTTCTCGATGGTGTTATCGAGTTCATGCCTGCACCAACAGATATCCCTGATATTACAGGTGTTGACGAGGAGGGTAACGAGGTTATCCGTAAGTCATCTGATGATGAGCCGTTCGCAGCACTTGCATTCAAGATTATGACAGATCCGTTCGTAGGAAAACTCGCATTCTTCCGTGTTTATTCCGGTACACTGAACTCCGGTTCTTATGTACTGAATGCAACAAAGGATAAGAAAGAGCGTGTCGGACGTATCGTACAGATGCACGCAAACAGCCGTAGCGAGATTGACAAGGTTTATTCCGGAGATATCGCTGCAGCCGTAGGTTTCAAGACTACCACAACTGGTGATACCATCTGTGATGAGCAGCATCCGGTAATTCTTGAGTCTATGGAGTTCCCTGAGCCTGTTATCGAGCTCGCGATCGAGCCTAAGACAAAGAATGATCAGGGTAAGATGGGTGAGGCTCTTGCAAAGCTTGCAGAAGAGGATCCTACATTCCGTGCTCATACAGATACAGAGACAGGTCAGACAATTATCGCCGGAATGGGTGAGCTTCATCTGGACGTTATCGTAGACCGTCTCCTTCGTGAGTTTAAGGTAGAAGCAAATGTTGGTGCTCCACAGGTAGCATACAAAGAGACAATTACAAAGGCTGTTGATATCGACAGCAAGTATGCTAAGCAGTCCGGTGGACGTGGTCAGTACGGACATTGTAAGGTTAAATTTGAGCCAATGGATCCAAACGGTGAGGAGACATTTAAGTTCGAGTCTACCGTTGTCGGTGGTGCAATTCCAAAAGAGTATATCCCAGCTGTTGGCGAGGGTATCGAGGAAGCTGCACAGGCAGGTATCCTTGGTGGATATCCGGTACTTGGTGTGCATGCGAATGTATGGGATGGTTCTTACCATGAGGTCGATTCATCCGAGATGGCATTCCATATTGCCGGATCTATGGCATTCAAGGATGCTATGAAGCAGGGTAACCCTGTTCTCCTTGAGCCGATCATGAAGGTTGAAGTAACTATGCCTGAGGAGTATATGGGCGACGTTATCGGAAGTCTGAACGCAAAACGTGGTCAGATTGAAGGTATGGACGATATCGGTGGTGGAAAGATTGTTCGTGCATTCGTACCACTTGCTGAGATGTTCGGTTACTCAACAGAGCTTCGTTCCAGCACACAGGGACGTGGTAACTACTCAATGTTCTTTGAGAAGTATCAGCAGTGTCCAAAGAATGTTCAGGACAAGGTGCTTGCTTCTAAAGAAAAGTAATTTTAGAAAATGTTAGTAAAAATGTGTCTCATAGTATAAAAAGCACTTGAAAATTCCTGTAAAGTGCAATATAATAATGCCCATAGCGTGAAATTTGTCCGTGATGGGCAGACTATGAGTCGTATGAATTAAGGAGGATAATTAAAAATGGCTAAAGAAAAGTTTGAAAGAACCAAACCCCATTGTAACATTGGTACCATCGGTCACGTAGATCATGGTAAAACAACACTTACTGCTGCAATCACAAAGGTACTTGCTGCAAGAGTTCCTGGTAACTCAGCTGAGAACTTTGAAGATATTGATAAGGCTCCAGAGGAGAGAGAGCGTGGTATCACAATCTCTACTGCTCACGTTGAGTATCAGACAGAGAAGAGACATTACGCACACGTTGACTGCCCAGGCCATGCCGATTATGTAAAGAACATGATCACTGGTGCTGCTCAGATGGATGGTGCTATCCTCGTAGTAGCTGCTACTGATGGTGTTATGGCTCAGACAAAGGAGCATATCCTTCTGTCCCGTCAGGTAAACGTACCTTATATCGTAGTATTCCTTAACAAGTGTGATATGGTTGACGATGAGGAGCTGATCGAGCTCGTAGAGATGGAAGTAACTGAGGCACTTGAGGAGTATGGTTTCGAAGGCTGTCCAATCATCAAGGGTTCTGCTCTTAAGGCTCTTGAGGATCCAAACGGTGAGTGGGGCGACAAGATCATGGAGCTTATGGATGCAGTTGATGAGTTCATTCCAGATCCAGAGCGTGCTACAGATAAGCCATTCCTGATGCCTATCGAGGATATCTTCACAATTACCGGTCGTGGTACTGTTGCAACTGGTAGAGTAGAGCGTGGTGTTCTCCATCTCAACGAGGAAGTTGAGATCGTTGGTGTTAAGGAAGAGGTTCAGAAGACTACTGTAACAGGTATCGAGATGTTCCGTAAGCTTCTTGATGAGGCTCAGGCTGGTGATAACATCGGTGCTCTTCTTCGTGGTATCAAGAGAGAGGATATCGAGAGAGGTCAGGTACTTGTAGCTCCTGGTACAACTACTTGCCACAAGAAATTCACAGCTCAGGTTTATGTACTGAAGAAAGAGGAGGGTGGTCGTCATACTCCTTTCATCAATAACTATCGTCCACAGTTCTACTTCAGAACAACTGACGTAACAGGTGTATGTAACCTTCCTGATGGTGTTGAGATGTGTATGCCAGGCGATAACGTAGAGCTTACTGTAGAGCTCATTCACCCAATCGCTATGGAGCAGGGTCTTAACTTCGCTATCCGTGAGGGTGGACGTACAGTAGGATCTGGTAAGGTTGCTACAATCATCGAGTAATCTTTGATCAGATTCACATCAAACTAGATTTTATAGGGCTTTCCGAGAACCGGAAAGCCCTTTTTTAGTGCATAGGAAAATGCTCGTAACGTAGAGGGAAGAAAGTTATTTATCTCTTATGGGGATTATTATGTGTGCGGAATGGAATGTTTAATTGACGATGATATATAAATTTGTTATTATTAAAGATAGCAATTTGTGCGAATTATGCCGGAAAATGGCGTAATAGTCAGACAAAAGGCAAAGCAGACAAAAGTCTGCAGTCATTGCTCGAAGGAGCAGAAAGGAGATCACATGAAAAAGAATTTTGGAAAACAAGTGAGAAGACGCTGTATGAGCGTTGTTCTGGCTTCCGCTCTTGTTATCTGTACACCGGCTGCCGATACCTTTTCAGCAGCAGGGATCATACCGGGGATTATGCAGAAGGCAAAGGCGGCATCTGGTCAGATTGATGACAATCAGAAGCTGAATAGCGATATTATTGCAGATGCCACATTGCTTGCGTATCTGAGGGACAAGACCGGCAAGGGGGATGCCGCTACAGTAAAGGATCTGCGGAGTGCTGATCTGAAGGAGATTGTCGTTCCGGCAGATGTGCATGATCTGAAAGGCTTAGGATATGCATTGAGTATGACAACGCTGGATCTGAGTCAGTGTAAGGCAGTAGAAATTAACGAGGATGAGTTTAACGGATGTACGGCATTAACAACCGTATCCCTTCCGGCTTCGGTAGACCGGATCGGAAAGAATGCGTTTAATGGCTGTACTTCTTTAGAAGGAATTGATCTTTCCAATATTGATTATTTTGGCGCTTCTGCTTTTGGTGGATGTACGAAGCTGACGAATGAATCGATCGGAACCATGAAGTCTACAGTCAAGGAAATAGGAACAGCCGCTTTCAGTGGATGCAAGGCGATCACAGAAGCAAAGGTTCCTGTGATCACCGGTGAGAATGCTCATATGGTACCGGCACAGATGTTTAACAACTGTGAAAAGCTTGAAAATATTATCTTTTGCGATGAAAAGCTTACGGGAATTCAGGATCAGGCATTCGCAGCGACGGGAGCACTTACCTTTGGCACGGATCGAACCAATAAGCTTCCGGATACCATTGAGTCTGTGGGACAGGGTGCGTTCTCTGCAAGTAAGATCACCTCGATTGACCTGAAGAAAACCAAGATGACCTGGATCAGTGAAGATACTTTTATGAAGAGTATGCTGGCAGAGATCGAGCTTCCGGAGAATCTCACGGACATCCGTGATGAGGCGTTTGAAAGCTGTCACATTGAGAAAATTGTAATGCCAAATACCGTGGAAAAGCTTGGAGAGTCTGTTTTCCGGTATGCCGGCAGTTTATTGGATGTTAAGTTATCCGTAAATATTACGGAAATACCAAGATATGCGTTCCAAAAAGCAGGAACCAAGCAGTTTACAGGAGATATTGACAATATTACAAACTGGGATGATCTGCTGGATAACATGGATGGAATGAAGGTTACCTTCAATGGAGAAAGTTCCCAGAGTAAACTGAAAAAGATTGAGGGCAGTGCTTTTAATGCAAGTACGATCTGTAATGAGGACTTTCTGGCAGGTCTGACACAGCTGGAGTCAATTGGAGATAATGGATTTTCATATACAGATTTTAAAAAGGTGACAATTCCTGCCTGCGTTACGACGCTTGGTGAGTCTGCCTTTGCAGGCATGTATATGATGAAGAAAGTGGTATTTGCAAAAGACAGCAAGGTGACAGAGCTTCCAAAGGAATTGTTTGGAAGCAGTAAGGTAGCCACTAAAAAGATGACCTATGCGGATCTGGTGTTAGAATCTGTACAGCTTCCAGATGGGCTGAAAAGTATTGGCGAGGATTGTTTTGGAAACTGTTGGGCTTTGAAGACCATTGGCTATAGTGATAAGATGGTGGAAGGGGAGCTGCATTTTCCTGAGACTTTAACGACTATTGAGCAGAAAGCCTTTGAGAGCAGTGGATTTTATGAGATTACAGCATATGATGAAAATGGTGTAGGATATGCCGATCAGAAAAAATATTGTTTACCGGTATATCCGGCAGGATACACCAGTGTATATATTCCGGATTCGGTAACTTCTATTGGAAATGGTGCATTCCAGAAATGTCCGATGATGAAGGAAATTTATTTTGGTGATGGATTAACGGAGCTGCCGGCAGATGTTTGTGCAGGCTGCGGCTCTTATCCATATAAAGAAAATGCAACAACAAAGATTACAGAAAAAGAATGTCTGGTGACACCGACACCGGTTCCGTCCGGGGAGACGGGGAAACTGGGAGAAACTACATATCATCCGATTGAATTTATTGGTTTACAGAAGGTGAAGCTTCCGAAGAATCTTGAGAGCATTGGAAATAATGCATTCAAAGAGTGTTATGCATTAAAGGGCTTCTATGATGACAGCTCCAAGGAGGTTAATGAGTATCTTAACGATAAGCTCACAGAAATTGGAAACAATGCGTTTATGTCCTGCAAGAGTCTGAGCAAGATTACTTTTCCATCTTCTCTTGAAACAATCGGAGATTATGCATTTGCCCAGACATCTCAGGATGTCAGCTGCACAGTAACATCTTTGAGTACCCTGAAAAATGTTTCGTACTATCAGCAGTATACAGGATTGAAAGACGTGAGCTTCCGTTTTGCGAAGAATCTGCAGTCCATTGGTAAATATGCATTTCAGAGATCTGATCTGAGCAATATTGATTTTCTGTCCGATAAAATCGAAGAACTGCCGGAAAGTGTTTGCGAAGATTGTTACAATCTGGAAACAGTTTCCGTTCCGGAAACAGTCAAGAAGATCAATCAGAATGCATTCAAGAATACATATAAGCTGGATAGTATGAAGGTTCCTCTTTCCGCAGAATGGTCGGATAAGATCTTTTCCGGTGTGGCAGGCTTTGCAAAGAGAACAGTCACAATTCTGGCAAATCCGGCAGAAAAAGAAAAGAGTATTTATGATCAGCAGGAAAATGAAGTAGATTTTAACTGTGTTAAAAACTTTAAAGATATGACCGTTACAGTCACAGATGGAATGAAGGATCAGAATGATAAGACAAGTGATCTGTTGAATAATGATTCCAATGAGTTTGTAAAAGTCAAAAAAGAAGAGGCGGCAGATGGGCAGTTCCAGGCAATCAGTATGTTTGGCAAAAAAATGGGTGATGCCAAGGTGCGTGTATCCGGCACGATCCGTCTGGAGGGAAATATTCACGCAGAGAATAATACCACGGCGTTAAATGATGCGTGTCTCGTTCTGCAGGTATCACAGCTTTACAATATTCATGTAACACAGAATCCAATCGATATTTTAGAGTTCTCAGCGGATCAGCTGGCAAGTGAGGCAGGGGATCCGGTACTGTATCTGCAATATGGTGCTGCAAAGACAACCGGGCTCAAGGCATCTTATCTGGCAGAGGACAGCAGTCAGGAGACCACAGATTCTATCGAATGGAGTATTGATAATACAGAGATTGCCTCCATTGAGGGGACACCGCTTCCGGCACAGACAACGACACCGGATGGAGCCAAAAAGGGAATGTCTACGGTCAATATACGTCCGGGTGCAATAGGGGATACCAAGGCTGTAGTAAAAAGCAGTTCAGGAAAAACCGGGGAGTGCAAGATACGCGTCCGAATCGCTATGGACCAGATTGCATTATCAAGACGTAATGTGGGAATAGATGTCAATAAAGAATTTGATCTTTCCGTTGACGAGACAAAGTATAGCAAAGATAATGCGGAGCTTTTGGAGAAAAATCCGGGATATCAGGATGTTTATCGTTATACTTCCAGTGATGAAAAGGTAGTAACGGTTGATCCGACAACCGGTAAAGCGAAGACGGTGGGAGAAGGAACAGCGACAATCCGTGTAACAAGTCTGGTAAGCGGAAAAAGTGATACATGTACCGTAAAGGTTCAGGAGGGTTATGTACCTTCCGCAGATTCTGTCCAGCTTTCGGAAACACAGCTGCAATTATTTGTGGGAGATGACGGAGTGAAGCTGACAGCCCGGGTTCTTCCGGAGGAGTCTGTACAAAACGTAACCTGGAGCAGTAGTGATCAGAGTATTGCGGCAGTCTCAGAGGATGGTGTGGTCACACCTGTGAAGGCTGGAAAAGCAGATATTACTGCAAAAGCAGAAAACGGAAAGAGTGCAGTATGTCGTGTGGTAGTCAGTACCCATGTTGATTCCGTTTCACTGGATCAGACAGAGATGACAATGTACACCGGACAGACAGTAAGCTTAAAGGCTCAGGTATTGCCGGAGGATGCCACAGATAAAACCATGAGCTGGACCTCTGGTGATGAGGCTGTTGCAAAGGTGGATACCAGTGGACGGGTAACTGCTGTAGCCAAAGGAACAACAACGATCACGGCAGAATCCGTTGACGGAAAGAGTGCATCCTGCAAGATTACGGTAATGACACCGGCAGCATCAGTAACCTTATCACAGGAAGATATCACTATGAATGTAGGAGAACAGACAGCTCTTACGGCAACGGTACTTCCGGAGGATGCAAGCCAGAGTGTAGAATGGACCAGCAGCAATGCATCAATTGCTACAGTTGCAGGTGGCATTGTGACTGCGATCAAAGAGGGCTCTGTAAATATTACTGCAAAAACAGCAAATGGTAAGACGGCAGTCTGCAAGGTAAAGGTTAAGATTCCGGTAGGATCCGTCAGCCTGGACAAAGCGGAATTATTGCTGGAGATGGGTGGAACCGCAACACTGAAAGCGGAGGTTCTGCCGAAGGAAGCAACGGACAAAAAGATTACCTGGACCTCCAGTGATGAAAATATTGTAACGGTGAACAGCTCAGGCAGTGTAAAAGCAGTAAAGACCGGTACCGCTACCATCACAGCAACAGCAGATGGAAAGAGTGCAGTATGTACCGTAAAGGTTGGGGCTGTCGTGGAATCGGTTACAATTTCAGCAACAGAGCAGACCGTAGCAATGGGTGGTACAGTGACGTTAACAGCAGGTGTTCTACCGGCAGACGCCAATCAGACGGTTGAGTGGACCTCCAGTGATGAAACCGTTGCAACCGTAGTAAATGGTGTGGTAACAGGTCTGAAGATCGGTACCTGCAATATTACGGTAAAAGCTGCAGGAGGAAACAAAACGGCAGTCTGTAAAGTGACAGTAACGGCACCGAAGGTAAAACTTCTTTCAGCAAAGAACGTCAAGAAGAGAGCAGTTAAGATTAAATGGAAAAAGATTGATGGAGTTGCCGGATATCAGGTAGCTGTGGGAGGCAAGAAAAAGCTCACCACAAAGAATTCCATTAAGATCAAGAAGCTTAAGAAAAAGAAGAAATATGCTGTAAAAGTCCGTGCATATACAGTATCGGGCGGAAAAAACGTATATGGAATGTGGAGTAAAGCGAAAAAAGTAAAAATTAAGAAATAATATGAAATTTTTGGTAAATTAGGGTTGCAATTTATTTCAGTTTGGGTATACTAATAATTAGTAATGCGACCTAGTGATATGACGAATATCATGCATTACTATTCCCCCCTCTGAGAATAAAATGTCAGTAAAGAGCTGTTTTCTGCAAGAGCAGAAAACAGCTCTTTTACCATTCAGATGAAAAATCCCGTCATTATGGTCATTTGGTAAAAATTACGGGTTGACGAATACATAGAGGGCGTGTATTATAGATAAGTGCAAAGTGAATATTACGAACTCTTATTAAGAGTGGTGGAGAGTGAAGGCTCTGCGAAACCACGGCAACCCCATCAGTGGAAGGTGCCAATCTGAGCGAGAAATCGAACAATAAGAGGAGTTGAGTTGATCAAGTCCATCTTTTTGATGGTCTTTTTTCTTTGTTAAAATTTTTATAATAATACGTTATGGTTTTGATTTTTTAAGGAGGTACAACATGGAGAAAAGATTATTTACATCTGAATCAGTGACAGAGGGACATCCGGATAAAATATGTGATAATATTTCTGATGGTATTTTAGATGCGCTGATGGAACAGGATCCGATGAGCCGTGTGGCGTGCGAGACGGCAATCACCACAGATTATGTATTGATCATGGGAGAGATCACCACGAAGGCAAAGGTCGATTATGAGAAGATTGCCAGAGAGACGATCCGCGAGATCGGATACGATTCCGATGAGAAAGGTTTTAACTGTGATACATGCCGTGTGAAGGTTCTGTTAGATTCCCAGTCACCGGACATCGCTATGGGTGTGGATAAGGCGTTGGAGGCCAGAGAGAACGAGATGTCAGATGAGCAGTTGGAGGCAATCGGTGCAGGAGATCAGGGAATGATGTTTGGATATGCAACGGACGAGACACCGGAGCTGATGCCATATGCGATCGCACTGGCACATAAGCTGACGAAACAGCTTACCAAGGTTCGTAAGGATGGAACGCTTCCTTATCTCAGAGCGGATGGAAAGAGCCAGGTAACGGTAGAGTATGATGAGGATGGCAAGCCGGTCCATGTCAATGCCGTTGTAATCTCCACCCAGCATGCAGAGGATGTCACACAGGAGCAGATTCATGAGGATATTCGTAAATATGTGATCGATCCAATCGTTCCGGCAGAATTTATCGATGAAACCACAAAAGTATTTATTAATCCGACAGGACGTTTTGTGATCGGTGGACCAAACGGAGACAGCGGTCTGACCGGCAGAAAGATTATTGTTGACACCTATGGCGGATATGCCCGTCACGGCGGTGGAGCATTCTCCGGAAAGGACTGCACGAAGGTAGACCGTTCTGCAGCCTATGCGGCCAGATATGTTGCAAAAAATATTGTGGCAGCAGGACTGGCAAAGAGATGCGAGATTCAGCTTTCTTATGCGATCGGTGTCGCACAGCCGACATCTGTTATGGTAGATACCTTTGGAACCGGTAAGTTGGATGACCGGAAGCTGGTAGAAATTATCCGTGAAAAATTTGATCTGCGTCCGGCAGGCATTATCAAAATGCTTGATCTGCGCCGCCCGATCTATAAGCAGACAGCGGCTTACGGGCACTTTGGAAGAAATGAATTGAACCTTCCATGGGAGCAGACGGACAAGGCAGAGGAGCTTCGCAGTTATATGTAATTCGCTTGACATATTGTTATAAACAGTATAAAATTAAATCGTTGTATTGTGCTTAAAATATACAACGAAATCATATAAGGAGGTGTCCTATTCGATGTCACCAGTAGCATATATTATTATTGCTATTGTTGTTCTATTGGTTGGGATTATCGTTACCGCGCTTGTGACCAAAAAAGTGGCTGTAGACAATTATATCAAGTCTGAGGAGCAGCAGCTTGGATCAGCACAGGACAGAGCAAAGAAGATTGTTGACGATGCTCTGAAAAATGCAGAGACTACAAAGCGCGAAGCATTGCTTGAGGCGAAGGAGGAAGCGATCAAGACAAAAAATGAAATTGAACGCGAGTCCAAGGAACGCCGTGCAGAACTTCAGCGATATGAAGAACGAGTATTGTCGAAAGAGGAATCTCTGGATAAAAAGTCAGGACAGCTGGAAAGAAAAGAGGCAGCCCTTAATAAAAAGGATGCAAGTCTTGATGCCCTCAAGGAGGAGTTGGAAAATGCCAAAGCAGAGAATCTGCATAAGCTTGAGGAGATTTCCGGTTTAACTTCTGAACAAGCGAAAGAATATCTTTTAAAATCTGTTGAGGAAGACGTAAAACATGAAACTGCAGTTCTTATAAAAGAACTGGATCGTAAGGCGAAGGAAGAGGCGGATAAGAGAGCAAAGGATTATGTAGTAAATGCGATTCAGCGGTGTGCGGCTGATCATGCGGCAGAAACTACAATCTCTGTTGTCCAGTTGCCAAACGATGAAATGAAGGGAAGGATTATCGGTCGAGAAGGTCGTAATATCCGTACATTGGAACAGCTGACAGGTGTTGATCTGATCATTGATGACACCCCGGAGGCCGTTATTATATCTGCATTTGACGGAGTGAGACGAGAGGTAGCGCGTGTTGCTCTGGAGAAGCTTATTGTAGATGGTCGTATTCATCCGGCACGGATTGAGGAAACAGTCATTAAGGCTCAGAAGGAAGTGGAGTCAATGATTCGTGAGGAAGGTGAGGCTGCGACACTGGAGGTTGGTGTTCACGGCATTGATCCGGAGTTGATCCGTTTACTGGGAAGGATGAAGTTCAGAACCAGTTATGGTCAGAATGCATTGAAGCATTCAATCGAGGTGGCACATTTGTCCGGTCTGCTTGCTGCAGAGCTGGGTGAAAATGTGAGAATTGCCAAGAGAGCTGGTTTATTACATGATATAGGTAAGGCAGTTGATCAGGAGATCGAGGGAACACATATCCAGATCGGTGCAGACCTGTGTCGCAAGTATAAAGAGTCAAAGGTTGTTATCAATGCCGTGGAAGCACACCATGGTGATGTAGAACCAGAGTCCATCATTGCATGTATTGTTCAGGCTGCAGATGCGATTTCCGCAGGCAGACCGGGAGCACGTCGTGAGACACTGGAAACCTACACAAACAGATTAAAACAGTTAGAGGATATTTCGAATAGCTATGAAGGCGTAGAGAAATCATATGCCATTCAGGCTGGACGTGAGGTACGTGTAATGGTCGTACCGAGTCAGGTAAGTGACGATGATATGGTACTTATGGCGAGGGATATTTCCAAGCGGATTGAGTCTGAATTAAAGTATCCGGGTCAGATCATGGTAAATGTGATCCGGGAATCCAGAGTTACCGATTATGCAAAGTAGACACAACAATATCTAGAATTAGAAATCGTCACGGATTCATATCCGTGGCGTTTTTTAAATCATAGATTAATGATCAATACGAAAAAATAAAGCTTGTGCATCAGATATTATCAGAACAGATCAGAGGTGAAAATATGCAGATTGTCCGAATGGCAGAATCGGATACTATTAAGGGAAGAGGCAGAAAGGGACAGCCGGAATCAGATAGCTGTGCCGCAAAAATGGCTGGTGCTGCCTGTGGTCTGGCGGTGGATATAGGAACTACTACAGTGGTTATGGGATTGTATGATCTGGATTCCGGTGAGAAACTTGCCGGGCTTCAGGAAAAAAACAGTCAGACGCTTTTGGGGGCAGATGTGATGATGCGGTTAATGCACTGTCAGAGGGGCTCTCAGCATACGTTGGAACAACGGATCCGGGAGCAGATTCAGAATATGGCGGAGCAGCTTTGTGACGGATTTTGTGCATTGGAACAGATTAAAACGATTGCGGTTGTGGGAAATACAACTATGTGTCATATTTTTCTGGGACAGGATACATCCGGTCTGGCGGGCAGCCCATTCCGTCCGGCTTACCGGGGAATATACCGCTGCAAGGGCAGTGATATTGATCTTCAGGAAATGAAGGATACGGATGTGATCGTACCGGCCGGAATCGATGCTCATGTGGGGGCGGACGCCGTGTCTATGATCTGCGCGTTGCAGCTTCCGGAAACAAAGGAGACGATACTGGCAGTAGATATTGGCACCAATGCCGAGATCGCACTGAGTTGTAAGGGAGAAATTTCGGTCTGCTCTGCCCCGGCGGGACCGGCCTTTGAGGGGGCACAGATCTCGCAGGGGATGCGGGGAGAACCGGGAGCAATTGCGGGGATGCATATTGCGAGACAAAGTGGTAATATATTATTGGAAGTGATTCCGGATGACAGAAGAAATGTATATCCGGTGAGGGGAATCTGTGGATCGGGATTGATCGACAGCATTGCTTCTCTGAGACAAAGTGGTATTCTGCAGCCGGACGGTTATCTTCTTTGCGATCCAGAGGAAGCGGACAGACTGGGGATTCCGGGATATCTCAGAGAGAGGATTACAGAGAAGGGCTTTCTGGTGTATCTGGATCCCGGGGGGCAGCAGGTATGTCTGACACAGAAGGATATCCGGCAGTTTCAGCTGGCCAAGGCCGCAGTGCAGGCCGGGATACGCATGCTCCTGGAGCAAAAGGGACTTGCCCTGCAGCAGGTGGACAGAATCTATATTGCCGGTGTTTTTGGAGGACATATATCCAAGAAAAGTGCTGTGCTTACCGGGCTTTTTCCGGATATTGCCCCGGAAAAGCTTGTGATCGCAGGAAATGCTGCGGGAGAGGGAGCGGCAAGGGCATTGTTGTCAGAGGTTTTTTTGCGGCAGACCGAGCAGGTTGGCACAGAGGCGGCACATATAGAGCTGGCACAGCAGGAAGCCTTTCAACAGGAGTTTTTAGCATCTATGGAGATTGTTCCGTGGAATTAAGGCTGCAACAGAAGCAGCAGAATGGAGAATGATTATGAAAGTAGGTTTTATTGGAGCAGGAAATATGGCATCCGCTATGATCGGTGGAATGCTGCAGAAGGGACTGTTGCAGAAGGAGGATATTATTGCATCCTCGGCAACACAGAAGACAGCAGACCGGGTGGCGCAGGAGTTTGGCATCCGCACAACGCTGGATAATAAAGAGGTGGCAAAGGCAGAGATTGTGATCCTTGCCATTAAGCCGATCTATTGTGAGGGAGTGATCCGGGAGATCAGAGATCAGATCGGAGAAAACCAGATCGTGGTAACGATCGTTGCAGGCAGATCATTACAGTGGCTTTCAGATACCTTTGGCAAGCCGGTGAAACTGATCCGGACGATGCCAAATACTCCGGCATTGGTTGGAGAGGCAGTTACGGCATTATGTCCGGGAGAACTCGTTACGGATGAAGAACTGGAAGAGGTCTGCAGACTGTTCCGTGGCTTTGGAAAAGCCGAGGTCGTTGGAGAGCATTTGATGGATGCGGTCGTTGCCGTCAGCGGAAGTTCTCCGGCCTATGTTTTTATGTTTATCGAGGCTATGGCAGATGCAGCAGTGGCAGAGGGAATGCCGCGGGTGCAGGCATATCAGTTCGCAGCACAGTCAGTTCTTGGCAGTGCCAAAATGGTACTGGAAACAGGAAAGCATCCGGGAGAGCTCAAGGATATGGTATGTTCTCCGGCCGGTACAACCATTGCAGGAGTATGTAAACTGGAGGAAAAGGGATTTCGAAGCAGCGTAATGGAATGCATGAAGGCATGCGCAGATAAATCCCGCAATATGTAGTTTTTGAAAAATAGCATGTTCCAGGAGCTATGTTTCTTATGCAGGGAAAACCGGGCTGGAGCATCCGCGCTGTTTGTGCAGAAGACGGAGATTGACAAATGCAAACCGGAAGAATAATTGCAGCAGGAATGCCGTATTTATAAAGGAGACCTTTTGGGCAGATGCCCGGTAAGGAGCTTGTCCATGAGGACAAAAAAGCAATGGCGGTATGTCAGATATTTACGGATCATATTATGGGTTAGCGTTTTATTTTTGATGCTGTTTCTGGATGTTCGGTGTGCCGGATACATTGTAACCTGGCAGCAGGAGATGGAACAGGTATGTCAGGTTCAGCAGGGTCTGCAAAAGCAGAACGCAGAAAGGCTGCTTCGCCCTCTGCTGGAGGAGGTAGAATGTTTTCCGGTCCGGAGAGCGAAGGGGCAAAGTGTGTCCTGGGGCTTTGATGACGGTTATGGAGAGGGGCGGAGCTATGGGGGCAGACGAAGCCATGAAGGCATTGACATTATGCCGGTTTCTGATGATCGGAAGCAGATACCGATCCGGTCTGTGTCGGATGGCGTGGTAGAGCAGCTCGGCGGATACCGGGTGGGGATACGGACGAAGTCCGGATTATATTTCTATTATGCCCACCTGGAGGAATATGCTCCGGGACTGCAAAAAGGAGACAGGGTACAGGCAGGAGCCCTGCTTGGTTATATGGGAGATACCGGATATGGGCCGGAAGGAACGAGAGGAAAGTTCCCGGTACATCTTCACTTTGGTATTTACTATGACAAAGAAGGAGAAGAATGTACGGTAAATCCATATTATCTGCTGCAATATCTGGAGAAAAATAAGGTATAATGATAAGGGGATAAAAACATGGAAATTCAATTGTGGAGAGAAATATTAGATCCATACAGACAGGCGGTGGATGAACTGACCGTTAAATTCGATCATATGATTCAGGAGCATCATAATGCGGGAATTTACTGTCCGATCGTGCAGGTCAGCGGCCGTGTAAAAAAGATATCAAGTATTCTGGAAAAATGCCAGCGTAAAAATGTACCGATGGAGGAGCTGGAGGAAAAGATTGAGGACATTGCCGGAATACGAATTATCTGTCAGTTTGTAGAGGATATTGAGAGAGTTGTGGAGATCATTCGTAAGAGAAGTGATATGATCATCAAAAAAGAAAAGGATTATATTTCAAACAGTAAGGAGAGCGGTTACCGTAGTTACCATGTGATTGTTTATTATACGGTTCAGACAATTAATGGCCCGAAAAATCTGGAAGTGGAGATTCAGATCCGTACTCTTGCCATGAATTTCTGGGCGATCATTGAGCACTCTCTGCAGTATAAATATAAAGAAAATATGCCGGATGAGGTCCGGGGGCGTCTGCTGCGCGCGGCAAAGGCGGTGGATGCACTGGATATGGAAATGTCCTCTGTCCGGGATGAGATTATGGATGCCCAGAATTCCAATCGGAGAAAAGCGGGCATCGTCAGTGATATATTAAATAATATTGAGAATTTGTACCGTACCATGAATAAACGGGAGGTAGGGAAGATACAGGATGAATTTTTCCGGGTTTATCAGGCGGATGATATTGCACTTTTAGAGCGGTTCAACCGGCAGCTGGATGTTCTGTCAGAGTCGTACCGGGCACAGAGTCTGAACTGATGATGCACGAAAGACGGAAATGTTCTGTCAGAATGCAGGAAATACAGAACCGGAACGGATAAGATCACGGAAAGGACCAAAGGAAATGAGGACAGAAGAGTTACCGGAACAGTTTCTGGAGAGTATGAAAAGAATGCTGGGAACAGAATATCAGGACTATATCAGTAGTATGAAAGAGGATACCCGCACAGCACTTCGTGTAAATACCAACAAAATAACGCCAGAGCAGTTTATGGATATTTGTCCATTTCATGCAGAGCCGGTGCCGTGGAATGAAAAGGGATTTTATTATAATGCGGATGTGGATATGCCGTCGAAGCATCCCTATTATTATGCAGGACTATATTATATTCAGGAGCCCAGTGCTATGATTCCGGCCAGTCTGCTTCCTGTGGAAGAAGGAGACCGGGTGCTGGATCTGTGTGCGGCTCCGGGAGGAAAGGCAACAGAATTGTCCGCAAAGCTTCACGGGACCGGTCTTTTGGTGGCAAATGATATCAGTGTGTCCAGAGCAATGGCACTGGCCAAAAATTTGCAGATTTCAGGAACTAAAAATGCGGTAGTGACAGCAGAAACACCGGAAAATCTGGCGGCTGTACTGCCGGGCTTTTTCCATAAGGTATTGATCGATGCCCCATGCTCCGGAGAAGGAATGTTCCGGCGTGATCCGGGAATGGTGAAAAGCTGGTGTATCCATGGACCGGAGTATTATGCTGCGCTTCAGGCAGAGATTTTGGAAAGTGCCTATGTTCTGCTTGCACCGGGAGGAGATATGGTATATTCTACTTGTACCTTTTCTCCTTTAGAGGATGAAGGAATGATTCAGTCCTTTCTGAAGAAGCACCCGGATATGACTATCTGTGAGGTGCCACGACATCCGGGTTATTCTGAAGGCAGACCGGACTGGGTGCCGGATGGCGATTCTTCTCTGGAAAACTGTGTCCGGATCTTTCCACACCGGGCAGAGGGAGAGGGGCATTTTGCGGTACTTTTGCATAAGCATGGGAAAGCAGGAGATACATGTGATGATCCGGAGATGTGGGACATAAATGGGACAGATATGAAGTCAGACCGGATTTCTGAAGCTTGTCCGGATGGAAAAAGAAGACGAAAACAGTCCGGAAAAAAGAGCAGAAATCATATATCTGCATCGGATTCACAGGAAAAGAAGCAGAAAAACCAGGAAGGGATAGAAGACTTTTTTCAAATGCTTCTGCCGGAGACAGGAATTGAAATAAAGAAACTGTCCCGAAAGAAGGACATTTATGTTGCAGAGACTTTGGCAGCAGGACAAATGAAGGGACTTCGGATCGTGGCAGGCGGATTGATCGCTGGCAATGACAAAAACGGGCGGTTTGAGCCGTCTCCCCAGCTTGCACTTGCACTTCGGGGAGAGGATTATTTACAAAGGATCGATCTGCCGGCGGAAGATGAGAGGGTGATCCGTTATCTCAAGGGAGAAACGGTTCTGGTGGACAAGCCGTATAAGGGATATGTTCTGTTCTGTGTTGATGGTTATCCGCTGGGCTGGTGCAAGGGCAATGGTTCCGGCACCATGAAGAATAAATATTATCCCGGATGGCGTATGCAGTAAATCGTTAAAGAAATGGAGACTATTATGTTAGAAAAAGGAAGCTTTGAGTATATCAAAAAAAAGAAAAAAAGAAAGATCATTATGGTGGTTGCGATCATCGTCATTGCAGCAGCTATTTTTGGAATCGGACTGCTGCTCAATAAAATGTCACGAGCCAATATATTTACTGTGCTGGCAATTCTCTGTGTGCTTCCATGGGCAAAACAGCTTGTAGCGTTGATCGTGTTATTCCCGTATCACAGTGTCAGCAGAGAACGCTATGATAAGGCCCGGAAATGTCTGGAAAACAGTGGAGCACAGGGGGCAAAGCTGTATACAGATCTGGTGATCACTTCACCGGATAAGGTAATGAATCTGGATTTTGCCGTGATAGGTGCAGGTCATGTGATCGCATTGATCGGTAGAGACGGTCAGGATGTGTCATATATCAGGGAATATCTCACCAATGGAGTGCATCAGTGGGGAGATTTTCAGGTACAGATCGTGACCAGTGAAAAAATGTTTTTTAAGGAAGTGGAGCGCATGCAGGAGCATGAGGTGACAGCGGAGGAAGCGGAAAATGTGGATTCTTATATCCGCTCCCTGATCGTCTAATATAGAAAGGCATGGTTATCATATGCGTGTTTTAAAGGTAAGTGCTCAGGAGGAAGGACAGAGACTGGACCGGATGCTGGCCAAGTATATGCAGTTAGCACCCCGGAGTTTTTTTTATAAAATGCTTCGCAAAAAAAATATCAAATTAAATGGGAAAAAAGCGGATGGCTCCGAAAAGGTAACAGCGGGAGATGAGATTACGCTTTATCTGGCAGACGAAACCGTTGAGAGCTTCCGAAAGCAGACTCCTCAGAAGGCTCAGAGTACAAAGAATACTGGAAGAAAGTCTATGAATATTCCGGTCATTTACGAGGATCAGGATATTCTGGTGCTGAATAAACCTGTGGGCGTATTGTCCCAAAAAGCGGACAGAGATGATTATTCTCTGGTGGAATGGCTGGAGGATTATCTGGGAAAGGATACCGCACAGACATTTCGTCCCGGAATCTGTAATCGTCTTGACCGCAATACCAGTGGCCTGGTGGTGGCGGGCAAGAGTATTCATGGACTCCAGTGGATGAACCGTCTGTTCCGGGAAAGAAATCTCAAAAAATATTATCTTTGTCTGGTGCATGGTGCAGTTAAGGGGGAGAAAAAGCTTCACGGGTTTCTGAAAAAGGATCCAAAGAAAAATATTGTGACTGTGCTAAAGAGTCCGGAAAATGGGACAGTGGAGATTGAAACCCGGTATCAGCCGTTACAGGTAGTATTCTGGGAGGGAGAGTCATACACTTTGCTTAAGATTCATCTGATCACCGGAAAGTCCCATCAGATCAGAGCACACCTGGCAAGCATTGGATATCCGGCTGTAGGAGACGTAAAATATGGCCGAAAAGGAAAGGCTGAGCAGAAGTTCCGTCTGCGGAGCCAGCTTCTCCATGCCCGGCAGCTGGAGCTGCCAGAAGAAGAATATCTGCCATCTCTTTATTGGAATAAAATATTTATTGCAGATCTGCCGCGTAAGTTTGCACAGGTATTGGAAGATATGGGGGTTGATATATCAGATATCTGATCATTTGATGTCAGAGCAAAAGTACAACGAATTTTATATTTGATAAAAGGAGGAATTTCCCATGGCATCATGGAATTCCAGAGGGCTTCGAGGTTCTATGCTGGAGGAGTCCCTCAATATGACGAATGAAAAATACCGCCGGGAAAAGCTGGCGCTGGTGCAGAAGATTCCGACACCGATCACGCCCATGGAGTTTGATAAAGAGCATCATCATATTACCCTTGCCTATTTTGAACAGAAAAGTACCGTGGATTATCTGGGAAATGTGCAGGGGATTCCCATCTGTTTTGATGCCAAGGAGTGTGCCACAGACACATTTCCGCTGCAGAATATCCATGAGCATCAGGTGGAATTTATGACAGAATTTGAGGAGCAGGAGGGTGTTTCCTTTCTGATCATTTATTTCAGTGGATGTAATCTCTGTTATTATGTACCTTATCGGGATATGATGCGTTTTTGGAACAGAGCCCTCGGGGGAGGACGGAAGAGCTTCCGGCGAGAGGAGTTAGACCAGGAGTATCAGATCCGGGTGCAGGGAGAGGTGTTTATTCATTATCTGGAGGCATTGCAAAGGGATCTGGACAGCCGGGAATAAATACAGAACGATGTGCTTTAGATGAAAAAAGTTACATACACTATATATTGTGGTTAGACAAGTGTAGAATACAATATATTGTCGAATTTCTATTGACACACATTTTCATATATGCTAACATTGTAACCGTGGCTCACATATGAGGAGCCACGGTTTATTGTATAAATAATATTTTATATGATATGGGGTGCCAAAGCGGCAAAACGCTGGTTTTGCCCTGAATTATCTTAATGTAAGGCAGGTTGAGGAGAATGAAAATCATAAAAAGAAGTGGTACAGAGACAGTCTTTGATATTACGAAGATCACTGCGGCTATTATGAAGGCAAACAAGGAGGTGCCTGCCAGCGAACGTCTTTCTCTGCAGCAGATTCAGGAGATTTCTGATAATGTGGAGCAGATGTGTCTGGATATGAAGCGGTCTCCTAATGTGGAGGAGATTCAGGATATGGTAGAAAACCAGATCATGAATAACCGTGCTTTTGCATTGGCAAGAAAGTATATCACATATCGTTATACCAGAGCTCTGGTACGTAAATCCAACTCTACGGATGATCAGATTCTGAGTCTTCTGGAATGTAATAACGAGGAAGTAAAGCAGGAAAATTCTAACAAAAACCCAACGGTAAACAGTGTGCAGCGTGACTATATGGCAGGAGAGGTCAGTAAGGATATCACAAAGCGTTTTCTTTTGCCGGAGGACATTGTCCATGCTCATGAGCAGGGGATTATCCATTTTCACGATTCCGATTATTTTGCACAGCATATGCACAACTGCTGTCTGGTCAATCTGGAGGATATGCTGCAGAATGGCACAGTCATTAGTGAGACAGCCATTGAAACGCCCAAGAGCTTTTCAACGGCATGCAATATCGCTACGCAGAGTATTGCCCAAATTGCCAGCTCCCAGTACGGTGGTCAAAGCATCAGTCTGGCACATCTGGCTCCTTTTGTCGATGTCAGCCGTAAGAAATTCCGCCGCATTGTCCGGGAGGAGTTTGAAGAATCCGGCGTAGATGCCACAGAGGAGCAGATCAATAAGGTGGCAGAGCTTCGTGTGTTAGATGAGATCAAAAAGGGCGTCCAGATGATCCAGTATCAGGTGATCACATTGATGACTACCAATGGTCAGGCACCGTTTGTCACTGTTTTTATGTATCTGGACGAGGTGCCGGAGGGACAGGTGCGGGATGATCTCGCACTTGTGACAGAGGAAATCCTGCGCCAGAGGATTCTTGGTGTCAAAAATGAAAAAGGTGTTTATATTACACCGGCATTTCCGAAGCTGATCTATGTTCTGGAGGAGGACAATGTAACCGAGGGAAGTAAGTACTGGTATCTCACAAAGCTGGCAGCAGAATGTACTGCCAAGAGAATGGTGCCGGATTATATTTCCGAAAAGAAAATGCTGGAGCTTAAGATTGATAAAAACGGAGAAGGACACTGTTATCCATGTATGGGATGCCGGTCGTTCCTGACTCCTTATGTAGATGAAAATAACAAGCCAAAATATTACGGTCGTTTTAATCAGGGCGTTGTCACCGTAAATCTTGTGGATATCGCATGTTCTTCCGGTGGTGATACGGATAAGTTCTGGGAGATCTTTGATGAGCGGATGGCACTCTGTAAAAAGGCATTGATGTGCCGTCATAACCGTCTGAAGGGCACTCCGTCCGATGTGGCACCGATCCTCTGGCAGTACGGAGCACTTGCACGTCTGCAAAAGGGTGAGACCATAGATAAGCTGCTGTATGGTGGATATTCTACAATCTCGCTGGGATATGCGGGACTTTGTGAATGTACCAGATATATGACAGGTAAATCCCATACCGATCCAAGTGCCACACCATTTGCACTTGAGGTGATGAGAAGGCTCAATGCAGCATGTGCCAGATGGAAAGAGGAGGAAAATATTGATTTCAGTCTTTATGGCACTCCCCTGGAGTCCACGACTTATAAGTTTGCAAAATGTCTTCAGAAGCGTTTTGGTGTGATCAAGGGTGTTACAGATAAGAATTATATTACCAACAGCTATCATGTTCATGTCACAGAGCCGATCGATGCCTTTGAAAAATTAAAGTTTGAGTCACAATTTCAGGAGCTTTCTCCGGGAGGAGCCATCAGTTATGTGGAAGTGCCAAATATGACAGATAATATTGATGCCGTGTTAAGTGTGATGCAGTATATTTATGAGCATATTATGTACGCAGAGCTCAATACAAAGAGTGATTACTGTCAGGAGTGTGGCTATAACGGGGAGATCCAGATCGTGACCGACGACGATGGAAAGCTGATCTGGAAATGTCCAAATTGTGGCAACACCGATCAGGATAAAATGAATGTGGCGAGACGTACCTGTGGATATATCGGAACACAGTTCTGGAATCAGGGAAGAACTCAGGAGATCAAGGAAAGAGTGCTTCATTTATAAAAAAATTAAAAACAAACAGGTCATAGAAAACGAAAAGCTCCGAAAGGTGAATGCTTCCACCCTTCGGAGCTTGTTTGTTTTATAATCTCAGCAGTTGAAAATGTTTCATTTGCCTTTAGATATTATAAAATTATTATTTCTCAGAATGTTCTTTTTCTGTAATCTGCAGCAGGAAATCCTTCAGCAGGATCTTCACCGGCTTACGTCCCGTTTTTCGTACAGACTCAGGAATAAACTTCAAGGTAGGGAATGCCTGCATAATACGTTTGTTTCCGAAAAAAGGATTCTTTTTCTGGAAAGAGGTATGACGTTCTTTATATTCCCTGAAACGCTGTTCAATCTCTGCAAGTTTGGAATCCTCGCCGGAGTAGGTTTCTTTTAATTCTTCCAGACGTTTTAAGAAGCCCTCGGCTCGTTCATTTTGTGTATGAATTTTGGAGAATATGATCTGGCGCAGAGAGGAAAAACGCTCTTCTTCCAGTTGGGTAATTAACTCGTCCCGAATATGGTACAGTGTTTCCAGCTGATTGCGGAAGTTTATCGTCGTGATCACGGTATAAATAAGATCGGCTGCCATCACTACCGTTACCATAGTCAGCAGGATCAGACCTGTCTGTCGGGGAATGCTGTAGATAATGGAATTTAATGCCGGTTGTAAAAAGTCAAAAGCAAGCAGTGATAAAAATCCCCAGAACATGGATGGAACCAGAGCGATACGCCCCTCATAATTATATGGATCATCGCTGTAATCCCACCATTGTGCATGGAACATCTTTTCCATTCCCCAGGATGTGAAATACTCGATGGCCGTTGCCAAAAGCATGCCTCCCAGATATAACAGAGAAGGGTGGGGAGTCAGCGGCCGCAGAAATACATATACGATCGTTCCGCCGAAACCATAAAGGGGCAGCAGGGGACCGATCAGAAATCCGCGGTTTGTCAGTTTATGCGCTTTGATGGAGCAGAAGGAACTTTCGTAGATCCATCCGAAAAAGCTGTATAAATAAAAGTCCATCAGTATAAAATACCAGGATAATCCAAGAAACATATGTGTCACCTCATCATTTGTCTGTATTATTTTGTGTAATAATGATAAATATGATACAGTAATTTTTTGAAAAAATCAAATTTAGGGGTTCCCAATAAGAACGGTTTGTGTTATAGTAATTGGTATCAAAAGCTGGGAAGAGGAATAGTAGCTGTTCAAACTTCATACAGAAAGCTGTTGGTTGATGCGAAACAGTTGAATGTCAGACAGTGAACTCGCCTTGGAGCTGCCGGTTGAACCATAGTAGATCAGGACGGATTCCCACCGTTACAGGGGAAAGGTATTGGATTCGTATTTCTTGTACCTGTGAGAGCATGAATGATTCATGAATAAGAGTGGTACCGCGTGAGAATATTCTCCCGTCTCTAAGTATAGAGGCGGGTTTTTATTTGCTGTAAACCTTTATAGGATGGCAGCAGATAAAACTCCGTGTTAAGAAATAGAACAAAAAGATTTAAAATGGAGGGTTAGAATCATGAAGGGATTTGAAAAGTATCAGAAAACATATTTTATGCCGTCAGAGGCAACTTATGACTGGGTAAAAAAGGACAGCATCACAGAGCCGCCGGTATGGTGCAGTGTGGATCTTAGAGATGGTAATCAGGCATTGATCGAGCCAATGAGTCTTGAGGAAAAGGTTGAGTTTTTTAAGATGCTGGTTAAGATCGGTTTCAAGGAGATCGAGGTTGGATTTCCGGCTGCATCCGAGACGGAATACAACTTTCTGCGTACTTTGATCGACCGGAAGCTGATTCCGGATGATGTGACGGTGCAGGTACTGACACAGGCAAGAGAGCACATTATCCGCAAGACCTTTGAGGCTGTAGACGGTGCACCAAATGCCGTTGTTCATGTATATAATTCCACATCTGTTGCACAGAGAGAGCAGGTATTCCGCAAGTCTAAAGAAGAGATCAAAAAGATCGCTGTGGACGGAGCAAAGCTTCTCAAGGAGCTGGCTGCAGAAGTAAAGGGCAATATCCGTTTTGAGTACAGCCCGGAGAGCTTCCATGGCACCGAGGTAGAGTATGCGGTTGAGGTGTGCAATGCCGTTCTGGATGTATGGCAGCCACAGGCAGATGCCAAGGCGATCATCAATATTCCGTCTACCGTGGAAAATGCGATGCCTCATGTATTTGCAACACAGATCGAGTATGTCAGCAAGCATTTGAAATACAGAGACAATGTTGTTCTTTCCCTGCATCCGCACAATGACCGTGGCTGCGGTGTGGCAACGGCGGAGCTGGGTGTTCTGGCCGGAGCTGATCGTATCGAGGGAACACTTTTCGGAAATGGTGAGCGTACCGGAAACATGGATATTGTGACCATGGCAATGAATATGTTCTCCCATGGAGTCGATCCGAAGCTGGACTTCTCCAATATGCAGGAGATTGCCGATACCTATGAGCGTCTGACCAATATGCAGGTATCTATGCGTCAGCCATATGCAGGAGAGCTTGTATTTACTGCATTCTCCGGTTCTCATCAGGATGCGATCTCCAAGGGGATGGCATACCGTGAGGAAAAGAACTGCGAGTACTGGACTGTACCTTATCTGCCGATCGATCCAAAGGATGTGGGACGTACCTATGATTCTGACGTTATCCGTATCAACAGCCAGTCCGGCCGTGGCGGTGTCAGCTATGTATTAAAGAACAGCTTCGGTCTGATCCTGCCGGATAAGATGAAGGAAGAGGTTGGATATCTTATGAAGAATGTATCCGATCACCGCCATGCAGAGCTGTCTCCGGAGGATATGAGAGATGTATTTAAAGAGACTTATGTGGATGTTGACAAGAAGTTTGATGTATCCGAGTGTCATTTCAAACAGAAAGATGGTATCGGAGCGGAGGTAACCATCGTCGCAGACGGTAAGAAGACCGTTGTGGATTCTCACGGAAACGGACGTCTGAATGCAGTAAACCATGCGATCAAGAAATACTTCAATCTGGATTACGCATTGGATGTATATGAGGAGCATTCTCTTTCCAAGCGTTCCGATGCACAGGCAATCTCCTATGTGGGTATCAAGCCGGCCGGTCAGGAGAAGCTGTACTGGGGTGCCGGTACCGATGATGATATCATCAAGTCTTCCATTGACGCACTGGTCAATGCAGTGAACCGTTATATGGAGAATAAATAATTTTAGCTTATTTGTGAGACTGCATTTATAAAGGATCCATAAATGGTAATATAAAAATGGACTGTACTAATTTTGGTACAGTCCATTTTTTGCACATTGAAATTTTTTGTTAAAATTTATCTATACAGATAAAGATTATTTCTCATACTTCCGGCACATGGTCAGTCCGGCGATCATCAGTACCGGAAAGATAATTGCAGACAGAAGACCGAGCTTTAAGTTATCCTGCAGTGCGGAAGAGACAAAACCAACTGTAGTGGGACCGGCAGAGCATCCGATGTCTCCGGCCAGAGCGAGCAGGGCGAAGATGGTTGTACCACCCTGAGGACAAACCTTTGAACTGATACTAAAGGTTCCCGGCCACATAGCAGCAACGGAAAGACCACAGACGCCGCAGGCAGCCAGAGAAATTGCCGGGAGCGGAGAGAACGTCACGACCAGATAGCTGACGATACAAAGGCAGGCACAGGCTCCCAGGTATCCGGTCAGTGAAAAACGTTCCGCAACATGGGCGTGAAGAACTCTGCCGGAGCCCATCAGGATTGCAAAAAAGCATGGACCTGCAAGATCTCCCACGGTCTTGGAAACGTGTAGACCGGTTTCTGCCAGGGCAGATGCCCACTGGCTCATGGCAAGCTCTGAGGCGCCGCTGCACAACATCAGTAAAGCGAGAACCCAGAACACCTTTTCCTTTAACAGACCGGTGATGGACATGCCCCGCCCTTCGTCAGCCAGAGAATTGATCGGTACAAAACAAAAGTAAATGGCATTACAGGCCGGAATGACTGCCCACATGGCAGAAATAATTCTCCAGGAATCCAGTCCCAGCAGGCGGAAAAGCAGCGTGGATACCAGAACTACCAGCACAGAACCCCAGCAATAAAAGGAGTGCAGCAGACTCATGGCAGCTCCCTTTTTGTCGGTAGGGCAGGCTTCCACGATGGGACTGATGATCACCTCGGTCAGACCACCGCCAATGGCATAAATGACGACGGCGATACTGATACCGAGATAGGGATCGGAGGTCAGCTCCGGTAAAATGCCAAGAAGGATCAGACCCACAGCGGCAAAAATATGAGCCAGTACGGCATTTGGCCGATAACCGATCCGGTCTGTAAATTTGGCTGAAAACAGATCCACCAGAATCTGGGTGACAAAATTAACCGTGACCAGAAGACCGATCCGCGACAGGGAGATGCCATAAGTCCGGTGAAAGGTAACAAATAATAAAGGGGCGAAATTATTGACGATCGCCTGAGTGATATATCCGATGTAACTGGCGGCAATGGTATGCCGGAAATCATTACGTATATTCATAAAAACCTCCTGTGTATTAGTTTTTCACGTTTAGAAAGTGAAGCGGTACCACTTTGTTATAACAACATTATCATAATTCGTTCGGTAAAACTGTAAGAAAATCGCTCATTTATAACAATATTTTGATGAAAATGGAGAAATATATGTAACATGGACGAGGGGCATTTTGGGGGAGATATGAGTTGTCAGAACGAAAAGAATGTGGTAAAATCTTGTCGTGGAACAGTCGTGTTACAGGGTGCGTTGACCTCATTCCAAAAGAATAGGGGTGATGCCTATGAAAAATCATTTTGATTTTAAGGATTTGATGACCTTTGGTCTTTTCCTTTTGGCATTGCTTACATTCGTTTTTTCGTTTTGTAAGTAGCCTTACATAGCAAAAACCACCCTGATACTTTGGACGGTTAAGGGTGGCTTTGCTATTCTGATAATCGGTCAACCTCCTTGTAGGCGGTTGTTCCTTTTCTAATTGCATTATAACATCGTTTATGGTACTTGTAAACTGTCAATTTGGCAGTTTTCACTGTACCATAAACGTACTAATAGCGGTTGAAGCGGAAAATACCATTGATTATATGTGATGAGAAATGAAATATAAATAACGAGCTATAGTATAAGTAAAAAACACGAAAACGAGTTTGAGTAATAAAGGAGATTACCATGAGTGATATTAATAAAAGCATCAGAGAGCTTGTGAACTATGGATTACATACCGGATTAGTTGTGCCGGAGGATGCGGTGTACACCATCAACCGTATTCTGGAGATATTGAAGCTGGATGAGTATCAGGAGCCGGAAAATGCCTGTCCGGTACCGGATCTGGAAAGCACTCTTGGCAGTATTATGGACTGGGCATATGAAAATGGTGTTTTGGAGGAAAATACCGTGGCATACCGTGATCTGTTTGACACAAAGCTGATGGGGGCATTGGTGCCGGCTCCAAGCATGGTGATCGCAAAGTTTGGGGAGTTGTATCGCCAGTCTCCGCAGAAGGCAACGGATTTCTATTACAAATTCAGCCGGGATACCGACTATATCCGCCGTTACCGTATTGCAAAGGATATGAAATGGACAGCGGAAACAGAGTATGGAACTCTCGATGTGACCATTAATCTGTCTAAACCGGAGAAGGATCCAAAGGCGATCGCCGCTGCAAAGAATGCAAAGCAGTCCGCATATCCAAAGTGTCTGCTGTGCCGGGAAAATGAAGGCTACGCCGGAAGATTGAATCATCCGGCAAGACAGTCTCACCGTATCATGCCTCTCACGATCGAGGGAGAGAAGTGGGGATTTCAGTATTCTCCATATGTATATTACAATGAGCACTGCATTGTCTTTAACCAGAAGCATACGCCGATGAAGATTGACGAAGCTGCATTCCGGAAGCTGTTAGCTTTTGTAAAGCAGTTCCCTCATTATTTCCTGGGTTCCAATGCGGATCTTCCGATCGTGGGCGGTTCCATTCTGGCACATGAGCATTTCCAGGGAGGACATTATGAATTCGCCATGGAGAGAGCACAGGTAAAAACACCTCTTACGATACCGGGCTATGAGGATGTGGAAGCCGGTATTGTCAACTGGCCGATGTCCGTGATCCGTATCCGTCATGAGGAGAGTGACAGACTTGTTACATTGGCGTCCCATATTTTGGACACTTGGAGAGGCTATACCGATGAGGCGGCATTTATCTTTGCGGAGACAGAGGGAGAGCCTCATAATACTATCACGCCGATTGCCCGGATGAGAAACGGAAAATACGAAATGGATCTGGTGCTGCGAAATAATATTACGACGGAGGAGTATCCTCTGGGGGTATATCATTCGCATCAGGAGCTTCATCACATCAAGAAGGAAAATATTGGTCTGATCGAGGTTATGGGACTTGCGGTTCTGCCGGCACGTCTGAAAAATGAGATGGCAGTGCTGGGAGAATATATCGTGCAGGGTAAGGATATCCGCAGTAATGAGACGATTGAGAAGCATGCAGACTGGGTAGAAACATTTTTGCCAAATTATGCTTCGGTGACCGAGGACAATGTGGAAGAAATCCTTCAGAAGGAGATCGGTATTGTATTTAAGAAGGTGCTGGAGCATGCCGGCGTATACAAAAATACGGCCGAGGGACAGGAAGCGTTTATGCGGTTTGTAAAAGCACTGTAAATGGCAGGATGGCGGATCATTGATAGATGGGTCGTCGGTATCTCTGTATCGGACAGGAGTTGTTAGGATATGTTTTGTGTTGCGCTATGTGATGATAATGAAGACTTTTTGAAGTTAGAAGATTTGGTCGTTCACCAATATATGGAACAAAAACACATTGACTGTCAGATTGAACATTTTAAAGATGGCGAGGCGTTGCTGTTGCAAAGTGTGGAAAACTACGACCTTGTTTTGCTGGATGTGGAAATGGGAAAGTCTGGTGGTATTGAAACAGCACGAAAGATCAGAAAGTATTCCGAAGTTCCTATTGCTTTTGTAACAGCACATTTATCCTATTCTCTGGAGGGATATAAGGTAAATGCGATCCGTTATGTCCTTAAGGATAAAGATAATTTTTCGGATGGATTAAGAGAATGTCTGGATACCGTATTATATCAGAAGAAAAATGACAGATCAAAGCAGTATCTGCTGGAGGCGAGAGAGGGAAAAATTCAAGTTCGTATAGAAAATCTGGTTTATGTAGAAAGTCACCGTCATTACTGTTATTATCATATCCGGCAATCCAATGAAATTCAAGTATATTCCATACGGGAAAAGCTGGATGAAATCGAGGAGCGTTTTCAGAGCAGTGTATTGGTGCGTATCCATAAAAGCTATCTGGTCAACTTATCTTATGTTTGTGACATGAAGCGGTATCAAATGCAGTTGTCATCCGGAGAAAGTCTTATGATCGCGCAGCCGCGTTATCTGGGGGTGGAAAAAGCATATCTGGATTATTGTGGCAGAATTGATGGAGATAGGGAATGAGTGCTTATATTTATGGATTGGTCAATACGATCATCTATGTTGTATTATGCAGTTTATTTAGTTCTGTGTTATTGAGGGAGAATCATGGTCAGTGGGATATAAAGTTTCAAAAGCGTATAGCAATATGGATGGTATCTGCTTATGTGGTTTCTGCAGTATTTGACAGGTATGTTTTGTTAAAAATGGGATTGATCATGTTATTGAATGTGATAATGATCAAATGGATTTATCAAGCTCAAATTAAGCGGATCATTGGGACGGTGATCTTGTATCAGACCATTGGAACCTTAATGGAGTATATGGTATATAGTATCATGAGAAATATAGTTGCCGGGCTCAATATTGCGGACAGTATTTCCGGTTTTACCGGGAATCTGATTGGGACATTAAGTCAGGTACTGCTGCTTTTATTTGTTATATGGATACGCAGCCGATATGGTCAGGGGATAGACGATGAAATGACAGAGCAGGAATGGATTGAATTTATTGTTTTTCCTGTTTTTTCAGCCATTACTATTCTGGCATTTATTACAAATTTTGAGGGGAGATTAACGCAAGGGCAGGAGAATACGATATTTTTTGTGGTGTTCGGGCTTGTATTAATGAATATTTTTGTGTTTTATCTGATACTGAGCATTGTTCACAAAAGAGGAGAAAAAAAGCAGGAGGAATTGCTTTTGGAACATGCCCGGCAGACGCAGCAATTATATTATCAGGAACAAAAGAAATACGAGGAATTGCAGCGACAAAGACATGAATATAGAAATCAGATGCTGGTGATACAATCGCTGTTAAATAACAAGGAATATGACAGAATTGTAGCATACGCCAGAGATTATTGTGAATCTGAAGAAACAGAAGAATGGTTCGATACGAATCATCCGGTGGTTAATACGGTTTTAAATTTGAAATATAAAATAGCAAAAGAAAATAAAATTTTGATGGTGGTCCGCTTCAATGATCTATCAGAAATTTCTATGAAGGATGCGGATATTATTTCGATACTTTCAAATCTTTTGGACAATGCCATTGAGGCTGCCGGCAAAAGTCAGATGGAAAAACCGCAGATTAAGGTGAAATTTGTCATAGAGCATGGTAAGATGATTTTATCGGTGTTAAATGACTGGGATCATCAATATCGTGAGGAAAATGGGAAATTTCTTTCGTTGAAAGCAGATGCAAAATCTCATGGATATGGACTGGAAAATGTAAAACGGATTGTAAAAAAATACAAAGGAATTTATATGGTAAATAAAGAGGGCAGGAAATTTCAGGTGATCGTAAATATTCCTGTATCATAGATTACCTCCTGTTGTAATATATTTAATATATTTTGTTTTTACATTTGTAACATACCGGCGGCTTATAGTCTGGGTGGTTTTATTCGACAGATAAATGGTATTGCCGTCTATTTTTGTGATGTGACTTAAATTAACGATACAGGATCTGTGGCATTGTACAAATATGTCAGGAAGATGTGCGGCGATTTCCTGAATACCGGCATGATCTGTAAAGGATTCTGTTTTTGTCATTAAAATGATGTCGTGTTTGTCCGCACAAATGGCAAGTATTTTTGAATATGGAAGGGCCTGGATCTGTTGTTTGTTTTTCAGAATATAACACTCAGGAGAATATTTTAAAATAAGTGCAGACAATACTTGTTCCAGAATCTTTTGATCGATGGGTTTCAAAAGAAAATTGAATGCCTGTACATTATATCCTTCAAAGACATACTCCCGAAAAGCCGTCAGAAAGATAAGATCACCGGAGTAGTTTTCTTTTCGGAGTCGGACAGCAGTCTCCATACCTGTTTCAGCATTTTGATCTTCTGTATTTAACTGGATATCTAAAAAACAGGCATGAAATGTCTGCTGTGTGATAGCACGGAGGAGTGACGGACCATTGGTGTATTGATAAATATGGAAAACATGCCCATGACAGGCCGCCCAGGTAGTTAATAATTTATACAGTTCTTTTGATTGTTTTGGATCATCTTCTAGTATTGCAATATTTAACAGCATGTCAGCCTCCTGGTGTTTTATCGGTATCTAGTGGTATCATAATATCTATCTGAAAGATTTCTTTCGTGCTTATTGTAACATATCCTCCGGCAGCTTCGGCAATTGATTTGATTCGTTTCAACCCAATGCCATGTTCGTCAGGGCTGTTTTTTGTTGATCTTAATATTCCATTTTGAATATTGTATTGGCCGGAACCGTTGTTTTCAGCATGAATGAAAAGAGTATCCTGATAGGGCTTGATCACGCATTTGAAAAATGGAGCTTCTTTTGTTTGTTTACAGGCTTCTATGGCATTTGTGCATATATTACTTAACAATGAACATAAATTGATGTCGGATAAGGGAAGCTGATCGGGAAGGTGGATCATATATTCCGTGTGGATACCGTATTGACCGGCTTCGTGTATATATGTGGTTAAAACGGCATCTGCAACAGAATTACCGGAGTTGATGATCTGATGGGATGCATTTAAGCTGTTTTTAAATTGCTGCATATAATTTGAAAGGTCTGTGTAATTTTTTTCTGCTAAAAGCTGATTTATGACATTAATATGGAAAGACAGATCGTGTTTCATTACTCGTAACTCTTTATTCATTTGGTGAATGCTTTCAAATTCTTTTTTCTCCAGTTGCTGAATCTGCTGTAAACGGCTGTATTCGATATTTTTGTAGCGGGAAACACCTAGACGGTAAATAAAGATCAACAGAGCCAGATAGCATAGGAGGAAAAAAATGCAAAATATCGTTAACTGATTCTGAAATGTCTGTGGAATATGGAGTTTATTCAGTTTTATGGTGACCGTTAAAATGGATTCCGCAATAAAAAGGTAGACGATAGACAAAAAGAAAAAGCTGAGCTTTTCTGTAAGGTTCAGGAAAAGTTTGTTATTATCAATATGGCAGCAAACAAACACAAAAAAGGAAAGAAAGACAATGTACATCAGTGTGCTGGCATATCGCAGAATACCACCTGCCAGCAGATCAGCGATTTCTAAATGGAATAAATGTATCGGAATAAGAATACCGATTTCTTCTGACAGCATGGCGAGGATCATAAACAGTACATTCCAAACAATTAGAACGATATTCTCATTGGAAAAGAAGATTTTTGAGGCAATAATATTGATTAACAGAGAAATTAAAAAGACAACCTCACTACTAACATGAGCCAGATTCATAAAAAACACACAGAAAGCCAAAACGAATAAGGTGATATCCCACAAAAGAGTTTTATGGATGATAGAATTTCGAAATTCAAAGCGTGTTTGGGCAAGGTGCCCAAATAAAGCAATCTCCAAGAGATCAATAAAAAATTCCCATAGATAATTTACAGTCATAAAAATTTCCCATTCCTTTCTATGTTCACAAATTTTGGGATAGTTAGTAGTATCTGGAGTCATTGTACCACATTTTTATAATAAATTATAAATCGCCATGACCGCTTATGCAGTTTGGATGACCGTTCGTGCATGATACAATTGAAAAATTGATTTTAAATGATTATATTAACACATAGATCATTTTAGTTTTTGCCAGAAAATTTTATCTTTTGCCAGATATCTTGCATTGGACAATGGGGATGACTAAAATGATGTCAATAAAAAGAAAGCATAATGCAGAAAGGATGTGATGCAGCAATGATCCGTCAGGAGATCCGAAGAGTTTTATTGTCGCCGTTTTTTTACATATCTATCGCGATATTATTTGCAGGAAGTTTCTTTCCGGCATTATATGACATATCAAATCATTATGATTTGTCTTACCTTATGGATAGTACCCTGGCAGGTTATGGAACAGCGTTGATGCCGATTTTGTCAACACTTGCAATAGCGGACAGTTATTTGATCGAAGAGAAGGATGGATATCAATATGCGGTGATGGCAAGAACAACAAAGCTGAAATACTGTCTGTCGAAGATAGGGGCAGCAATAGGGACAGGAGTGGCAGTTGTATTGATCACGAAAGGATTGCTGCTGCTTTCCATGACAGTTTCATCTCTTGTCATTTTTGGAAAGGTTGTGCTTGGCAGTGAGGTTGTAGATTCTGCTTGCGCCGGAACCAGTTACTGGATTGATCATCATAATTATATTATGTTTATTGGTCAGCAGATTTTATATGATTGTATGTATGCATCCATATTTCCCGGTTTATCTCTGGCGGTTTCTACCATTGCCAAAAATAAATACGTTGTTATGTTGTTTCCTTTTATTTATGCAAACGTGACGACCTTGTTATTTATAGGCTTACAATGGTACTATTTGGCACCGATGATATTGGATGCACAGGGGAGAGCAAGCTCTTTAATGTTCGAAGGTTTACCATACCGGATTTTTGTGATACTGATATACTGGCTTGTGTCCACGGTTTTTTTTATCAGAGGTGTCTGGAGCAAAATGAAGTAGGAGGGAGAAGGATATGATTCGCTATATTTGGCAGGAATATGTACATAAAACATTGTTGTCAGCCCGCTTTATCGTCGTTGTATCATCACTGTTGCTGATGATGATCATGTTGTTCCAGGGAATGAGTGTCCAGATGAAAAAAATGGGATATCAGGTTGGCGTATTTGAAATGCTTCCGTCGTTTTTATTTTATAATACAGGAACAATAATCTATTTTGGAGTGTTTCTATTTTTAATTGCTGTTTTACCACGGTGGGATGGGAGTATGAATGAAATTCTCCGATTGGGGAAAAGAAAGTGGTTTTTTGCCCAGTATATTTATATTCTTTTCACATCAGTAATCTATTTTCTGATTTGGACGGGAGGATTTATTCTGGCACTATTTCCGAGAATTATTTGGAATAATGAATGGAGCAGTCTGGCAAAGATGGCAATAGATCCGCAGCAATCCGTTTTTTTCTGGATGAATTTAAACCTTAATGTTAATCTGCAGTTTTCAGATTTAATCATGAATATTGGAAGCCCGGGAAAAGTATATCTTTTAACATTTATGCTGACCGTGTTGGGATCATTTTTTATAGGGATATTTATGATTACTGTAAATATCTGTTTTCGTCGTGGTGTGGGAACTGTTCTGGCATATCTGATGGTAGGAGTTCAGACAATGTCCGGGATTCTGGCCATGCTTTTTGGAAAAAATCTGATTCATTTTGAGGGATACAAACAAGTGAAAAATCTGCTGGAGAGGATGCAGTATTACATTAGTCCATTGTATCAGAGCGATCTGTTTACCATGGCAATTCATAATGCACGCCCTATTGCACAGCGTATCGGGATTGGAGTGATCTATTTTGCGATACTGATCCTGCTGGTAACTCTGTTTGGCATGTGTATGATCCGAAAAATTGATCTTTGTAAAGAAAATGCATAAAAAGCAATAAATCGCTTGGAAAGGAAGAAAAATATGGTTAAGGTGGAAGGACTGGAAAAAAAATTCCGGGAAGAGATCATTCTGACCGATGTTAATATGTCAATGGAACAGGGGAAGATATATGGTCTGGTGGGAATGAACGGCAGCGGTAAAACTGTGCTGATGAAGTGTATCTGTGGGTTTTTGCAGCCCACGAAGGGGTCTGTTACGGTGGACGGAAAGGCGATAGGAAAGGACATAGATTTTCCGCAGAGTCTTGGTCTAATGATCGAGACACCGGGGTTTATTCCTTATATGTCGGGAAAAAGTAATCTGAAAAATCTGGCATTGATCCGTAATCAGATCAGTGATAAGGAGATTGACGAGGCAATGGAGCTGGTGGGATTGGATCCAAAAATGAAAAAGAGGGTTTCCAAGTACTCTCTGGGAATGCGTCAAAGACTGGGAATTGCACAGGCGATCATGGAACATCCAAGACTTCTGATACTGGACGAACCGTTTAATGGATTGGACGTGCAGGGTGTGGAGGATATGCGAAAGCTTTTTTCAAGGCTGGCAGGGGAAGGCGTAATGATCCTGTTGGCATCCCATTATGATGAAGATATACGGACACTTTGTGAGGATGTATATCTGGTGAGGGATCATCATGTGACAAAGAAGGAGAAAGAGGAAACAAAGTAGAACCATTATGGAACGTGTTGAAGGATATGAAATAAAATGAGAGATAAAAGAGAAATTGTTTTTTGGAGCAGTGTGATATTTCTGGCACAGATCCTTCTGATGCTGGCGCAGATGACACAATATGGGGGAGAAGATCTGTACCAGCCTCTGAAATTTTTATACGGGGATGGCTATGGCAGAGCAAAGCTGCATAACGTGGAGCAGTATATGTGGCTGTTGGAACTGTCCCTGTATTGTATTGTGACTGTACGGAAAATAGTACAGTATAAAGAAGAGGATTCTTACATGATGATTGTGCGCTATCCGGATTTTCGTTCTTATTATCGTGCAGCATATGGAACCTTTGTAAAATATACCGTTCTTTATCAGATTTTTTTGTTTCTGGGAACTCTGGCAGGAACGGGGGTGGTAAGGCTGGGACACAGCGTACGGGGAGTATGCTGGCAGCCGTTTTTACTTTCACAGGGCTGCATGTTTTTGGGAAATCTGTGTTTTGGAATTATTATGTTTTATCTGATCCTTCATTTCAATGCGGTTAAGCTGGCAGTGGTGTTATATCCGGGACTACCGGTGATAGCAATCGTGCTTCGGGAGCGGATTCCAGAAGCTGTCAGCAACTGGAATCCCGGAAGCTGGCTGATGGCTGCGCGGAGCAGCAGGATGGTATCCGGGGGATTTCCGGTTGGCATTGTATTTCTGATTGAAATCATTATATTTACAGCAGTCAGTATTTTAGCCGTGGAGAAACGTCTTTGTGTACCCGTTTCATAAAAACCACGACACTTGCCAGAATGAAAAGTATGGCAATGATCATTGTGACAGGGAATACGGCAGGATGATTCTTGCCTAATAAAAGTCCCAGGCCCTCGTGCATGGTAATATTTCCAAAGATGGCAAAAATGAAGAATGCCAATGTGTTTAATAGGCCGTCCGGAGTTTTGCTTTTCAGAAGATAACCGATCAGCATACCAAGGATATCGGCGGCAAAAAGACCGATGGAGCAGGCAAGCCAGACAGTGACAGCGGCACTCATACCTTCATTGGCACCGAAAGTGATAGCCGTAAGCTGTGTTTTGTCTCCAAGCTCTGCCACAAAGAAGGTGCAGAAAACGGTGAGAGGAGCAAAACGGGATACATTTTCTTCTTTTGCCTCCTCTTCCTCGTCGTTATCTCCCCTCAGCGATGTGATGGCAAAAAAGAGGAAAGCGGCTGCGGTAACCAGACGGATCAGCCAGGTTGGGATCATCTCGCTGATAAGGCCACCCAGGAGTACGGCAAGTCCATTGAGAACCAGGATCGCGACAGCCGTGCCGATAATGATATCCCGAAGTTTAAAGCGGGAAGTGAGGGCAATAAGCATAAGCTGGGTCTTGTCCCCCATTTCGGCGATAAATTCTGTGAACATGATCTGCAAAAATAAAAGCATAAGAAATCTCCTTTCCGGAATAAAAAGGGCAAAACCAGCGTTTTGCCCTCCAAGAATTGCTTCGCAATTCTCGTTGGCATCACACTACGTTACGAGCATTTTCCGATATATTAAAAAAGACCTATGACAGTGCAAAAATACACTGCCATAAGTCTCATCATTTAAAATATTACCGGGTGACCAATGCACCAGTATGTCGATAATATTATACATTTCAAAACGGATCAATAGGTCGATCCGAAGTATCATGTACCGATTACTCCCTCGTGACGTAGTTCCGATTGTAGCATAGTTGAAAAAAAACGTCAATAAAAAGTGAAAATAAATTTCAATAAGAATGGTATTTCTTTGTTTTATTGTTCTTTTTGAAAGCAGAGATCAACCTGAGTGACGATATCCGGATCAAGCCAGCCCTTGTCTGCCATATCCTGCAGAATGCTGCAGGTTTTTTCATGGGACATGCCTTGCTTATAAGGGCGGCTTTCTGTTAATGCCTGATAAATATCCACACAGGCCATCATACGTTCCGGAACACTTAATTCATCAGCAGAGCGGCCGAAGGGATAACCGGTTCCGTCCAGTCTTTCATGGTGAAAGGCTGCCCAGTCACGCAGCTCTTCAAAATCATCAATTTCAGATAATATATAGTAGGTATAAGCAGCGTGATGCTTCATGATCGTAAATTCTTCATCGGTAAGCCGGCCGGGTTTCTCCAGGATTTCGTTTCCTACGGCAACCTTGCCGATATCATGAAGTGCTCCGGCAAGATACATTTTTTCGGAGGTTTCCTGCTCGAATCCCATAAAGAGAGATAATTTTCTGGCATGTTTCGCTACACCAATGGAGTGTGTGCTGGTGAATGGGGATTTATAATCGACAATCTGTGCAAAAAAATCAGCCAGGGATTTTATTTGTGTAAAGTTAAGATCTTGTTTGATACGTGGAACCTTTGCCCAGAGCCTTGCATCAAGATCATCGTCCCCAAGAGTCAGAAAATGTTTTTCGGGAAATGCCTGAATAAAGGCATGAACACATTCCTCATCAGCAATCGAACCGTTTATTTTGAGGAGAAGATCATTTGCCCGCTGCCAGGTATCGGTGGTAAAGCTTGTGGCACGGCACATGACATCCAGAAGATCACATAAATGTATGATCCGGGCAAAAAGAGGGATTTCGTCCCATTTTTTATGAAAAGGACCTGTGCCATTGGCATTTTCGTGGTGGTAAAGAATGACATTAGTAACGTCCGTGTGGAATGGAAGCTTAATGACATTATCTTCTCCAAAGGAACAGTGCAGGCCTAAATTTGGAAACTGCTGTGAAACGGCAGCCTGGGCAATGTCGCTGTGAAGCTCCTCCTGAATATACTGCGTCAGCGCATTGTCATGGAGAAGGGCACAGGCGGCCAGATCCTGCAGGGGCTTTCCGGAAATACCTATCTGTTCTGCCGTGCAGATACTCATATATGCAACACGTTTGGCGTGTTTATTGGTTACGTGAACTAATTCGGCCTCGACACAGTCCAGTGCGTAGGAGCAGGCGGCGAATAATCCTAAGACATCTAATTTCATATAATTCCTCCGTAAATATCCTTTGTTATGACCATATTATCACGGAAAGGGAGGATTCACAATCGTGAATGTGTACTATTCACGGAGTTCCCACCACAGCCCCCAGACCGCCGCAAAAACAGCGGCTAGAGTCCGCCAAAGTCAGGCGTCCCCTGTCTGCGGGTGTGGGTGGTAACAGCCTGCACGGCTGATTTTCCAAATAAACTACCACTTGTAAGCAAGCTTGTGTGAAGTTTGTGATAGGTTTCATATGACTTTCCGTCAGACAGCACTATTCACGGAGTTCCCACCACAGCCCCCAGACCGCCGCAAAAACAGCGGCTAGAGTCCGCCAAAGTCAGGCGTCCCCTGTCTGCGGGTGTGGGTGGTAACAGCCTGCACGGCTGATTTTCCAAACAAACTACCACTTGTAAGCAAGCTTACGTGGTAGTTTCCTTGAAAAATCTATCCGTGAATAGTGACAAGATATCAAAATACTGTTAGAAAATGACGTTTATGTTGTTGACACCTTTTTTAAGGGTGTCGTATAATGGGGATATGAGAAAATGGCGAAAGCCGTTACTAGAAAGAGGAGGATATTTTCATGAATTATGGTTACTTTGATGAGAAGAACCGCGAGTATGTGATCACCAGACCGGATACACCGGCTCCATGGTGTAACTACCTTGGTTCTCCGGAGTATGGTGCGATCATTTCTAACAATGCGGGTGGCTATAGCTTCGTAAAGAGCGGTGCCAACGGCCGTATCCTGCGTTATCATTTCAACAGCGATGATACACCGGGACGTTACATTTACATCAGAGATGATGAGACTGCTGATTTCTGGTCAGCTTCATGGCAGCCGGTTGGCAAGGATCTGAATGAGTACAAGAGTGAGGTTCATCACGGTACTGCATATACAACAATGTTTTCTGAGTATGCAGGCATCAAGACTCAGGCAGATTATTATGTACCCCTTGGAAAGGTTTATGAGGTTTGGAGATGTAAGGTGACAAATACCACAGACAAGCCACGCAAGATTTCTGTATTTGGTTATGCGGAGCTTTCCAATGATGATAATTACAATCAGGATCAGGTAAACCTGCAGTATTCCCTGTGTACTACCAACACATTATTCCTTGGCAACAAGATCCTGCAGCAGATCAACCTGAACTGGTATAAGGGTCCGGACGGAAGCAACGGTAAAGAGCGTTTCTTCGGCATGGCAGGTCAGAAGGTTACTTCTTACAATGGTGATAAGGAAGCATTCATTGGTATGTATCACGATTATGGCAATCCGGTTGCTGTAGAGCGTGGTGAGTGTGACGGCGTTCTCAACTACAATGAGAACAGCTGTGGTGCTCTTCATACTGCATTGGAGCTTGCTCCGGGCGAGTCAAAGGAGCTTGCATTTGTATTGGGCCGTTATAAGGCTTCTGATGCAGACAAGATCCTTGCATGCTATGAGGATGTTTCTGTCTGTGACAAAGAGATTGACGAGTTAAAGAATTACTGGCATTCTAAGCTGGATAATTTCAAAATTGATACACCAAGCCCTGCTTTCAACAGCATGGTAAATACATGGAATGCATATCAGTGCTTCCTGACCTTTACATGGTCAAGAGCTGCATCCTTTATCTACTGTGGTGAGCGTAACGGATATGGATACAGAGATACGGTTCAGGATATTCAGGGTGTCATCCATACAGATCCTGAGGCTGCACTGGACAAGATCCGTTTCATGCTGTCTGCTCAGGTAGACAATGGTGGTGGACTTCCACTGGTTCGTTTCGATCATGATGAACGTGCAGGTCATGAGGGTACACCGGATGATCCGGATTATGTAAGAGAGACAGGACATCCTGCATATCGTGCAGATGATGCACTGTGGCTGTTCCCTACTGTATTTAAATATGTTTCAGAGACAGGTAATCTGGCATTTATGGATGAGGAGATCACCTGGTCTAACGTAGATAAGAAAGCAACTGTTTATGAGCATCTGCAGAGAGCGATCGACTTCTCCATGAATCATCTGGGACCACATGGTCTTCCGGCCGGTCTTCACGCTGACTGGAATGACTGTCTGCGTCTGGGTGCACAGGGTGAGTCTTCCTTCGTAGCAATGCAGTTATATTATGCATTCTCTATCATGCGTCTTTTCGCACAGAAGAAGAATGATACCGATTATATTGCTTATCTGGACAAGACCCAGAAAGAGATCGGTGACAAGATCAACAAGCTCTGGTGGGAGGATGATCGTTTCAACCGTGGCTTCAAGGATACCGGAGAGCTTATCGGTTCCAAGAAGGATCCGGAGGCAAGTATGTGGCTGAACCCACAGTCATGGGCTGTTATTTCCGGTCTGGCTACCAAGGATCAGGCAGAGAAGGCACTGGAGTCTGTAGACCGCGAGCTGAATACCGCCTATGGTGCCAAGGTAATGGCTCCTTCTTATGTAGATCATTACTTTGATGGCGCACTGGCTGGTCTGTTCCCTCCATCAACAAAGGAGAATGGTGGTATCTTCTCCCAGACACAGGGATGGATCATTCTTGCAGAATCTCTGATGGGACATGGAAACAAGGCATTCCAGTATTTCGAGGAGAGCTCACCTTCTTCACAGAATGACAAGGCAGAGATCCGTAAGCTGGAGCCATATGTACACGGACAGTATACAGAGGGTGATGAGAGCCCATTCCATGGACGTTCTCATGTACACTGGCTGACAGGTACCGCATCTACATGTATGGTAGGCTGCGTAGAAGGTATCTGCGGTATCCGTCCTGATCTGGATGGTATCCGTATCGCGCCTTCTATTCCAAGTGACTGGAAAGAGTTTACCATGGAGAAGAATTTCCGTGGAAGCAAGCTTAAGATCAAGGTTGAGAATCCAAATGGTGCAGAGAGCGGCTGCAAGGAATTCTATGTAAATGGCGAGAAGTTCGAGGATAATTACATCCCGGCTGACAAGCTGACTCCTGTGACAGAGGTGCGTCTCGTTATGTAATTAATATGATGCAAGGGGCAAAAGCAGATTGCAATTCCGGGCATCGGCATTATAATAAAAATCAGGCTCCACACATGGCGTACGCTGTGTGTGGAGTTTTTTGTACTCAAAAAGTGTAAGTGATGATTAATAAAAAGTAAAAATGAATTGACAATAAACGATATCAACACTACTATTGTTTATAAGGAATAAATATATTAATTTTTTGTTATAGGTATCGAAGGCGGCGAGAGAATGCGAAATTATTTTGGCCGCCTCCATAAGAAAGAGGCGAAGGAATGCAAAAGAAGAAAAAGCACTGGAAACGATATCTGTTTATGATAATCTTGCTAGGAATATATGCAATCCGTGTTATATTCGTTAATGCAGATAATGACAAGGCAAGGGTTCATTATGTAAACGAGAAGGAAACTGCCCGGACTAAAAATATGGAGATATCTATCAGTGATGCGACACTTTATGATACGCCGGCTTTTTTGGCAAAGTACAGGAATACTACGCAATATTTTTCAACATGGAGTATGTATTATCGAAATGCGGGACAACTGGATTCATTTGTGAAGGATAAGTATATTTTATGTGCACGGATGACTCTTAAAAATTGTTCTCAAAAAGTGAGAGATATTAATTTGACGACGTTCCATATCTATATAGGAGAAGGGTATCATAATGGGGTTCCGCAGGATCTGTTTAGCAGTCTGAACGGATTTGGTGGCTTGTCTATTCAGCCGGGACATGTATTTTCTTTTACGCTTGTCTATACATTAAATGAGTTAAACATTAAAAAAGAGATATATGATGACCTGGCAAATCAGGATATATCGATTTTGGTGTCTGGATATCCCGATATTCAACGTATTCGTTTAAATTCCATTAAATACGAGAAAGCAAGCAATAAACAGACAGATTATTACGACCAGCTGGTGGGTGTGGGATATGAACCAATTGAATGGGAAGAAGATACCAAGGATGGAACCATGCAGGAAATCGGCGGGACCTATTGCGAAAAAGGAGTGACATTTTCTGTAGATTCCTATGATATTTCCAGAAAAGTGGATGTAAAAAAATTAAAGGGGGATAAGGAGGCACTGCATCATCATTTGGACAAAAAGGGAAATGTGATCCGGAGGGTGAATGAGGAGGATGCGGTTATTGTATGGATCAGATTACATGTAAAAAACCTGTCGGGACAGGAACAAATAATACCGATTGGACCCGGTTTAGTAAAATACAATGGACATGAAACGGATGGCAATATCTATGCAGAAGCAGGAGAACATCTTCAGTTTCTCAATAACAGCAGTTTGTGTAAAATTGAGGAGGGGACAGACTCGACTGTACTATTGGGGTATTTGGTGGAAGACAATGTTTGTGTGAAAGATAAAGCAAAATGGAAACCGGAGAAAAGAGCGCTTTATCTGAATTTTGCCATTGGAGCATATGAGGATGTAGATTTTAAAAAGGGAGAATATTCCTATGGAAAATTTCTGCGTGTTAAATAAAAGGAGGGGATAAGAGTGAAAGAAATGATCCGGTTTGAAGCAAAACGATGTGCCGGAAGCAGAGAAACGAAGCTGGTTGTGTTGTTTTCTTTTCTGATCGCACTGGGACATTTTTTGTCGTTTTGTATATGGTATGTGGGATATCGACAGGGAGGAGTTATGGGGGCGGAAGAGCTGAAATATATGGCAGATAACCCCGATTTCAATACCGTATATCCGGCATGCCTGTATGAAGGATTTATTGGTGGAGAAGCATACACATTTTGGAACAGTGTCTATTTCTATATTCTTCCGGTATTAGCGGCATTGCCTTTCGGATGGTCGTATTTTCAAGATGAGACCACGGGGTATTTGAGGCAGATATACAGCAGAGTCAGCAGATCACAGTATCTGACGGCAAAAATGATCGTTACATTCTGCTCAGGGGCTGTGGGAGGAGCATTGACCTACATATTAAGTTTTGCCGTCAATGCATTGTATCTTCCGGCAGTGAAACCGAATGAAGTGGCACAGCACACCTTTATTACAAATAGAATGTTTATGGCAGAGTGGTATTTTTCAAAGCCGTGGCTGTATTTTGGAGTGTATCTGCTGATCATTATGTTGTGTGGAGGTTTACTGGCAGTGAGTTCTTTGTTGATTTCCTTTGTTGCACGGAACCGCCTGATCATTTGTATGTTCCCTTTTATTTTGTATCTGTCTGCAGACTATTTACTGATGGAGTTGGGATTGGAAAAATATTCTATTGCAGGAATTATTAATCCGATGATGGCAGATTCAAAGGTGGATATGAATTTTCCTCTTATTGCAGGGATTTTTGGAATATTACTACTGTTATGTGTTTTCTCTTTTTGGTGGATAGGATGTCACAGAAAAAAGATCATTTAAACGTTAAAGACGGAACATGCTGATTGTTTGAAGAGGAGAAATTGATGAATATTACAATAAAAAACCTGACGAAGAAAATAAAAAAAGAAACCGTGTTAAAGGATATCAATCTGGAATTTCATGGAGGAAAGATTTATGGTCTGCAGGGAAAGAATGGCTGCGGAAAAACGATGCTGATGCGCTGTATTGCCGGTCTGGTCCATCCGGAACAGGGAGAGATCATTATTAATGGGAAAGTGCTTCATAAAGATATGAGTCTGCCGGAAAGTATAGGACTTTTAATTGAAAATCCGGCGTTTCTTCCACAATATACAGGATTGCAGAATCTGAAGATACTGGCAGATCTTCAGGGAGGGATTTCCTATGGTGAATTGGAGGAACTGCTGGAAAAAGTGGGCTTGAAGGATTGTACCAAAAAGAAGTTCGGAGCATATTCACTTGGAATGAAGCAAAGGCTTGGAATTGCTGCAGCGATTATGGGGAAGCCGGACATTATCATTCTGGATGAGCCGATCAATGCGATTGATGAAAATGGTGTGGAGGAAATCCGTCAGTTGATCCTGGGCTTGCGGTCAGAGGATAGAATTATCATTATCGCATGCCATGACCGGGCAGAGATGGAGCTTTTGGCAGACGAGGTTATTGTGATGGAGAACGGAGAAGTGATAGAAGAAAAGGGGTGGAAGAATGCAGATGTGGAAAATGTACAAGCATGATCTGACAGAGGGGATTGGCAGGCGGTCTGTTTATCTGGTGCTTCCTGTTATGATTTCTTTATTTTCCTGCATTGGTATGCATTACAAGCTTGTACAGTTTCAGCGTATCAATGAAAAGCTGGGAAACGGTACCTGGATGGATTACTGGATGTATTTTATCCAGGGAGGAAAGCAGTATAAGTTTTCTATTTTTAATTTTTTTGAAATGCCGGTTCGGTGGATCTGCTTTTATGTACTCTTTTTGGTCTGTTTAAATAATTATCCCATGAATGATCTGAAAAAAATGGGCACACAGATCATTATCCGGTCAGGCAGCAGGCTTCGCTGGTGGATTTCGAAGTTTTTGTGGTTGGTGACCTATGCAGTGGTATATACCGGAATATGTATGCTGGTTGTTGCTTTGTATACACTGGCGAATGGTGCAAGCCTGAATCTCCATTTGACAATGTCTGTGGCGATGGTCTTTACCAAAAAAAGTTTTTTGACATGCAGTCTGTTGAGGCTGTTATGTATTGCGGTAGTGCAGCCGGTTTTGCTTTTAGTTCTGTTGGGGACGATTCAGATGGCATTATCAATGAAAATTTCAGAAATCAGCGCATTTATAATTCTGTTTGCGGGTCTGGTGATCTCAACATATAAAAGAAACCTTGTGCTTTTCGGAAACTGGGGAATGCCGTATCGCATGTTTCCGGCAGCCAAACAGGGATTGGACCCAAAGCTTTGTCTGGTCTTGTTGTGTGGTTTCATAGTTATTTTGTTTGTTGCTGGTTATTTACTATGTAATAAGAGAGATATCCTGGAGGAGAGGCGCGATATCTGAAGATAAATATAAATTTGGATAACAGATAAAAAGTTATCCGGTCCAATACTAAAACAGGGTCTGCATTTCCGGTGTTACACCGGAAATGCAGACCCTGTTTTGTATGTATTTAATCTGCTTTTACTGCTCAAATAATGCGGCAATATCATTGACAGACTTTGTAACCTCGGCAACAGATTTTTCGATATCACCGTAAATGGTAGCTGACTGGGAAGAAAGCTCGCCCATGCTCTTTGCAACAACGGCAAATCCGACGCCTGCCTCGCCGCTTCTGGCTGCCTCGATGGAAGCGTTCAGAGAAAGCATTTTCTGCTTGTTGGCAATGGATTTCAGAGAGTGTGTATTGGCATTAATATCCTGAATGATATCAATAGTGAGCATTACTTCATTATGAAGCTGAGTAAAGCGATCGCCGTTCGTGTAACGGAAATACTCCAGATTTACTAACTGGTTGACGATCTCTCCTAAGAGTTCGGCAGATGCCCGGATTCGTTTTTCGGTGCTTACCGGTACCTGGTGAACTGCCTGCACATAGGCATCCTCATTTATGCCAAGCTCACGGGCAGTCTGACGGAATTTTTCGTCCTCCGGTTCCTGTGGCAGAACCTGTCCTCCGATAATAGCTCCGACCTTTTCATCGTTCAGCATAATGTCAATGGCAAAGTCCATCAGCCCGGCATGACAATAATAAGTGCCGGTACATTCATTGTCACATTTTACACAGCGGCGGTTTCCCTCTACGGAATTACGTGTATATTTCATACAGAAATCTGTGAAATTGCTGCCTTCTGTGATGTACTCGCCGTTTTTTCCAACCGCAATTGCAGCAAGTCCTGTCGCATCGGAAAAAGCATCTTGAATTTTCTGCAATTTGCTTAAGTCCATAAAATCTTTTAACTCCATATGTATTCTCCTTTTCTCATTTATTCGTCCTGAAAGGCGTTCGCTGATAATTTAGATCATTAACTGTATTTTACTACAAAGGGAGTATAATTGCAATTATTTCAAGGGAATGATCTGCTGTTTTTCTTGACGTTATGATGGTGGTATGTTTTAATGATTAGAAGAAGATGCGGAGGTGTTTGGCATATGAGTACGAGAGTTTCTTTGTCTATGGACAAGGATTGGAGTTTCCATCCGGGAGACGTAAAAGAGCCGCTTCAGATGACTCATAGTTATATATATAATACTTCAAAAGCCGGAGCCTGTCCCGGAGTACCACAGGAGGACTTTGACGCAAGAGAATGGGAGACGGTCAACCTGCCTCATGACTGGGCTGTCAGACAGCCTTTTTCAGAGGCTTCGGCGGCAAACTGGGGATATAAATCCGGTGGAAAAGCATGGTACCGGAAGGTGTTTGCAATTCCGGAAAAGTACCGGGATAAGGAGCTTACCATAGAGTTTGAGGGGGTTGCTACCCACGCCGTTGTATATTTTAACGGTTCCGTGATCCATCGGAATTTTTCTGCTTATACACCATTTCAGATCGATATTTCAGACCGGGCACATTTTGGCTCCAGACCCAATGTGCTGGCAGTGTTTGTGGATGCAGATGTCTGGGAGGGATGGTGGTATGAAGGAGCAGGCATATACCGCCATGTCTGGCTCAACATCAAGAATCCCATCCATATTCCGCAGTATGGACTTTCCATACGGATGGAGGAGACTTCGGAGAATACATGGAAAGTAAATTTATTTACCAATGTGTGTAACCAGACGGACAAGGACACAGAGGTAAGGATCTCCACCACGTTAGTTGACCCGGATCAGGAGCTGGAGGTCAATATCAATAATGAAGGCGTGATCTGTGAGGCTGGGGAGGAGTCCCAGGTGGAGACGGAGTTTACCATAGAGGATCCCAAGGTGTGGGATATAGAGGAACCTAATATATATGAGGTGATCACCAAGGTTTTTGTGGAGGACGAGCTGGTGGATTCGGACAGGACCGTTTGTGGTTTTCGTACGATTGCTATGGATCCGGAGAAGGGATTTCTTCTCAACGGTCGTCCGGTGAAATTATTTGGAACCTGTAATCATCAGGATTTTGGAGGGATAGGAGTAGCGGTGCCGGATTCGTTACACGAGTACCGGATCGAGCGGTTAAAGGCAATGGGCTCTAATGCTTACCGATGTGCTCATGGACTGCCGCATAAGGAGCTTCTTGACGCCTGTGATAAAATGGGTATGCTTGTGATTGATGAGAATCGCAATTTTGAAACCTCGGAAGAAGGATTGGAGCAGCTTCGGACCATGGTGCTTCGTGACAGAAATCATCCATCGGTCATTATGTATTCGATCTTTAACGAGGAGCCTTTGCAGGGAACAGAGGAAGGCAGGCGTATGGCGCGTACCATGCGGGAGGAGATCCGTGCGCTGGATGATACAAGATTTGTGACGGGAGCGATGCATGGAGGCATTGATCTGGAGGAAAGTGCTGTGGATTCTCTGGATGTATGTGGTATTAATTATCAGACAGAGCAGTACGACAGCTTCCATAAGAAGCATCCGGATATGCCGGTATTTGCCAGTGAATCCACATCCTCGTTTTCTGTAAGAAGCTGTTACGAGGACAATGAGGAAACGCATATGATCAGCAGCTATGATGAGCATGCAGCAGACTGGGGCAGAACCGTCCGACAGACCTGGAAGGACATTATGGCGAGGGATTTTATGGCGGGAGCTTTTATGTGGACCGGTTTTGATTATCTTGGAGAACCGACACCGTATACATGGCCGTCTGTTTCTTCTTATTTTGGAATGATGGACACCTGCGGTTACGCAAAGGATGCCTTTTATATGGCAAAGGCAATCTTTTCCGGAAAGCCGGTGTGTCATGTGCTGCCACACTGGAATCATCGCGGAAAAGAAGGACAGATCATCCGGGTGATGTCCCACACCAACTGTGAAGAAGCAGAGCTTATAGTGAACCGCAAATCCTACGGAAGAAAGAAAATTGATCTTTTTGAGCAGGCGGAATGGCAGGTGCCATATCAGCCGGGATATATTGAACTGATCGGATACCGGGACGGGATCAAGGCAGCCCATGATGTGAAGATCACCACGGGAGAGCCGGTGCGGTTAAAGATTGTGCCATGGCACCGTGGAATGTATAATGATGGCAGGGATGCGATGCCGGTGAATATTTATGCCGTGGATGAAAAGGGACGTGGAGTACCGGATGCTTCCTTTGAAATCGACATTAATGTAGAGGGTGGTGTGATCCTTGGAACCTGCAATGGTGATCCTACCTGTCATGAGGATTTCGGATCAGGTCACAGGAGTCTGTTTAACGGCAGATGCCAGGCAGTTGTTCAGGCGGAGGAGGGTGCCAGTCAGATGGTGATCTCTGCAGTAGCTCCGGAGGTGGAGTTTGGCAGCCTGATGATTCCTCTTTCTACGAGAAAGACGGAGCCTTTTGTGGAAAGCATCCGCCAGCAGTATCTGACCGGTTGGAAGATGACAGCGGAGCTTTACGAGGAGAAGCCGGACGTCAATATGCATGTGGACGAGTTTGACATGAATACGTGGATGGATGTGCAGGTAGATGAAAAGGCGGGAACCCCGGCGATTTTTGAAGATCAGGAAGGAAAGTATGGTATATATCGTATCAGAACCCATATTCCGGATAGGATCAACGGCAGGCTGCCAGTGCTTCATTTTGAAAGTGTCTGGGGACAGTGCAGCGTTTATGTAAATGGTGAGCTGCGGGCGGAAACCTCCAATGAATGGCCGGGACCGCTTGATGTGGACATGCAGGAAAAGGATACCGGCACAGCGGAGATCCGTGTATTGGTAAAAAGCCTGAATTTTCATGCCGGGCTTCACTCTATGGTGGTTTTTCGATAAAGATGTATGAATTAATTTAAAATAAAATCAGAAATGAGGATTATTATGAACAGACAGACAGATGTTGTGATCGTAGGTACAGGGGCAGCAGGACTTTTTTGTGCTCTGAAGCTTCCGGCACAATATAAGGTACTGATGCTCACAAAGGACGAGGTGGATCAGAGTGACTCCTTTCTGGCACAGGGAGGAATGTGTATGCTGCGAGGCGAGGAGGATTATGACAGTTATTTTGAGGATACAATGAAAGCAGGTCATTATGAAAACAATAAAGCATCCGTTGATGTTATGATCCGTTCTTCCAATCAGATTGCACAGGATCTGATCGGTTATGGTGTGGATTTTGAGAGAGATGGAGATGAACTGGCGTTTACCAGAGAGGGAGGCCATTCCAGACCCAGGATTCTTTTTCATGAGGACATTACCGGAAAGGAGATCACCAGCAAGCTTCTGGCAAGAGCACAGGAGAGAGAAAATATCACGATTCTGGACCATACCATGATGTTGGATATTATCTGTGGAGAGGATGGCTGCGAAGGACTGGTGATCCGGGAGGCAGATGGAACGCTTGGAACTGTACAGGCAGGATATACGGTATTTGCCTGTGGTGGACTGGGAGGGCTTTATAAGCATTCTACCAATTTCCGTCACATTACCGGAGATGCGTTGGCAATCGCACTGCGTCATGGAATCGAAATGGAGCATATTGATTATATCCAGATCCATCCGACGACTCTTTATTCGGAGAAGCCGGGACGTCGTTTCCTGATTTCTGAGTCTGTCCGGGGAGAGGGAGCAATCCTTCTCAATAAAAAGGGAGAGCGTTTTGTGGATGAACTTTTGCCGAGGGATGTGGTGACGGCAGCGATCCATAAGCAGATGGCAGAGGATGATATGCCATATGTGCGCCTTTCACTGGAGAGGATTCCTGAGGAGGAGATCCGCAGTCATTTTCCAAACATCTGTCAGCGGTGTCTGGAGGAAGGATATGATGTAACAAAGGAGCCGGTACCGGTGGTGCCTGCACAGCATTATTTTATGGGCGGTATCAAGGTGAATCTGTCCAGTATGACTTCCATGGAACGTCTTTATGCGGTAGGTGAGACTTCCTGTAACGGAGTTCATGGTGCAAATCGTCTGGCAAGTAATTCTCTTCTGGAATCTATGGTGTTTGCGGATCGTTCCGCAAAGGAAATTACAGAGAAAAAACTGCCGGAGCCAAAGGATATTGCAGGAATGACAGATCTGTCAGCCTATGGGGATCTGGAGAAACTGAAGGCAGATTATAAGCAGTTAGTTTTAAATGAAATTGAAAAGGAGAAAAAGAGACATGAGTGATACAACATTTATGAAGATGAATGCGGACCGTTATATCCGTCTGGCGTTGGAGGAGGACATTACAAGTGAGGATATTTCTACCAATTGTGTAATGCCGGAGTACCAGAAGGGACAGGTGGATCTGATCTGTAAGCAGGATGGAGTGATCTGTGGTCTGTGGGTTTTCCAGAGAGTATTTGAGCTGCTGGATGATACGGTTGCTTTTGATATGAAGGTGAAAGAGGGAGACTTCGTTCATGCGGGAGATCTTATGGCTGTTGTTACAGGAGATATCCGTGCGCTTTTGTCAGGAGAGAGAACAGCGTTAAATTATCTTCAGAGAATGAGTGGAATTGCCACATATACTCATGAGATCGCTAAGCTTTTGGAGGGCAGCAGCACGACACTTCTGGATACACGAAAGACCACGCCGAATATGCGTCTATTTGAAAAATATGCCGTAAAGGCAGGCGGTGGCAGCAATCATCGTTATAATCTGTCGGACGGCGTAATGCTCAAGGACAATCATATTGGTGCGGCTGGAAGTATTACAAAGGCAGTCCGGATGGCAAAGGCATACGCATCCTTTGTGCACAAGATCGAGGTTGAGGTGGAGACACTGGATCAGGTAAGGGAAGCGGTAGAGGCAGGTGCCGATATTATCATGCTGGATAATATGACACCGGACAAAATGAAAGAAGCTGTAAAGCTCATTGACGGACGTGCTTTGACAGAGTGCTCCGGTAATGTTACAAGAGAGAACATTCAGAATATGATCGACGTGGGTGTAGATTATGTGTCCAGTGGTGCACTGACACACTCAGCTCCGATCATGGATATTTCACTGAAAAATCTTCACGCAATATAAGGATGCAACGGATACGGATTTCGTCAGAAAAGAGGAGAAAAATGCAGGAGACAAATATAGAACAGTTAAAAAAGGAGATACTGGAGTTAAAGGAAAAGCAGGATGCAGTTATTCTTGCGCATTATTATGTAGATGGTGAGGTACAGGCGATTGCGGATTATGTAGGTGATTCTTATTTCCTGAGCAAGCTTGCCATTGAATTGAAAGAGCAGACAATTATATTCTGTGGTGTATCCTTTATGGGAGAGAGTGCCAAGGTGCTTAATCCGGGCAAGAAGGTTGTGATGGCGGATGAATTTGCAGACTGCCCGATGGCACATATGGCAGAGGTGGCAAAGATTGAGGAAGTGCGTAAAGAGTGGGATGACGTTGCCGTTGTCTGCTATGTGAATTCCACCTCTGAGCTGAAAGCACATTCGGATGTCTGCGTGACATCTTCCAATGCCATTAAGGTGGTGCGTAATCTCAAAGAAAAAAATATTTATTTTATTCCGGATGAAAATCTGGGTCGTTATGTAGCGGAGCAGCTTCCGGAGAAGCATTTCATTTTCAATGACGGTTTCTGCCATGTACATAAAAGCATTCATGCGGATGAGTTATTAAAGGCAAAGGAGGCACATCCGGAGGCAGAAGTGCTGACACATCCGGAATGTACCGGAGATGTGCTGGAGCTTTCGGATTTCATTGGAAGTACCTCACAGATCATAGACTATGCGACAGAGAGTACTGCAAAGGAGTTTATTATTTGTACGGAGATGGGTGTCTTTTATGAACTGGCACAGAAGAATCCGGACAAGAAGTTCTATTCAGTAGGACATCGTCAGTTTTGTCCAAACATGAAAAAGATTACATTAGAAAAGGTAAAAAATGCTTTGGAAACACTGCAGCCGGAAATGATCGTGGATCCGGAAATTGCAGAAAAATCCTGCAAGCCATTGGAGAAAATGTTGGAGCTGGCAGCAAAGTAAAAGGTCAACGGAGGGTATCCAATATGTTTGGTTTGATTGATAAGCTGGAGAAAGAGGAATGTCTGGAGCGTGAGGAGTGGATCACGCTCCTTTCTGCGTGCGGAGATGAAAAGCTGCGGGACTATGCGGCACAGAAGGCAAGAACCGTGGCACAGGGGGTTTTTGGAACGGATATCTATGTCCGCGGCCTGATCGAGTTCAGTAACTACTGCAAAAACGATTGTTATTACTGTGGAATCCGCCGTAGTAATCCGGGGGCAGACCGTTACCGGTTGTCGATGGAGGACATTCTGGCCTGCTGTGAGGAAGGCTGGATACTGGGATTTCGCACCTTTGTCCTGCAGGGGGGAGAGGATGGCTTCTACCGGGATGAATGGTATGAGGAGCTGATCCGCGAGATCAAACGGAAATATCCGGCATGTGCCATTACGTTATCTGTGGGAGAGAGAACAAAAGAGACATATCGCAGATGGTATGAGGCGGGAGCAGATCGTTATCTTCTGCGTCATGAGACAGCAGATGATGCCCATTACCGCACGATGCACCCGGAGGAAATGTCTCCGGTCCACAGGAAGGAATGTCTTTATGCCCTGAAAGAGATCGGTTATCAGGTGGGCTGTGGTTTTATGGTGGGATCTCCGGGACAGGGACCGGAGCAGCTTGCACAGGATATGGAATTTATTCACGAACTGAAGCCTCATATGGTAGGGATCGGACCTTTTGTACCGGCAGCGGGGACTCCCTTTGCGAAGGAGACGCAGGGAAGTCTTGAGCTGACTCTTTTTATGTTGAGCTTATTGCGTCTTCAGGAAAAAAGAGTGCTGCTTCCGGCGACCACGGCACTGGGAACCATTCATCCTCTGGGACGGGAAATGGGGATACAGGCGGGGGCTAATGTCGTGATGCCTAATCTGTCACCGGTGGCCGTGAGAAAGAAATATGCCCTGTATGATCACAAGATCTGTACCGGGGAGGAGGCGGCAGAATGCCGTGGTTGTCTGAATCGCCGTATGGAATCCATCGGATACCGGATCGTTACGGACCGTGGGGATTCTCCGTATTGCTGCGAAAGGCCGGAAACAGAAATATTTTAATGATTGGGAGTTTCTGTCAGAAATGGTAAAATCGAACATATGTACTTGAAAAACGAAATAAATCATGCTATGATAACGTATCAGAAACAGACGGTTATCATGTAGAAAGGCATGGTTTATTATGGCAAAGCATAAAGAATTACAAAAATATATAAAGATCCGCAAGGCAGCAGAGCACAATCTCAAGGAGATCGATCTGGACGTGCCGAGAGATGAGTTTGTCGTGTTTACAGGACTTAGCGGTTCTGGAAAGTCCTCTTTGGCATTTGATACGATCTATGCAGAGGGGCAGCGTCGTTATATGGAGTCGTTGTCTTCGTATGCACGTCAGTTTCTGGGGCAGATGGAGAAGCCGAATGTTGATTCTATTGAGGGGCTTCCGCCGGCGATTTCCATCGATCAGAAGTCCACAAACCGGAATCCGAGGTCTACGGTGGGTACGGTGACAGAGATTTATGATTATTATCGTTTGCTGTATGCCCGGATCGGAATTCCCCATTGTCCAAAGTGTGGCAAGGAGATTTATGCACAGACGGTAGATCAGATGGCAGATGAGATCATGGAGCTTCCGGAGGGAACCAGGATCCAGCTTCTTGCGCCTGTTGTGAGGGGGCGTAAAGGCCAGCATGTCAAGGTGTTTGAATCTGCCCGTAAAAGCGGTTATGTGCGTGTTGTTGTGGATGGTCACTTATATGAATTGTCTGAGGAGATCTCCCTGGAGAAAAATAAAAAGCATAATATAGAGGTTATGGTGGATCGTCTCGTGGTGAGAGAGGGGATCCGGAAGCGTCTTGTGGATTCCATCGAAAATGTACTCAAACTGTCTGACGGATTGATGATCGTTGACATTCCGGGAGGCGAACAGATGAGCTTCAGTCAGAGCTTTTCATGTCCGGACTGCGGGATCAGTATTGACGAGCTGGAGCCTAGAACCTTCTCCTTCAATAATCCGTTTGGAGCGTGTCCGGTCTGTCATGGTATCGGTGTCAAAATGGAGTTTGATGAGGCGCTGATGATCCCGGATCCGTCCCTGAGTCTGGCAGAGGGGGCACTGGTGGTCAATGGCTGGCAGTCAGCAAAGGACACCAGCAGCTACAGCAGGTGTATACTGGATGCGTTGGCGGATTCTTATGGATTTGATATCAATACTCCATATGAGGAGCTTCCGGAGGAGATCCGTCATATGCTGATGCACGGTACCGATGGCAGAGTGGTCAAGGTGAAGTACCGTGGACAGAGAGGTGTCGGAGTATATGATGTTGCATTTGAGGGGGTCATCAAAAATGTCCAGAGACGTTACCGGGAATGTGGATCTGAGCGCATGAAAAAAGAATATGAGAGTTTTATGCGGATCACGCCATGTGCAGAGTGTGGAGGCAAACGTCTGAAGTCTGAGGCTCTGGCCGTAACTGTCGGGGACAAAAATATCGCTGAGGTGACAGAACTTTCTATCAGCAAGCTGATGGATTTTATGCAGGGTCTGGAGCTGACACCACATCAGCTTGCCATTGGAAAGCTGGTGCTGCGGGAGATTAAAGCACGCCTGCAGTTTTTGCTGGATGTGGGGCTGGAGTATCTGACTCTGGCGAGAGCCACAGGATCACTGTCCGGAGGTGAGGCACAGAGAATTCGTCTTGCAACACAGATCGGTTCTGGTCTGGTAGGTGTGGCATATATATTGGATGAGCCAAGTATTGGTCTCCATCAGAGGGACAATGACAAGCTGATCCAGACGTTGAAGAAACTCAAGGATCTGGGCAATACGCTGATCGTGGTGGAGCATGATGAGGATACTATGTATGCGGCAGATTATATTGTGGATATCGGTCCGGGAGCAGGAACTCATGGAGGTGAGGTGGTTGCTGCCGGCAGCGTAAAAGATATCATGAAGTGTAAGGAATCTGTGACCGGAGCATATTTAAGCGGCCGGATCCGGATTCCGGTACCGTCAGAGCGGCGGGAGCCGACGGGGTGGATCACGGTCCGGGGAGCCAGAGAAAATAACCTCAAAAATATTGATGTTTCGTTTCCGTTGGGTGTTATGACATGTGTAACCGGCGTATCCGGATCAGGAAAGAGCTCTCTGGTCAATGAGATATTGTATAAGGAGCTTGCAAGAAAGCTGAACCGTGCCCGTTTTATTCCGGGGAAGCATGACTGCGTTGAGGGGCTGGAGCAGCTGGATAAGGTGATCAATATTGATCAGTCGCCGATCGGCAGGACGCCGAGATCAAATCCGGCCACATACACCGGAGTATTTGATATGATCCGTGACCTTTTTGCTTCCACTCAGGAGGCAAAGGCAAGAGGCTACAAAAAGGGGCGTTTCAGCTTCAATGTCAAGGGAGGACGATGCGAGGCATGCCAGGGTGACGGTATCATCAAGATTGAGATGAATTTCCTGCCGGATATCTATGTGCCATGTGAAGTCTGCGATGGCAAGAGATATAACCGGGAAACTTTGGATGTAAAGTATAAAGGGAAGAATATATTCGAAGTGCTTGATATGACAGTAGAGGAGGCGATGAGCTTTTTTGAGCCGATTCCGTCAATCTACCGCAAGATCAAGACATTATATGACGTGGGACTTTCTTATGTGAAGCTGGGACAGCCGTCTACGACGCTGTCCGGAGGTGAGGCACAGCGTATCAAACTTGCTACGGAACTCAGCCGCAGAAGCACCGGAAAGACAGTTTATGTGCTGGACGAGCCGACGACCGGTCTTCATTTTGCAGATGTCCACAAGCTGATCGATATCCTGCATCGTCTGGCAGAGGGGGGCAATACTGTTATTGTTATTGAACACAATCTGGATGTGATCAAGACAGCCGACTATATTATTGATATTGGTCCGGAGGGAGGAGACCGGGGAGGTACCGTGATCGCCCAGGGCACACCGGAGGAGGTGGCAAGGATGCCGCAGTCCTATACGGGATACTACATTCAGAAGATGATCGACAAAGATAAAAAGCAATAGAGGAGGCTATGGATGGAATCAGAAAATACATTTTTTGCTATGATGGCAAGGATGAAATTTATTAACCGCTGGGCTTTAATGCGCAACTCTTATGAAGAAAATATCAGTGAGCATTCTATGGAAGTGGCTATGATCGCCCATGCACTGGCAATTATTGGAAATAAACGTCTGGGCAGGCGGTATCCGGCAGAAAAGATTGCCATGATCGGTTTGTACCATGACTGCACAGAGATCATTACCGGGGATATGCCGACGCCGATCAAGTATAAAAACGACAAGATACAGGAGGCCTACAAGGAGATTGAGGCAGGGGCGGCAAGACGTCTCCTGCAGCGTCTTCCGAAAGACCTGAGAGATGCCTACGAGCCATACCTTTTGGAAGCGGAGACGGATGAGGAGGAACGGCGGCTGGTGAAGGCAGCGGACAAGCTTTCCGCACTGATCAAATGTATTGAGGAGCAGAAGGCGGGCAATCAGGAGTTCCTTAAGGCAAAGGAGACACTGCAGAAGGCAGTGGAGGCGTTGGATTGTCCGGAGGCAGATATATTCTGCCAGGAATTTCTGCCGCATTATTATAAGACTTTGGACGAATTGTAGGTTGCGATATCCGCTCTTGTATGCTAAAATTAAATTATCTATCTGGAATTTCAGGTGTAACAGCAACAGTGAGTGGAGACGAAGAACATGAGTGAAAAGCCATATAATGAAAATGCCTATAACGGATTTGCTTATTGTTACGATCTTTTTATGGATAATATTCCATATGACATGTGGGCAGAGTATCTTTATGGGATTTTTCGGGAACAAGGAATCACAGAGGGCACACTGCTGGAGCTGGGATGTGGTACGGGAACCATGACAGAGCACATGAGATCGAAGGGCTATGACAGTATTATAGGACTGGACTGCTCGGAAGATATGCTTATGGTAGCAAGGGACAAGGATATCCCGGATGTGTTGCTGATACAGCAGGATATGAGAAAACTGGATCTGCCTTATCAGGTGGATGCGGTTTACTGCGTGTGCGACGGAATGAATTATTTATTGGAACCACAGGACCTGCAGAAGGTGTTTGACAGGGTGAAACGCTTTCTGAAAGCCGGTGGTGTTTTTGTATTTGACATGAAAACCAGGCACTTCTATCAGGACGTGCTGGGAAACCGTATGATTGCAGAGAATCGTGATGATGCCAGTTTCCTGTGGGAAAATGAATATCACGAGGATACCGGGATCAATGAATATCTTTTGACAGTATATCAACTGGAGGACGAGGAAAGAGATCTGTTTTCACGGTGCGACGAGCTGCATTACCAGAAAGCGTATGAGCCGGACGAGGTGAGGCAGTTGATTCAGACAAGCGGTCTGGAGTGTTGTGAAGTATATGAGGCATTTACGAAAAAGTCTGCGACTCCGGATAGTGAGCGGGTATACTTTGTAGTAAAAAATAAATAACCTAGGAAACACAGAGTTATTTTTAGACGAAATAATATTTCTGCATTTTGCAGAGAGTGACAGGAGTGAAGAACAATGGCAGAAAATAAAGATTATATTGTAAGAGCAACTGCAGCAGAGCAGCAGCTTCGTGTGTTTGCGTGTACCACAGGAGGACTTGTGGAGAAAGCACGCGAGATTCACAATCTGAGTCCGGTGGCGGCTGCGGCGCTGGGAAGACTGCTTACGGCAGGAAGTATGATGGGTTGCATGATGAAGGGCGATAAGGATGTGCTGACACTTCAGATCGAGTGTGGCGGTCCTATTGGCGGTATTACCGTGACGGCGGATGCTGCAGCTAATGTCAAGGGATATGTAAAGAATCCCCAGGTAATGCTTCCGCCGAACAGCAAAGGAAAGCTGGATGTTTCCGGGGCAGTTGGACCGGGATTTTTAAATGTGATCCGTGATATTGGCCTGAAAGAGCCGTATAATGGTCAGACACATCTGGTATCCGGAGAAATTGCAGAAGATCTGACATATTATTATGCTGCCAGCGAGCAGGTACCTTCCTCTGTGGGACTGGGAGTTTTGATGGAGAAGGACAACCATGTAAAACAGGCCGGAGGATTTATCATTCAGGTTATGCCAAATGCGGATGATGCCGTGATCGACCGTCTGGAGAAACGGCTGGGAGAGGTCGATTCGGTGACAAAGCTTTTGGAGCAGGGCATGACACCGGAGGATATTATTCGATATCTGATGGATGGGATGGATATTGATTTCCTTGATACAATACCGACACAATATCATTGTAACTGCTCCAGAGAGCGCGTATCCCGCGCCATTGCAAGTATAGGCAGGAAAGATCTTCAGGAGATGATCGATGCGGGAGAACCGGTGGAAGTGAACTGTGATTTCTGTGGTTCACATTATTTATTTGATACAGAGGATTTAAAGCAGATGCTGAAATAAGAAATGAGGGAGAAAATGGACAGAAGGTATAAAGGATTGATCATTGCCGGCATATTTTTGCTGGGTGTCGTTGTATTCTGCAAGGTACAGCAGAGAGGTGGCATTACATATGCTACTGCTGTGGGTACCGTGCGCACCGGAAAAAGCCTTAATGTCCGCAAGGGACCTGGGACAAATTATGCCTGTCTGAAAAAAGGCAGTACAACGGTAAGACTGAAAAACGAAGAGCAGGTTACGATTCTGGCACAGAACAAAAAATGGTATAAGATCCGTTTAAAAAAGCAGTCCAAAAAGCTGGTGGGATATGTTCCTATGAAAAATCTTGCTGTTATGAGCGGTGATATGAATTCTGAGGTATATGGAACGGCATACCCGTCTGCTGTGCTGGTTCGAAGCAGAGCTGTCCGTAGTGGAAGTCTTATGAGAGTGGATGGTGCTGCCGTCCGTCTCTCCAAAAATAAAAAGGTCCGTATCCTTTCGGAATCCACAATGTATGGTGTGAAGTATTACAAAGTATCCTTTACCTACAATGGAGATAAAACAGAAGGATATGTGCCTGCAGATTCGATTAAAGCAGATTATCAGTCAGCGATGCCGGGAGTAATCTCGACCTCCAGACAGGTTACATTAAAGAAAAAAGCCGGGTCAACAGAGATTGTGAAGGTCGATGGAACTTCGATCATTATGAAAAATGGTACAGAGGTTCTGATGCTTTCTGAGAAGATTGTTTCCGGTGTGAAGTATATTTGTGTGGATGTTACATATAACAAAGAGGTATACCGGGGTTATGTGACGGCAAATCTGGTCCGCTTCAAAACAGTCCAGGTTGAGGATGTGGTGAATGGTGAGCAGGAAAATCTTTTTGTGGAAAAGACAACTCCGGCACCGGCAAAGACACCGGAACCGGAAAATACAGCAGCACCTTCTTCTAATAGCACAGACAACAGTACGGGAAGCACAACGGTTCTTAATGACAAAGAGTTCAAAAAGGAAATGATCAAACAGGGCTTCCCTAGCAGCTATATTACTGCACTGCAGGCTCTTCATGAGAAGTATCCAAAGTGGAGCTTTAAGGCATATCAGACGGGAATTGACTGGTCTACAGCTGTAGATAACGAAGGCAGAGTAGGACTGAATCTGATCTCCAACAGTAAATCCGGTGATTGGAAATCCCAGGAGGAGGGAGCATATAATGCTTCCACAGGAACATATATACCGTTTGATGGTTCTACATGGGTAACTGCTTCTGAGAAGGCAGTCCGTTACTATATGGATCCAAGGAACTTCCTGAATGAGAGTGGCATTTTCCAGTTTGAGAGTCTGGAATATCAGAAGGATACACAGAATCAGAGTGGTGTAGAAAATGTATTAAAGAATACACCGATGTACAAAGCATCCTATGAATATGTGGACGATACCGGCAAATCCGTAACGACGACATATTCCAAGACATTTATGGATGCAGCAGCTCTTTCAAGTGTTAGTCCGTATCATCTGGCATCCCGTGTGAAGCAGGAGGTTGTAACAGGACCAACCAGTATGAGCTCTTCCGTATCCGGTACCGTGAAAGGCTACGAGGGAATTTACAATTTCTACAATATCGGTGCCAACAATAGTACGAAAGCAGGAGGCGCAGTAGCGAACGGTCTTGCGTGGGCCAATAAGGATACTACATATCTGCGTCCATGGAATACGCAGTATAAGGCAATCGTCGGCGGTGCACAGTATCTGGGCAGTAATTATATCAATATTGGACAAAATACATTATATCTCCAGAAGTTTAATGTGACGGCCAATAATACTTATAATCATCAGTATATGTCCAATATTGAGGCTCCGTGGAGTGAGGCATTAAAGACGGCGGGGGCCTATGGCACAGACAAGGCAGATATGAGTCTTGTATTTTCCATTCCGGTATATTCCGGTATGCCATCAGTGGTATGTCCGATGCCATCGGGAGAGACACAGCAAACAGTACAGACAGTCAGTACCAACAATTATCTCAAGTCATTATCGGTGAAGGGATATTCCTTTCAATCACCGTTTAAGTCCGGGGATGATGGTCACGAGGCATATAGCCTTAAGGTCAATAAAGGGGTCAGTTCCATCCGCATCAATGCCAGTCCGGTCAGTTCGGCGGCAAAGGTGTCCGGCAGCGGCAAAAAGAAGCTGGCACCTAAGGTCAAATCGAAGACGTATGTTGTGAAGGTCAAAGCGGAAAGTGGGGATGTCAGAAAGTACAAGATTAAGGTAAAACGTAAAAAATAAAGTTGCATTGATAACAGAAAATGATAAGGAGCACAGCAATGAAGGGCAGATTCAGAAAATGGTTTATATTTTTATTTCTGGTATTTGCGGGGTGTCCCATGATGAAAACGGAGGCACAGGCGGCTGTTGCCCAGATTACCATTCAGAAATCCCAGCAGGATATTGTCAAGGGAGATGTGTTTTATGTGATCGTTACCGTGACCTCTGATGAAGAGATCAATGGTTTTGAAGGATATTTTTCTTACAATCAGAATGTCATGCAGTTTATCACGGGAGGGAGTATTGCAAGCGGTAATGATGATGAAATACACATCAAAGATCTGGACCGGGATACCGGGACACAGAAGATAAAATATTCTTTGCAGTTTCGGGCAAGAAAAGCCGGGACAAGCTCCGTGGCATTGAAGCGGTATCGCCAGATAAAGAAGGCAGAGGAGGATACCGGATTATCTGTTGGGTCGGCTTCGTTGGAAATCGAAGTGATTTCCCAAAAAGAATATAAAGCAAAAATAAAAAAACAGGAAAAACAACAGGCTCCCGTACAGGCAGAGGAAGAGCAGGTGGAGGAATCCACAGAGTTACCGGAGGTTTCTATGCCGGCTATGAATCCGTCAGATCAACCATCGGACTGGACAGACAGTGGGGATGATGCTGTCACAGATGCTGCTACGCAGCCGGCGGCAACGTCTGGGGAGGCAGAAAATCCGGAGGAGTCAGGAGGTCTGACAAAGGGAATATGTATTGTGATTCTTTGTCTTGCTGTGGCAGGATTTATAATCGTTGCAGCTTTGCTTGCCAATACATTAAAAGAGGCCGGGGCAGAAAAAGAGACAGAAGAAGCGGGCAGGATCGAGTCTCCGGAGAGTCCGGATCAGGCTGTGGAAGATGAGAACCGGGATGAAATGGATCCCGCTGATCAGGAGAAAAGATTGAATGAGATAGAAAAGCGGCTGGAAGAAAAACGCCGCTGGTTGAGAAAAGAGTAAATGGAGGATTTGGAAGGATGCAAAATCGTTTTACAAAAAAAGCCCGGAAGGTGCTGAACGATGCACAGGAAATAGCCAAAGAGCTGGGACATAATTATGTGGGAACAGAACATCTGCTGGTTGCTTTAATCCGGGACTCCGGTGTGGCATCAGAGGTGCTGCGTGCCAATGGGGTAGAGGAACAGAAAATATTAGATCTGATTGATGAGACGATCTCTACAGATTCCGGTGTTTTGGTGGCTAATGAGGGACGTTTTACTCCGCGGGCACAGAAAATTATGTCAGCGGCCCGGGAAGAGGCAGATCGGCTGGGAATATCAGAGGCCGGAACAGAGCATCTTCTGATCGCACTTTTGAAGGAAGCGGATTGTATTGCCGTACGTCTGCTTAATACAAAGGGAATTAATGTACAGAAATTATATGTGGATGCATTGACGGCATCCGGCCAGGATATGAATGCTGCCAAAAATGAATACATGAAGCAGAAAAGCCGGAAAAATAAATCGGCTACGCCGGTATTGGATCAGTACAGCAGAGACCTGACTGCACTGGCAAGGGAGGCCAGGCTGGATCCGGTGATCGGAAGAGAGCGGGAGATTGAACGGATCATTCAGATTCTCAGCCGCCGCACCAAAAATAATCCATGTCTGATCGGCGAACCCGGTGTAGGTAAGACTGCTGTTGTAGAGGGACTTGCCCAGAAGATCATATCTGAGGATATTCCGGAGATTCTGGCGGGAAAGAGGGTGCTTACGCTGGATCTGTCGGGAATGGTTGCCGGTTCCAAGTATCGTGGTGAGTTTGAGGAACGTATCAAGAGATCTCTGAAAGAGGTTCTGCAGAGTGGCAATATTCTTCTGTTTATTGACGAGATCCATACGATCATTGGAGCTGGTGGAGCTGAGGGGGCGATTGACGCAGCCAATATTTTGAAGCCGGCTCTGGCGAGAGGTGAGATACAGCTGATCGGAGCCACCACCAGAGAAGAATACCGCAAATATATTGAAAAGGATGCAGCTCTGGAACGACGTTTCCAGTCAGTTGTTGTGGAAGAGCCTACGGAGGAAGAGTCCATAGAGATTCTGAGGGGACTGGCGCCAAGATACGAGGAACATCATCATGTGAAGCTGACGGAAGGAGCCATTACAGGAGCTGTGAGACTGGCAGCAAGATATGTGAATGATCGTTTTCTGCCGGATAAGGCGATTGATGCCATTGATGAGGCCTGTGCCAGAGCGGGGCTTAAGAGATATGTGATCTCACCGGAGCTTCGTGGCATGGAAGAGGAGCAGGTGCAGCTTGAGAAAGATAAGGAGCAGGCAATCCGCGATAAAGACTACGCCCATGCCGGAGAGATTAAGAGAAAACAGGAGGCATTAGAGAAAGAGATTGCCAAGATCCGGAGTGCGCAGGAAAAGCACCGGGAGGCAAGTGAGCTTTGTGTAACGGAAAATGAGATAGCGGCAGTGATCGCAGATTGGACAAAGATTCCGGTACAAAAGCTGCAGGAAGAGGAAATGGAACGGCTGAGAAGTCTGGAGGATATCCTTCACAAGAGAGTTGTGGGACAGGAGGAAGCGGTTACGGCTGTTTCCAAAGCAGTCAGGAGAGGACGTGTGGGTCTGAAGGATCCAAAGCGTCCAATCGGTTCCTTTTTATTCCTTGGCCCGACAGGTGTTGGAAAAACAGAGCTTTCCAAGGCACTGGCGGAAGCCGTGTTCGGCAAAGAGGATGACATTATCCGTGTTGATATGTCAGAATATATGGAGAAGCACAGCGTGTCCAAAATGATCGGGTCACCGCCCGGATATGTAGGATACGAGGACGGAGGACAGTTAAGCGAAAAGGTACGCCGTCATCCGTATTCTGTGATCCTGTTTGATGAGATTGAAAAAGCACATACAGATGTATTTAATATTCTCCTGCAGATTCTGGAGGATGGTCACGTTACTGATGCACAGGGTCGTAAAGTCAGCTTCAAAAATACTATCATAATAATGACATCCAACGCGGGAGCACAGAGGATCATTGAGCCAAAGCATCTGGGCTTTGGAATGCAGGAGAACGCTGAGGAAGATTATCATAAGATGAAGGACGGTGTGATGGAGGAGGTCAAGAAGATCTTTAAGCCGGAGTTTATCAATCGTATTGATGAGATACTGGTATTCCATACATTAACACAGGAAAATATCCGGCAGATCGTGAAGATTATGCTGAAGACCTTAAATAAGCGGACGGTGGCACAGATGAATCTTTCTCTGGAAGTGACAGAGGAGGCCATAGCGCATCTGGCGAAAAGCGGCTTTGACAAAAATTATGGAGCACGTCCGGTACGCCGTGCGATCCAGACACAATTGGAGGACAAGCTGGCGGATGAACTGTTAGACGGTACCATTGCTGCAGGCGATCATATCAAGGTAGATTGTAAAGAGGAAAAGATCACATTTTCAAAGCTTTAACAGTAGAAAAAAATAATGGTTTATGGTATGCTAAACATACGATAAAACCACAAAAATACGGGAGGATAATGAAATGGCAGTGATTACAGAATTGATCCGCAAGGAGGCAGACGGCACACTCAGCTTTGGTAATTTTGATTTCGATACCAAGCAGAAGAAGTCAGATTTTGAGTACGAGGGAGACCTGTACAAGATCAAGACCTTTAAAGAGATTACAAAGCTGGAGAGAAACGGAATGTTTGTCTACGAATCTGTACCAGGAACTGTGGTAACCAATATGAAGAGTACAGAGGATCAGATTGAGTTCAACGTAGAAGGATGGGAGGATTCTTCCATTACTCTGGAGCTGGAGCCGGAGACGGAGTACAAGGTATTTGTAGATGGAATTGATGTTGGCAGAATGAAAACAAATCTGGGTGGCAAGCTCAATGTCAGCGTAGAGCTGAATCCGGGACAGACATCACAGATCAAGGTGAAAAAGTTATAATTTATGGCAAAGGCAAAAAGTAAGACTACATTCTTTTGCAAGGAATGTGGATATGAGTCATCAAAATGGCAGGGACAATGTCCGGGCTGCAAAGCGTGGGACAGCTTTGTGGAGGAGCCTGTGGTACGCACCTCCACAGGAAAAGCTGTGGCGCGAAAAGAGATCCGGGAACCATCCAGATTATCAGAGGTACAGTTTTCAGAGGAAACGAGGATCATCAGTGGGATTGAGGAGCTGGACCGGGTGCTGGGAGGCGGTATTGTTGTAGGCTCTCTTGTGTTAGTTGGAGGAGATCCCGGTATCGGCAAATCCACCCTGCTATTGCAGATGTGTCAGAAGCTGGTGCAGCAGAGCCGCAAGGTTCTCTATGTATCCGGGGAAGAGTCTGAGAAGCAGATTAAAATGAGAGCAGAACGTCTGGGAGTATTTCAGTCGGATCTGCTGGTTATGAGTGAGACAGATCTGGATATTGTTGCGGAAACCATCACCAGATCGGCACCAGATGTTGTGATCATCGACTCCATACAGACTATGTACCGGGAGGAGATTGGCTCTGCTCCCGGCAGCGTGGGACAGGTTCGCGAGACCACAAGTACGTTGCTGCGCCTTGCAAAGGGTATGTCTGTTTCTATTTTTATTGTGGGCCATGTCACCAAGGAAGGTGTTGTAGCGGGGCCGAGAGTTCTGGAACATATGGTAGATACGGTTCTTTACTTTGAAGGAGATGGTGGGGCGTCCTATCGTTTTCTTCGCGGTGTGAAAAACCGGTTTGGTTCCACCAATGAGGTGGGTGTTTTTGAGATGCGCGGTTCCGGTCTGGTGGAGGTATCCAACCCGTCAGAGTTTATGCTGCAGGGCAAGCCGGAGGATGCACCGGGATCTGTCGTCGCCTGTTCAATGGAAGGGACAAGACCGATTCTTGTAGAAGTACAGGGGCTGGTATGCCAGACGAATTTTAATTATCCCAAAAGGACGGCGGCAGGGATTGATTTTAACCGGGTGAATCTGTTGCTTGCTGTGTTGGAGAAGCGTCTCGGTGTCCGGATGAATGATATGGATGCCTATATCAATGTGGCGGGTGGGATGCGTCTCAATGAACCGGCAGTCGATATGGGAATCGTGCTGGCTATTTTATCCAGCTACCGCAATCAGGTAATAGACGGAAAAACAATCTGTTTTGGTGAGGTTGGTCTGGTAGGAGAAGTCCGTGCAGTCAGCATGGCAGAGGCAAGAGTGCAGGAGGCAGCAAAGCTGGGCTTTGAGAGATGTATTCTGCCGGAGGTGAACAGACGCCAACTGGATCTGGAGCAGATGGATCTGAAGGGATTAAAGCTGATCGGAATTTCCAATGTGTATGAACTGTTGGAGATTTTGTAACCACGGACAAACGTGGTTGTATATAAATATCGGTTGCTGCCCAGCAGGGCGGCGAAATAAGGAGAAGAATGGAAAATATGGAATGGAAAGAAACAGAAAATGCGACACAGAGTGTGGTGGAACGCATGGAAACATCAATGAGTTCCATGGAACAGATGTCCTTTGATGCAATTAATATTACTGACTCTCTGGTGACATTGACCAGTAAGGCAAAGGAATATGCCTCTCTGATGAAAAATGGTGATGCAAGAGAGCGAGAGGACTCTTTTGAGGAGATTGAAAAGATTCTGGACAAGGTATTGGAAACGGCTTTTCAGGTGAATAATGTTTCCCATGAGCTGGAACAGGAAGTGATCTATCAGAGAGATACCACAGCCAATATACGCCAGATCATTGATTTTTTATATAGTATGGCAGATGTATAATAAAAGCTGATCCCGTTAACGGATCAGCTTTTATTTTTCTATATTTAGATCGTATGGTTTTATTTTTTCTTTTACTTCGGGTTATTGGTCAGAATGTTCATTTTTGTTTCTGCGGGGTGGCTTCGGTCCCATATACTGATAAAAATATGTTTTCATCATACCGTTATAGATCTTACGGTTTTTATCAGCCTTGCGTCCCAGATAACGCTCTGCCTGATCAAATGCCGTGATCAGATAGAAGGACCAGCTGTCCAGATGAGAGAATGCTTCCCCAATCTCACGGTAAAGTGCCGGCATATCTTCCTCCTCCTCGAGACGTTTACCGTAAGGAGGATTTGTAATGACAAAGCCATATTTTTTACGATGGCTGAGCTGCGATACCGGTCTTTGCTGGAAGTGGATCAGATGATCAACCTCGGCGAGTCTTGCATTTTCCATAGCAGCCTTAATGGCTCCGGGATCAATGTCATAGCCCTGAATGTCCATTTCAATGTCCCGGCGGATCTGGTCTTCTGCCTCGTTTGCGGCGTCATACCATGCTTTTTTGGGAATCAGATGCGTCCAGTCTTCGGCAGAAAAGGAACGATTCATACCGGGAGCGATATTGGCTCCGATCATGGCAGCCTCGATCGGAAAAGTACCGCTTCCGCAGAAAGGATCTACCAGAATACGGTCCCATTTCCAAGGAGTCAGCATGATCAGGGCTGCAGCGAGGGTTTCGGTGATCGGTGCTTTTACTGTGGCCTGACGATAGCCCCGCTTGTGCAGGGAGTCTCCGGAGGTGTCCAATCCCACCGTCACCACATCCTTCATAATAGTGACCCGGAGAGGAAAGCTAGCACCATCCTCCGGAAACCAGTTTACGTTATATTTCTTTTTCAGACGGTCTACCATTGCCTTTTTCATAATAGACTGGATATCTGACGGGCTGAAAAGCTTGCTTTTGATAGAGGTTGCCTTTGCTACCCAGAATTTACCATCTTCCGGAATAAACTGCTCCCAGGGAAGTGCTTTGGTTCCTTCAAAAAGCTCGTCAAAGGTTGTTGCTTTAAAGCTTCCGATCTTGATCAGGATACGTTCTGTGGTGCGCAGAAAAATATTGGCGCGGACAATGGCAGCCTCGTCTCCGGCGAAGGTAACCTTTCCGTCCTCGACTTTCAGAATATCGTATCCAAGTTTTTGTATTTCGCGTTTTAATACCGCCTCCATTCCAAAATGACATGGGGCGATCAGTTCATAGTCAGCCATAATAATCTCCTTTATTGAGTAAATACTGGATTTCGGTGATATCTTATCATATAATGGGGTTTAGCACAATGATTTTCAGGAAAAGGAAGAGTAAAAAATACTACAATAGTAGAAAAGAGGTTGCGGGATGCATATTTTTGTGGCAGAGGATGAGAAAACGATTCGCAGAGAATTGACCATATTATTGGAAAATGCAATGTATCAGGTTACGGCACCGGAGAATTTTGAAAATATACCGGATCAGATTACAGAGGCGTCACCTGATCTGATCCTGCTGGATGTGAACCTTCCGGGAATGTCTGGGTTTGATATCTGCACCTCGCTCCGGCAAAGGGAAAATACCTGTCCGGTGATCTTTTTGACAAGCCGGACGGATTCCATGGACGAATTAACCGGAATGCTTCGGGGTGGTGACGATTATATTACCAAGCCGTATCAGGCACCGATCCTTCTGGCAAGGATTGCAGCAGTATTAAAGAGAACCCATAGAAATACAGAAAAGATAAGCTTTATTTATAAGGATGTGCAGCTTGACATTTCAAAATGTTCCATTTCCTGCGGAGGAAGGGAGATGGAGCTTACAAAAAATGAAATGAAGATATTACACCTTCTTTTTATGCATGCCGGAAACTATGTGGCAAGACAGGATCTGATCGAATATTTATGGGAGAATCAGATTTTTATTGATGATAATACCCTCAGTGTTCATGTGACCCGGATACGGGAAAAGCTTCGGGAGCTTGATCGTGATAATTTTATACAGACGAAACGAGGGATGGGGTATCGCATATGAGATGGAGAGATTATTGGAAAGATAAGGCGCTTTTTCTGATCTTTGTAGGCTGTTGTATGGCGGTTACCTGCATTTTTCTGAGGCTTACTGGTTATGAAAAGGGCAATGTTATCCTATTACTGTTGTTTTGGACATTACTTTTGCTGTTTTGGATGTGCCGGGAATATATGGAACGCAGGAAATATTTCAAAAAGACAGCAGAAATTTTGGATAAAATGGATCAGAGGTATCTGCTGGGAGAACTGATGCCGCCGTCATGGCGTCTGGAGGACAGAATCTATCAGGATATGATCCGCAGATCCAACAAATCTGTCATTGAGAAAATAAGAAAGCTGGAGGCGGAACAACAGGAATATAAAGAGTATATAGAAAGCTGGGTACATGAGATCAAAACACCAATTACAGGGATCAGTCTGCTATGTGAAAATGGCAGGAAAGAGGAGACCGGTGCCCCGGAGAGATTCCGGCAGATCAGCATGGAGAATGCAAAGCTTGAAAATTATGTGGATATGGTGCTTTATTATGCGAGGTCGGAGCAAGTCTATAAGGATTATCTGATTCAAAGCTGCCATTTGCAGGAGATGGTGTACGACGTTTTAGAACGGGACCGCTTTCTGTTGATCCGGAATGGAATCCGGGCAGAAGTGAATTGTGATGAGGATGTTTTTACCGATAAGAAATGGCTGGGTTTTATTGTCAATCAGATCGTATTAAATAGTGTCAAATATAAAAGAGACAGCTCACCCTGCATTTCCTTTTTGGCGCAAAAGACAACAGATCATACCTGCCTGATTATTGAGGATAATGGGATGGGAATACAGGAAAAGGATCTTCCCCGCATTTTTGAAAAGGGATTTACCGGGGAAAATGGGAGAAACCAAAAGAAATCCACGGGCATTGGTCTGTATCTGTGTAAAAAGCTTTGTGACCAGCTTGGGCTGGAAATATATGCACAGTCAAAAGCGGGCAGCTATACCAAAATCATTTTACAATTTCCACAAAATAATTATGTTTCAGAGGTACGTTAAGGTCTTAGAGAAATCTTTCGAAATCGTAAGATTTCTTTAAGCTTTTTTTATATGAACACCGGCGGGGATGAAGTATACTTCTGAAAAGAAAAGAGATACAATTTGAAAGGCAGGTTGATAAAACATGGAAAGAAAAAATAGTTGGATCAGTGATTTTCTTATTCCTGTAGGGTATACTGTTCTGGTTTATCGTCTGGAAATATGATGATATATTACAATGGATATTAGCCGGAGGATATCTCCTTACGGGAATGTATTTTGTTTATCGTTATATAAAAAAATCAACAGGAAAAGGATGGTGAGACATTTGAAGGATTGTATCAGAGTATGTGATGTGGAAAAATATTACGGTAATGGACAGAATATTACAAAGGCCGTGGACAGGGTAAGCTTTCAGGTGGAAAAGGGAGAATTTGTGGGCATTATGGGAGCGTCCGGTTCCGGAAAGACCACCTTATTAAATATGATGGCAGCGATCGATCATGTGACATCGGGGCATATTTATTATGATAATCTGGACATTACAGAAATGTCTGCAGATCAGTTGTCGGAATTTCGCAAGGAAAACCTCGGCTTTGTTTTTCAGGAGTACAATTTATTGGACACACTGACATTGGAGGAAAATATTATCCTTGCTTTGACGGTACAGGGAAAAAGGAGAAAAGAGATTCAAAAAATCTGTCAGGATATGATGGAACTTCTGGAGATTGAGGATGTAAAGGATCAATTTCCGTATGAGGTATCCGGCGGTCAGAAGCAAAGATGTGCCTGTGCCAGAGCTATGGCAAATGACCCCTCTCTTCTTCTCGCCGATGAGCCTACCGGAGCGTTGGATTCCCATGCTTCCCAGGTACTTTTAGAGACCTTTTGCCGTTTAAATGAAATGCAGAAGGCAACGATCCTGATGGTAACTCACGATGCATTTTCTGCAAGCTATTGCAGCAGGATACTTTTCTTGCGGGATGGGAAGATTTTTCATGAACTGATCCGCGGAGAAAGGAACCGCAGAGCATTTCTTCAGGAGATTCTGGATGTATTGTCGTTGATGGGAGGTGAATCGTCTCATGATACGAAGACTGGCTTATCGTAATATGAAGCGTTTTGCCGGGGATTATCAGATCTATATGATCACGCTGGCGGTTGTGGCAGCGCTTCTGTATGCATTTGACAGCTTATTCTGGGATAAGGAGCTGGGAAGGTTTGACCAGATGAATCAGATGATGATGATTATGGTGGGGCTTGCGACAGGCTTTGTTGTGATCATTACGGCGTGGTTGATTTACTATATTATTCATTTTATGATGGAAAGACGCAGCAGGGAGTTTGGAATTTATCTGCTGTTAGGAATGAAAAAAGGACAGGTTGCCCGTGTTTATATCCGGGAAAATATAATGCTGGGAGGTATCGCATTTCTTGTGGGATCTGTCCTGGGGGTGTTTTTTCAGCAGATCTTATGTTCTGTGATTGATTTTATGGTACGGATTCCCTATTCCTTCCGGCTTTCGTGGGATTATCGTACATGGCTTATGACCTTTGGATGTTATGCGGGCTGTTATCTGCTGGCATTTTTCCGATGCGGTTTTTCTTTCCGCAAAATGAACATTAATGAGCTGATGAAACAGGACCGGAAAAATGAGGAGATCGTGGAAAAGAATGAAGAATGGAAGCGGATCTTACTTCCCATGGCAGTGATATTTCTGATCCTGTTCTGGGGGATGTTTACTCATTTGAATTCGACGGGGGAGATCATATTGTTTCTGATCGGTCTGGTTCTGACAATCTATCTGTTTTATACAGGAGTGTCCGCCTGGATCATCTGCTATGTGAGAAGGAAGGGAAAGGGAATTTATCAGGGACAGCGATTATTTTTGCTGCGCCAGTTTGCATCAAAGATCAGGACCATGCAGTTTACCCTTGGAACCCTGACTTCGTTATTTACTCTGGCACTTCTGGGGGCGAGTGTGGCATTTATGTTCTGTGATTATGAAAATACGGCATTAAAAGCGAAGTTTCCGTTTGATGTGCTGATCTACAGTGATCAGGTTCAGGATGATTTTCAGGATGAAAAGGAGGTACTGCAGCAGGAGGCGGATGTAAAAGAAATGCTCCGGTATCGTATATATACGGATCAGAAGGATCAGGTAAATACCTGGATGCTGACGCATCTGGAGCAGTATGGCACCATGTATCAGAATAAAAATGGGAAACCTGACCGGAAACGGGTTACAAAAATGTTAGAAAATGATGGAACCTATTGCCGGTATGATACTTATATGGGGAAGACTGATTATAACCGTCTAAGGAAAATGCTGGGATATGAGCCGGTACATTTTGAACCTGACCAATATATCGTACAGACCAAGAAACGCTTACAAAAGGACGTTGCTTCTATTGGAAAAGATCTTCATTTAACAGCGGCAGATGAAAAAACAGAGCTGACCTTTGCGGGAGTTCAGGCAGAGCCTTTCTCGCAGGATGGTCATAACGGAGGAGATTATATCGTCGTGGTGGGAGATAAGGTGCTTCAGAGAATGAAGCCGTATTATTCTGAGCTTGCGGTGGATCTGAAGGGAGAGACGCCACAAGGGCTGGAGCAGAAGCTGGATGCCCTGGCAGATCCCGATGACCGTGATTTTTCCGGACATACCGTATCATCCTTATCCGGAAATAGCTGCAGCGGTTCCGATACGGTACTGGTTTATACTGCTACCAATCTGGTACGGGATAATCTGATACCGGAGTTAAAGATGCTTCTTGCGTCCATGATCGTTCCGTTGTTTTATATGGGTCTTGTCTTTGTCTGTGTGGCATTAACGGTATTGTCCGTGCAGCAGCTTAGCGATTCGTCGAAATATAAATTCCGGTATGATGTGTTGGAAAAAATCGGTCTGTCCAAAAAACAGGTCAGATCACTCCTGCTGCGGCAGATGGCAGGTTACTATTTGTGCCCGGCACTGTTGGCATTGGTGATCAGTGGAAAAATGGTTTTGTGTATCAGTGGAAATTTTGTCCGTGGGACAGGCGTGTCAGGCTGTGTGTCTACCTATTTTGTAGAGGGAACCCTGCTGTTTATGGGAATCTATTTGGTTTATTTTGCCGTGACATTTCTCTGTTTCCAGAGATCAATATTTTTAAAAGAACGGTGAACAGCTAGGCCTTAACCGCCCAGCGCATTTTGGTGGAGCGTGCCCGTGGGTTCTGTGCACATTCCTGTGCAGAAGGGCGTACCACATCCTTGGAGTATTCACTGTAGATACCTGCCTTATAACCGGTCTTGAGCGCCTTTTTTACCAGTTTGTCCTCTCCGGAGTGGAAGGTCAGGATGGCAGCTCTGCCGCCGGGCTTTAAGGCGTCCGGCAGCTTTTCCATAAATTCATAGAGCACCTCGAATTCATTGTTGACATCGATCCGGAGTGCCTGAAAAACACGCTGGCATGTCTTTTTGACCGTATCCTTTCGATCCTTTTCCGGAAGGAAGGATAAGGTTTCCTCGATGATCCGGTGAAGCTTTGTGGTGGTGTCCACATGATTGCCACGGCGGATATAGTCTGTGATGGCTTTGGCGATCTCATCACTGTAGGGCTCATCGGAGTTTTCATAAAACATGCCTGCCAGCTCATCCCGGCTGATGGTTTCCAGTCTCTGAGCTGCGCTGATGCCTTTTTTCTGATTTAGTCTCAGATCTAACGGTCCATCCATCTTGAAAGAAAAGCCGCGCTTTGGATTGTCGATCTGCATGGAGGATACTCCGAGATCTGCCAACAGGAAATCAAAGCCGCCGGCCTCACGGGCGATTTCATCGATGGTGCAGAAGTTTTGCAGCCGGATGGTCAGGATATCATCGCCAAAGCCCAGATCTGCCAGCCGCTTTCTGGTTTTGGCAGATTCCTCCGGGTCCACGTCTGTTGCATATATATGTCCATGACCATTGAGCTTTGTAAGCATGGCTCTGGTATGGCCGCCATATCCCAGTGTCGCATCAAAGCCGGTCTGACCGGGCTGTATCTGCAGAAAATCAAGGATTTCCGGCACCATAATAGAAATGTGCATTCCCGCAGGTGTATTTCCCTTACGGATCACATGCTCGATGGTATCCTGATATTTTTCCGGATTTAATTCTTTATATTTCTCTTCAAAGCGTTTTGGATATTTTCCTTTATAGCGGACACGGCGTTTGTGTGGTGTCTGCTGTTTATTTTCATTTTCCATAGAGATCTCCATTTCTGATCGTTTATCACAAAGGGGCGAAGTGGAACCGCCCTCCGGAGTGAAGTATTTGGCTTTTGTTGCAAGCATAACACGGCGGTTAGGGGATGTCAAATAGGAGACAGGGCGTTATCGGGTGTTCTCAGTATTCTTAAATAGGAATCGCTTTATTGACAAAAACAGTAAAGAACAGTAAAATGAAACAAAAACAGTAAAGAACAGTAAAAAATATTTTAAACAGTAAAAGACAGTAAAACAACAGGAAAGGAACGGCGAACGATATGCAGAATCCATTTACTCTGGCATTTGGGAAAAGCCCCTTGGAACCAGTGGAACGTCCGGTGCAGACCAATGAAATTATTGATACATTTACGGCAGAACCGGTAAATCAGCAGATGCTTTTAATAACGGGTGTACGTGGCTCCGGCAAGACAGTAATGATGACAGAAATATCCCGGAAGCTGCGGACCAGAGAGGAATGGGTCGTAATTGAACTGAATCCATCGGTTGATCTGCTGCAGGGAATGTTGTCAAAGTTAAACAGCAATCCGGTCTGTGCAGGGATTATTAAATCCGCAAAAATTGATCTTTCCTTTTGGGGATTTGGTGTTTCCATAGAAGGTGCAGCCCCCATTACAGATGCGGAGACGGCGATCATTGCCATTTTAGAGAAGATGAAAAAGAACGGAAAGAAATTGCTGGTAACCATTGATGAAGTGACAAATAACGAATTTATGCATGTTTTTGCCGGTTCCTTTCAGATTTTCGTAAGGCAGGATCTTCCGATATTTTTATTGGCAACGGGCCTATATGAAAATATTGATGAGCTGCAGAATGAAAAAAATCTGACCTTTTTGTATCGTGCCCCAAAGATCCAGATGAAGCCGTTAAATCAGCAGGCAATCATTAAAAAATATGTGAATATCTTTCAGATAGAACGGGAACAGGCAGCTCAGATGGCAGAGCTGACAAAAGGGTATCCCTTTGCATTTCAGGTGCTTGGTTATCTGACATGGAATAATCGTGGCAATTACCGGGAGGTGCTGGAGGAGTATGAGCAGTATTTAAGTGAGTTTGTGTATGACAAAATATGGTCAGAGCTTTCCCGGAAGGACCGTGTTGTTGCCAGGGGTATTGCCGAAACAGACAGCGGAAAAATAAAAGATATCCGGGAGCATCTGGGGATGGAAACGAATCAGTTCAATCCATATCGGAAGCGATTGATCAAAAAAGGAATTCTTTCCGGCGAAATGAGAGGATATGTTTATTTTACCCTGCCTCTTTTTGAAGACTATGTCTTGGAAAATGATTAGAAAAAGTATTTCATTTCGATCCATAGGAATTGAGGGATGTGTTAATGATCTGAAAGGGTTTCTGAAGCAGGAAAGGACGCTGTTACAAAACTGCAGCTGACGGAGCAAAAAAAGGCACAGGAAATTAATTCCGTCATTCAGAAGATCCAGCAATCCGTGGATACGCTGAGTGAGGTTGCCATGAGCAGCTTTGACTACGATGCTTTTGTGAAGGACAAGGCGTATGCGGATACATATACCAAGAGTGTGCAGAAGTCGGTGTTAGACTTTGCAAATCACACCAATGGGGCAGTTACGGCGTATCTTCGTTATAATCCGAAGTATTCCAATCCCACATCCGGAGTTTTTGCACAGCGCCCGTCTCTGGATCAGAATCTGGAGTGTCTGACACCGACAGACTTTTCTATGTATGATGATTTGGAGCAGACCGTTCTTGGGGATTATGAGAACTTTGCCAAAATGGGGCAGCAGTATCACATGGATGCGGACACTTTCCGGGATATTATGCAGGAAACCAAAAATGCCGTGGAAGAGCTGGAAAAACATATCGGTCAGATCGGCAGTACCGTAGCAGATATCAATACCATGGTAGAACAGTCTTCCGATGGGATCAGCGGCATCGCAGAAAAATCTGGAAGTACCCAGAATCTTGTTGAGGACGGGTATGAAAAGCTGCAGGAGTGCAACCGGTCTGTGGATGTTATTAAGGAGTTCGTGGCACAGTTCCATTTGGATTAGAAGGAATAAAAGAGAGAACGAACTGTATATTCTGCAGTCCGTTCTCTTTATTTTTAGGGTTTGTCAAGTAAAGTTTTAAGGACTCAAGCTCCAATATTACTTGAAGAATCGGGAACTAAATATAACATATAAGATTCCTTCTTTGCTGCATTAACCGTTGATAATGGAACACTTGACGCTAGTAGAATATCCTCGTTTTAAATGAACTGATCCAGATGTTCCGTGATGTCTTTGGCGTAGTTGCAGAAAAAGGAACCCACGATCAGTTAATGAAGCAGGATGGGCTTTATGCAAGACTTGTAAAGCTTCAGAAGGCATCCGTAGAATGGAAATTATAATGGAAGCTCCATAAGAAATAAAGTGCCGGTTTCCACAGGAAATTTTTGCAGCTCTGCAACATCCGAAGCCAGCACCTCCGGCTCTGTAACCCGGATGCTGCCGTGATGGGCGAGAATAATTTCTTTTGCCATACAAAGTCCCAGACCGAAATGTTCATGATCGGTGTGGGACTTTTCTGCGCGGTAAAACCGGTCAAAAATACGTTCCTTTTCCCCATCAGGAATGGAAGGACCTGTATTGGCAACGCCAAAGGTGATCCGGTGAGAGCGGGCTGGCATCAGAAAAAGGAGAATCGTACCGTTTTCCGGAGTATAAGAAACTGCATTGTCCAATAAAATGGACAGTAACTGATGGATACGTTCCGGGTCTGTACGGCAGAACGGGATATCTTCCTCCGGCAGGGAAATACGGAGGGACAGCTTCCGGGAAAGAGCAATGGATTCATATTTCTCGAAGCTATTCAAAAGCAGCTCGTCCAGTGATGTTTCCTGCAAATGAAGCTTCATTCCATGGGCATCGGCATTGGCAAGGAGCAGCATATCGGAAATCAGGTGCTGCATACGCCTGCCCTCCTCCTGCATCAGGCAGCAGAAGTGGTGGCGCTGCTCCGGTGACTGTGTTTTATCCAGGGTTTCCATACCGGATAATATTACGGTAAGAGGAGAACGCAGTTCATGGGAAGCGGCAGCGATAAATTCCTGCTGTTTTTGACGGCTGGTTTCCACGGGAAGCAGAACCCGTCTGGTAAAATGCCACGAAAATACAGAGAGAATGATCAGGGTGATCACGTCCGCAGCAAGGATCAGTACATAGAGGGAGTACAGGTTATGCTGCAGATGTGACAGATCATAAAAAATAACAAAGCTTAATCTGTCCGTATTCTGGGTCAGATATCCCACGGAAGTATAATAGCTGTGGCTGCTTTCCCGCAGGGAAAATTCTTCATGGTAAGCACTCTCGCCGGAATTATCATAGAAAATATCGACCTGGGATTTGCGGATTGCTTTTTCCCGCAGGGAGGCCTGACGTTTATTGGAGGCATCTTCATGTAACTGCTCATAGTAAAGGGGTTCTCCGTTATCGTACAGATAAATGGAAAAACGGTATTCATTCTGCATCTGGTTTAACCATTGGTGGGAAATGTACTCCTGACTCTGCAGGCTGGTCAGGATAGTATTTAACTGTTTTTGAAAGGAGCTGCGGTCCGTCTGGATTATGGATTGTCTGGCATAAAAAAGACACAGAAGACTCAGGACCACAAGGATCGTACCGATCGTGGCAGTACAGAATATGGTGAGCTGGCGATGAAGTTTATCAAACATAAAAATAACCTTTCCTAAAAAATAAAAAGTGCTGTGCAGCTACTGTCCGATTATTGGGATAGCTTGTATCCGCTTCCACGGATCGTCAGCAGGGAGAGTGCACTTCCGGTCTGTTTCAGTCGTTTCCGGACAAAATGAACATAGGTATCCAGATTGCTTTCTTCCACTGGGGCATCGGTTCCCCAAACTTTAGAAAAAAGAATCGGGCGGTGGATCACGGTATCCGGACTTTGCAGCAATACCTCCAGAAGACGTCCTTCCCGGCCGGAAAGCTGCAGACTGCCGGTGGGACCATTCAGCTCCCGGAGCTGTGTATCATATGTGATATCTCCATAGGATAAGCGGTGGGCATCGTCATATGTTTTATTCCGGCGGCCGATGGAACGGATCCGGGCAGAAAGCTCTTCAAAGGCAAAGGGCTTTACCAGATAATCATCGGCTCCACAATCCAGTCCTTCGACCCGGTCATATAACTCTCCCAAAGCGGTGATCAGGATCACAGGGGTATCAATGCCCTTTTGTCTTGCTTTTTGCAGGACAAGAAGACCGTTCATGGTGGGAAGCATCCGGTCTAAAAGCACCAGATCGTGGGCGTTTTGTAGAAACAGGTCAAGTCCGTCCAGCCCGTCATGGCATACTTCCACCTCATGATGCTCCTTTTCCAGCTGGAATCGCAGAAGTTCACAGAGATTTTTATCATCTTCAATCAGTAATATTCTCATAATAATGGTACAATCCTTTCTGGTACAGTCCGTCAAGATCCGGACTGCAGGCGCAAATATAAAATTAAGATATGTATTCAGTATATCAAAAAAGTCTTTAAGAAATCTTTAAAAAAATTTTTTATTTCCAGATGTTTTTCAAGAAAATTTAAAAGTTCCTCTGGTATGATAAGAAAAACAAATGAAAAATAAATATGTGTCCAGAGGATTGATTGATCCTGCGGACACAGGGAAAGGCGGGTTTGCTTATATGAGTCAAAGAAACGGGATAATGTCGAGAGTGCTGGCAGTGGTACTGGTATTTACTCTTTGTCTGGCCATGGGAGGCTGTGGTGACAAAAAGAATTCCGGCGGTCATACCACGGACAAAAAATCAGAAACTCAGGCGAAGGGGCGTTTTCTGGAACAGGAACGAAAACTGCCAAAAGAGGTGACTACCTTATTGTCGGCCGTGGAGCGCACCGATGGCGTTGTGGAAGCGTTTGGCTATAGCGATGAGACGGGAGAACAATATATCCTGACCACAAAAAACGCAGGGAAAAAATGGAAAGCCCGGAAGATAAAAAGTTTTCTGGCATACAGTTATGATGGCGTGACCATTGCAAAGGACGGCACGATCGCTGTGGCAGGGATGTTTCGGGCTGACAGCAACAAGGTTGGACTACGTTTGATCTCGAAGACCGGCCGGATCAAAGAAGTGCCACTGAATCTGCCAAAGTGGAGGAAGGAAGAAAATTTTATCAATAATATTGCATTTGTAGGAGATAAAATTTATCTTGTGGAAATGAATAATAAAATTTTTGAGCTGGATCCCCGCAACGGAAAGCTGAAAAGCTTTTGCAGTGATGAGGATGGAAATGTCAGAGGAGTTTTTGCGGCAGGACAGGATGTGGCGATCGTGAGAACCGATTCCACTGTTGTATTTGCCGATTCGAAAACCGGCACCATACGGGAGGAAAATAAAAAGCTGCAGAGGATTTTTGAAAATCTGGATGGAGGAAATCAGGACAATTCGTTTCCGGTAAACTTTTCTGCCAATGAGAAGAATGAGACTGTGATCGTCTGTCACAAGGGAATCTTTTTTGTCAAAACGACAGGCGGTGCCGTGGAGCAGATTCTGAATGGCGATATAGTAAGCCTCAGTGATGGAAGTATGTATTTTAAGTCTGTCATCCAGCTTGATGCCAGAAATTATATGGTCTTTGCCGTGGATTCCCTGGGGAATGATAAATGCCTGTATTATCATTATGATAAGAACGCTTCCACAGTACCGACAAAGCAGATTACAGTGTACGCTTTAGAGGACAGTCATGTACTACAGCAGACGATTTCTTATTTTCAGAAAAAAAATCCGGATGTTTATGTAAAAAAACTCATTGGTCTGTCCGGCAATAACAGTGTGACAGCCGATGATGCCATTAAGGCACTGAACACGGACATCATGGCCGGGAAAGGTCCGGATGTACTGGTGACCGATGGGCTTCCGGTGGAGCGTTATATTGAGAAGGGAATCCTTACGGATATGAGTGCGGAGATTTCCGGGACGCAGGGAGAGATGTTTGAGAATATCCTGCAGGCATATCAAAAGGATGGCAAGGTATATCAGCTTCCGCTGCAGTTTTACTGTGCAGTGGCAGAGGGGCCGAAGGATTTTGTAAAGGCTGTGGGAAACATTCAGAACATGGCGGAGGCTGCGGATAAACTAAAAAAAGAGAAAAAAACAACGGTATGGCCGGTTCTGGCATCCTCTAATCTGTTAGAAACCCTGTTTGATGCCGACAGCAGTACCTGGGGAACCTCGGCGGAGGAAATAAATGCGGGAGTGAAAAAATATTTGGAGACCGCCAAAAAGCTCTATGATATGGATAATGACAGAAAAGAAAATCAGAAATACCGCGCCCGGCTGGAGGAGACTCTGGATTCGGTAAAATCAGACGGAGAACTTTACAGTACAGGAGAAAACGAAAATGTCGGGAGGATTTCCGGAGAAAATCTCTGCAGTATTCAGACACTGGTATCTCTGCAGGAAGTACAGAATATATACGGGATTGAGAAAAAGGCAGGAGGAAGCTATGGATTGTTAGGCAGTGATCATCCATCCTTTGTCCCATATGTTGGACTTGGTCTGATGACGAAGGGGAAGGAGAATGACAATGCAAAAGAATTTATCCGCACGGCATATACCGCACAGGCGCAGGAGGCGATGAATGCGGCATTTCCGGTGAATAAAAAGGCATATGAAAAAAAGATCAAGGGACTGGAGTCCTATTATATGGGAATGACAGGGGAGGATGGTTCCGAGATCAGTTATCATGCAGCAAAATTATCTTCTTCCCAGCAAAAACAACTTACACAAATGTTAGAAGGTTTAACGACACCAACGATCACTGACCGGGTGATTCGGGAGCTTGTGATGGAACAGGGGAAAAAGTATCTGAGGGAAAAAACTACTCTGGAGGATGCGGTAGATGAGATCACAAGGAAGGTGAATCTGTATGTTTCGGAGTAAGCCGGCGCATATCCGCAGAAGACAATGGAAGGGAATGCTTTTTGTACTGCCGGGCTTTTTGGGAGTGATGCTTTTTTACCTCATTCCCTTTCTGGATGTGATGCGTCGTTCCTTTTTTCAAATGTCCGGAAATCGTTTCTGCGGTCTGGACAATTACAGAGTTGTTCTTGAAAATCAGGCATTCCGGCTGGCAGCCCGCAATACGATCCGGTTTGTGGCAGTTTGCCTGCCGCTGTTACTGGTAATATCTTTTGTTTTTGCCGTGATATTGACGGGAATGTGGCGTCATCTCCGGAAAAGCCGGTGGCTTGCAGGGGATGAAGAGCGGGCTGCAGATTGGATGGGGATATGGAAGGGAATCTATCTGATCCCCTATGCGATTCCGGCGGCAAGTATTGTTGCACTATGGGAAATCGTTTTTGCCAGAAAAGGATTTTTTAATGGTGTCCTGCACCTGTTTGGTCTGTCCGGTGTGGATTGGATGAATACGGGGTATGCGTTCTGGGTATTGGTGTTTAGTTATGTATGGAAAAACCTTGGCTACAGTATTGTGCTTTGGATGGCGGGATTGATGACGATTCCTCATGGAATTTATGAAGCGGCACAGATTGATGGAGCAGGAGAACGGACAATACTGTTTCGGATTACATTACCTATGATACGCCCTGTGATATTTACCATTGTCATCCTGTCCTTTCTAAACTCTTTTAAGGTATTCCGGGAGGCGTATCTGGTGGCGGGCAATTATCCACAGGAGAATATTTACCTGCTACAGCATTTGTTTAATAACTGGTTTATGGACCTGTCGGTGGATAAGATGGCAGCAGGTGCGGGAATCCTTGTGGTAGTCGTAGGGGCTTTGACGATGCTGTTACAGAGAAGCTGGGAAAAGTCTTACGGTTCAAAGTTTGCAGGTTGAGAAAGGAATGTGAAAATGAAAAAAGCAGTAACAATTGGAAAATTTCTGCTGCTTGCCGTGGCAGGTCTGATCACGGTGGCACCGGTGCTTTTTCTGCTGGGAGGAAGCCTAATGGGAGATCAGGAATTAGTAGAATTACTGGCTCCGGCGTTTTCAGACAGTGGTGGATATGCGGCGTGGCACTGGCTTCCGTTTTATCCGACACTACGCCATTATGTACAGCTTTGCTTGGATTCGCCGGAGTATTTTCAGATGTTCTGGAATACCATGAAGATCACATTGGGAGTGCTGGCAGGACAGATTATTGTTGGGATTCCCGGTGCCTGGGGGCTGGCAAGATATTCCTTTCCTGGCAAAAGGGCTGTTTATCTGCTTTATATTTTGCTGATGCTTCTGCCCTTTCAGGTGACAATGCTGTCAGAGTATCTGGTGCTGGACCGCTTTCATCTGCTGGATACTCTTTGGGCTGTGATCCTGCCGGGAGCATTTTCCACCTTTCCGGTGTTTTTGATGTATCGTTTCTTTTGCAGTATTCCGGAGGAAATGCTGGAGGCGGCACGGATCGATGGGGCGGGAGAATGGAAAATATTCATAAAGATCGGGATTCCCATGGGAATCTCCGGAATTTTGTCAGCACTGGTGCTGCAATGTCTGGAATGCTTTAGTATGATCGAGCAGCCTATGGTATTTCTGAAGGATAAAAAGCTGCAGCCGTTGTCTTTATATCTGCCGCAGTTGCAGAAGGACCACTTGGGGTTTACCCTTTGCAGCTGTTTTGTGACAATGATCCCGGCATTGCTGATCTTTGGCATGGGGCAGAGGTATATGGAGCAGGGAATTACAGAGGCTGCGGTAAAGGAGTGAGAATATGTTATCAAAGCTTACAAAGAATAAATGTGCAAAAATATTGGCTGGTTTTATGGTGTTTATGTTTGCAATGACTGTAATCTCCAGAGGGGCAGCCTCTATGACTGTAGCACAGGTAGCGGCGATCCATCCGGGTACCCGGAGTCTGGAGACGATCGTGACAGGGGAGGGAACTATGGAGCAGCAAACAGAAAACGGGTTCTGGACTCTGGCCGGTCTTGTGTTGGAAAAGGTATATGTACAAAAGGGGCAGAAGCTTCGCAAGGGGGATGTGCTGGCAAAAGTGCAGGCAAAGAGTCTGGAGGAAAAGATACAGACTCTGCAGAAAGAGATCCGGGGCTTAGAGCTGCAGAGTGAGGAGGCACAGGATACCATTCGCCGGAACAGACAGGAAAAAAGAGAGACAATAAAGTCCCAGAAAAAACAGAACAGAGAGCAGTATCAGCAGAAGAAACAGGAGCTTACAGCAGCGGTGGAGACTGCTTCCACGGAGTATGACAATGCAAAGGAAACTGCACAGACAGAGAAACTGCAGGCGGCAAGAGCTGTGGAGGATGCCGCAAAACCGGTGGAGGATGATGGAACACTGGCGGCGGGCAGACTGGAGCTTGCCCAGAAGCAGAAGAAGCTGGACCGGTTAAAGGAGCTGAAGCAAAAGGGCAGTGAAGGGGAAAATACAGAGGATGATATCTGTGCATTGGAAGATGAGATTGCTTCGCTTCAGCTACAGCTTCAGACACAGGAGCAGACGCTGCAGCAAAAGCGGGCAGATCAAAAGGAGACATTAAAACGTGCCAGAGATGATTACCGCCGTACCGTGTCAGAGAACCGCCGGAAGGTAAAGAAGGCGAAAGCTTCTTTAAAGAAAGCAAGGAATAAGCTGGCAGAGTGTCATCCGAAAAAGGGAACAGAAGCAGAAAGGGAAATAAAAACGGAAATCAATTATACCAAAGAGCAGAATGATCTCCAGATCAGAGAGAAACAGAAAATGCTGCGTCAGCTACAGGAGCTTGCCGGAGCAGGGGGAGCGGTCCGGGCAGATCAGGATGGCGTGGTTACGGCAGTTCATGTGAAGTCGGGAGATGTGACAAATGAATCCGCTGTGCTTCTGTATGCGGGAAACGGGGAAAAGCTTCAGTTTACATCATTGATGGAAAAGAGAGAAGCAAAGAAGCTTTCTGTGGGGGATGAAGTGACATTAAAGACAGCAGAGAAAAAAATAAAGGGATTAACAATATCGTCCATAGAGGAACAGCTACAATCTGATGGCACGGAAAAAAGAAAGGTGACTGTGCAGGTTCCTCAGGGAAAGTGCAGAATCGGTCAGGTGGCGGAAATGACGGTACGAAAGGAGTCAGGTCCCTATGATGTGACGATCTCGTTGACAGCACTTCATACAGAGCAGGGAAAAAACTATGTCTATGTGATCCGTTCGGTGAAAACGGTGCTTGGAAAACAAAAAACAGCATCCAGAGTGGATGTGACTGTTTTAAAAAGAAACGGAAGCTTTGCGGCAATCAGTGAAGATAATCTGTCCCAGGAGGATCAGGTGATCACAGAAGCTACCCGGATCATTCGTGCAGGGGACAGAGTCCGCCTGCAGGAGGGATGATGCGCCGGGGTGGTTTCCTGTGGATGGCGGCCTGTCTGGCGGCAGCAGTTTTGTCTGGCATATGGAGTCTGAAAGCAGGAACGGAAGCGGACAGCACGGAGCATTATCTGACAGCGGATCTGTCACAGCCGGTAACGGCAGCGGAGGCCCAAAAGACACTGGCGGGGGAGCAAAAATGTGTGACGATCTGGGGAGCAAAGGAGCATATTACTTTATCCCAGACGGAAACCGGCCGGGAAACAGAGGCAGAAATGCTTGTGCTTTGTGGTTCCTCTGAGTGGGTACTGCCGGGAGCGGCAATTCTTTCTCCGTCCGATAACCGGGGATGTCTGCTGGGAAAGAAAACGGCAGAGCAGCTTTTTGGAGGTACTGATATTGCAGGAGAGAAGGTAGAGCAGGGGGGACAGTGCTGGCTGGTGCGAGGTGTGATCCCCAATATTTCCGATGCCTTTGTGGTGGAAGCAGGGGAAAGGATGTCCAAAATGCATCTAAACAGGATCACATTTTCTCACCGGCCGCAGGTTCTGACCCGG
>ERZ1026882.22-NODE-22-length-167409-cov-74.008688_pt1 | contig 167409 bp, 147 predicted proteins | sample MGYA00380171_ERZ1026882 | MGnify/ENA primary metagenome ERZ1026882 (study PRJEB33269, sample SAMEA4719807) | human gut metagenome | biome: human-associated habitat; feature: organic feature; material: feces | place: Cameroon | collected 2013-10 ...
TTTCACACTTTCTGTAATTTTATCAGAAAGAGTTTTTACATGCGTTTGCCCTGCTCCCCCCCCCGATTTGCCTTGTAGAATACTGTTATATCAACTTTTTAAGGGGTTTATTTTATGAAAAAAATTTTTAAAAACATTGGCAGTGTTTGCGGCGGTCGCAGCACTTGGATTTGGATTCGCATCTTGTGCTGATGACGATGATGACAGTGGCTCAGGATCTGCTCTTGTTGCATACTCTAGCACGGATTCTGATGGTAAAATTTACACCATTAGTTTTTACAGCGGTAACACCTATGCCGTTCATATCTATTATGAGGAAACTAATTTTGGTGTAGCTGGTATTATGGATTTAGATGTTCAGAAGGGTACTTATACAGATGATCCGACAAAAGATGGCACTGTAGTTGGTACATCTGAAAAGGGAGTTGAAGAAACGAAAATGCTTAGACTTATGGCAATTGCACATGGTTCTGGTCAAAAATCATTAACAATCACCAATTCAAACTGTCCGCTCGTAGCTCTTGATTCAAGCGATGTTAAAACGAGAACTTGTACAATCAGTGGTACAACGCTCACTGATGACGAAGGCAACAAATACACACGAAAATAACTTATTTCGCGTATATTTTTTTTCCACGCAAGCAAGCCTTGCGTGGATTTTTTTTAGGGTTTATACAAATCTTAAAAAACTCTAGTCAAGGTCTTGAGCGTAACCATACCTTGACCAGACGTATTGCCAGTGTGTAAAACGCACTGAACCAAATCGCTGCAATTTGCTATACTTTGAAACTGATGAATGAAAACACTGTAAAATTCGACAAAAAGCATTTTTTTATTGTTGCACTCACAATCTTCATTTTTAGTGTGTGCGATTTTCTTGTGGCTTATTTTTTTCAGGACGTCTTAAAATCGCCGTTTTTCTTTGACACCATTTTTATGATTGCCGCCCTGTTTCTGTTCGGGCCGATTGCCTCTCTTATTGAATATATTCTGTTCATTTCTTTTACCTGCATAAAGCTTAAAATCCTCTACGGAAAAACTGATTTTGTGTTCTTGTACACGCTTTCTGCATTTACGATTATTCTTGTAACCTGGCTTTTTATCCGCAAAAAGGAAAATCTCAATAAGGGCTTGAACCTGACTTTTCTGTACATTCTTACCGCTTCGGTTGTCGCCGGGCTTTCGTGCAGTGTTGTTTCGGGCTTTATAAATTATTATTTTGCGAATTGCTTGTTCCAAATAGAATGGAATTTCAACATATTTATTTTTGCTTTCAACGGCGAATATATGGATTTACTTACCTCCTCAATTATAGGCCGCATTCCAGTTACCATTTTAGACAGAGTGGTTACGACTTTTTTGGGCTTTGGAATCAGCAAGTTGTATAGTAGAATTATATACGGGGAGAGGTAAAAATCGGCGGCAGTATGCTGACTTTGATTCGATATGGAAAATATGAAAAAAATCCTTTTGCTGTTTTCAGTTGCCATGCTTCTTCTTTCATGCAAGCAAAAAGCTCCGGATAAAATCTACAACACGGATGTAATCTGCGACTCCTGGAACGAATTTTGCGAAAAGAAGGACTCTTCTTCGCTTGTGTATTTTATCGACACGCTTAAGCGCTTTGACACTAAAACTTTTAATAACGACATGGCATTGAAAACCTCTGTGCAGAATTAGATTGCGTTATGCATTTCCCTTGCAGAAGGCTTACAGCCGCTAATATTGGAAAAAGAAAATCATAAGGAAGAGATTTTGCTTGCCCTTCACGAAATGGACAAGGTTTTTATGAGCTTTCTTAAAGACAAAAACGCAAGTCTTGAAGACACGCACCAAAAACTGTACGTTTTCTTCCTTTATTTTACACTTACGATTTTGATTGGCGGAGCGATTCTTGTCGTTTTGAACATAAAAGAAGGGCTTGAAAAAGATAAAATGCTTTACAGTTCGCAAGTCTTTTTGAAACATTCGATTTTGATTCAGGAAGCTGAGCGGAAAAGAATCAGCCGTGAGCTTCACGATAGCGTTGCGCAGAATTTGCGGTATGTTTCTCTTCTTGCAGAAAATATTTCTGATAAAGACACGGCGGCTAAAATTATTGAAACGCAAAATCAAAATATCGAGAACATCAGAAATCTTTGCTACAACCTGACTCCGCCGAGCATTACAAAAGACAATCTGCTTTCTTTGGTGAATGTTTTTGCTCAAAAGATTTTTGGAGAATCTTTTCAATTCCGTCTGATTGCGGAAAACGATGTTGATTTTTCTTGCTTGAATGCCGACGAGCTTTTGAATATTTACCGGATTGTGCAGGAAGCGCTGCAGAATATAAAAAATCACGCGGGCGCAAAAGAAGTTACGGTGTTTTTTAAGAGAAACCGATTGGCGGCTGAGCCTGTTGAACCCGCCAGGCAAAAAGCGGCATTGTCAAAGGCCATTTCGGCACGAGCGATGACCGCAAAAAATCCACGAAGCCATCTTAAAATCATAATTTCTGACGACGGCTGCGGAATGGACGAGGAGCTTGTAAAAGAGATAAACTCCGCCATTTTTGAAAAGTCCAAGGAATCCCATTTTGGAGTCCGCAATATTTGTGAGAGGGTAAAGCTTCTTAATGGAAAGGTGACGTTTTCTTCTGCCCCGGATTTTGGAACGCATATAACGGTGGAGGTTTAAAAAATGTCAAAAACATTTTACATTGTTGACGACCACGAGCTTTTGCGCATTGGCACTATTTCTTTTTTTATTTATGACACCTTCTGTAATTTTTTAACAGATTATCAATCTGGTTTCTTTAAAATCACAAAACTTTTAGCATCCACAGTATGTGGAACACTTTTTTTTTGCTCTGGTTTTCCGCTTAAAACTTCTATGGAATTTGTGAATCCGGCAAAATCTATTTTTGCAGAAGAATCCGTAGCGTTAAAATATATGCAAAAGTTTCCGACTGTGTACTTTGTGAGCCCCGGAAAAATTGTCATTGCAGAACAATCAGTTTTTGAGCCAAACGAATCAGCGTTTTCCCTGCGGAAAGCAATCAGTCCTTTATATGCGTTAAAGACATCAGAATAATGCGTTTTAAAGTCCAAGTTGATTTGATTTATTTCATCACTTGAAATGTAGCTGTTTTCATCTCCTTGCTTTGTGCGAAGAAATTCCTGACCACCATTTATAAAAGGTGTTCCCTGCGCAAGAATAATATACGCCGCCGCAAGAATGCCCTGCCTTTTCACTTTTTCAAGCCCGACATTTCCGATTGTCTCAAAAAGATTTCCTGAATACGAAGTTTTTCCAAGATACGAAATTGCAAGCTTGTCAAACAAAGTGTAATTGTCATGACATTCTACGTAATTAATTGAAAGGCTTGGAATGCCGCTTGGATTTCTGTTGTTTTTTCCAGTCGCACCAAGAAGTCCTTTTTCAATTTCTGAATCGCAAAAAATTCCCTGAACTTGGCCTTTTGCAAATCCACCGAATTCGCTTCCTTTTATTGCGTCTCTAAAATCGTCATTGAACGCGCCGACTCCACAATTTTTTCCGCAAGCAACAGAACCTGAGCATCCGTTTTTTACAGCGCATTCTCCGCCAGTCCAAGGCTCTCCGTAAAGCATTACGTACGGATCGATTTTTTTCAGTTCGCAGAAAATTTCCGACATAGTTTCCTGCTCCTGAACCCCCATAAGGTCAAAGCGAAATCCGTTTATATGGAAATCTTTCATCCAGTGCTTGAGAGAATCGAGTACATATTTTTTTACCATTTTATGATTTGTGGCTATTTCGTTTCCGCAGCCTGAACCGTTGGAATATCCGCATTCAGAATTAAGCCTGTAAAAATATTTGGGAACTGTCATATCATAAAGCGAACTATTTCCCGTGCCGTCAGTGTGATTGTAAACAACATCCATTATCACGGCGATTCCCGCATCATGAAACGAGTTTATCATTCGCCTCATTTCTTTTACAGCCTGAGTTCCATCAGTATAGCCTTGAGAAACATAGCGGCCTTCTGGAACATTGTAGTGAAAAGGATTGTATCCCCAGTTGTATGAAAGGTCTGAATTTTTTTGCGCGTAATCAAACATCGGAAGAATCTGAACATGAGTTACGCCAAGTTCTTTTAAATGTGAAATTATTTTTTTGTCAGCAACTTCAAGAAATTTTCCAGTTGAAGCAGGATTTACAGCGCGGCTCCAGTCCCGTATGTGCATTTCATAAATTACAGCTTTTGAATAATCAGTTTCTTTAAATGGATTTTTATATTCTGATTTTTCTATGACTGCGATTTGCGATGCAACAGAATCTGGAGCAGCGACTGTGTGCCAAATGTCAGCAACTTTGAAAACTTCCGTGCCAAAAGAAATTTCATACTGATAGTAAGAGCAGCCTTCATAAGAGCCGCTAAAAAACCAGACGCCTTTTTTCTTACGTTCCATTTGCTTTATGGCGCATATTTTTTTTGCAGCTGAATCTTTAAACAGCAAAAGACGCACATTGCTTGCAGTCGGCGCCCAGCATTTAAAAGACGCAGAAGTTCCGTTAAGTGTTAAGCCAAGATCATTTCCGTCGTAATAAAAAGCGGAATCAATTAGCTCAGCAGAATTTTCATCTGAATAATATTTTTTATCCACACTGAAATTATATAGAAAACAAAATAAGTTTCAATGCGGATTTTTTTCAACCTGAAATTTTAAAGCGACTTTAATTCAGCGGAAACAACTTTCCATCCGCCTTTTTCTTTTACAACTTCAAGCCAGGCATATTTTTCTTCAAGAAGCGGTCCTGGATTTATGACAGTTGTAACTCCAACTTTACAGATTCCTGCGCTTTCGTGAATGTGTCCTGTAACAACTGCAAGAGGCTTGTACTGCTCAATGAACTGCGTAAAAAGCTCACTTCCAACATGAACGCCTCCTGAAATTTTATCGCAGTCTGTGTTCTTTGGAGGATTGTGGCTGACCGCAATTAAGTTGTTCCATTCCTGCTCGCCTTGTTCCGTAATAATTTTAAAGTCCGCCATAAGTTCTTCTTCTGATTTTTCATTCGGAGTTGTGCCGGTAAATTTGCTTCCGCCGCCACTGCCTGCAAATGCAAGACCTTCGTACATAACAAGCTGCTTTTCTACGGAAATGTCACGCTTTTCAATTTCCTCAATAAACGAAGGATTGTCGCAGTTTCCGATTACAGAAAAAATTGTATCGTGTCTGGAACAAAGTTTTTCAAGAGCTGGAAGCCCTGTTTCCTCATTGCCGAATTTTGCAAAGTCTCCTGCAAAAACAACGCCGTCCGCCTGCTTGAAAACTTCATCCATTTTATCAAGAACTTCCAAATTTCCGTGTAAATCTGATATTACTAAAAATTTCATTTTAATGCCTCCGAACAATTTAAGTTTAAATCTCAGCAAGAACTTTTTTCAGCCTGTCCATCTGATTTTTCGTTCCAATCGTTATGCGAACAAAATCATCGATGCCCGGCGTGTCAAAGTGGCGGATAAGAATTCCGGCTTTTTTTACAGCTTCGTAAATTGAAGTTCCGCCCATTCCGTCTTTTTTTGCAAAAATAAAATTTGTCTTGCTTTCAATCACAAACCAATTTTTTGAGCGCAAAAATTCAGTGAGAAGATTTCTTTCGTTCACAATTTTTTTTGCGTTTTCTTCATAGTAAGAATAATTTTCACAAGCGGCTTTTCCTGCTGTCTGCGCAAGAAAATCAACTGGAAAATGATTGAATGAATTTTTTACTGTAAAAATTGAATTTATAAGTTCTGGGTTAGCAACGGAAAAACCAAGCCTCATTCCGGCGAGCGAAAAACTTTTGCTGAACGTGCGCACAATGACAAGATTTTTGTAATCCTTTAAAAGTGAAAGGCAGCTTTCCTCGCCGAAATCAGCATAGGCTTCGTCCACAACAAGAATTCTGTCCGAAGGAATTTTTTTCAGGAAAGATTCAACTTCCGCGCGCTTCAAGGCAATTCCTGTTGGAGCATTTGGATTTGCAAAAATTATCGGGCTGTTGTTTTTTTCAGACTCGGAAAGCATTTTATCTGTGTCCAAGCCCCAGTCATTTTTGAGCGGAATTTTTTTCATCTGAATGTTATAGAATCCGCAGTAAACAGGATAAAAACTGTAAGTGAACTCAGGAAGAACAAGCGGACATCTGCTGCCAAAAAATGTATAAAAAACAAAAGAAAGAACCTCATCACTTCCGTTTCCGCAGAAAATCATTTGCGGAGTTATTTTAAATCCAAGTTCTTTTTTTGCGCTCTGGGAATTGCAAAGAACTCCGCCCGTGGAATTCAGCATATCGGCAATCGCAGTTCTAAGCTCAACAGAATCCGGGTCTGGATAAAGCCTGAGTTTTTCACGGTGGCAAGACACGGATTTTTTTATAGCTTTTGCAACATTTTTGCTTGGCGGAAAAGGATTTTCATTTGCGTTCAGCTTTATATAAATTCTGTCCTTTGGCTGCTCGCCGGGAACATAAGGATGAAGATTTTCTAATCGTTCAGATAGCATTTTTACCTCGAAAAAAAAATATGCGGATTCAACTTTTGCAAAACCTGCCACATAAAACGCAGCAGATTTTTTTAGCTACATTTTAAATAACTTTAGTCTTTCGCAAGCTTCTTGGATATTTTCACGGTGTCCGAATGAACTGAAGCGGATAAAGCTTTCGCCGCTCGGTCCGAATCCTGCGCCCGGAGTTACAACTACATTGCACTGGCTAAGAATCTGATCGAACACGTCCCAGCTTTTCTTTCCCGGAAATTTCGCCCAGACATAAGGAGCGTTTCCGCCAGAATAAACTTCAACGCCCATCACCTTGAAATTTTCACTTTCCAAAGCGGAACGAATCAATGCGGCGTTTTCAAGATAATAGCTTATCGTTTCCTGCATTTCTTTAAGGCCAGTTTCATCCAATGCGGCAAATCCTCCAGCCTGTGCAATATTGCTTGCTCCGTTAAATGCAGTGTTTGTTATGCGCGCCCAAGCATCTGCAATTTTTGAGCCGTCATCAAATTTTAAATTCTCTGGAACTACGCACCATCCAAGGCGGACTCCTGTGAATCCTGCCGGCTTTGAAAACGACTGCATTTCAATTGCACAGTCCTTTGCGCCTTCAATTTCATAAATTGACTTGGGAAGATTTTCATCACGTATAAACGCTGAATAAGCCGCATCAAAAAGAACAACACATCCGTTTGCTTTTGCAAAATTCACAAGTTCAAAAAGATTTTCTTTTGTTGCAACTGCGCCGGTAGGATTGTTCGGCGAGCATATATAAATCAGGCTGTCTTTTTTTACAACAGACAAATCCGGGAAAAATCCGTTTTCAGGAAGACACGGCATATAAGTTATGTCCTTGAATCCGTTTTCTGTAACAGGCTCTTTTCCGCCGGCACCAGCCATTACAGTTCCGTCAACATAAACCGGATAAGAAGGATCTTGAACTGCAACATTCACATCCGCGCCAAACATTGCCTGAAGCCGTCCAAGGTCGCACTTTGCTCCGTCCGAAACAAAAATTTCACTTGGCTTGATTTCGCCATTGTAAATTGCCTTTGAAATGCGCTCACGAAGTTTTGGCATTCCCGCGCTGTCATCCTGATAGCCTTCATAGCCTTCTTTTGTGCCAAGAGCTTCCACAAAATTTTTCATTTCTTCAACAATATGAGGAGCAAGCGGTTCTGTTGTGTTTCCAATTCCAAGACTGATTATTTTTGCTTCTGGATGCTGAGCCTGAAACGCCTTTCGTCTTTTTGCAATTTCAGGGAAAAGATAACCCTTCGCAAGATTTGTGTAATTTTTGTTTCTCTTTATCATTTTGACTTCCTCTGTTCAATTTTTAAAAAGTTTAGCATTTTTGCAGGTTTGCTACAATGAAAAAAAAACGACCTTCTGAAAAACAGAAGGCCAAAAACAAAGGAGGTTTATGTAATAAGGAAAATTATTTTATGCGGTAAGTTTCAACCATGTATCTGATTGAAGTTCCTGTTTCATCTTCAAGAGTTTTCTTTACAACAAACACAAGGCTTTTTCCCGATTTGTCTGCAAAAATTCTTTCAATCTGATACGCCACGATTCCCTTACGCTCAAAGTCAGGAGTTCCAACAGCAAAAGAAGAAACTGTGTTTCCTGAAGAATCTTTTTTCAGAACTTCGATAAAAAATTTTGAACGGCAATTTTTTCTGCTTCCATTAAAAGACGGAACAAGGCGCACGTGATAAAGAATTCCGGAAACGTCAGATATTCCTTCAAAATCCTTGAACACAATTTCTTCTGTAGGAGATTTTGTTTCTGACTCGCGCAAATACAAAAGTGTTCCGACTCCGGCTGGCTTTGCATTGTACTTTGAAATTTTCCAGTTGCATTTTGCCTTTAAATTTTCATAAGCGTTTTTTCCTGAAATATCCAAGGAAGAATCTCTTGACTTGAAAACTTCACCTTTTACAAAATCATTTGCGGCAACATCAACCGTGTAAATTTCCGCCCAAGGCTCATAAGTTTTATCAGTTTTTCCGTACTGGCCAAAAAGATAATATTTTCCGTCTTCAGAAAAACCTATATCGTCAAAAGAAGCGGCATCTCCTGCAAATGAACTGCACACAGCAAAAAAAATAGAAAATGCGCAAACTAAAATCTTTTTCATTTTATTCCTCCCGGAAAAAACTTCACAAGAAAATACTGGAAGTTCCCACAGATAAATTTTCGGCAAGAAAAAATAAATCTTTAGGAAAGAATTCCGCGGAAAAGCAAAAGTGTTTCCCTTGATAAAAAAAAAACGCTGGAGTATTCTTTAGGCATGACTTTAAAAAACAAGAACAGAATTTTTCTTTTTCTATTTATATTCAGCGCGATAATTTTTTTGTTCAACATTACAGTTCTTTGCATTGCGGCGGCGGCAAAATCAATAGTTCCGCCGATAAATCCGATGCGACCGTTCGTTCTTATTCCAAAAGGCGGATTGTGCCCGTACAATTTTAATTCATCATTGGCGGCAATAATTGCATTCAGTCTTTCAGCTCCAGCACTTTCAATCGCAATTTTTAAAGGATTTGAAAAAACGCCTTCACTTGAAATTTTATTTTTTTCCGGATTTATAATCAGCTGCGTTACAGAAAGCGCGAGAATTCTTTTGCCTCTTTTTGGATTTTGGAAAACAAATTCGCTTTTTTTAATTTACATTGGACGGATTGTTGCAGCCGGAAGATTTCTTGCGCCGATGAGTCTTTTCTTTGCGACAGTTTTTTCTTCCGCGGAAGAACTTCAAAATGCAGAACGGAACATTTTTATTTTGCTTGCTTCAACTTGCGCATTCGGATTTTTTTACCCGATGGATACGACAATAACAACTTCGACATGCACAGTTCTTTGGGGTTTTAGAAAATTTTTTGCGGTCATAAGAGTTTTTATTGTTGTAGTAACAATCTTTTCAGTTTTGGCAGAAGCTTATACAAAAGGAATAAATTGGATTTACATAAAGGCATTGGGCATTGTAATTCTTGCGACAGGCTACGGACTTTTATGCAACACAGACTGCTGGCTTGAATTTTTCATTGCGATTATTCTTTATGCTTCAGGATGCGTTCTTTATTTAAAGACCGTTCACTATTTGGAAAACACCTGGAACTAGCAAAGCAAATATTGAGCTAATCCGCCGAGCAAAATCGGAATAAAAAGATTGTCAAAATCCTTTAGCGGAAGAATTTCAATAAGCATTCCAGCTCCTGCAATTATGAGCGAAACCTTTGTTATATCCGTCTGTCCTTGAAACATAAAAAAGCAAGCCAAATAGCAAGAAATGAAAATCGCAGAAAAACAAGTGAGACTTCCTGCGACAGTTTTTCCTTCTGTAAATGGAATCTGAATTCTTCCAAAAAGTTTTCCTGCAAGACTTGCAAGTCCGTCTCCAAAGGCGAGAGCGTAAATTCCAATTGCGGCAGGAAGTTTTTCCCATAAAATTGCGCTCAAAATAATTCCCAAAACCAGCGTTACAGGACCTAGAACGAATTTATTTTCATCGCGTTTTCTAGCGGCGGCTTCTGTTACGGCGGAAATTAAAAAAACTTCCTTTCCATTCAAACGCAAAATTTCCGCGGCGGAATAAAAAACAACCAGCGCAAAAAGACAAGCGATAGTCGGCTTGTATGCAATCCAAAGAAAACACGGAACAAATGCACTGCACAGATGAATTGACTTTCTGAAAAGCTCTTTTAAAATTCCAATTATTTTCTGGCGAGAAATTATTCCGCTGTATTTTTTTGAGAAAAGAGCCATCATAATTATTCCAGTCCTTCCTCTCCATTTAAAAGCCGCGGAATTTCTGTATAGATTTCAGGTTCATATTCAGAAACAGGGCGCGTTATATATTTTATGTTTTGCTCGGCAAGATTTGAACCGTCAAGCCTTATCATCGTTGTCTGATTTCTTGTCATTGCATCCCAAGCTCTAAGACTTTCCTGCAAGCTGACAATCGATTTTGCATTCAGCGAGCTGTCTCCTGTTGCAGATGCAATTCTTGAAAGCGTAACTCCAAGATTGTTGGAAGCCTTCATGTAAGTATCAACAATATCGGCATGGTCATCACGAATCTGCGGAAGCACAACTCCATATTTTTCACGTTCAACATCAAGAATAGAAAGAAGCCTTTCATAATATCCACGCGCAATATAATTGTCTCCGCTCAAATTCAAAGTGTTCGCAAGGGCAAGCAAAAGATGTGTGTCATTTTCATTTGTGTCCTGGCTCTTTATAAACGAGCCCAAAGCGGCAGGATAATTTCTATTTTGATACTGGATATATCCAATTCTATAACGCACAGATGAAGTGTCGTGCTTGTTGTTCACTGCGTTCTGATAATTCCTTAAAGCGGCGGCATTATCCCCGGAAATAAAATAGTCCAAATCCGCCAAATCAGAATACAAAGTTCCGACATTTTCATCGCTTTCAAATCCGCTTGAATCCCTCTCGCGCTCAAAAATTTCAATTCCTTTTCCGTATAATTCTTCCGCAGTAAGATATTCACGCTGATTGCGCATTTCTTCACCCAACAGCCTGACTGCGTTTATGTATTTGTAAGTGTCCTTGCGGTTTCTCTTTGGCTGATTTTCAAATGAATTTATAGAAGCCTCAAGAAGTTTTGCCGCATTGCGTCCGCTTCTAGTTTCAACAAAATAACGGCCCATGTTGTAAAGCGCAACAGAATTTTCCGGAGCAGATTTCAGTGCGGTTTCCAAAAGTTTTCTGACATCTTCTATAGAAAATCTTAAATTTTCTTCTGACGGCCGAAGTTTTCCATAACGCTTGTCGAGCATATATCCGCTAAGCTCAATCAAGTCCTTTGAAGAAATGGCATTTTTCTTGCCCATCAGAATACTTTTGTACATAAGAACTTGGCGCAAATTATCTGTGCGTATAAAATATCTCATCTGGCGCGAAAGATAAAGGTCGTTGATTCCGTAAAGCTGAGTAAGCAAATCATACTGCTCTTTTGCCAAAGGAAATTTCTCAGCATTTCTGTCCGAAGCCCATTCAAGATACAAGTCGCCCAAAGCAAGCAAAGCGTCTGAATCATTTATGTGATAATCAAGAACTTCGCGCTTTAAAATCCGCTCGCCTTCCTCGTAGTTGTACAAGTCTGAACTTTCCATGTCTGCCCATTCAAGTCCAGCTTTTTTGTCATGGTTGTAACGCTGAATAATCGCGCGGTACATCATTCTGGAACGGTCGTATTGCCTGTGATTTCTGTACCCTTGGGCAAAGCGGAAAAACCATTTTTTTACAGGCTTATAAGTCAAAGCCTGATTGAATTTTTTTTCAGACTGCGGATATTGACTGTCCTGCAAAAGCGCATATCCTTGCTTGTAAAGAGTGCTCGCTCTTGCCGGCTTGTAAATAAAATTGTTTGTAAGCGTAAATATACAGAAAACAAGAATCGCAGCGGCAGTTGTAAAAATCGCGCTAGGAATTATTCTGTTTTTCAGCTGATACTCAATTGATTTTTTATAGGCTTCATATTCAGCGGCAGAACGGCGTTCAAAATCCCGAGGAACATCAAGCGAAATATCAAGAAGTTTTTCCAATTCAGAGGCGACTTGCCGTGCAGGAGCTTTTCTTAAAACTTTTTCAAGAACTGAAAAAATCGCTTCATCTGTAAATTCGTTTTTTACAACAAAATCTTCAAGCGCAATTCTTACATTCAGTGGATAAGTCGCAAGATTTTTATGAAATCTTTTGTACTCCGCATCTGTAAAAGTGTTTTTCGGTTTTTCATTTTCTTTGGCTTCCGCGGCGTTGGAAAAATCAGCAGTCGCAACATCAGGCTTTTTTGTAATGTCGGCAGTCGCAATGTCAGAAAATCCCGGAATATGAAATTCGTCATCGCCATCAGAATCAACTCCGCCAAGCTCAAATCCGCTGTCTTCCTGATTTGAAAAGTCAAGGTCGTTTATGTCGCTTGTGTCAAAAGTTTCAACAGGCTCATCTTCTGGAACATCCATTTCCGGGGAAAAAAGTTCGCCGTCAGTTGCGGCTGGAGCGGAATCAGTTTGCTCTGTAGTCTTTTCTTCAGTTTCCGGCTTCTCAAAATTCGGCACAGAAGGCTCTTCGTTAAAATCAGGTAAGGAATCTGAATTGTCTGGCGGCATATCAAAATCTGGCAAATCAATATCAGAAAAATCGTCGGCTTTAGATTCCATGTTTTCCGTGGTAGGCTCTGAAATATTTTCTTGAGGCGCATCAAAAGCTTCTGATTTTGGTTCGGAAGATTTTTTGCCGTTCAAGCTGTCAAGATCCGGCAGAACATTTTTCTGAGCTGAATCATTCTCAGACGGCATATCAAAAAGAGACTCGTCAAAAGCAGTTCCGTCTGGCTCTGAAGCCGGAATAGAATTTTTGGGAGCAAAATCAGCGTCTAAAGAATCCGTATTAAAAATATCAGGACTTACAGATTCTTCGCTTTTCTCGGATTTTTTTTCATCATTGGAAATTTTCGGCTCGTCTTGCGCTTGAGATTCCGGGCTGGATGCAAGAAGAGACTCCAAGTCCATGTCTTCAATTCCGATTTTTTCAGGCTCTGGCGCAGGCTCCGGTTCTTTTTTATCTTCAAATTCAGACAAATCAAGATCGGACAAATCCATGTCTCCGGCGGAAGGCAAAAGGTCTGAAACATCAGGAACTGACTCTTCTTCCGTTGCGGCTGACTTTTGCTCAGAAGCAGATTCAGAATCATCGCTGTCCATAAAGTCAGAAAAATCGTTTGCTTCACGTTTGCGTTCTTCTGCGGCAGCGGCAGCTTGTGCCTGATCTTCTTCTGAAAGAGCTGGAAGTCCATTTACAAAATCTTCAGAATCATCTATATCTGCGACATCTTTGGGGATTTTTACTGTTACTGGTTTTTCTCCGCGGGCAGCCCGGATTTTTACTTCATCACCGAGATTCAATATATCCGAATTAAACTGCTGCAGCTGATTTAGTCCTGGCATGGTTAAAAATTATACTCCTCAAAGCGACATGTTTTCAAGTCTAATATCGGCACACAAATCCGCCAAGTTTAGAAAATTGAAATCCGCGGAAAGCCTCAAAGTTTCAGCTAGAAAATAGAATTCAACTTTAAAATAAAAAATTCCGAAAATACATATATGAAGAAAATACTTTGCACTATTTTTTCAGTTTTTCTTTTTTTATCTTCTGCGGAACTTTTTTCTGCGGAATCAAAAGCCATGCTCACAGACGAAGAACTTGACTACGCCGAACTTGTGAACACAATTCAAGATGTCGGTTCTCCATATCTCAAAGGCGACTATGCAATTTTCACATCAAAAAGCAACGCACGCCACATTGGAATCGCATTCGACTTTGAAGGATTCAAAACGATTCATTCATTCAAGATAAAAAAATTCATCGACATGGAATACAAAGAAGCCGATTCAATTTATTTTTATATTTTGAAAGTCCCCAAAAATGTTCTTGAAATAAATTACAGACTGATTATAGACGGACTTTGGACTGTTGATCCGCTCAATGATGAAACAGTTTTCAGCAGGGAAACAAATCTTGTGCTTTCACATTTTAATGCATCACGTGAAATTCCGCAGGTAACCGAAAAAATCAGCGGCGGAAAAATCCGTTTTGTCTACAAAGGAAAATCCGGCCAGAAAGTTCGTGTAGGCGGAAACTTTACAAACTGGGACAGCTGGATTTATCAGATGAGCGAAGTTGCGCCGGGAGTCTATCAGTTTGAAATTCCGCTTCCACCCGGAAAATATGAATACGCTTTTTACACTGGAATAAATTCTTTTCCAGATTCAGGAAACCCTCAGAAATGCTACACTCCCGATGGAAAAACAGCATCTCTGATTGTACTGGACTAGAACTTAAATCCGCCCGGCATATTAAAGCCTTTCGGAAGATTTGGCATAGAGCCGCCCATTCCCATAGCTCCCATTTGCTGCATAAGCTTTGCCTGTGCGCCACGGTTGCGTGCAAGTTTTTTCATTGTGAGTTTTGTCTTTTCAAACTGCTTTATAAGCTTGTTCACTTCCTGAACACTTGTTCCGCTTCCTTTTGCAATTCTTTTGCGGCGGGTAGGACCAATAATCAAATGGTTCATTCGCTCTTTGTATGTCATGCTTTGAATGATAGCCTTCTGATGCTTCATTCCAGCCTTGTTGATTTGATCTTCGCTGATTTGTCCAGAAAGTCCTGGCATCATGTCAAGAAGCGATTTTATGCTTCCCATTTTTTCAACTTGCTCAAGCTGCTCAAGCATATCCTGCAACGTAAATTCATTGCGCTGCATTTTTTTCTGCATTTTAAGAGCGGCTTCCTGATCCACAGTTTCCTGAGCTTTTTCAACAAGCGAAACAACATCACCCATTCCAAGAATTCTGCTTGCAATTCTATCCGGATGGAAAGGCTCAAAGTCTTCTGTTTTTTCACCAGTGCCGATAAAGAGAATCGGTTTTTGCGTAATCGACTTCAAAGAAAGAGCCGCGCCGCCACGTGCATCTGAATCGAACTTTGTAAGAATAACGCCAGTCAGTCCAAGCTGCTCATCAAAACTTTTTGCAATATCAACAGCATTCTGACCAGTCATGGAATCCGCAACAAGAACAGTTTCCACAGGATTAAGTTTCTTTTTTATAGAAACAAGTTCCGCCATCATTTCTTCATCAATCTGAAGGCGCCCGGCTGTGTCCACGATTATTGTATCAAGTCCGTTTTTCTTTGCAAAATCAACTGAATGCTCCGCAACTTTTACAGCATCTTTTGAATCTTCCTTGTAAACAGGAACTCCGATTTTTTCGCCAAGAACACAAAGCTGCTCAACCGCCGCCGGACGAATCAAGTCGCAGGCAACAAGCAAAGGCCGTCTTCCATCCTTCTTTAAACGAGCAGCAAGTTTATGCGCCGCAGTTGTTTTTCCCGCGCCCTGAAGACCAAGCAAAAGAATTACAGATTGAGTGTCAGGTCCTTTTAACGCAAGGTCAGTTTTTTTATCGCCGAGCATCGCAACAAGCTTGTCGTAAATGATTTTTACAAACTGCTGGCCTGGATCTACAGCCCTTAGAACTTTTTCTCCCTTCGCCTCTTCAATTGTGCTATTTACAAACCGGCGGACAACACGCAAATTTACGTCCGCTTCCAAAAGAGCCATTTTTATCTGCTCTACGGTTTCCTCTATGTTTTTTTCTGTAATTGAAGATTTTCCGCTCAAAGTGCGGATTATTCCGCTGAAAGTTCCTGTTATTTTTTCAAGCATTTTTTACTCCATTTTTGAAATATGCTATCTGTTAAGCAAAAGTTCTTTAAGACATTCTTCCGCATTGATTTCCTTATTAAGAACTTTGTACAAGGCATTACAAATAGGAAGTTTAAGATTTTTCTGCTCCATGATTTTATGCACATATTTGCAGGCAATCGCACCTTCAGGCAAATATCCGACTTTCTTTACATTCGCAATCAAATCATCAAGATTTTTAAACTGATCCATCATTCTGTTTTTTATCAAGTCTTGCCCGAATCTTCTGTTGCGTCCATATTTAGATTTGCAAGTTACATCCAGATCTCCGACCCCACTGATTGAAGTGAATGTAGCCGCATGAGTTGCGCCCATTGCAAAACCAAGCGTCTGAATTTCATTAAGACCTGCCGCCATCAAAAGACTTTCAGTATTGTCTCCAAAAATCGGACTGTTTTCAGCAAGAGCATCCATTGCCCCGTAAACAACAGCAATTACATTTTTAGCAGCCGCGCAAACCTGAACACCAATAGTATCAAAAGAAGCATAAGCCATGATTCCTTTTACACGCAAAAGATCCCGCATACGAACCGCATTTCTATGATGCTGGCTCGCCGCAATGAGTCCGGTTATTTTTCCAAGCGCAACCTCCTCGGCATGGCTAGGACCCGCAATGTAAACTGTCGCGTTTTTATAGCATTCAGGAAGAGCTTCTTCCATTGTGTCCAAAACAAATTCAGGATTTCCAGATTCAGAAGGAACAAATCCTTTTGTCAGCGCACCGATTATTGTAGAACCGTCCGCAATATTAGGAACATCAGTAAATTTTTTTATCGTAGAAGCAATATAAAGAGAAGGACTTCCCATAATCAAAAACTGCTTTCCAGCAGCAACAGCTTTTATGTCAGAACTTGCAGTAATTGATGGTTCAAGCGCATATCCCGGAAGATACCTTTTGTTTTCATGCTGATTGTTTATAGACTCAACAACGTCCTCTTCCATTGCCCAAAGCTGAACTTTATGTCCGCCGCGCGCAATAGCAGTTCCCAAAGCTGTTCCCCAAGCTCCCGCTCCAATTATTCCAACTTCAAAAATTTCCATATCAAATTTCCTTGATAAAGCTGACTGAATTTTACTCTTCAACCTAATTTGCAACTAGCTCAATATTACTACAGAAAAAACAATTCCTCAATGCAAAAAATCAACCCAAAGGAAAAACAAAAAAGGCACTGCAATGCGACAAAATGCCTATGCAATGCCTTGTAATCTTTATAGAAAAAATTAGTACCAAATTCCAGCCTGATCTTCCCAGTCAACAAGTTCTTCCGGCTTGAAAAACAATGCGATTTCTCTTTCTGCGCTTTCGTCGCTATCTGAAGCATGGATTATATTATGAGAAGTGTGGCAACAGAAATCTCCACGGATAGTTCCAGGAGCCGCCTCAGCAGGATTTGTTGCGCCAGTAATTTTTCTAACCAAAGTAACACAGTCATCGCCCTGCCAAACCATTGCAACAACAGGACCGCTTGTTATGTAATCAAGAAGCGGATCATAAAAAGCTTTTCCCTTGTGCTCCGCATAATGCTGGGAAGCAAGATCCTGGCTTATGTTCATAAGTTTCAGTCCAATCAATTTAAGACCTTTTTTCTCAAGGCGGCTAACAACTTCACCTACGAGCCTGCGATTCAAAACGCCAGGCTTTAACATTGTAAAACATCTTGTACTCATATTCAGATTTTAACAGAAATTTCCTTGTTTTTCAACGGGTAATAGACTTTCCCAAAAACCTAATCTATACTAGCAACAGAATGACTATAGAAAAAAAGGAAATCATCGAGCTTCAAAAATCCGTAGAGCGAAAAATCGAAGAGCTTCAGCTTTCTGCAAAGCCGGACTCAGCGCAAATATTCGATTTGAATATGCTTGACTCAAATATCTCGCTTTTCCTTCTTGCTGCGGAATTCAAAGACGATCCACTTGAGTTAAAGCCGAGCGACAAGCTGATTATAGAAGCGTTAAAAAAATTCAGAAGCGGCTCAACAAAGGAAATTGACATTGAAACTTTCGCAAAAGAAGCCGCGACCGCCGCAAATGAAATTTTAAGTTTAATAGATCAGTTTGAAGAGCGGATTGAAGATTCCACGGAAAAAATTTTCTGCGCAAATCTAAAAGCCCGTTTGGATTCCGCATATAGTTCAATTCAGCAAATTGCTTTTTTAAAAAATGACGGAAAGAAAAATCTTAAACTTTGGCAGACTCAGGAAATTCCGCTGCCAGTTTCAAATGCCGGAAAAATTCTTGGAAAAATAAAATCTGAAAAAAAAGCCGCCGCTTCCCGCGCAAATGGAAAAAAAGGCGGACGTCCTTCAAAAAATCCTCAGCAGACAAAAAAAACCGTTGCCAAAAAGACAACGGCTAAAAGAACTAAGTCAACTGTTTAGTTTGCAGAACCTACAAGACACATCCATTCGGCTTCAGCGCAAAGAACATCACCTACAAAAGCTTTGCCCGACTGCTTTACCATTTTTGGACTTACACGCAAATTTGTAACTTCCATTCTTACAGTATCGCCCGGACGAACCTGATTGCGGAATTTAACCTTGTCAACTGTAGCAAGGAAAAACAAGCTGCCTTCAGCAAAAGTTTTCTGCAAACTCAATGCTGCTCCGCCTCCCTGCGCCATAGTTTCAATAAGAATCACGCCCGGAACTACAGGATACTGCGGAAAATGTCCTTTAAAGAAAAAGTCTTCATCTGTAAATTTTCTTGTGCAGACGCAGCCTTTTTCATCATAGCTTTCAATTGAATCCACAAACAAAAATGGTTTTCTGTGCGGAAGAAGGCTTTCTATATCAGTAAATCTTTCCATGTTTTTACTCGCTGACTTTTTTGAATACAACAATTCCGTTGTGTCCGCCGAATCCGAAGTTTCCGCTCATAGCAACATCAATATTCATGTCGATTCCTTTGTTCGGTGTGTAGTCAAGATCGCATCCGCCTTCAACATCAACTTCATCAAGGTTGATTGTCGGAGGAATATATCCTTCTTCAATTGCCTTTACACAAATCATAGCTTCAAGCGCGCCGGCATCACCAAGACAGTGTCCGTGCATACTTTTTGTTGAAGAAATATGAAGTTTCTTTGCAGCCTCGCCGAATGCCATGTGGAGCATTGCAGTTTCGCCGGAATCATTCAAGTGAGTTGAAGTTCCATGCGCATTGTAATATGTAACATCTTCTGGTTTTACACCGGCATCTTTCATTGCCAAAGTCATTGCGCGTGCGCCCATAATCCCGTCTGGATTAGGAGCTGTAAGATGATAGCCATCGCAAGTTGCGCCATATCCGGCAAATTCAGCATAAATTTTTGCACCTCGGGCTTTTGCGTGCTCGTATTCCTCAAGAACAAGAATTGTCGCGCCTTCGCCCATAACAAATCCGTCGCGCTGCTTGTCAAACGGACGGCAAGCCTTTGATGGATCATCTGCCCATTTTGAGCTTAAAGCCTGAAGAACTGTAAAGCCCAAATTTGCAAATCCGTTCTGTGTAGATTCAGCTCCGCCAGCAAGAACAATGTCGCTTCTTCCTGCACGGATATTGTCCAAAGCCTGTCCAAGAGCGTCTGAACCAGAAGCGCAAGCTGTAGCTATTGTGTGAGCAACTCCGTGAAGTCCAAATTTTATACTGATGTTTGCAGCAGCTTCATTTGGAATAAGCTGAGGAATTGTCATTGGTGGCATACGCTTAAATCCAGAGTCAAAATAACTTTTCATGCTTGATTCTGTAATCTCAAGTCCACCGATTCCAACTCCAAGATAAACAGCAGCATTGTCCAAGGCTTCCTTGTTGTCTGTAAGATTTGAATCATCCAAAGCCATTTTTGCAGCGGCTACAGCATATTTTGAAAATCTTGCCATTTTTCGTGCTGACTGAGGATCCATGTATTTGTCAGCTTCAAAATTTTTTACTTCCGCAGCATACTTTACTTTAAAAGCAGAAGCATCATAATGTGTAATAGTTGCGATTCCGCTTTTTCCAGCTCTTATAGAGGCCCAAGTTTCTTCAACGCTGTTTCCGATTGGCGAAACACATCCAAGTCCAGTTACAACAACTTTGCGCATAATTTTCTCCGTAAAATAAATTAATTAATATAATAGATTTATAAATGAAAGATTTAAGCTCCCATTCCACCGTCAACACCAATAACCTGAGCAGTTACATAAAGGCTCAAGTCAGAAGCAAGGAACAACGCCGCGTTTGCAACATCTTCAGGCTTTCCGGCTCTCTTTAAAGGAATTCCTTCAACCCATGCCTTGCGTATTTCCTCTTTTACAGCATTTGTCATGTCTGTTTCTATGAAGCCAGGAGCAATGCAGTTTACACGAACACCACGACTTCCAACTTCTTTAGCAAGCGATTTTGAAAACGCAATAAGTCCGCCCTTGCTTGCAGAATAATTCACCTGCCCGGCTCCGCCATGAATTCCAACAATTGAAGCCATGTTGATTATAGAGCCTGATTTTTTGTGAATCATATCATTTGAAACAATCTGGCAAACAAGAAAAGCCGAAGTAAGATTTACTGCAAGAACTGAATCCCAGTCTTCCTTTTTCATTCTAAAGCTTAAAGTGTCGCGTGTAATTCCTGCATTGTTTACAAGAACATCAAAACCGCCAGACTCACCAAGCGCATTTTTCACCGCCGTTGTAAGAACTTCCGCGTTTCCTGCGTCTGCATAAAATTCATGGAAAGCAGTTCCATTCTCCGCAGCAAGTTTTTCAAGCTCAGCTTTTCCTGCGGATTCTTTTGTGCACATTCCCCAGACTTCGCATCCATTTGCAAGAAAAACTTCAACAATCTTACGTCCGATTCCACGTGAAGAGCCAGTAACCAAAGCCTTTTTGTTTTTTAAAAGCATATTTTCTCCAATAACAATTACAGATTATTTACAGATTCAGTTGTGTTAACTGGCAAAACTGCAATCGAAGCGTTGTAGTCAGTGTTTCCCCAAAGTCCAGAAAGAACTTTTCCAGGACCAACTTCAAGAGCTGCCCATTTGTCAAAACCGTCAGCTTTCATAACAGAAGCAAGGCAATCTTCCTCATCTGTCCAAAGTACTGGATTTGTAAGATGAAGAACTGCGGATTTTTTTGCTTCCTCGCCGGAAACACATTCTTTTCCTGTTACATTTGAAAACAATTTGATTTTCGGGTCGTTGAAGTTAACATCTGCAATAGCTTTTTCAAATTCTACAGCGGCATCCTGCATCAAAGGCGAATGGAAAGGACCTGCAACCTTTAAGCGGACTGCACGGCGCGCTCCAGCTTCAGAAGCAGCTTTTTCAACAGCAGCAAGGGCATCAAAAGTTCCGCTCACAACAGTCTGCTTTACACTGTTCATGTTTGCCGCATAAGCATCCTTTATGCCGGAAGCTATTTCCTTTACTTTTTCGGGAGGAAGACCAAGAACTGCTGTCATTCCAGGAGCATGACCTTCGTTTTTTGCCGCGATTTCCTCGCATACTTTCTGCATTATAAGTCCGCGCTGACGTACAACTTTTACAACATCTTCAAATGACAAAACTCCTGCCGCATAAAGAGCCGGAAATTCTCCAAGGCTGAATCCCATTGCCGCAGAAGGCTCAATATTTTTATCTTTTAAAGCAGCTATCAAAGCAAGAGAAGCCGCTGTTATGGCAATCTGGCTGTTGTCAGAACGGCTAAGTTCCGCCGCATCCGATTCCCACAAAAGTTTTGCCATATCTAAATCTACAATGGAAGAAACATCATCAATAACTTTCTTTGCTGAAGAAAAAGATTCAGCAACGTCTTTTACCATTCCTGGAGCTTGTGCGCCTTGTCCCGGAAACAAAAATGCGTATTTTTCAGCCATAATTACCTCTTCTATGAATTTTATTTTATTATGACAAAAAAAGATAAAATGTCAAGTATTTTCTTTTTACCGAGCCTTTGTTTTCTGTGTAAAAATAAAATTTAATAAAAACAAAAAAAAGCCCCTGCATTTAGCAAGAGCCTCTATAGAAATAATAGAATAAAACAAACTATTCAGTTAAAATCTTTATAACTTCCGCTTTGTCCTGAGTATTCAGAATCTGAGCGCGCTTGTCGGCAGATTTAAACAAAAGGCTGACTTCAGCAAGGAACTGAAGATGCGGACCAGTTTTGTTTACAGGCGACAATGTCATAATAAATATGCGGCAAGGTTCCTGATCCAAACTGTCAAAATCAACAGGATTGTCTGAAACTCCAATACAAGCAACCAAGTCAGAAACTGTGTCAGTTTTTCCATGCGGAATTGCAATTCCATGCTTCATACCGGTAGACATCTTACGCTCACGGTCAAGAACACACTCCTTTGCAACTGCTTTATCTGTTACTTTCCCGGCTTTCACGAGAATATCGAGAAGCTCGTCAATAATTTCTTCTTTTGTAGTTCCCTTTAAATGAAGGTCTACTGTGTCAGGTGTTAATACAGTTCTTAAGTCCATATTAATATCTTATGTTCACATGGAAAATTTGTCAAGTTTAAATATGCAATGTTAAAATTTTTAACAAAGTAAATTTTTTAGGAAATTCTAGAAAATCTGCGCGGAATCTTTTCTAAAATCAAGCGGCGTCGTCTTGTAATATTTATGGAAAGTTTCGCAAAAGTAGCTTGTTCCAGAAAAACCGCATTCATAGGCAATTTCTGTAATCGGAATGTCAGTCTTGCAAAGAAGCTCAGTGCTGACTTTAAGCCTGTATTTTATAAGATAAATTATCGGTGATTCTTTTAAATACTGGCTGAAAACTGAAGAGCATTTGCTTTTGCAGCAGAATCCGGCGGAAGCAATATCTTCAAGTGAAATTTTCTTCTTATAATTATCCTGAATAAAAACCATCATCAGCTTTAAAGCGTTAAGTCCGGCTGAATTTTGCAGCGAAGTTTCAGATTTTATGTCCACGCTAGAATATATTAGCTCAAATATGCTGAAAAAATTCCGCTGCGTTATAAACTGCCAAGTCTTTGTTTCTTTCTTTAGATGAATTTCTTTTAGAAGTTTTATAATTTTATTTTGCCATTGGACTTTTCGGCTCAGCTTTATAAAAGGGTAATTCGAATTGTACGTAAACGGCTTTACAAATTTTTCATCGAAATTTTTATTGGAGCAAAGCAACGAAGGGTTTAGCAAAATGCAGATAAACTCGCAGTCTTTGTGATCCGCTGAAAATCCGTAGTGAACTTGCCGGCTGTTCACAAAGATTGCGTCTCCAGCTTCAATTTCAATTAAATTTCCATTCACGTTGTAAGTTTCAAGGCCATCAAGAACAATTATAAATTCCCAGTCCTCGTGCCAGTGAGTACAGCCTTTAAAATCAGGATAGAAAGATAAAAAACCGCTTGTAATATACGCAGGAAAAGCCGGGTCGTTATACGCAACATTTTCTGACAAATCCACATTGAAAGTTGAATAGCGCTTCAAAAACTGCCTCTTAAAAAAAAATGGAAGATTGTTATATTAATTTAGCATATAGTTAAAGATTTTGAAAGCAAACAATGTTAATATTGATAAAAAACAGGTGTTGTTTTTTTTAACATTTTTACTTGAAAATTATTACGGGGGCCTTTATGACATTTGCAGAAAAAATTCTTGAAGCCGCGCAGGAAGGAATCGTACTTCTTAGGAACAACGAAAATACGCTTCCGCTTTCAGAAAATGAAACTGTCTCTATTTTTGGAAGATGCCAGTTTGATTTTTACAAATGCGGAATGGGTTCTGGAGGTTCTGTTCGCTCACCTTATTCCACAAATTTAACAGACAACATTCCAATGGCAAACAAAGAGCTTGCAGAAATTTACAGAAACTGGATAAAGGAAAATCCGTTTGACAATGGCGGTGGCGGATGGGCAATGGAGCCTTATTTTCAAAAGGAATTTTATGTTTCTGCGGAGCTTGCAAAAAATGCCGCGAAAGTTTCAAAAAAGGCGATTTTCGTTGTGGGAAGAAATGCCGGCGAAGACAAAGACTTTACAAAAGAAAAAGGCTGCTGGCTTTTAACTGACGAAGAGCGAAACGTAATCAAGGAAATTTGCTCGGCATTTGAAAGCGTAATAATTGTTTTCAATTCATGCGGAATAATCGACACAGCTTGGATTGACGATGAAGAATTTTCTGGAAAAATAAAATCCGTAGTCTACGCTTGGCAAGGCGGTCAAGAATCCGGAAGAGCCTGCGCAAATGTTCTGTGCGGAAAATCAGTTCCATGCGGAAAACTCACAGATACAATCGCAAAATCAATAGACGACTATCCTTCCACAAAAAATTTCGCAACACAAAATGAATCTTTTTATATGGAAGATATTTATGTCGGCTACAGATATTTTTCAACATTCGCAAAAGAAAAAATTTTGTTTCCATTTGGATTCGGACTTTCTTACACAGAATTTAAAACTGAATTTGTTTCTTCTTCTGTAGAGGGAAAAAATATAAACGTAAAAGTCCGCGTGGAAAATATCGGAAAAAAATTCAGCGGAAAAGAAATTGTCCAGCTTTATGTTCAAGCTCCGCAGGGAAAACTCGGAAAGCCCTCAAAAGTTCTTGCCGCATTCAAAAAATCAAATTTGCTAAAACCAGGCCACTCGCAAGAGCTTGAGCTTTCATTTAATTTGGAATCAATTGCTTCTTATGACGACTCTGGAATTTCTGGATTTAAATTTTCGTTTGTTCTTGAAGAAGGAAAATATTTTGTGTTCATGGGAACTGATTCTGAAAACGCAAAGAAAATTCCTTTGGGAAGCAGCGATTGTATTTCACTTGAAAAAACTTACGCTACGGAAAAACTTTGTCAGGCGCTTGCTCCAAGAAAAGCTTTTTCAAGAATCAAGCCTGCACAAATAAAGCCGGACGGAAATTATTCAATTCAAGAAGAAAATGTTCCGCTTGAATCGTTTAGCCTTGAACAACGCATAAAAGAAAATCTCCCAAAAGAAATTCCATTCACGGGAAACAAAGGAATAAAATTTCAAGACGTAAAGAAAAATCCTGAGCTGCTTGAAAAATTTGTTGCCCAGTTGAACAACGAAGAGCTTGCAACTCTTGTACGCGGAGAAGGAATGATGAGCCGCAAAGCGACAATGGGAATCGCTTCAGTTTTTGGCGGCGTAAGCGAATCTCTTTACAACTACGGAATTCCTGTTGCAGGATGCGCGGACGGACCTTCAGGCATAAGACTAGACACAGGCAAAGAAGCTTCTCTTATGCCAATCGGAACTTTGCTGGCCTGCACTTGGAATCCGCCTCTTGTTCAAGAGCTTTTTGAATTTGAAGGACAAGAATTAAAGCAAAACCAGATTGACACAGTTCTTGGACCTGGAATAAACATTCACAGAAATCCACTTAATGGAAGAAACTTTGAATATTTTTCTGAAGATCCGCTAGTCACTTCTGAAATGACGCTTGCGATTTTAAAAGGCGTTTCAAAAGAAGGTCCGTTTGCAACAATAAAACATTTCGCCGCGAACAGCCAGGAAACACAAAGACACGAACACGATTCAATTGTTTCAGAACGTGCATTGCGAGAAATTTATCTTAAACCATTTGAGGCTGCTGTAAAACGTGGAAACGCACAGTCAATTATGACAAGCTACAATCAAATCAATGGACACTTTACAGCAAGCAACTACGATTTAAATTCAACAATTCTCCGCAAAAACTGGAAATACACAGGCATTGTAATGACCGACTGGTGGGCAAGAATAAACGACTGCGTAAAAGGCGGAAAAGGAGAAATTGAACTTACAGCCTCGATGGTCCGCGCAAGAAATGACATCTACATGATTGTAAACAACGACACTGCGGAAAAAGACGGAAACAACGACAATATAAAGTCAAGCTTAAAAAACGGCGAGCTCACAACTGCGGAACTTCAAGTTTGCGCAATGGACATTATAAAATTCCTTGCAAAAACTCTTGTTGCAGAACGCAAGCTTCGTCCGCTAAACAATATTCCAGTCTTTGCTCCAAAAGCAGAAAATCAAAATGCAAAAAATCCAGCTCAGGAAAATTTCAGATTTCTTTGCAACGGGGAAACAAAAAGAATTTTCTTTGCGCCGGAAAACGGAGTTTACAATGTGCTTGGAGTTTATTCAAAGCCAACTGATGTGGACAAAGTTTCACAATCTGTATGCAACGTTCTTATCGACGGAAAACCAACATTCGCATTTGAATGCCGTTCAACAGAAGGAAAAGAAACTAGAGCTGTAATCGGGCAAGTTCAGCTTGAAAAAGGCAACTACGAAATTTCGCTTGAACATACAAAGCCCGGAATCGAAATAAAATTCGTTGCATTGTCAAGAGATGTTTCTGTTTCATCTGAAATCGACTATTTAAAGTCCGAATAAAAAATGCCTCTTTGGAAATTCATATAGCCAGCTAGAAACTGCTGCTGTCTGAATTTCCATTGCGGCTTCTTGTACATAAGTTTTTTTTCTATTAAAATGAATTCATTATGAAAGCTATAGTTACTGTTGTTGGCGCAGATAAAGTCGGTATAATCGCAAAAGTTTCAGCGTATCTTGCAAAGCATTCTATAAACATTGCGGATATTTCTCAGACAATTTTAAGTGGAAATTTTGTTATGATGATGATGGTTGATTTTGACAATGCGGACATCGGAATCGACACTGCAAGAAAAGAACTTGTTGAAGAGCTTGGAACTCTTGGCGTTGAAGCAAACATAATGAATGAAAAAGTTTTTTCTGAAATGCACAGAATTTAAAAACAAAAAACTCCACTCTGAAACTCAGAATGGAGTTAAAACCAAACACACACACTTTTAAACCAACTCGAGGAATTAGTTTAAACCTGTGCCTGTTGCTGGCATTTTTTATAAGACTGCAATGCAAGATGCAAAGCAGTCTATTTTTTTATGCAGTTTCTCCAAGAGACTTGCATTCAGCAAGAGCAGCTTCATCTGGTGCAAGCTGAACTTTCAAGCCATCGCCATTTACAACAGTCGCACCCGAAGCAGAAAGACGTTCAACCCAAGTTCTAAGCCACTGTCCGTCGCCCCAATCATAAGAACCGAATACAGCAACTTTTTTTCCGCTCAAGCCGCCTTCAAGATTCGTGTAGAATTCTTCCATTGAATCCTCAAGAACCTCATCTCCCATCGCAGGGCTTCCGAGTATAATAACATCGCAAGCAAGAACATCCGAAACATTCGCATCGCTTGCAGTCGACATCAAAAGTTCCGCACCGCAAGATTTTACACCTTCAGCTACAGCGTTCGCCATTGCCTCTGTGTTTCCAGTTGTGCTTGCATAGATTACAGCTTTCTTCATATCTACCTCACATAAAATTTATTGTTTTGCAAATTGCTTCAAAATTGTTTCCAGCTTCTAAAAGGCTTGAGCATAAAGCAGAGCATTTTTTGTAAAGCTCCATTTTTTTTACTGCTTCGGCTACATTTCCGTAGACTGCCCAAGCCCCCGGAAAATTTGGTTTTCGTTCCTGAATATTTTTCATATCCAACAACATCTTCCAAAGGATATCCAAGGAAAATTCCAATCTCATGCGGAAAAATTTCGCAGTAAGAAAGGCGTTTCAAAAGTTCATTCAGAACATTTGAAATTCCATTGTCTGTAAAATAGCCTTTTAAATTCAAGTATGACAAAACTTCAGGCTTTGAAAGAATTTCCTGAACAAGCTTTTCGTCATAAATGAAAAGCAAAAAAAGATTCTCTCCTCTTCTTGCAATTTTTATTTTTTTCTGACCGCCCTCAAGGATTTTATTCCACAGAAGAATTTTTTTGTATTCACAAAACAAAACTTCTTTTGAAACAGAAACAAGACTCGAAGGCTTTACTCCGCACAAAGTCGGTGCACCTAAGTGAATTACTGTCTGCTCAAAAGTTTTCATACAACCTCAAAAAAAATGCGGGCATATCACATCAGTGGCTGTGTAAGGAGATGTAAACTTAGGATTAAGAACCGCAAGTTTATATGCCCGCTAATAATAAATATAAGTTAGACTAAACTAACTTACAAAGTTAGCATACAGTAACTAAAAAAGATTGTCAATCATTCTGGAAAAATTTTATCAAAAAAAATCCGCCATTCTAAAACAGAATGACGGATAAAAAATGCAGGCTAAGAAAAATTATATTTCTGAAAGTTTCTTTTGAACGAGGGAACTTGCTTCTGCTGGATTCGCCTTGCCTTTGGATTCTTTCATAACCTGTCCCATAAGCCAACCGACAACATTTGTTTTTCCAGACTTAAAGTCGGCTACAGCTTTTGGATTTGCTGAAATAACTTTATCAACAATTGCTTCAATTGCTCCGCTGTCGCTTACAACTTCCATGCCTTCAGATTTTATAATTTCCGCCGGCATTTTGTTTGTCTCAAGCATTTTTGCAAAAACAACTTTTCCTTGTGCGCTTGAAATTTTCTTTGAGTCAATCGCATTTACAAGTTCCGCAATATGGGTAGGAGTTATAGAAACGTCGTTGATTGTTTTTTTATCTTCATTCAGTTTTGCAAGAAGCTCGGTAAGAATTATATTTGCAGTACGCTTTGGATTTTTTGTTCCGGCAGCAGCTTCTTCAAACCAAACAGCCAAGTCGCGGCTAGAGGTCAAAGTTTCAACATCAAAATCAGAAAGTCCGTAGTTCTTCTTTAATCTTGTGCGCTTTGCTTCTGGAAGTTCTCCGACTTTTGACTTTGCATTTTCAATAAGCTCCTCGCTTACACTGAACGGCTTTATGTCCGGCTCAACAACAAAGCGGTAGTCAACAAAAGAATTTTTTGTGCGCTGAACAACAGTCTGGCCTTTTGCTTCGTCCCAGCCCATTGTAACTTTAAATCCCGGATTGAATTCCTGACGGTCTTCCTGAAACTCTTTAAGCTGACGCTGAGCTTCGTAAGCACAGGCATCACGGATTGAACGGAACGAGTTCAAGTTCTTGATTTCAGAAATCGGAGTGTGGTAAAGTTTTCCGTCTTCCCAAACATTCAAGTTGATGTTAGCATCGCATCGCATATTTCCTTCTTCAAGGTTTCCGTTTGTAACTTTAACATAGCGCAGAATTTCCTGAACAGTTTCCATAAAAAGTGCAGCTTCTTCCGGGCTTGTCATATCAGGCTTTGTTACAATTTCAATAAGCGGAGTTCCAGAACGGTTGTAGTCGATGTAAGAATGAGAACCCTGCAAGTGCAACGATTTACCTACGTCCTCTTCAAGGTGAATGCGTTCAACACGGACGCGGCGGTATTTTCCGTTTTCAACAATGCAGTCATTGCCTATGAAATTTTTTGTGCGGCATTTTTCTGAACCAAACTGCTGTTCCTTTGGATACTTGTGCATCGGAAGATCAACATATCCATCGTGGCAAAGTGGAATATCATATTGCGTTATCTGATAGCCTTTCGCAAGGTCAGGATAAAAATAATGCTTGCGGTCAAATTTTGTAAAGCGCGAAATCTCGCAGTTAAGAGCAAGTCCCGCAACAGAGCCAAGCTCAACATATCCTTTTGAAACACGAGGCATCGCTCCAGGAAGTCCAAGGCAGACAGGACAAACGCGGGTATTTGGCATTCCTCCGTAACGGTTTTCACAGGCACAGAACGCCTTTGTTTTTGTCAAAAGCTGCGTATGAATTTCACAGCCGATTACAATTTCATATTTATCGATAGAAGGCATTTTTACTTTTCCTCCGCAACAGGAATTCCGCATCCCTTATGCTCGTTTTCCCATGCTTGGGCAATTTCAAGAATTTTCATTTCGCTGAACATAGGTCCTGCAAACTGAATTCCAACAGGCATATTTCCGTTTTCCAAAGAAGTTCTTCCAGCCGGAACAGACAAAGACGGAATGCGGGCAAGATTTACAAATGTCGTGAACAAGTCGCTAAGATACATGGCAAGCGGGTCATCAACTTTTTGGCCGAGTTTAAAAGCCGGAGTCGGACAAGTTGGACAAAGAATCAAATCGAACTGCTCAAAAAGCTTTGCAATTTCACGCTGAATGCGGGCACGCACAGACATTCCCTTTTTGTAAGTATCACCTGAAAATTGCTCAGATAAAACATAGTTTCCAATTATGATTCTGCGCTTGACTTCCGGACCAAAACCGTTGCTTCTTGTGTCCACATAAAGCTCATCGTATCCTTTGCCGTTATCGATTCTGTTTCCGTAGCGGATTCCATCAAAGCGGCTCAAGTTCGATGCGGCTTCAGACAAAGCAATTACGTAATAGCTTGCAATGGCGGCATCAAGAATCGGAAGGTCAACAACTTCTATTTTTGCGCCTTTGGACTCAAACCAGCCGCGGGTTTCTTCAAAGACTTTTGCAACATCGGCATTCATTCCTTTTGATTCAAGGAACTGCTTTGGAACTGCAATTTTCAGTTTAAAAAAATCAGAGAAAGCATTAACTGAAGGCTTAGCGTCAGGCAAATCGGCGGAAGTGTCGTCATAAAAATCAACACCGCTCATAACGCTCAGCGGAAGCGCAATATCCTGCGGAGTGTGTCCAAGAATTCCAACCTGATCCAAAGAAGAGCCGTAAGCTACAACTCCCCAGCGGCTTAGAACACCATAAGTTGTCTTAAGACCGTAGATTCCGCAGTAGCTTGCAGGAAGACGGACAGAACCGCCAGTTTCAGTGCCAAGAGCAAACAAAGCCTGATTCGCAGCAACCGCAGCAGCAGGACCACCGGAAGAACCTCCAGAAACATAAGCGCGGTCAATAGGATTTCTTGTAGGTCCGTAAACTGAATATTCAGTTGAAGAGCCCATTGCAAATTCATCCTGATTGCATCTTCCAATCGGAATTGCGCCGGCTTTTTCAAGGCGGTTTATTACAGTCGCGCTGTACGGAGCAACATATCCTTCAAGAATCCTGCTTGAGCAAGTAAGCTTTTTTCCGCGCACAGAAATATTGTCTTTTACTGCAAATGGAATTCCAAGAAGAGGCTGTTCATCAAAAAGTTTTTCAAGAGAACCGCTGCTTCTAGCTTCTGAAATTTTCTGGTCAGCAGCTTCCGCAGACTTTAAAATATCATCATAAATTTCCAAAAAGGCATTAAGCGGCAATGCTGAATTTTTGTCAGCTTCAAAAGTTTCCTTGGATTCCTTTACCAAAGCCACGCTTGAAGTTTCTCCGCTTTTTAAAGCCTCTACAGTTTCTCTTATAGTCTTGTACTTCATCTTACGCACCTTCTCCCAGAACTTTTGGAACCTGGAAATATCCGTCCATAAAATTCGGCTCGTTTATTTTCTTGACATCGTGCATCTCAAGCCCCGGAACAATTTCGTCCTCGCGCAGGCATTCAGCCTTTGTTGTAGGATAAGCGTCATAAGGATTTTCGCTGTCATCGTATTTAGAAAGAATATCAAAGTATCCTACAATTTCGTCCACCTGCTTTTTTAAAGTGGCCATGTCTGTGCTTTCCGGGGAAAGACGTGAAAGGTATAAAAGTTTTTCCAATGTTGATTCGTCAACGGTACGTTTATTTTCACTCATGCCGCGATTATACAAAATTTAGAACGTTTAAGCAATTTAAGGGCGGATTCATTTCTTGGACAAAAAACGGCTTTAATTGCTTAAATGCAAAAAAAAATGTAAACTTTATCTTGCGTGAAATTTTTTCCGTCTAATAAAGAAAAAAGATGAAAGACTATTATAAAATCCTAGGCGTTTCAAGAACAGCGACAATCGCAGAAATCCGGCGCGCGTACAGAAAGAAGGCAAAGATTCTGCATCCAGACATCACGGGCGAAGATTCAAAGGCTTTCCGCGAACTTGTAGCAGCCTACGAAGTTTTGTCCGACATAAAATCACGCGGACTTTTTGATGAGTCAGTTTTATTCAAGCAGAGCAATTTCCACCGCGAAAAAAATTTTGAATCATTCGACTACAGAAAATGGCTTCTGGAGCGCACCGATGATGAAAGCCGAGCCAAGCTGATTTTTTTTGACCTTTTGCATAACAACGAAGATGAAGCTGTAAGGGAATTCAAAAGAATGAATATGGAACGCGTTGGATTCAGGCTGTCAAGATGGTTCACGCGGGAAGACTTTATGGACTACGGCTTTATTCTTGCGGAAGAGCTTGTTCTGAGGCAGGAATACTACGACGCGGTCATTCTTCTGGACCAGATTATACGGATGGAATTTTCGTTTGAATATTTCAAGCTTTTTTTTCCGGAAGTAAAGAGCCTTGCACGGCATATTCTTCGGAACAACATTGAAGGCGCCGTGAACGATGAACTTGCAATAGACGCATGGGAGCGCGCGCTTGAACTTAGGTTCGGAAAAAATGATGACGCATTTTTTCTTTTAAAGATTGCGGATTCTTACGAGCGGATTGGGGATTTTCAGACTGCCAAAACATGCAGAAACGAAGCCTCAAGAATTTCCGCAGAAGCAAAATAGGAAATCATGGAGTTTATATATGATACGTTTAAAAAATGAAGAGCAAATCAATGGAATCAGAAAAAGCTGCCACTTGCTTGCTGATTTATTCAATGAAATTATTCCAAAGATAAAACCCGGAGTAAGCACAAAGGAAATCGATGACTGGTGCGTAAACTTCGCAAAAAAGTTCGGGGCGACTCCGGCCTGGTACGAAGAAGACTTTCCGGGTTGTGCGTGCATAAGCATAAACAATCAGGTTATCCACGGAGTTCCTTCCAAAAAGCGGATTGTAAAAGACGGCGACATTATTTCGCTTGACATCGGGTTGAATTTAAAAGGCTACATTTCAGACAGCACACACACAGTTCTTGTGGGAAATGTAAAGCCTGCGCACCAAAAACTTTGCCGTGTTACACGCGAATGCCTTTTGGCTGGAATTGATGCTTGCAAGGCGGGAAACAGAATCAGCGATATTTCAAACGCGGTATATGACATTGCGTACAACCAGAACAAATACGGAGTTGTCTATGAATACTGCGGACACGGAGTCGGTCTTGAAGTCCACGAAGATCCAAGCGTCTGCAACTGTCCTTCAACTGGTCCGAATCCGCGCATTCAAGCCGGAATGGTTCTTGCAATCGAGCCGATGATTAACGAGGGAACTGCTGATGTTGATATTGAAGAAGGAAGCGAGTGGACAGTTGTTACTGCTGACGGTTCTTGGAGCTGTCACGAAGAGCATACTGTTGCGGTTTTTAAAGACCATACGGAAGTTCTTACTGACTTGGACTACAACGGAAATTCATGCTTAAAATAAAACGCTAAAATTTGAATAGATTTTCAGGAGTTTAATTATGGAAAAAATCAAAATGAAAAATGCGATTGCCGAACTTGACGGCGATGAAATGACAAGAGTTCTGTGGAAGGTCATCAAGGAAAAACTTCTTGAGCCTTACGTTGAACTTAATGTTGAATACTATGACCTTGGCTTAAAGAACCGCGACGACACAGACGACAAAGTAACTTATGAAGCCGCAGATGCAATCAAACGTCTTGGCGTGGGAGTAAAATGCGCCACAATCACAAGCAACGCAGCCCGCATGGAAGAATACAAGCTCAAGCAGCTTACACCTTCACCAAACGGAATTCTCCGTGGAGAACTTGACGGAACAGTTTTCAGAGCGCCGATTTTTGTAAAGAATATTCAGTGCAATGTTTCTTCATGGAAAAAGCCGATTGTTCTTGGCCGCCACGCTTATGGAGACGTTTACAAGAACTGCGAAATAAAAACTCCGGGAGCCGGAAAAGCCGAGCTTGTTTTCACAAGCGATGATGGAAAAGAAATAAGAAAAACAATTCAAGTTATGCGCGGCCCAGGAATAATTCAGGGAATCCACAACTTGGACGATTCCATAAGAAACTTTGCACGATGCTGTTTTATGTATGCCTTGGACAAAAAAATCGACGTATGGTTCGGAGCAAAAGACACAATCAGCAAAATCTACGATGGAAACTTCAAGGCAATTTTCAATGAAGTATTTGAATCCGAGTTCAAAGAAAAATTTGAAAAAGCCGGAATAGAATATTTTTATACGCTCATTGACGACGCAGTTGCACGCATAATGAAATGTGAAGGCGGAATTCTCTGGGCTTGCAAAAACTACGATGGAGATGTTATGAGCGACATGATTGCATCTGCCTGCGGAAGCCTTGCAATGATGACTTCAGTTCTTGTTTCCCCAAATGGAGAATTTGAATATGAAGCCAGCCACGGAACTGTTCAAAAGCATTACTATAAATATTTAAAAGGTGAAAAAACTTCTACAAATCCAGTCGCATTGATTTTTGCCTGGACAGGAGCGCTTGCAAAACGCGCAGAGCTAGACGAAACTCCGGAACTTGCAGAGTTCGCCCGCAAGCTTGAAAAGGCAACTCTCGATGTTATTGAAGAAGGAACAATGACAGGAGACCTTGCACGCCTCGCAAATCCGCCAGCAAAGAAAATTGTAAACAGCTGGGAATACATTGATGAAATTGCAGCAAGAATGGAAAAGTAAAATTTAACTTTAACACTTCTCAAAGCTTCAAAAGTCCGCCAAAAGGAATATTGAAATTTCTACAAAGAGTTTCGTATTCCTTTTGGTCGCTTTTATTTTTAAGGCTTGTTACAAAAAAACTCATGTCAGGCGGAAGAAATTTTGGTTCACGCTGATTTTCTAAAGAAGTGATTTTTAGAACTTCAAGAGCGTGTTTTGAAACTCCGTCCCGGCTATCCACTACAAAAACTTTTTTTCCGGCAACAGTAGAAAAATATTCTTTTATATCTTCCGCCATGTGAGTAAAATGCGTGCATCCAAGAATTATAGTATCGCAACCGCATGAACAAAAAAAATCCACGGCAGGCTTTACAGCGGCAGTACGTTCCTCTTTTGAAGCATAAAACAAATCATGTTCTATAAAACTTATCAAGTCAGGATCTCCCCGATTGAACACTTCACATCCAGAAGCAAAATCAGAAACCAGTTTTTTGCAGTAAGGATGTTTTACAGTTGCGTTGGTTGCGAGCAGTCCGATTTTTTTGTTTTTAGTAACTTTTGCAGCAAGCTTTATCGCAGGAACAGTTCCAACAATAGGAACATCAGGAAATCTTTCTCTAAGCTGATTCAATGCCGTTACGCTGATTGTATTGCAAGCAATGACAACAATCCTCGGATTCCACAGGTCAAGAATTTTTTCTATTGATTCAGAAGCGCACAAAGTTACTTCCTCCTCTGATTTTTCTCCATAAGGAAAATGAACAGTGTCGCCAAGATAAACACATCTTGATTCAGGAGATTTTTCTTTCAGCGAAAGCATATAAGGAATGCCGCCTGTCCCGCTGTCTAAAAACGCAAAGTCGATTTTTTCACTCATAAAAACCACAGAATATTTTTCAGTCTTTATTTCAAAGACGAAATTTTATAAGCAAGCGCTCCCCAAATTCTAGCAAAGAAATTTACCTTTTCACTTTTTCTGTCAGTAACAAGAGGAACTGTATTTAAAATTCTTCCGTCAAGTGAATATGACAAAGTTCCAAACTGAGTTCCTTCCTCAAATTCTCCAAATATACTTTTGGGAATATTTGCAGTAACATGAATTTTTTGAGCCGCTTCTTTTGGCGAAACCCCAGAAATAAATGGAACAGAAAAATTTTCACTTTTTGCAGGAACAAGACAAACACTTTTCAAAGAAGAGCCTGCAACTCCCACAGAAAAATTATGAGGCTGCTTCGCAATATACGGAGAAAATTTTGAAAACGCATATTCCATTAAATTAGTTCCGTCTTTCACTCTGTAAATATTTCCCTGTGCGCTTCCAATTCCCGGGCCTTTCATTGTAACAGAAATATAGCGGACACCGTTTCGTTCCGCAGTAAGAGCAAGGTTAAAGCCGCTTTCATAAATAAAACCAGTTTTCAATCCGTCGCAGCCATCAAGAGAACCGAGCAGCTTGTTTGTGTTGTACTGAATCACAGCCTGACTGTCACCGTCTTTTTGTGCGGATTCCCTTGGAAGATTTTTTGCAAGCGGATAACGCAAAACTTTTTGGGAATGAAATTCAGTAATTGCAAACGGAAATCTTTCTATATATTTTCTGCAGAAAGCCGCAAACTCTTTTGCGGTTGTAATATTTTTTTCGCTGTAGCCACTTGATTCCACAAATTCAGTTTTTACCAAACCCATTTTTTTTACAGTCTGATTCATCCGCTCAACAAACGAATCCATGTTTCCGCAGACATATTTTGCAACAGCAATCGAAGCATCGTTTCCGCTGGCAATCGCAAGTCCCAGCAAAAGTTCTCTGAGCGTCACTTTCTGCCTTTCGTCCAAGAACATTATCGAAGCGTCACTTGGAAGATTTCTGGCCCAGCTTTCAGGCGGAAGTGGAACAACATCATCAAGAGAAATTTCACCATTTTCAACAGCTTCAAAAACAACATACATTTCCACAAGCTTTGTCATTGAAGCCGGCGGAATTTGAACATCAGCATTTTTTTCAAAAAGAATATTTCCCGTTGCAAAGTCAACGACAATCGCGCTTTCTGCATTCACAAACAAATCTGCTGGAACATACTGAAACGGAAGCTCTGAAACAATATCTGTGCGCTCAGGATATTTCTTGTCCAACGACTGCTCAAGAAAAGCCTGTTGTTCCAAAGAAAGCGGTTCTGGATTTTTTGGATTTAAAAGTTTGTAAACAGAAACTGCCTGCACCACAGCAACGATAAAAACAACAGATAAAACGGAAAAAATTATTATGCGCTTTTTTTTCTTTTTATTGCTATTGATATTTTTATTTTCATCTATGTTGTTAAAAAAATCTGATGTGTAAGTTTCCATTGCTAAACTCTGCTGCTCCTATTTCTTAAAACCATATCTGCCAAAGTGATTGCGGTCATGGCTTCCACAACAGGAACAATTCTTGGGCAAAGACAAACATCGTGTCTTCCCTCAATTAAAATATCACATTCATTTCCGTTTACATCAACAGTTTCCTGAGAAAGATAAATGCTTGGAACAGGCTTTACGGCAACTCTAAAAATTATATCATCGCCTCGGGAAATTCCTCCGAGAATTCCGCCGGCATTATTTGTTTCAAATGAAAATCCGCTTCCCATAAAATCGTTGTTTTCAAGTCCGTTTGAATCAGCACAACCGAATCCACTTCCAAATTCAATTCCTTTTATTGCGCCAATCGACAAAACCGCATGGGACAAAACCGCATCCAACTTGTCAAAAACCGGCTCGCCAAACCCGGCCGCCAAACCTTTTACAACGCACTCAACAATTCCGCCGCAAGAATTTTTTTTCTGTTTAAACTCCTCAACTTTTTTTTGCATTAAAGCGGCGGCGTCTTTATCAGCAGCCCGCATTGCATTCTGTTCAATTTCAGAAAAATCAACTTTGCCGCTTTTTATTCCCGCAGCTTCTTTTGTATATGCAAAAATATGAATTCCCAAACTTTTCAAAAACATTTTTGCAAATGCTCCAGCGGCAACCCTCGCACAGGTTTCTCTTCCACTGGATCTTCCGCCACCCCTGTAATCTCTTATGCCGTATTTTTTATAATATGTAAAATCTGCATGCCCAGGCCGAAATTTATTTTTTATATTTTCATAATCTGATGAATGCTGATTTGAATTTCTGATTAAGATAGCTATCGGAGTTCCTGTTGTTTTACCTTCAAACACACCGCTTAGAATTTCTGCAAGGTCGTCTTCTTTTCTTGCAGTAACCGCCGCGCTTTTTGCACCCGGTTTTCTCCGTTCCATTTCATGCTGAAGAAATTTTTCGTCTACTGAAATTCCGGCAGGACATCCGTCTATAATACAGCCAAGTCCTGCGCCGTGGCTTTCTCCAAATGTTGCAACTTTAAAAATTTCTCCAAATATATTTCCAGACATAATTTTTCCTTGAAAAAAAAATAACAAAATTCTCAAAAGATTTTAACGTAATTTATTCATCAACTCAACACGGCTGTGAACTTCAAGTTTTTTGAAAATCTTTTTGTTGTGGCTTGCAACAGTTCCAGGACTTATAAAAAGTTCCTCCGCAATATCCTTGTCGCTTTTTCCAGAAATCATAAGTTCAGCAATTTGCTTTTCCCTTGAAGATAATTTTTTCATAAAGTCCTCTGATTTTTCTTCGCCAGTTTTTATCAAAGTAACTTTCTTTTTCTTTTCCAAATTTTTCTGCTCTTTTTTCTTGGACGGAGAAAATCTAGTTTTGTTTATTATCACGCTGGAATCTTTTGAATTTTCAACACGCTTAAAATCAAACACAACTGAAAATTTAAACTTGCTGTCATTTTTTGAAACAGACAAATCTCCGCAGTAAAATTTTGCAATGCGCATAAGAAATGTAAAATTACGCCTTTCATTTTCAGTCTCTATTCGAGAAAGAGCTTCTTCAATAGTCTGTGAATCCATTGTATTCGAAACTGAAAAAACAAAATTTTCCTCATCGCCTTTCAACGAAACTGAAACTTCTGTATTCGGAACAGAAACTTCAATTACAGAATTCAAAAACGATATAAAGAAAAGCTCCACAACTCTCATGTCCGCAAGAATCACAGTTTCAGGTTGAATGTCCATAGAACAAGAAATCGCATTTGGCTTGGACGAACAAAAAATTTTGGAAGCCTGAATGCAGCTCTTAAAAAAATCCGCAAGAAGAATCGGCTGATTTTCAATTTCAGTTTCATCATTGCACATTCTAAGAGCCGCAATCGTGTCGCTGATTTTGGCAGAATTGATTTTAATTCTTTCTATGTAAGAAGTATTTTTCGGAGTGAAAACCTGAGCAGAAAGAATGTCAGCCATACTCAAAGTCTGCGCCGAATCAACTAAAATATTTTTCAAAAGACGTTCAATCACATTCTTTTGCTTAAGAAGATTAGAATTTTGAGCCTTGATTTTTTCAAGCTCAACTTTTGAATTACGAGATTCCTGGCGGATTTTATAAGTTATAAAAAAAAGCGAAGGCATTGTAATCATCAAGTAAAACAAAAATGAAATTAAAAATTCATCAGAACAAATAAAATCGAAAAAAACATTGTTGTCTTTAAATCTTAAAATCCTTATAAGTTGAGTCAGCATCGAAAATAAAATATACGGAATCCAAAGCAAAAGTATTATCCGTGCATTTTTTTGCATCGCCCTGAAACACATAAATATTGAAACAATAAAAAAAACTTTTGTCGTTACAGAAAGCGCGGCATAAGAATAAAGCATTGTCTGGTCAGATTTCACCGTTAAAAGGACAACAAATATAACAACTATAAGCTGAATTTCAACTGGAGAAACTTTTTTATAAACGAATTTTGAATTTCCTTTTAAAACTGTATCTGCGGAAAGAATTAAAAACATCAGACTAAAAGTTTCAAAATAATACGCAAGCCTTGTTGAAAATGAAAACGTATTTAAAAAATTCCACAAGAATACAGATCCTATTCCTTTTAACTGAAGATGAAGCAAAATGTAAAACAAAGCCGCCATTGACAAAAAAAACGGCATTGGCCGGCGGACAGCAATCGCATATATAAAAAGTAGAGAAAAAATACAAAAGCTTATTCCCAGGACAATGTAAAGTTTTGCGAAATAAGTTCTTCGTGAATTAAAAAAATCAAGTTCATTAACAAGCTTAATATATATAAAATTTCCATTGTGATTTTTTATTTTTATCCTAAAGCGAGTGTCATCGTCATATCCTGAATTTCTAAAAACAGGAAACGCCTGCAAACTGTCCGGAACTTCTATTTCGTCTGTTGAAATTTTATGTCCAATTTTTCCAATGTAAAAAAACTTTCCTCCACGCTTTTCATAAAATTCCGCGGAATCTATATATTCATTTCCAAGGCTTACAACGCAATGCTGAATTTCTGAAATTTCAGGCTTTATTTCAATCCACAGGTTTCCATCATAAAACCCCGGATTTATTGGATTCTTTACAGTCTTAAACAAACTGTCATCAAGTTCACTAACGTCTTTTTGCGCAGTTTTATCAATAAACTGCTTTACTTGGATTGGAATTTCTTTTCCTGCTGATTTTTTTATTTTTGCACACAAAGGCAATAAATTGCATACCAAAAACAAAGATAAAAAAAGCAGATATTTTTTATTTTTCATAACTGAATTATAACCCAAGTTATTCTAAAATCAAATAAAATTTACCATATTTTAGGTATAAAACTACCATTTGCATGGTATTTGAAGCGATATTTCTCATCTCTATTATTCAAATCAATAAAGTTGAAGAGATTAAATATATAGTTTTTCACATATAAATTGAAAAACAAAGACCGTTCTGATTGAAGTGCAATTCACTTCGTTTTTCAGGGCGGTCTTTTTTATTAAAAAAGCAATGGCAGAATTTTCATTGCGTTGCTTTTTTTCTATAAAAATGCAATAATTATACAAAAATATTTGGAGGTCCCTATGATTAAATTGCGCGGTGCTTTTACAGCAATGATTACACCAATGAACAGTGATGGTTCAATAGATTACGAGGGCTTCAGAAAAAATGTAAAATTTCAGCTGGAGCAGGGCATAGACGGTCTGGTTCCGCTGGGAACGACGGCAGAAACTCCGACTCTTGATGAAAAAACCGGCAGCGAAGAAGACAAGATTATCGAAATTGTATTCGAGGAAGTCCGCAAATTTGAAAAAACCTCTGATAAAAAAATTCCAGTAATTCTTGGAGCTGGTTCAAACAACACAAAGGATGCAATTCTCTATTGCGAACGAGCAAAAAAAGTTGGAGCAGACGCGGCGCTTGTTGTAACTCCATATTACAATAAGCCGTCAAAAGAAGGTATCTTCCGCCACTTTGAAGCAGTCTCAAAAGTAGGAATTCCGATTGTTGTTTACAACATTCAGGGACGAACAGGACTTAATATTCCTACAGACTTGCTGGAGCGCATTGCGGAGCTTCCGAACATTGCAGGCGTAAAAGAAGCAAGCGGAAACATTTCGCAGATGATGGATGTGATTGCAAAAATAAAGTCAAAGAAACAGGATTTCGCAGTTCTTTCTGGAGACGACGGACTTACACTTCCACTCATGGCAGCTGGAGGAGACGGAGTTATTTCCGTTGTTTCAAATCTTGCACCTGCACTTGTAACACAAATGGTTACTGAAGGACTTAAAGGAAACTTTGACAAAGCAAGAGAAATTCATTACAGGCTTCTTCCGTTCTTTAAGGCCGCCTTTGTGGATGGAAATCCGACTTCCATAAAATATGCGATGAGCATCAAAGGTTTTTGCAAGCCTTGCGTCCGCCTTCCGCTTGTTGAGGTAACGGATTCTGCGAAGAAGATTATTGAAAATGCATTGAAGGAATGCAATCTGTAGATTATAAAAATGGAATTCATCGCTGGATTCCATTGGAGGAATAAAAAATATGTCAGCAAAGATTAAAGTTGGTGTTTTGGGCGCGACAGGAATGGTCGGCCAGCGTTATATAAAGCTTTTGGAAAATCATCCGTGGTTTGAAGTTACTTACGTTGCGGCAAGTCCGCGTTCTGCGGGAAAAGCGTACAAGGATGCGGTGAAGAACCGTTGGCTCATCGGGGAAAATATTCCTGCCGGTGTCGCGGATTTGACTGTAGAAGACGCAAACGATGAAAAAAAGGCTCTTGGAAAATGCCAGTTTGTTTTTTCCGCGCTTGAAATGGGAAAGGAAGAAATAAAGGCGCTTGAAGCCGCTTACGCCGCGGAAGGAATTCCGGTTGTTTCAAACGCTTCGGCAAACCGCTGGACGGAAGATGTTCCGATGCTTGTGCCGGAAATCAACTATTCTCACCTTGATGTGATTGCGGAGCAGAAAAAACACCACGGCTGGGACAAGGGATTTATCGCAGTAAAGCCGAACTGCTCGCTCCAGACTTACATGATGCCGATTCACGCATTGATTCAGGCTGGCTACCCGGTTAAAAGAATGGTTGTAACAACTTTGCAGGCAACTAGCGGAGCCGGTTATCCGGGAGTTCCTTCTTTTGACATGATTGACAACATCGTTCCGTTCATCGGCGGCGAGGAAGAAAAGACTGAAAAAGAATGCCTTAAGATTCTTGGAAAAGTCCAGGACGGAAAAATCGTAAACGCTGAATATCCGGTTGTTTCTTCTACTTGCACGCGCGTTCCTGTAATCGACGGACACACAGCCTGCGTTTCGCTTGAGTTTGCGGACAAAAAGCCAAGCCTTGAAGAAATTGAAAAAATCTGGACTTCGTACAAGTCTGTTCCTCAGGAGCTGAATCTTCCGAGCGCGCCGGAACATCCGATTGTTGTGCGCCACGAGGAAAACCGTCCGCAGCCTCGCCGCGACCGCGAGACAGAAAAAGGAATGGCCTGCGTAATCGGACGCCTTCGCCCATGCAATGTGTTCGACATCAAGTTTGTTTCGCTCAGCCACAACACAAAGCGCGGAGCGGCCCTTGGCGGAATCCTGAACGCGGAACTGCTCAAGGCAAAAGGATTTTTTGACAATCTGTAGAAAAAACTTTCAATAAAAACATGGAGCTGTCTGAACACCGGCGGCTCTTTTTTTTCAGGCTGAAATATTTTTATGGAAAAATTCAATGGATAAACAAGAACTTCATAATTCAATTTGCAACAACGCAGTTTTTTCATTTGCACGCTCCGGCGGAAAAGGAGGACAGAATGTAAACAAAGTAAATACAAAAGTCCACATTTCAATTCCGCTTGCAAAACTTTCAGGACTTTCAGAAAAAGAACTGGAGCTTTTAACAAACAAACTGAAATCTTCAATCAACAAGGACTTTGAAATTTTCATTGACTGTGAAGCCTCAAGATTTCAAGAGCAAAACAGAAAAATTGCATTGGAACGCATCGAATCTAAAATCATTTCAGCTGTAAAAATCAACAAAAAGCGAATAAAAACAAAGCCAACCATAGCTTCAAAAGAAAACCGCCTTAAAACAAAAAAACTCAAGTCGCTTTTAAAACAACAGCGCGCATTTAAATTCTAATCAATCCGAATATTAAGTTTTAGTCTAATATGGGAAAACAACGCAAGCTAAAACCCAATCAGCTTTGTTGAGACGCTCAAAGTACTTTCGTCAACGGTTACAAGGCGGAACGCTTCGTTCTTGAAAAGCGCGGAAGTGTTTATCTGCGAGAAGCTTCCGAATCCGTGTTCAAAAACCGTGTGGACGTGGCCGCCGAAAAGTGCTTTCACATTATTTTTTGCAAAAAGCGAAAGAAGATAGTTGCGCTCGGTTGTGTCTTCAAGAGCCATAAAAGGAACATTGTCGCTGTAAAAAGGATAATGCGAGAAAATCATTTTCGGATTCGGGTCAGATTTCAGAAGTTTTTCAAAGGCGTCAAGCTGGTCAGTTCCGAACGCACCGTTTCCTGTGTCCACAAAATAAAAGCTGAACGGCAATGAATCATAATCGGCTGCACCGGAAGGAAGCGAAAAATAATACGTTGACTTATACGGATAAACCGTTTTTTTCCAGTCTGTCCAGCCGTTGTTGTAAAGGTCGTGGTTTCCAAGAATCGTGTAAATTTTAAAAGCTTCCGTAGAACTTACAACATTTTTTTCAACCGCAAGCTTTCTGATTTTTTCAAGATATGAATTGTAGTCATTGTATTCAGACAAATGTCCACCGTCGGCAGTGTCGCCAAGGTTTACTATGAACCGCGGGATTTTAGTCTTGTCAATGCTTTCAAAAAGCGAGGAAATCTCGTCCAGAAAATCATTCATTTTTGATGAACGAACGTCGCTTGCGCCAATGTGAACGTCGGTAACAACAATAAAGCTGTATTTTCCGTTCAAGCCTAAACTTGAAGAAAGAACAGTTTCACCGCTCAAGTCTGAAAATCCGCTGAAACGCTCATCAACGTCTTCCTCGCCGAACAAAAGCTGGTAAAATCCGTAGTTCGCGCATGAAGAAAAAGCAAACAAAAACAAAATTGAAATCAAAGTTAAAAGTCTTCTAAATCTTCTCAAAATGAAAACCTCGCTTTTAAATTCCATTCGTAGCGGTCGATGTAAGGAGCCACAACAAACTGGTCGCGCAGACGCAAGCCAAAATCAGAAGAGACTCTAAGTCCGTTTCTAAAATTCCAGGCGAATCCAAGAGAATAAAGCGGTGTGAACGCAAGCGGATAGCGGTAAACCCCATGCGAAACAATCGAGCCAAAAATTTCCGCGCCACAGTCAAAATAGTAATTCAAAGCGACAGAGCCGCTCAAAGAAAAATCCCAAAGAAAATCGCGGTCAACAGCGTCAATTCTAGCAAACTTCAAGCCAGAGCCTAAATTCGCAAGAAAAAGAAGCCGATTCTTCAACGCAAGGCGGAAAACACCCTCAAGATAAATGTCGTGCTCAGAATACAAATCGTAGTAACGCTGAAAATGATAGACAAGCTCCGCACCGAAGCCGATTTTTTGGGAATCAGTCTCTTGCCCTAACCGCGGAATAAAATAGTTGCCGAGCGTTGTAAAGTCAAAAATCTTGTCGGAAAACTGAACGGAAGCAAACGCCTTGAAATTCGGCGAGAAATTCACGCAACTTTCGTTTTTTTCCGCAATTCCGTAAGTAAAGTTAAAAGGATTGAATTCACGCTCCACATTTTTTGCTGCAACGTAACCTGTACCGGCCTCGACAAACTGCGTTACACATGGAAAAGCGAAGCAAAATCCACAGGAGAAAATCAAACCGAAAAGCAAAAAAATTCTCTTCATTACAATTCTAATTATAAAATTTTGACTGAATTTATCAAGAGAAAAACAAAGCAAAGCGCAGCACTAAAAAAATGTCTTAAAACTAAAAATTCAAACAACAAAACCAGGATGCAAGAGTCAAATCATTACGATTTTTACTAAAAACATTTATTATCTACTAAAATCATTGTGATTTTCACTAGAAATATTTGTTCTTGTATAAAATCATTATGATTTTTATTGAAATTATTTATTTTCTATCAAAATTATTATGATTTTAATCAAAAATATTTGTTTAAAAAGAAAATCACAGCGATTTTTACTGAAAACTTTTATTTTCTAATAAAATCACTGTGATTTTTGAAAAAAAAACTAATAGACTAGCAAATCTTCATAAACTTTGAAGTTCCGCTTATAGAAATTGTTTCGTCAGGGAAAACTACAACAATATCTTCTTGCGACATCTGAATTTTTGTTCCATTAGAACTGCAAAGCTCAACATTCTGCCCATCAAGCAAATAAAGCAAAGTCAGTTTCTTAGGAACAAAACTTTTTTCCTCAAGCAATTCAAGTGAAAAATATTCACACTCAAACTTTCCTGGAAAAGGTCCTGCCTTCAGCAACTTATTGTTCTTAAGAGATGCAAGGCTTTTTTGAACATGAAGCTCGCGCGGACGTCCCCAGTCATACATTCTGTAAGTTATGTTGCTTGACTGCTGAACTTCAAGAACACGGATTCCTTTTCCAATGGCGTGGACAGTTCCAGAGGGAATAAAAACAAAATCGCCTTTCTTTACGTTGATAAAATTCAGTTCATTTTGAAAAGTTCCCTGCTGTATAGAAGAAGCAATCTGCTCATTGGAAAAATCTCCTTTTATTCCGTATGCAAGTTTAGCATCAGGCTCTGCGTCAAGAACGTACCAGCATTCAGTTTTTCCGCGCACACCTTCCCCTTCAAGTTTTTTTGCAGTTTCATCATCAGGATGAACTTGAACAGAAAGAGTTTCGTTTGCCTGAATTACTTTCACGATAAGAGGATAGTCCTTTCCAATGGCATTCAAAAATTCTTTTTGGCAACCATCGGGATGCGTGGAAGCTATCCATCTTTCGTATCCCCAGATTTTATCGCACTGAATAGGATTAAGCTTTAGCATTTTTACATCTCACTTTACGATGTCATATTTTTTAATGTAAGAAATAACATCGTCAACAGTTGTAAAGCACAAAGCTGTATTTGTATCCGCTGCGCCGTAGTAAATTGCAATTCTATTTGTGTCAGCGTCAACAAGAGCCGCGCAAGGGAACACAACATTGGCAACAAAACCACGCTCCTCATATTCAACTTCAGGCGTAAGAAGAAAGTTTCCGCAGCGATGAATTACTTTTGAAGGATCATTCAAATCCAAAAGAGCCGCGCCCATTGAATAAACAAAGCCGGAGCAAGTTCCTGTAACACCATGGTAGAACAAAAGCCAGCCTTCTTCCGTTTCAATTGGAGCACAACCCGCGCCGATTTTTACAGACTGCCACCACTCGCTTGATTTTCCCATAATCCATTTGTGGTTGCCCCAGTGCAAAAGATCGTCGCTTTCAGAAAGGAAAATGTCGCCAAACGGAGTGTGTCCACTGTCTGACGGTCGTGTCATAATATAATATTTTCCGTTGAATTTTTTTGGGAACAAGACACCGTTTCTGTTGAACGGAAGAAAACCGTTGCCTTTAGAAGTGAAAGTCTTGAAGTCTTTTGTTGTCGCGATTCCGATTGAAGCTCCGTGGAAGTCCGTGCACCAGATTATATGATAGACATCATCGATTTTTACAAGGCGCGGATCATAAGCGTAGTTCGGGCTTACATCGTTTCCGTTTTCGTCAGTGATTTTAATCTTGTCGCTGCTGAATTTCCAATTGAGAGCATCATCGCTGAATCCATAGTAAAGGTAAGGAATTCCGTTGCAAGTTTCAGCACGGAACACGCCGACAAAACCGCCTTCTTTCCATAATGCGACTGCGCTATTGAATATGCGGGTTACATTAGGAATAGGATTTCTTCCGATAACAGGATTTTTTGAATAGCGCCAGACAGGTTTGTCAAAGCCGGCAGGTTTGTCTTCCCACGGCATATTTGGAATTGATTCGCCTTTAATTTTAATCATTTTTTTATTCTCCGAAATTTATTTTTTGTTTATGAACTCAAGGTTTTTTGCAATGAAATCGCACCTTTGTTTTACGCAGTCAGCAGAACGTCCCGGGTCAGACGGAGTGTTGAATACATAGTCGGTAAGTTTTTCAAGTGTTGTTGTTGCAACATGAAGCCTTGTGTCGCTTGAGGCATAATAAATATAGACATTGCCCGAAGGTGTAACCGCAGCTCCGTTTGTAAACACAACATTAGAAACGTCTCCCACACGCTCTTCTCCAAGAGGTCCAAGGAAAAGTCCAGAAGGTTCAGCGATTACTTTTGACGGATCTTTTAAATCAGTTGCAAAACAGTAAAGAACATAGCGAAGACCAGCTGCTGTGTTGCGGACTCCATGCGCAATATGAATCCATCCGCGTTCTGTTTTTATTGGAACTGCTCCAGCTCCGTTTTTAACTTCTGTGATTGTGTGGTATTTTCTTCTGCTTGAAATTTTTTCTTCATCAATTACGGCATTTGTTATGTCGTCGCAAAGCCCAAAGCCTACTCCGCCGCCGCTTCCAGTATCAATAAAGTCATCCATCGGGCGTGTGTAGAACGCATATTTCCCGTTTACAAATTCAGGAAGAAGAACAACGTTTCTTTGCTGAGGAGACCGCAATGTCTTTAAGTTCGGAAGACGCTCCCACTTCTTTAAATCTTTTGTGCGCACAATTCCTGCACAAGCAACTGCCGCGCTCAAGTCCTTTGACTTTGTGTCTTTGCTTTCCGAACAGAAAATTCCGTAAATCCATCCGTCTTCATGCTGAGTAAGCCGCATATCATAAACGTTTGTCTCTTCTGCGCAAGTGTCAGGGAGCTGAACAGGGTAATCCCAGAACCTGAATCCGTCCACACCAGAAGTGCTTTCTGCAACGGCAAAAAATGATTTTCTGTCCGCGCCTTCAACACGGGCAACAAGATAGAATTTTCCATCTATATATAATGCGCCGGAATTCATTACTGCATTTACTCCGAGCCTCTCCATAAAAAACGGATTTGTCGCAGGATTCATGTCATACTTCCAGAAAAGCGGAACATGATTTCTTGTAAGAACCGGATTCTTGTAGCGGTCAAAAATTCCATTGTAAAAATCGCTCTTTTCATTTTTCATTGCAATAAGCGACTCATATTTGTCTGTCTGAATTTTTACTTTTTCTTCAAAGTTCATTTTATCCTCTTGATTCTTGAAATTGTTTCAAAGCACATTCGTCCGTTGTGGTAAGGACATTTCCACGGCTCAACTATAGGCTGACGAGTTGAAGGCTTGCGCTCCGCATCAACGCACCAGAACCATTCCGAGCCATCGCGCTTGTCAACTATATAATTCTTGATATAGCTCCAAACTGACTGGGCGGCATCAAGGAATTTTTTGTCATTTGTCTTTTGATACGCATTCAGAAAGCCAACAACAGATTCTGCCTGAACCCACCAAATTCGAATCTCGCTATTTTTTCCGCGCTCGCATTCGTTCAGAACAGAATTGTCTTTGTAGGCGGTTTTTAGAATTCTGTACGGAATGATTTCTGTGATTGGCGCAATTTTCTGTCGAAGCTCGTCATCAGCAAGAATTTCAAGTGTTCTGTCCACAAGCCAAGAAGTTTCTATGTCGTGTCCATAGGAATACAAGTCAATCAGCGAATTGAAATTTTTATCAAAGAAAACTTCCTGCCGTTTTTCCTTTGGATTCCAAATTTTGTCAGCAAACTGATTCAAGATAAAAACAAGATTTTTCTTTACATCAGCACTGCGGCTCACACGGTAAAGTTCAGTGTAGCCTTCAAGAACGTGAAGCAAAGTGTTCATCGTCCGTTCAGCTGTTACACCGTTTTCACTGAGCTTGTCATTTTCGTTAGGCTTGAAGTCAGCAGTAAACGACTCAAGGTAGCCTTCGGAATCGCGGCATTTAGTTTCTATTGTCTTGTAAAGCTCAAACGTTTTGTCCAGTGCATTTCTGTCATGTGAAATATCGTAGTAGCTAGACAAGGCGTAAATCGCAAACGCCTGATTGTAAGTATGCTTTGTTGAATCCAAAACAGTTCCGTCAGCATTTGCAGACCAGAACACTCCGCCGTTTTCCTTGTCGAAAAATTTATCGCAAAGGAATTTGTAAGCGTGCTTGGCGTAATCTACAAGTTCTTTATCTTCCACCAGTTTATACGCGTTAGAAAAGAACCAAAGAATGCGGCTGTTAAGAATGCAGCTTTTTTCAGCATCCTTATGCAAATTCAACTCGAAATCAAGAAGACCATAAAATCCGCCGCGCTCATCATCCTTCATTTTTTTCCAGAAAGGAATGATATGATAAATAAGCTCACTCTCAACTTCAGCAAACATTTCTTCAAGCATTGCATTACTCCAATTCTCAGTCTTTTTTATAAAGAATAATATCGTCGATATAAATCGGTCCGTTGTACTTCACATAACCCATAGTAGGACAAATTGTTACAAACGTATATGTTGGATTTTGCTGGAACTCAAGCGAAACAGAAATTTTGTAATAAGTTTTTCCGTCATCAAGAGTTACAACCGGCAAGTCTTTTAATAAAGTGTTGTTTTCCTTTAAGCCTGTTTTTACCCAGCCCGGATCAAAGGCAACGTAAGGCTGAACTCCAGGAAGTTTTTCACCTTCGCTTTTCTTTGTAGCATGGGGAACTGCCTTGTCTTTCTCATAATAGAAAGTAAAATCAAGTTTTGAAGCTTCAGCAACTTCTTTCATTTTTCCAAACTTGACCTTTAGTTCTTCCCATGTATTTTCGCCTGAATAAGAGCCGTCAACTTCAACCATTCCGCCATTAAGCCTTGTGTGCTTTAAGCTTTTTATTTTAGCCATGTATCCGCCCAAAGAGGAAGCGTCCGCAGTGTCGTTTTTAAAGTCGTAATGCTTTATGACGCTGTAAGTTATTTTGTTTGAAATTGTGATTGAATTTGATTCAGTTTCAAGCTTTGTTCCGTCACTCAAAGTAAACACAACTTTAATAGAAAGAACACTTCCATCAGGGAATGTCTTTGCATTTGCAAGCGTGTCAAAGTTTATTCTGTAAATATCCGAGGCAACATTGTAATTCAATGTGCGTGGAGAAGCCGCCGGTTTTCCATTTATATAAAGCTCAGCGCGCTTTGCCTTTACAGAAGAATTTTTTCCCGGCATAAATTTTGCGCTCACCTCAAACAGACCTTTTGCATCTTGATCACGCGCAGGATTCAAAAGATAAACACGAGGCTTGGAAAGATATTCAGGAGAATCTTTTCCAGAAAACAAAGCCGCATAATCGCTCAAAAGCTTTGAAACACTGGACTTGTCATTCCGTATTCTGAATCCATCGTAGTCATCATATATTCCATCTCCGCCTTCTGAAAGTTCATAAGTATTTGATGACGTAAGAATCCAGAACATCGAGCCTGCAAGACCTTCATTGTAAGCGGTTGAATTCCAAATGTCGTAAGCCGCAAGACGATTCAAGCTTCCGCCGGAAGATGTTCCGTATTCTTCAAGCACAATCGGCTTTTTTGCAGAGCGTCCGGAAGCTGCGTGTTTTTTTATAAATTCATCGCCCCAGACTATCTGAGCATTGTCAAGAATTCCCCAAGTTTCTGGATAAAGATGAAAAGTTCCGTAGTCAATATTTTTTATGCGGATAAGAGAATCAAAGTCAGTTCCTTCGTAACCATTGTAGCAAGTTCCGCCTTCACCAGCATAAGGAGTGAATCCCGGCTGTCTCATAAAGCCTTCGTCTCCAACTGCGCACAACTGGTTCGGAGCAAGTTTTTTTACAAAGGCGCTCATTTCCGCAACCCAGTTTTTTACAATTCTTCCGCTTGTATCTTTCTGGTTGCGAGGCTCATTCATAAGCTCCCAAGTCATTATTGTAGGATCTTCGTTATACGGAATTCCTGTATAAGAATTTTTTCTTGTAACAAGATGCTCGACAAATTCCTTGTATGCTTTGCGGCAGTTTTCATTTGTGTAGAATTCTTCCGCACTTTTTAGTCCGAACCATTTTTGCCAAGTGGTAGCATTCATGAGGCCGCCAAAAGCATCCCAGTAATTGTTCATGGCAATTACAAGCTTAATGTTTCTTTTGGAAGCTTCCGCAATCGTAAAATCAAGCCGCTCAAAAATATCACGCGGATAGCCAAACTGATCCGGTTTTTTTGTGTTTTCATTTATAAATTTTTTAGGAACTCCAAAAATTCCAGGTTCATCCATTCCGTGCGAATTATGATCAGCATTAGGTCCAAACTGAAATCCCCAGCAGCGCAAAACTGTTACGCCCATTTTCTGAGCATCATCAAGAACATCAGTAATCATTTTGTCCGGGGAATAATGCATATAATAATTGTTTGTGCCTACAAAACGGAATTCTTTTCCATTGAGCATGAACTTATCTTTCTGAACTGTTACAAAGCCTTTCGACTCAGAAGCAGAACAAGAAGCAAGCAAACCAAAGAAAAACAAAACAGAAACAGCAGTCAATTTTTTTATAAGTTTCACAAATTCCTCCTCTACTCTTTTACAGAGCCAGTAACCATTCCGCCGTAAATGTAACGCTGCAAAGAAATAAAAGCTACAAGAGTCGGAATAACAGCGATGACAACGCCAGCGCAAATTACAGGCCAGTTTGTTCCAAACGGACCTTTGAATTTATAAAGCGAAGTTGAAATAACCTGCAATGATTTTTTCGGCATATACAAAAGCGGATTGTAAAAATCATTGTAAAGGCTTACGCATTTCAAAATTAAAATTGTAACTGTCGCAGGCTGAAGCAGAGGGAAAATTATTTTTGCAAAAACCTGAAAATATCCGGCTCCGTCAATAACCGCAGACTCGTCAAGCGACTTTGAAATATTGTTCAAGAACTGAAGATAAATCATAATCGCAATAATATCAGTTCCCATAGAAAGAATGATTACAGACAAATGTGTATTATACATTCCAAGTTTCTGAATTATCTGGAAAGTTGCAACCTGAGTTGTTATCGTCGGAATAAGAGAAATCCAAAGGAACATCTGGCGCACAATCTTCTTAAGCTTAAAGTCAAAGCGACTCAAAACAAACGCTGTCATAGAACCAGTCATTACAGTTCCCACACCGGAAAACAGAATAAGAATAAATGTGTTCCAAAAGCCAAGAAGCATATTTCCTTTTATAAACGCAGTCTTGTAGTTTTCAAGGAAAAATCCTTCTGTAACTTTTACTCTGATTACAGTGCAGTTTTCTCCAGAAACATAAGCACCATTCACCATTAAAGATACGGCTGTTTTTTTATCAACGGAAACAGAACTTTCTTCGGAATCAAGCGGAAGCTCAACTCTTGCAACTTCATTTCCTAAAGAATCAGAAACAACAATAAAGCTTTCTTTTGAACTGTCTTCTATCTTATCATAAAGAAACGAAAATCCTTTTAAGTTATGTCCCATTAATATAGAAGAATTCAGCGCAATTTTATTTCCGTTGTCAAAAGATTCCGCGCCCTTCCATATTTCATTGTTCGCCTGGAACTTTGGAAGATCAAACGGACGGCTTCTGTTGAATTCCTCGCCTGTCTTAAAAGAGCCAAGGAAAACAACAAGAATCGGAAGAATAACAGTCAGTGCGGAAAAGCACAGCAAAATATACTTGAGCCATTTTGAAATCTGGCGTTCGTGAATTTTTGAATTCATAATCAACCTTCCTTAAAAATCATGTCAGTTTTTTTCATCTGTATTGAAAATCGCATTCTGAATAAACGAAATCAAAAGAACCATAATGGTAAGCACAATTGCCATGGCAGAAGCAAGTCCAATCTTGTTGAATTTAAATGCTGTGTCCATTGTCTTGATTACAAAAGTTGAAGAGCCGTTTCCGCCGCCAGTCATAATGTAAGGAATTTCAAATACGCTTACCGCGCCTTTTACAGCAAGAATCGCGTTAATCTGAAGAACCGGGGCAATTCCGGGAAGAATTATAAAGCGGAACTTTTGACAGGCATTCGCTCCGTCCAAGGCTGCCGCTTCAAAAGTAACTTTTGGTAAAGACTCTATAGCCGCCACAAACATTACAATATTAAATCCCATGTATCGCCAGATAGACGTGAACGACAATGAGTAGTTTACAAGCTTAGGATTTGTAAGCCAAAGAGGTGTGTTTTTTATTCCAAGGAAATTCAAAAATGAATTCAGAGTTCCTGTGTCCTTGAAAAAATATGTAAAAATAAAACCGATTGCTACGCTGTTTATAAGATTCGGGAAAAACAAAACTCCCTTAAAAAAGTTAACGCCTTTTATTTTTGTGCATAGAATAACCGCAAACAAAAGCGCAAGAGCAAGCTGAATAAAAGAACCCACAAGATAGTAAATGCTGACTGCAAAAACCTTGAAATATTCCGGGCGTGAAAAAACTTCTATATAGTTTTTAATTCCAATGAACTTTTTCTGTCCAAGTCCGTCCCACTTTAGAAAACTGTAGCCAAACATATTTATGATTGGAAGAAATCCAAAGACGATTACAAGCACAAGCGGAACTAGCAAAAATGTGAAAATCACGACTTTCTGCTGTTTTTTAATTGAAAGTTGTATTTGGTTTTTCATTGTGGCTCCCTTGGCACCGGAACTCCACAAAGAAATTCCAATGCCTTTATGCACGAAAGTTTTTACATTTCATCCTTAAGCGCAATTTTTATGCGCCCAAAGATGAAACTATTTTTTTATATTGAATGCCATTTTCTAGCATGAAATTCCATGTTATTGCCCGGCTTGACCGGGCAATCTTCAATGGCATTCTTAAAACTTTTTAGTTTAAATATTCTGCTCTGGTTTTTGCCCAGCGTTTGTTCCAGTCTGCCATGATGCCTTCAAATGTTTCTTTTGTGCTTCCAATAGCAGCATCGATAATTCTTTTCTTTTCAGGATCGTTCCAGAAGCCGATTTCAGACTCCTTGTCAATCTTGTCGTAAACGCCTTCGTACTGTGGTTCTGCTGGAGCAGACTCAATGTACTGAACTCCCATTTCACCAAACGAATCCAAAACTGCAGGATAAGGCTCTCCCTTCTTTACAGGAATAGATTCTGTATACTGAACCCAGTCTGTGTCGTCTGACATAAACTTTATCCAAGCATAAGCAGTCGCCTTGTTCTTGCTGTACTTGTTGATGCAAAGAGGCATATCAAGCTGGGCTTCCGCATATTTTTTTCCGTCGATTTCAAATGGGAACGGCATATATCCGATTGTTTCCGGGCGGGCTGCAAGATCTTTTACCTGCTGAATTGCCCAAGAGCCAAGAACCATGCATCCGATTTTTCCGTCGGCAAGATCCTGCTTTGACTGCTCCCATTCAGAAGCAAGCAAGTCTTTTTCGCACAAGCCGCGCTTTACAACTTCGTACATCATTTTGTAAAGCTCATAGTGTCCGTCGCCAGGAACAAAAGGAGAATCCTCGTGGATAATCTTTCTCTTGTATTCCGGATCTCCAGACGCGCTCAAAAGTCCGCCCTCCCACTGATTCAAAGTCCATCCAGAAGGATAGTTCATAAATACAGGAACCGCATTTGTCTTGTCTTTGATTTTCTGCATTGCCTCGTAGAATTCTTCTGTGTTTCTTGGAACTCCAACACCAGCCTTTTCAAAAACAGCCTTGTTGTAAACAATTCCCGCGCTTACAGTCGCAACCATAGGATATGTGTACACAACATCCTTGTAAGAAATTGCATTTGAAGTTCTTGTAAAGCTCATCACTTTGTCAAAGTCTTCAAGCTTGCCGAGCGGCTCAAAATATTTTTCAAAGTCAATTGACTGAATATTCGGGCGGCAAAGAACATCTCCGTATTCCTGAGTTCCCATGCGGGTTCTTACAGTTCCTTCGTAGTCTGTAATCGCCTCGAACTCTACAGAAGTTCCCGGATATTTTTCCTCAAAGGCTTCCTTGTATTCCTGAAGCTTGGTGTCTACAATGTCTGTTCTGTTTGTAAGAACAATAATGTTTCCACCGATTTTTCCGTGAATGGAATTTTCACCGCCATTGTTTTTTGAGCAACCCGAAGCCACAAGAGCCAAAGCCGCCACAGCGCACAAAACTACACTTCTTTTCATTTTTCCTCCAAAATGCTGGCTTCCAATATTCAGAAGCAGCCGCAGTTTTTTAAAACGGACTTCACATAAAAGAACAAAAATTAAGCCAATCCATTTGTTTGTTAATTTATAAAACAGAGAAAACGGTTTCTTTATTTATTTTATTATATCACCGAAAAGACAGTTGTCAATCTTTTTTTTATTATTTTTGTAACAGAATTTTAACTGACTTTTTCCTGAAAAAACGCAGTCTTTTCGGATTTTTTAAACTTTCTGAAGAAAAAATTTATATTTTATGTAACAAACAATGGAAAAAAGTGCAAAATTCACAAAAAAATATTTAAAACTTGCGAAAAAAAACTTGACAGCGCAAAACTTCCATGCTTATCATAAACATACAAAAGAGAAAACGGTTTCTTAAAACAACAAAAATTTATGAGGTTTTTATGAAGATTAAAAAAATGCCTGTGGCTTTATCGGCTTTACTACTTTCACTGGGGGGGGCGGCCTTTGCAGATGATGCTCCTGTTAAACAGAACGCCTGGTTCGACCTTAAGATGCACAACACAGTTGGCTACAACCTTGAAGAAAAAATCTACGGAATGGAATCAACAATTGATCAGGCGCAAATCTATTGGGACTTGTTTCCTGGAGCAAACCGCGGCTACAGCTCAGAAAACGACGGATTTTCTGTTTACTTTAGAGTTGAAGACTTGAAGTACGTTTTCAAATTCTACGACGAAAAGAAAACTTACCTTGACAGCTACAACGGCGGAGACGACTCACAGTCAGGAACTGTAGATTCAAAGAAACAGTCAACAGGATGGGAAGAACGCCCAGGAAACTGGAACGACAAAGCATCGAACTACTTTGACTATTCACGCATTGTCGCAGGCGTAAAGTACAGAAACTGGTTCATGGACTTCTACAACTTTGACTATGAAGACGGTGCGCAAGTTGGATTCAACCATGCAAGCTTAAAGTCAATCTTTGACGACTTCCGCAGCGACAAGGCATTCGACACCGACAAGGACAACGCACTTGGCTTTTTGTACTACAACGGAATTCAGGACACAAGAAATTTCCTTGACAAAGACACAGGAAGCCTTGGACTCACAGGAGTTATTTCCACAGGAGTTGAATTCGACAATCTTAAAGTTCAGCTTTCTACAGGAGCGGCAGGTTCTTGGATAAGCTCACAGGATCCAAATCTTGACGGACCAGACGGCTACGGAAACGCAGACAGCCCTTACACTTCAAGCGCAAACATCAAGAGAGGAAAACCTTATCAGAAGCTCAACGAAGGAAACGCAGGAGCAGTTCAGCTTGATGTTATGTTTAAGCCAACAGAGCAGCTTGAACTTAACTTTAGCGGACTCACAACTTTCAACTACAAAAAAGCCTATGAATCTAAACGCAAAGGTCAAGACAGAAAGAACGAGAATATAAACTTTACAGAGCTTAGCACAGCAAAAGACATCCGCGCATTCGGCGCAGACATTACTTACAACATTGAAACTTCTAAAGGCGTAATCGCTCCTTATGCTGGAATTGACTACAACTACAGCGACGGAAGAACAAGAACTTACTACGACAACGGAACAAGCAAGACAGAAGAGCAGAACAGCCAGTTTGAAGTTGGCGGCGGATTGGCATGGTATCCACGCGGAGCAGACGCAAAAGCCGGACACGACTCTCTTGACTTCTGGGGTCGCCAGTTTCCAATCGGAGCTTCTGTTGGTGTAAACACAGACAACAACGGAATTGCAAGCCTTGTAGTTTCAGCATTTGAAACTCCTGATGAAAATGCGCTTATTCCAAATCTCGGCGGATTCGTTGAGTTTGAATGGGTAAACTTTGCGGAGCAGGACGGCGGAGACTCAAGATTCTTTGCAGCAGCCCAGCTTGAATACATGATTAAAACTGTAACAAAGAGCGGACTTCCTGTTGGAATCAAGCCTTATGCACTTGGACGCTGCATTCAGAGGTGTGGTTCAAATCTCCAGAGAACTGGACAGTACACAGTGGACTCAAGACTCGGTCTTGTTATCTATCCTTCTGAAAAGTTCAATGTTGACTTCCGCTACGAACGTCAGGATCAGCTTTACACAAACAGCACTGACAACGAAACTGACAAAGGCTGCATCACGGGAACATTCAGCTTTAGACTTTAGATTTTAAGTTTTATTTTAGCCTCCTATTTTAATAAAACTTAACCATACGTTTGCTTCCTTGGAGTTTCCAGGGAAGCATTTTTTTCATTGAAGCAACAAGTCATAGTAATTTTTCATAGTCCCTTTTTGCATAAAATATGTGCATTATTGTTGCAAGTATTTTATTCTTTTCATCTTCAACAATGTACAACGCAACATAATTTTTCATAAATAAAAATCTTCTGTATCCTTTTCGTTGCAAACTTTGCATAGGACAAAGAGGAAACATATACGGGTCATTGCAAAGATAACTTTTTTGTTTGTAAAAATCATCCAAAAGCTTTCCCGCTGAAATGGGATTTGCTAAAGTCTCTACAAAATATCGGACAATCGCATCAAATTCTTCTTTTGCTGAATCCGTAATTTCAACTTTATAAGCCATACTTTTTTCTTATATCAGAAATTGCATCATCAGCATCGAAAACTCTGCCAGCTTTTACATCTGCTTCGGCAAGTGCAAGTTTTTCATGCAGATTGTTCAAGAAAACTGATTTTTCAAAAGTTTCCATGCTCATAATTACCATGTCGCCATAGCCGTTTTTTGTAACAAAAATAGGCTCGCTAGTTTCATGGCAAAGATTTGAAATTGATGTCGTATTTTTTAAGTCTCTAATGGGAACAATGTGCGGCATAATTAAACTCCCAAAAGTCAATAAGAAAATATAAATTTTCAACTTGGCTTTTACATGGGATTATTATGGCATAATATATTTTTTATGTCCATAAAGATTGCTGTGACAAGCACGGCAACAACATTTAATCAGACTAACCAATTTTTTCCTTGCCCAAAAGCGAAGTTTCATTTATATTTATAGAAACAAAAGGAAAACAGTTTCCTTAAATTTTCCTTAACTGAAAAAAATAAATATCACAAAAAATGAACATGAAATACACGATAAAAGAAATCGCAGAGCTTACAGGCGTTGCAAAAAGCACAGTGTCAAAAGCTCTTAACGGACAAAAAGGCGTAAGCGAAGAAAAACGAATTGAAATAATGAAACTTGCCTCGGAATATAACTATATTCCAAATGCGGCGGCAAGGGCACTTTCACACAACAAGTCAGAGACAATCGGAATTCTGATTTCCGCAGATTACGAATACACGCTTTCAACTTCCTACTGGATAGAAATAATTTCCGCAGTTTCGTGCGAGGCTGAAAAAAACGGCTACAATCTTCTTGTAATTACACAGGACAAGAACGAGCCGCTAAAATCGCTTGAAAACGCAATATTAAAAAAATCCATAGACGGGCTTGTGGTTCCGGCTGAATATGTGCGTGCGGATTTAATCAAGCTCTTGAACACTTCTGGAATTCCGTTTGTTATTCAAGGACGGACTCCGCTTTGCAACCACTACTGCGTTGACGTGCGGAACAAAGAAGGCGCATATCTTCTAAGTTCAAGACTGATTGAAAACGGCGGAAAAAATATAGCCTGCATTGCAGGTCCAAAAGAATTTCTTTACAACAAGGAACGCGTTGAAGGATTCAAGAGCGCGCTAAAGGAACAGGGAATAAAAAATCCGCCAGTCGTTCACAGCCCGTACACAGAAGAAGAAACCGTAAAAAACATCAGCGCATTTCTAAAGCAGAACCCAAAGATTGATTCAGTTTTTATAACTGCCGGCGGAGATTTTCTCTTCTTCATATTCGACACAATGCGAAAAGCAGGCTTTAACTTGGACAAAATCGGATTCGCAGTTTTCGATGACTACAAGCCCATTCACTACATCATAAAACCTGTGGTTTCTGCAAGACAGCCGATAAAACAAATGGGCGCGCAAAACGCAAAGATTCTTCTTCAGCTTATAAATAACGAGGAGCCGCCAAACTCATCTCTTTTCGACATTTCGATTGTTTAGGGAAAACGGAATTATATTCGTTTAGGATTAAGATTGATTTGTTTTCCTAAAGCAAATAGCTTATTTACCTTGGGAAAACAGACTGTTTACCACTGGTAAATATATTGTTTACTCGCAGTAAATAAGTTATTCTGCAATCATTTTAGTTTGCTTCGACTCGGTTACAACCGACTAAAACAATATATCTTAAAGGGGCTTAGGCCAACAACAAAGATATATGGCATTTTATGTAAACTCAACTAATGTAATTTATACTTTTTGAACAATCTCTCCCAACAAAAATTGCCCTCAATTGAATTTTCATTCTATTAATGGTAGTATAACGAAATATTTTTTTTAGCAGAGGATTTTTATGCTTACATTAAAGTTTGGCGGAACAAGCATGGGTTCCGCCCGCCGTATTCTTGACAGCGTGGAAATTATGATCGGACGTGCAAAGTCTGACAGAATCAGTGTTGTTGTAAGTGCCGTTGCAGGAATTTCTAACAAGCTTCAAACTGCAATTGACGGCTGCGCTTCCGGCGGAACAGCTGAATCTTTTGTAAGCGAGCTTCGTAGAATTCACGCGGATATTTGCGCGGAAATAAAATCAGCATTGCCAGAATTCAGCACAGAATCTGTAAATGCAAAAATCGAGCCTCTATTTTCTGAGCTTGAAAAACTTCTTGCAGGCCTTACAGTTTTTGGAGAATGCCCGGACACCGTTCACTGCCGCATCATGGGCATGGGAGAATTAATCTGTGCTCCGATTGTCGAAGCAGTCCTTCTTGCAAAAAAACAGAGCGTTTTGCTTTTGGATTCACGCAAGTTCATTTATACAACCGGCGACCAAAAAGAAGGCGAGCCAGACTATGCTCACTGCGCTGACGCTTTTGCAGACTACAGAGACGGCTCAGCACCTTTGGCACAAATTCTTTTGTTTCCTGGATTTATCTGTTCATGGATTTCTGGAACCGGCGCAAAACCTGTAATGGGACTTTTAGGACGCAACGGCTCTGACTTTAGCGCGGCGATTGTTGGCTCTTGCCTTGGTTCTTCTAAAGTTGAATTCTGGACTGACGTTGACGGAATCTACACAGCAGACCCAAGAGTTGTAAAAGATGCTGTTCTTGTAGACGACATGACTTATGAAGAAGCAATGGAGCTTTCATTCTTCGGAAGCAAAGTTCTTCATCCAAAGACATTGGCTCCTCTTGCGGCAAAAGGAATTGAAGCCTGGAGTTTGAACTCTCACAATCCTTCTGCGCGCGGAACTAGAATCGGAAAAGGTCCGTTTGAAAACTCTGCAAAAAAAGGTCCGGTCTGCGGAATCTCTTGCCTTAAAGACTGCGCAATGATTTCTGTAAGCGGCTCCGGAATGAAAGGACGCAAGGGAATGGCGGCGCGGATTTTCTCTGCGGTAAGCAATGCCGGAATTTCAATTCTTTTGATTACCCAGTCATCTTCTGAATATACAATTTCATTCTGCGTACGCAAGGCTTTTGCAAATGAAGTTCAGGATGTTCTTAAATCAGAATTTTCACTTGAGATTTCAACAAAGCTTATAAATCCTATAAAAGTCCAGTCTGATTGCGCCATCGTTTCAATAATCGGCGACGGCATGAAAGAAAAAAGAGGTGTTGCGGGAACTTTCTTTAATTCACTTGCAAGCCGCGACGTAAACATCCTTGCAATTGCGCAAGGCTCAAGCGAACGTTCAATTTCAGCAGTAATAAAGGCAGAAGACGGAGACATGGCAGTGCGCGTTGTCCACCAGTTCTTCTTCAACACAGTCCAGTCAATTCAGGTTTTTGCATTCGGCGCTGGAACAATCGGCGGAACTATGCTTGACCAGATTGGCGAGCAGCAGAAAATGCTTTTGGAGCAGGGAATCGACATCCGCGTTATGGCGATTGCAAATATCGACGGAATGATTTTTAATGCGGAAGGAATTTCTCTTGGCGACTGGAGAGATCAAGTTAAGAAAAACGGAACAAAGACAAACCTTGATGAGATAATCAACTTTGTAAAAGAGACAAAGCCTATCAATCCGATTTTTGTTGACTGCACTGCAAGCTACGATTTACCGGAACGCTATCTTGATATCTTCAAGGCCGGAATGAGCATTGCAACTCCAAACAAGAGAGCGAATTCAATGAGCATGGATTTCTACAAAAAGCTCCGCGACACTGCAAACGAAATGCACGTAAGATTCCTATATGAAACAAACGTCGGCGCAGGTCTTCCAATCATTGACACTTTGCAGAATCTGTTCAAGTCGGGCGACAAGCTCACAGGCTTCAACGGAATCATGTCCGGCAGTTTGAGCTATATTTTTGGAAAACTTGATGAAGGCAAAAAATTCAGCGAGGCAGTTCTTGAAGCAAAACAGCTGCGCTACACAGAGCCGGATCCGCGCGACGACTTAAAGGGAACTGACGTTGCAAGAAAAGCTTTAATCATTGCCCGTGAAAGCGGAATGAACATTGAGCTTGAAGACATTGAAATGCGTTCAATTTTCCCACAAGGATTTTCTCTCGAAGGTTCTGTGGAAGAATTCCTTGCAAAGCTTCCTGAACTGGATTCTTATTTTGAAGAAAAAATGGCTTCACTTAGAAAAGACAAAAAAGTTCTTAGAATGGGAGCAAGCATAAAAGACGGAAAAGTTTCTGTTGGAATGCTTGAAGTCGGGCCGGAAGATCCTCTTTTTGGAGTACGCGGCGGAGAAAACGCATTTGTATTCCACACAGCGCGTTACACGCCAATTCCGCTTACAGTCCGTGGCTATGGCGCAGGTGCAGGAGTTACAGCGGCAGGTGTCTTTGGGGACATTCTTAGAACCGTAAGCTGGAACAGCCACAGCTAATTTTTTCAACTAAAACAAACCACGCCATTGCTGGAACAAAACCGGCAGTGGCTTTTTTTTGCATAAAAGCAGGAATTGAAAAATTCAACTGTTTGTGCTAGATTTTCTTTAAATGGTTATTGTATTAAAGAAAAATTCAACTGAAGAACAGAAAAAATATATCTGCCAGTTTTTAAAAGAAAAAAATTTCAAGCTTAATGAAATCGTCGGAGAAGAAGACACCGTTATTGCCGCCGTAGGAAAAGTTTCTATGGACATAAGGGAAGTTGAGCTTCTGCCGGGCGTAAACAATGTCATTCCAATCAGCAAGCCGTTCAAACTTGCAAGCCGGGAATTTAAAAAAGAAAACACAATAATTGAAGTTCCAAACAATCGCGGACAAATAATAAGAATAGGCGGACAGCACGTTGTTTCCATTGCGGGACCTTGCGCCGTTGAAAGCCGCGAGCAGATGATGGAAATTGCAGCCGCTGTAGCTTCCAGTGGAGCAGTCATGCTTAGAGGCGGAGCATACAAGCCGCGTTCATCTCCATACAGTTTTCAGGGCTTAGGAGAAGAAGGATTAAAATACTTAAAGGAAGCTGGAGAAAAATACGGACTTCCAATTGTTACAGAAATAGTTTCAGAATCTCTTATTCCGCTTATGAGAGACTACGTTGATGTATATCAGATTGGCGCAAGGAATATGCAGAACTTTGATCTTCTAAAAAAAGTCGGAGCAATCGGCAAGCCTGTAATTTTAAAGCGAAGCTACACCGCAACTTTGGAAGAGCTTTTGATGTCTGCGGAATATTTGCTTTCAAGCGGAACAGACAGCGTAATTTTGTGCGAGCGCGGAATAAGAACATTTGAGCACGCAACACGCAACACGCTGGACATTTCCGCAGTTCCGGTTTTGCGTTCTCTCACTCACCTTCCGATTATTGTAGACCCAAGCCATGCCGTTGGAATCCGCGACAAAGTTCCATCCATGGGACTTGCCTCCATTGCAGCCGGAGCAGACGGAATAATTGTAGAAGTTCACAATCATCCTGAAAAAGCGATGAGCGACGGAGCGCAGTCCATGCTTCCTTCCCAGTTCGACAAGATGATGCACGACATTGAAGCTCTTGCGCCTGTAATCGGAAAATCAGTTGCCCATATTCGTGAAGAAAATTCTTCTGTTGTGCATTCAGGACAAAAAAATTCAAGCGGAAAGATTGTCTGCGTTTACAGCGGAAAAAGAGGCGCGTATGCGGAACAGGCAATTTCACGCTACTTTGACTCTCATGATGTTGAAGCCGTTGCAGTCGATTCATTTGAAGAAATTTTCCAAAGCGTTGTGGACGGAAAAGCAGACTACGGAATGGTTCCAATCGAAAACAGCCTTGCAGGAAGTGTATTCCAAAACTACGACAACTTCAGCAGGTTTGAAGACGTAAGCATTGCCGGAGCTGTAACTTTAAATATCCGCCACGCTTTGCTTGGAATAAAAGGCGCAACAATTTCTGATATTAAAAATGTCTATTCGCATCCGCAGGCATTGAGCCAGTGCAAGAAATTTTTAGACAACCACAAAGACTGGAATTTTATAGACGCAGTTTCCACAGCAACCGCAGCCCAGTTTGTGGCAGAAAAAAAGTCAAAGGAAAACGCCGCAATCGCAAGTTCAGTCAACGCATCTCTTTACAAGCTCGAAATTCTTGCGGAGGACATTGAAAATGATCCTGGAAACTTCACGCGTTTTGTTGTAATTCAGGCGAACCACACTACAAAGCCAAAAGGCGCAAAAGAAGCAAATGTTCCTGCAAACATGGCAAGTTTTATCTTTAAGACAAAAAATGAGCCTGGAGCATTGTACAATGTGCTTGGAGTTTTCAACGACTGCGGACTGAACATGACACGCCTTGAATCCCGCCCGATTGCAGGACAGCCTTGGAGATACTGGTTCTATGCGGACGCTGAAATTAAAAATCAAAATGCAGCGGAATATGTAAAATCGTTAATGGAAAAACTTTCGGATAAAGTTGAAGAAATTCGGCTTCTTGGAATTTATTCTGAATTAGGAAAATAGCATTTCCTCATTGATTTTTTATAGGAGTTTGAAATGAAAAAATATGTGCTTTCTGTTCTTGTTGAAAACCATGCAGGTGTATTGAGCCGTGTGTCCGGCCTTTTTAGCCGTCGTGGATATAACATCGATTCACTCACAGTCTGCGAAACTGCAGATCCTGAAAAATCCCGCATGACAATTGTTGTTCGCGGAGATGAATATATTCTTGAGCAGATTGAAAAACAGCTTTCAAAACTTGTTGAAGTTATTTCTATTGAACACTGCGATTCTTCTTCAACTTGCCAACGTGAAACAGCCCTTATAAAAGTAAAGGCCGCCGGAGAAAATAGAGGCGTAATCATTGAAACTTGCAGTATTTACCGCGCCCACATCGTTGATGTTTCAGAAAACACTTTGATTGTAGAAGCAACCGGAAGCGAAGAAAAAATCAGCTCATTAAAGCGGCTTCTTGAGCCTTACGGAATTCTTGAATTCTTAAAGTCCGGCCTGATTGCAATGGACCGTGGCGAAAAAGTAATGCGCTAATTTCTAAGAAAGCGGCTGGCATTTGCACCATTTTTCATCGAACAGCTGCCAGTTGTTATCTTGAACTAGAACATTTCCAATTTTAAAAACTCTGATTTTATATGGAAAGCAGTTTTTTATTTCGTCTGAATCAAGATGAAATTCAAGGCTGCTTTTTATTTCCCCAAGAATTTTTCCAAATACAATTTCAAGGTTTATTAACTTCTCTTTTTCATCTTTTAAGGAAATTATTTTTACTGGAAAAATAAATTTTTCATCTTTAAAAACTGGCTCAAGAAATTCGCAGGAAATTATTTTTTCAGGAAAAGCAAAGTCAAAGAATGCCCAAAGAGGAAAAACAGGAGCCGCAAAAATTTTTGCAGGGCGGTTTGAATTAAACACAGAAATTATTTTTTTTTGAATTTTTGCAAGAAACAAAAGCACATCTTTTCCAGGAACAAAAGCAAACATTTTATCAGTGTAGCGTAAACTAAAAAAAAAGTTTAGTATGTTCCCATGCATAAATTCTTTTTTAAATCCTTAATATTGTTTTTGGTTATTGCATTTTCCTCTTGCGCATTCAAAGCTAAAAATTCTTCAATCGGAATGAGCGGAGAAAATTTAATTGCATTGAACAAAGCTGCGGCGGAAGCAAAAATTTCTAATCCGCAGAAAAAACAATATATGTTTTTTAAATTCACAGAAAATCAAAAGGCGCATTTTAGCAACGTCCGCTACAAAAAATCAGGCGCAGGACTTTCTGTAAGAATTTCATTTGCAAAAAATTCAATTCCAAAATCAGGAGAAAGCGTTTTTGCTTTGGGCTTTTTATTTGACGATGATTTTTCAAACGGAACTTTAAAGACATCAATATATTCAAGAAAACTTGTAACCGGAAATTTTTCAGAGTTTGAATCCGAAGATTTTAGAGTTGTATTTTCAATTGCGCAAAACGACATTGTTCCAGCCGGATTTTTTGTATACGGAAATGCAAAATTCAAAGTAACCGAAGCGCAGATAACAGAAGCGGCGCTTGGCTGGAAAAATGAAAACATTCCGCTTTTTGCATTCGGACCTAGCGGAGGAAAAATAAAATGGGATTTTAATTCTGCGGATTTCAGCGATGCGAAAAATCTTTTTCCAGATCAAAATATTCCAACACGCATAATGCCAAAAATTGAAATCGGAATTACAGATTCGGACTACATCGGCACTTTTAAAAATCAAAAAAGAATAACTTTTTCCGCCGGAAGTGAAAAACTTTCAATCCGCCTTTCAAAAAACGCAAACTCAAAAACATTGCAAACTTCAGCGTTAAAAAATCCTTTTGAAAAATTTGAGCTGCAAGAAAACAAAGAGCTTGTAAAAAAACTCATAATGAAACCTTCAAATCCGATTCTTGCGCAGGATACAGAAGGAAAAGTTTTGTACCCGTTAAAAACTGACTTGGGACTTATAAACAACTGGCCACAAAAAAACTGGAGACGAAGTGACTACGAAATTTTTGAATGGGAACTTTTCCCCGGAGTTTTGGTTTTTGATTTTGCAAATTACAAAATTCAAAATCAGTTTTTCACAAGAATCGCATATTTTGTTGAAAAAGCCGGATACAAAGGAACTTTAGTTTCTGACGATTTTGTAGAAAACAAGCACGGCTACAATGCGCACGACTACAAAGCCAATGACTTGGCGAATTTCTTTTCTTTAGTTGAACAGGAAAATTTTCAAATAAACAGCTATGAAGAAATCCTAAAAGAAATTCTGATTGCAAATAAAATCATACAAAAAGACAAAGACGGATTTAAAGCCAGAAAAGGCGCGGTCGTTTCGTTCAGCAGGGAATCACCGGAATATCTTAGGCATACTTTTATGGCGCACGAAAGCTGGCACGGAATTTATTTTACTGATGAGGATTTTAGAAATATCGTTGCAACTTGCTATAATATGTTTGACGAAGACTCTTTGAATTTTCTAAAGAAATTTTGGGAAACACAGCCAGGACTTGGATACGATACAAACGATGAATATTTAATGCAAAATGAATTCATGGCTTACATAATGCAGCAGTCTTTTTCAAATGTAAGAAATTATTTTATTCAAGTTGCAGGACGAGGTTCAGTCAACAGGATTCAGCCGGAAAGCGCGGAATATATCAGAAGCACAAATGCACAGGCTTTTGTTGATGCGGCAGAAATTCTAAACAGCTACGCTTTTGACAACTGGGGACTTACCTGCGGAAGAGTTGCGCTTATTCAAAGGTTGGAATAGCTTTTAAATTAAATCAATGTTAAACTGCTTTTCACTTTCGATAGTGCTTGGAGAACCGTGTCCGGGGAAAACAACAGTTCTATTAGGAAGTGAAAAAATTTTATCCTTGATTTTTTTGCAAAGCAATTTATGGGAATACTGGCTCAAAGTGCTTCCCGTCACACCAGAAATCAAAGTATCACCTGTAAAAACTACATCTTCAATTTTATAAACCATGCTGTCTGGAGAATGTCCCGGAACAGAAAAAAATTCAACATTGAAACCTGCAATCTTTACAATTCCATCGCCATTTAAAATCGAGCAGTCCATTCCGTAAATTCCAGCATCAGCTGCATACACTACAGGAGTATAGATTTTTTTAAGTGTCCTAAGACCTTGTATGTGATGAGTATGCTTGTGCGTAATCAAAACCGCAGACAATTTATAGCCACCTTCTTCAATTAAATTTATTGTTTCCATGTCAATTTTTCCAGGGTCAACAATAATCGCTTCTTTTACATCTGGACTGTCATTTAAAATAGTGTAGCTGTTTGTAAATCCGTCTATGCACAAATGGAAATAAAGTTTCATAGCTCGTCTTCTCCTTCCGATTCCGAAAAGTCTTCAATCAAGCCGCTTTTGTTTCTGTCAATTAAAGCTTCCCGCGTATTTGAAAGTTTAAATGAAACGTGCTCTCTTGCAGAATTGTAAAATATCGCTTTTTTAAGATTGCAGTTTTTCATTGACGTGTTCATAAGAATTGCACGGATAAAACGGCTGTTATAAAAATCCGAATCATCAAAGCTGCACTGGTAAGCAGTTATTCCGTTGTAATTGTTATGAACCAAATCGCTTCCTGTAAAAACCACGTGAATAAATTTCGAGCCGGAAAAAGAGGAAAACTGAATGTCGCTGTTCAGCATATCGCAATCTGAAAATGTTGAAAAATCAAGCGTGCATATTTTAAATTTCAAGCCTGTTGAATGTATATTTGAAAAAGTTGAGTGCTGAAAATTGCAGCCGTAAAATTTTTTACCTGAAAGGTCAACGCCGTTCACGGATATTCCGTAAGCGCAAAGCCCGATAATTTTTTCATGTGAATTTATATAGTTCAAAAGCGATGTAAGATGACCAATTTTATCTTCCGTATGCTCAAAGCAAAAGCCCGGTTCATGCGGAATAATTTCATTGTCGCGGATTACTGAAAGCGCAGGATTCTGACATTCCTTGCACTGGCACTTGTTAGTCACAAACATACTTAACTTTACGTTATTGAAAACATTTAGTCAAATAGGCATTTTCAAAGCGCAAGAAATGCAGATAAAAATTTAATGCAAATCTTTCAAAGAAGCAATTTCATATCCGTTTTCTAAAATTGAAGAAATCAGTAAATCCAGTTTTTCATAAAGATAATCACGACGAGTTCCATCCATAGTTCCAATTGAAACTGGAATCACAATTCCGTCATAAAGATTTTCAGCAAATGAATCAACAAGAGAGCTTGCATTTAAATATTCCTTGCCGCTTTCCTTGCTTTCTTCAAATGTAATTCTGTCATTGAATTTGTTAAAAACTTCAACATAATTATAACCTGCTTCCGTGCCAGCAGTTTTCATAAGCTGATTTGAATGATAAAACGGAGCGTGCCAATAAAGTGAAAGTTCTTTTCCTGTCGCAGTAAAAAATTCATCTTCATTCCTTGCAAGACCACGCTGAATAAAATCTTTATCAACTATAAAATTATTTTCAACCAAATCGGCGCAACTAAAAAACATTGAAGCGCATTCGTTTCCAGAAAATGCAATTTGCTTTGCCTTGTGCGGATAACGCCGGATAAATTCTCCGTTCAAAAAGAAAGTTCCCTTTACTCTAAAATCATCAAGTGTATAAAGAACTTCTGCAAGTCCTTCTGAATTTTTCAATGCATCAAAAACAAGAGAAACCTTTTTTAGAGGCTCTGAATATTTTTCAGTTTCCTTATAAACAGAATATGTTTTTGTTTTTCCAGAAAGAGATCTTACATAAATTGAATTTGAAAACTTTGAATTCACAGAAGAACCAAGGAAAACTCTGTACCTTCCGTTTTTTTCTAGCCGTGAAAAATTTTCTGTGGAAGACGACAAGATTGCTCTCCAAGTATTTTTGTCCGCCTCATAAACAAATGTATCTTTTGAAATTTCAGACTTGCACAAAATTTTTTCATTGCTCCAGTATGGTTGGCAAGCGGAAGACAAGAAAAGAAGTTTTTCATCTCCGCGGAAATTTACAAGTTTTACAGTTTCTTCTCCGCCAATGTAAATTGAAAAATTTCCGTTCCATGCAGCTGAAACAATTTTTTCTTCTGGCCTTGACAAAACAACTTTCTGCGCAGAAATATCATACACAAAAAATTTTCCGGCATCTGTATAAGCGATTTTTTTTCTATCCGGTGAAACAACTGGAGAAATGGAATTTTCAGTTTTAAACAAAAGCTCCATTTTTTCTTTTATAGAATAAGCATAGCTGACTCTCTTTGGATTTTCAAAAGAAAAAGAATCGCACCATAAAACTGGTGAAGAAGCTCCGCTCCAGAAAATTTTAAAATCACAGCAGATTCCGTCTATTTCTGAAAAAGGAAAAACGCCTTCCGGCTTTAAATAGCTGAGCTCTGGATTTTCCATGGCGGAATAAATGTAAAGAGTATTTTTACTTGAAACTACCGCAAACTTTGTTCCGTCTTCATTTGTCCAGAATTTATCTTTCAGCGGATCAAACGCATTTGGAATTCGTCCAATAATTTTTCCGCTTCCAATAAGAGCTGCGTAAAGACCTCTTGTGTAAAGCTCATTTTCTTCAATTAAAAAAACAAGGTCATTTGAAACGTAAATTATATTTCCACTTTGAGTCCACTGAACATTATCGATTGTGCCATCTCCAATTTTTCTATAGCTTTCAGGCAAATTTATTTTTTTGAAAAGTTCACTTGGAGTTATAAAATATACACAGCCGTCTTTTTCATAAAGAAGAAACTTGCTGTCTGGCGACCATTTTGCATTTATGGACTTGTAGCTAAACGAAGTTTTTTCAAGGAGAACTTTTTCTTCCTGTGTTTTACAGTCAACAACAAAAAGCTTTCCTGTTGTGTTTTTTGTTTTCTTTACATAGCAAAAATAATTTCCGTCTGGACTTGCAGAAATTAAATTCGCCCGGCTGTAATTTTCTGGAATTCCAAAAGCAAGAGAAGTCCATTTTAAATTTTTATCTTCAACAGAATATTTTGCAGTTCCGTATCTGTTTCTAATCTGAAGAATTTTATTTTCGTTGAGCAGCTCCATTTTTTCCGGGAAGCAAGTCAAAATCACGGGTTCTTTTTTTATTTTTTGTTCATCAAGCTGAGTAAAAAAAAGCGACTTGTAAGAAACTGTCCCCGGAATATTTTGTTCAGCGGAAAATATAAGAAAATCGTCTTTGTTTAAATCCAAACTGCCAAATTCAATTTGAGAAAAAGCCGGAAAAATGAATGCAAAGAAAACTATAAAAGCAAAACTGCACAACTTGAAATTTTTGTTCATATAAATTTCCTCTAAAATTTATTTTAAAACTGTAAGCGGATCTACAAGCTTTGAATTTTTATAAACTGTAAAATGAAGATGCGGACCGGTAGAATATCCAGTGTTTCCAACAAGTCCAATTCTTGTGCCCTGACTAACAACATCGCCTTTTTTAGCAATGATTTTGCTCATGTGCGCATACAAAGTCTGATAACCGTCATAATGATTTATAATCACATAATTTCCAAATACAGAAGAAAATCCTGTGTATGCAATTTTTCCGCTCATGGATGCATAAATCGGAGTTCCTGTAGGACAAGCCATGTCAATTCCAGTGTGATGGGATGCAACACCAGTAAACGGATCCGCGCGCGAACCAAATCTTGAAGTAAGCCTGTATCTTATTTTCAGTGGATTTGCAAAAAGCTCTCCCATTGCCTTCCGCAAAGAATTGCTGTCCAGCCTTGCTCCCGGAATAAAAATTTTCTGTCCTTCCTGTAAATTTTCAGATGACAAGTCATTTATATCAAGCAAATCAGAAACAGAAACAGAATATTTTTTTGAAATAGAATCAAGAGTTTCATTTTTTAAAACCAAGTGAACAAGTCCGTCTACAGAAGGAACTGAAAGTTTCTGACCTGCATAAATTGAGCGGACGTTTCCAATATTATTTATAGCAATCAATGTTGAAATATTTGAAAGTCCGAATCTTGAACTTATTCCGCTTATCGTATCGCCCGGCTTTACCGTGTAATTCTGAAAAACAACAGGCTGCTTCAAAAGAACAGAATTGGCCTCAAGTTTAATTCCGTCTTCAGAAAAAATATTTCCCTCGCTGTCAAAATATGAAGTCCGGTCAAAGGCAAATTCACTCATCGCATTGTCAAGAGCCTGAAACTCATCCATTGAAACAGGATTTAAATTTATATTTTTTGCAAAACTTTCAGAAAAGGAAATAAACTTGGAAACAAAAAAAGGTGAAGCCGCACACAAAACAAAAACAGGAACAAGCCAGACAAACCGGGAAGCAATCTTTATCCGCTTTCCTGCAACTCCAATTTGCCCGCGAAGATTCTGAATAAATGAAAAAATATTAAAATCAGCTCTAACCGAATTTGCGCTAAAAACACTGCGTGTTCTATAAACAGATTTCGCTGAAGCACGACTACTGCGCAAAATATTGTGTCGAATCAAGTGTGTAGTATTTTTTCTAAAACCAGAAGATTCCAAGCAATTTATTATTTCCATAGTTTCAATATCGACAAAAAAAGTTTTTGATATTAGCAATTATTGACGATGAATATAATAATGAAAAATAAATCACAAGAATCAACTTTTTGGAAATACATATTTGCAGGAATTTTTATAGGAACTGTAATAAAAGTTTTTGTATTTGACATTCTTTCAGTGCAAGGAATTTCAATGGAGCCTGTAATTCACGATAACGAAAAAATTTTAGTCTGCAAACTTTCATACGGAATTGTAAATCCGTTCGGCAACTCAACTTTAATCAGATGGAAAAATGCAAAGACAGGGGACATTGTAATTTATTATTATAAAAACAATCTCGTTGTAAAAAGATGCATTGCCACGGAAGGCGCATCCCTAGAATATTCATCAGATTCAGGATATACTTTGCACGTAGGAGAAAAAAATTACTCGCTTACAAAACTTCAGTATAATCTGATAAAAAACAGCCCTTGTGTTCCAAGAGGAATGATTCTTGCAATAGGAGATAATTTTGAAAATTCAATTGACTCAAGAACTTACGGCTTTGTGGCTCAGAAGAATATTTTGGGCAAGGTGATTTTTAAATGAGTGTTTTTTTTAATAAATTCCGAATTGGATTTATTTTTTTTATATGCGCAGTCGGGCTGGTTTATGTTTATGTGAAATTTGTAAAACTGGCTTTTTATCCGCAGAAAAAAACAATTACAGCTCCAGTAACAATTGAGCGCGGTTCAATTACAGACCGAAACGGAAAGCCGCTCGCAGTCCAGACAAATTTTTATCATTTCGTTGTAACTCCAAAACTCATAAAAGCTCCAGACGAATTTGCTGAAAAAGTTTGCGAACCATTAAACATGGGAATACAGGAAATAACGCAAAAGATTCAAAACGCAAAAAACGCAAATTTCATTTACATCAAGAAAAAAATTTCACAAGAACAATATAATGAGCTTATAAAAATAATTGATGAAAACAATTACTACAACTTCACCCGATTTGACAAAATTCCCGGTCGTCTTTATCCTGAAAACTCTTTGGCAAGCCAGCTGATTGGCTACATGGGGGATGACGGAACAGGACTTAGCGGAATTGAATATTCCAAGCAAAACATTCTTTCCCCGGAACCGAGTCCTGATGCAACTGGAACAATCCACGGAAGCAACGTTTATTTAACAATCGACTCCGGGCTTCAGTATAAACTTGAAAAAATCGCAAAGAAATCAATGGAAGAAACTCAAGCTGAAAGTCTGATGCTGGTTGCCGCAGATGCAAAAAACGGAGAAATACTTTCATACATAAGTTTGCCGTCCGCAAATTTAAATGAATACACTTCCGCCTCAACGCAGGAAATGACAGACAGGGCATCTGTTACAGCTTACGAGCCGGGAAGTGTATTTAAAATTTTTTCAGTCGCGTCATTTCTTGATTCAAAATCAATTACTGCCGATGACAGTTTTTTGTGCGACGGACTTTATCAAAGGCGGACTTCCGCAGGAGAAACAATCAGAATAACTTGCCTTGACCATCACGGCTGGCTTAACGCAAGAAGCGCACTAAAATATTCATGCAACGATGCGCTGGCACAGATGAGCGAAAAAATAACAACGGAAGAATTTTTATCTTACATCAGGCGGTTTGGATTTGGAGAAAGAACTGGCGTTGAGCTTCCGTCCGAAACAAGAGGCTCTGTAAAAAACCAAAATGACAGATACTGGTCTGCACGAAGCAAGCCCACGATGTCAATTGGTCAGGAAATAAGTGTGAGCGCACTGCAAATGGTTCAAGCCGCAACAGTTCTTGCAAACAAAGGTGTTCAAATAAAACTGACGTTTATAAAGAAAATAGCGGACATAGACGGAAAAACTGAATACGAACATGAGCCGACTTACGGAAACCGCGTTTTAAAAAGTTCAACTGCGGACTATCTTTTAAGCTGCATGGAAACAACTGCAAAAAGCGGAACGGGAACAAGAGCTTCGTTAAGAGACATTTCAATTGGTGTAAAAACAGGAACTGCGCAAATGGCAGATACCGTAAACGGCGGATACAGCAACACAGATTTTCTTTCAAACTGCATGGCGATTTTTCCAATCGAAAATCCACAGATTGTTTTGTACATCGTTATTGAAAAAGCAAAAGGCGAAACTTACGCAGGAAGAATTGTAGCTCCGGTAATTGCAAAAGCCGCCGATGAAATAATCGATCACCTTGGAATCAACCGTGAGGGAGCCGCAAGCCTTGAGCATTCAGGTAGAATCACAATAAAAGAAAATTTGCCGCTTTCAATTGGAAAAGTTGTGCCGGATTTTACAGGACGACCAAAAAGAGATTTGATTCCGCTTTTGGCAAGAGATGACCTGAACTTTATAATAAAAGGCGAAGGCTGGGTTTGCGCTCAAAGTCCAGAACCAGGAACACCGATAACGGAGAACATGACTATTGAACTCGATTTGGAATAAAAATTATTTTTTATTTAAGGAGCGTTTTCCAGAGCTTTCAAATTCACTAGAAGTTAAGTTTTCAAATGAAATCGAATTTGAAACTGCAAAAAACGGAAGCCTGACTGCAAAAAGAAAAAATCTTTTGCTTCATTCAAAGTACAATCCTGAAAAAGAAGCTGACAATCTTGTAAACCGTTTTGACTCAGAAAAGAAAGACACTGCAATTTTTCTTGGATTCGGCTTAGGCTACGGACCTGTAGAGTTTGCAAGAAAATTTTCAGACCCGACTTTGATTATAATTGAAGAAGATACTGCAACTTTTTTTTCCGCATTAGAGGCTATAGACTGGTCGCCGGTTTTTGAGCATAAAAAATTAATTTTTATAATTGGAGCTTCAGTTGAACAAACCGCCGCATTAATTTCAAACTGCTCTTATTCAAAAACTCATATTTTTAAAAACAAATCCCATACTGCGCACAACCAAGAATATTTTGATTCAGTTGAAAACATAATATTTCAGAACAAACAAAAGGAAGAAGTCAACACAAACACTCTTGAAAAATTTTCAAGGCTTTGGCTAAGCAACAGCTGCAAGAATTTAGACTACATTGAAAAATTAGACGGAGTAAATAAATTCTTAAACACAGCAAACGGCATTCCATTTGTAATTATAGCAGCAGGTCCAAGTCTAGAAAAAATTCTTCCGCATTTAAACAAAATAAAAGACAGAGCAATAACCGTTTGCGTGGACACATCTCTTCATTCGTGTCTGGAATTTAACGTTGAGCCGGATTTTATAATCCTTGCCGATCCGCAGTATTACTGCTCTCTTCATCTTGAGTTTTTAAAATCGCCTGAATCTATTCTTGTTACAGAAATCGCAGTTTATCCTTCTGTGTTTAGATTTCAATGCAAGGAAATTATCCTATTTTCTTCAATGTTTCCAATCGGAAATTTTTTTGAAAAGAATACACAAGAAAAAGGTTTGCTTGCGGCAGGCGGAAGTGTAACAACAACAGCGTGGGACTTTGCAAGAATGTGCGGAGCTTCTGAAATTTATTTAGCCGGAATGGACTTAGGTTTTCCAAATAAAGAAACCCACATCAGAGGCTCAAAGTTTGAAGAAAAAATTCATTGTGAAAGTTTCCGTATAAAAACATCTGAAACAAAAAACATTGAAACTTTATTTTCAGCCGCTCCGTTTTATGCAAAAGACTACAATGGAAATGAAATTCTAACAGATAAAAAAATGCAGCTTTTTTCATGGTGGTTTGAAAAGAATTGCACAAATGCGCTCTCGCAAGGAGTAAAAACTTTCTCACTTACACCGGAAAGCCTTGCAATAAATGGAATAGAAAAATTCAACTTGGAAGAATTTCTTTTAAAGCCTGCTATAAAAGATAAGCGAAAAATCTTTTTTGAAAATGCCCAAGAGAATAAGAAAAAACTATCAACCTCAAAAGGAATTTCTTTTGAGCAGCAAAAAAATCAGTTCGGGGAAAACTTAAAAATTCTTGAATCTCTTGCAAAAAGAGGAATCAATCTTTGCAACAAAGCACTCTGCTCTCCTCTTTCAATTCCAGAAGTTTTTGGCAAGCTAAATGAAATAGATCAAAAAATTTCATCGTCTTCAGCAAAGGATGCGGCCGCCCTTGTATTTCCAACACAAAGGCAGCTTGATTCCCTTTCAGAAAAAATTTCCAACGACTCTGAAGCAGAAAAAAAACTTTACAGCATACGTTATTCAAATTTGATTTACACAGAACTTTTAAAATCAATAAATCTATATAAAAAATTTTTTCCAAATTCCAATTAAAGTCTTCCAAAGCTTCACCGATAATATAAATGTGCAGTGATAGAAATTTACTACGGACGGTTCTTTGAGAAATCTTAGAGGACATCCAGACGTCTGTAAAGAATTTCCATACATCTAACAAAGATGTTAAATATCTCCGTGAGAAAAGATCAAAGGAAGTTGCCTTTGGTCTTTTCATTTTTTAAATAAAATTGCATGGTCAGTTTATATAGATAGCCTATAATATATTAATTTTTCTAAAATTCTGCCGATAATAAAATGAATAGGAAAGATTTATGGTCAAATACAAAGTTGCAGAAATAAAACCTGACACACATTTCAGTTCAGATGTAATGCTTGACTCTCTTTTTTTGCTGACAACTCCGCCTTGCGCAGTAACACCAGAAATACTTTCATATTTGAAGAAGTGGGGATTCCTTGAAGTCTTTAGCGAAGATGAAAAAATTCTTTCCAAAATTGAAGAAGATAAAAATCCAGAAAAAACAGAACATAAGCAAATTTCACTTGGAGAAACTGAGTCAGTAGATCTTTCTGAATTTACAGATGAAGAAGATTCTGTTCCAGAAGAGCAGATTCCTGAAAAATTTAAAACAAGCGAAGAAGTTGACCTTTCAGAATTTACTTTAGAAACCACAGAACCAGAAAAAAAAGTTCAGACACAGCAGATTTTTCAGCAGGCAAACCCAATGCCGGCTTTTCAGAATCCAGCCATGCAAATGCAGACTGCTTACCAGAATTTTTCAGCAAATGCAAATCAGCAAGCAGTACAACAACAGTCTTTTGATTTTCCTTCAGAGCCAACTTCTATTTCAAAAGAAGAAGATAACAGAAAACTTTTAGAATCGCAAAACGCTTATGACAAATTTATGGAATTTATAAATTATGTCTACACAAAATATGCGACACAAAAAATAATTTCTCTGCCTGAACTAAACGGAAAAGTGCTTGAACTTTGCAACTTTGTAAGGGAAAATAAAAAATTCCTGCTTAGAATTTCACCAAGCTTTGAAACGAGAAATAAAAATTTTTTAATAAGCCACAGCCTTAGAACTGCGATTTTTGCAATCATAATCGGACTGCAAATAAAAATGCCTTATGAAAAACTTATCGAGCTTGGAGTCGCAAGCATTCTGCACGAGATAGGACAGATAAGACTTCCGCCGCAGCTTTACATGAACAACAATCCGCTTAGCCATTCAGAAAAAGCGCAGATGCAGACTCACACTGTAATCGGATATAACATCGTAAGAAACGCAGGACTTCCGCTTACAATTCAACTGGGAGTTTTGGATCATCATGAGCGTGAAAATGGAACTGGCTATCCAAGGCATCTTTTAAAAAACAACATTTCGCTCTACGGAAAAATAATCGGTGTGGCTTGTTCATTTGAGGCAATCACCGCTCCAAGAAATTTCAGAGAGGCAAGAACAACTTACGAAGGCATGATTGAAATGCTAAAGAACAGCAACCATCTTTATGATGAAACTGTAATCAAAGCGCTTTTATACAGCATTTCGCTTTTCCCAATCGGCGCATTTGTTTTTCTTTCAAACGGAAGGGTCGGACAAGTTGTTGACGTTTCTCCTACAAGCCCTAAAAATCCTATTGTTCAAATTGTCGGAAGCGTAAATCCAGACGGAACTCCAAAAAGAATTCAGACAGATGACAACACAATAAGAATTGTGCGCACAATGAATAAAGAGGAATCCGCTGACTTACGGAAATCCCTTGGCGACACTTTGTAAAATAAGTTGATTTAGTTGAAAAAGTTCTGAACCTTTTGCACTTCTTCTTTAAATGACTTGTCAACAACTGGCGGATGGTCGTTAAAAAAAAGAATCTGCTGAAGTTCTTCCTGAGTATGAGTTCCCCAGACAGGAACAACATTTTCAAACTGATACAAAAAACCAAACGCCAATGGAATGTCGTTTACAACTCCGCCGTTCAATGGCTGGGAAGCAATACAACCAACTTCCTTTTCCTGGCACAATTTTACAAGAGCCTTCACTGAATCTGGCGAAATCATGCTGAACGGAAACTGAACAACTTCGTAAAGTCCGCTTTCAATAGCTTCTTTTGCAATGTCATAGTTTTCTGTTGCAATTCCAATGTGCTTTACAATTCCTTTTTCTTTTAACAACAAAAGCTCATTGTAAATTCCGTCCATACCGTTTTTCTTTGGAACAATAAGCGGATTCTCAAGCTGGAACAAATCAAGAGTGTCGCTTTCCAAAGACATAAGGCTTTCATCTAAATCGCGGCGGATTTCATGCAAGTCCTGGCCGGCAGTCTTTGTCGCAAGAATCACATTGTGCCTGATTCCATGCAAGGCTGCTCCCAGGCGTTTTTCACAGACTGGCTTGGAATGCGATGTGTCAAAAAAATTCATTCCGCCGGCATAAGCCTGATGAACAATTGCGCAAGCCTTTTCATCGGCATCTTCACCGAAACTTTCGATTTCCTTGCAGTCAAGGCTTTCCGCGCCAAAACCAGTGCGGCTAACCAGAAGATTTGTTTTTCCGAGAGCAACGTATTCCATAACTTGCAACCAGCCTATAACAAAAATACAGGGCTGCATAAAAAGTCGTCAGCATTTTTAAGCAACCCTTTTAAAGAATTTCGTTTTAATTACTTTAGCGTTTTACAGGAACATAAGATTTTATTTCCTTCTGAATGAAAGGAATCAAATCATCAAGAGAAACTCTCTTTTGCTCCATTGAATCACGGAAGCGAACTGTAACAGTATTGAAATCCGCGCTGGAAGAATCAAGCGTGTCATGATCTACTGTAACACAGAATGGAGTTCCAATTTCATCCTGACGTCTGTAGCGTTTTCCAATTGTTCCGCTCTGGTCATAATCAGTAACAAAATCTTCTTTTAAGATATGCTGAATTTCTTTTGCTTTTTCTGCAAGTCCGTCCTTTTTCATCAAAGGAAGAACCGCAACAGTAACAGGCGCAAGACGAGGATCAAGGTGAAGAACAGTTCTAAAGTCTTCAGGTTCGCCTTCTTTTGCAACATTCTGCTCTTCATAAGCCTCGCAAAGGAACATAAGGAAGTTTCTGTTAAGTCCGGCGGAAGTTTCAACAACATAAGGAATGTAACGTTTGTTTCCGTCGTCCTGATCGATATAATGCATATCTTTCTTTGAATACTGCTCATGCTGCGAAAGGTCAAAGTCTGTGCGGCTGTGAATTCCTTCAATTTCCTCAAAACCAATCGGGAACTTGTACTGAATATCGTAAGCGTCTTTTGCGTAGTGAGCAAGCTTGTCGTGGTGATGCCAGTTAAGATGGTCTTCTGCAATTCCGTACTTCAAATAAAAATTCCAGCGGTCTTTTCTCCAACGCGCAAAAGTCTCATCTTCTGTTCCCGGCTTGCAGAAATATTCCATTTCCATCTGCTCGAATTCGCAAGTGCGGAAAATAAAATTCTTGAAGATAATTTCATTGCGGAACGATTTTCCAACCTGGGCAACACCGAACGGAATTTTCATTCTGTTTGACTGAACAATATTCTTGAAGTCTGTAAAAATTCCCTGGCAAGTTTCCGGGCGAAGATAAACCAAAGATGCTTCTGTGGCAACAGGTCCTTGATGAGTTTTGAACATCAAGTTAAATTCACGCACATCAGTCCAAGAATGCTTTCCGCAAGTCGGGCAGTTAATCTTTTCATCAATAAAAGCCTTCATTTCTTCATGGCTCATTGTATCAACCGGCTTTGAAGGAGTTTCGCCAGTCTTGTCAAAATAATCTTCAATAAGCTGATCAGCGCGGAATCTTGCCTTGCATTCTGTGCAGTCAATCATCGGATCAGAAAAATGTCCTACATGGCCTGAAGCCTCCCAAGTTGTGTGATGCTGAAAAATCGCAGAATCAAGACCAACAACATCATCATGAAGCTGAGTCATATAATGCCACCATTCGTTCTGAATGTTGCGCTTGAATTCAACGCCAAGAGGACCGTAGTCCCATGCGCCAGCCATTCCGCCGTAAATTTCAGAAGCCTGATAAACAAATCCTCTTCTCTTGCAAAGACTGATGATTTTGTCCAAAGTGCAAGCATGCACATCTTTTTCTTTTGCCATAAAAACCTCATCTTCGACACTGGTGTGTGCCGCATAAAATTCAATTTGCAGAGTTTAACACATAAATTGATTTTTGCCTATATTCGGAAGGATTTTCAGCAGGGCAAACGCATTATAAATGTATTCAGCATAAAACTGGCTCCCAGACACGGTTTTCTGGTTCAAAATCGCGCAATAATGGGGATGTCCAATAAGTATCTTTTTTGTCATTCATAGGCTTTTATAGACTTGACCCGAAATTCTAAATGCATATATTACAATCATTTAGAAATTGTTCAGCAATGACATTCAGAGCTTATTGGACATCCTCTGATTGTTGCAAAGTAACTATAGAATTGCCCGCTCACGCGGTCGCAGCAATCAGAGTGTTTTTGCCCCAGAAACCGTTCCTTCGCGCAAACTTTACTTAAATTATTTATAATGCGTTTGCCCTGGGATTTCCAGCGGAACAAGGAAATTCGCTGTTATAGTTGCCGTGCTAATTTGGAAAATCTAACAATTTTCTTATATTTTAGCATCTAAAAACTGAAGGAATACTTCCTAACTCCTGAAGTGAGTATTCCTAAGACCTGAAGTGAATATCCCTAAGACCTGAAGTAAGTATTCCTAAGGCCCTTAGAGAGTATTCCTTAGGGTCTTAGGAAGTATTACTCAGCCTCTTAGGAAGTATCGCTACGGGTCTTAGGAAGTATTCCTTTTGTTTTTATGACAGAAAATACTGAAATGTCAAAACAACGATAAAAAGCGTACCCAGTCCGTTGAGCAAATATAGTAACTATGTTTAAAAAAAAGGGGCAATATAGTTGCTTTATTTTTCGTCTACGTATTTATTGCTCCAGTCGCCGTCTGTGCTTACTTCAATATTGCCGCTGATGCTAAGGTTCTGGAATTTTAGCTCATCTTCGCTGAATTCTTTTTTGCAGCTTATGGCAAAATTGCGCAGGTTTACGGTCATAAGCCTGTTGTGGGCAAACATTTTTCCGTTTTTCTTTTCATTGTAATCTGGAAGGACAAAGTTTGCGCCGCAGTCTGCAATTACAAGCTCTTTTGGGCGGACGGCAACAATGCGCATTGGTCCGTAAAAGTGCGAGTTACGTTCTTCATATTTTGGAATGTTTGCTGTGATTTTATTCAATTGTACATTGTAGCCGGAACTTGAGCCAGTTGCGCTGATTGTTCTTTCACCTGACCAGCCAAGTGTTTTTATTAATGACAAGTCCGAAGACAAAATGAGCAGCGCACCGCGGCTAGTAACTGTGCTGTTATTTGCAACATTATAATTATATATAACGGTTTGATTATTGCTGTCATTACTAGGGTAAGAGCTTGTATCACAAACCAATACAGCTACTCTTCCATCTTCAAGAACAGCTATATCATTAATTTTGCCTGAAACATAAAAGTCAGCTAAAGTTTTTGTTTCTATTTCATTTGCAGAGCCGCCACTTGTTGTGTAGTCAAATGTTGCATAGCCGATTGAATCTGGGCACTGATTAGTAGCATCGCTGCTGTTAAATGAATAATAAAAATTTTCTCCTTGCGTTGCAATACACGCAGAAGAAAAAGGGAAAGTAGCACCACTTTTTCTAATTTCGGCATATTTATCTGTTTTTTTACATAAATACAGTTTCTTTGCTGAATCTGACCAATAAGCATACGCAACCCAATAAATATCTGTCGTGCTGTCATAATATGCATCAAAATAATCTGAATTATTATTAGGTAATGTATAATTTTTTTCATCAGTATCGGCAAATGATCTTATTACAGGAGCAGAGTATATACCAGAATCATTTTTCCCAACATACATATAATAAATTCCATTATTGGTTTCTGCAAAATTGGAATAAGATACAACACTGCTTGAAAGCGCCCATTTCTTTTTTTCGGCACAACTTGAATAATCGTAGGCGTACATATTTCCGGAATAGTCAGAAAAGACCATATACTTTGAATAGAAAACGCCCTCAAGAATCATTTTTATTGTGCAATCTGTGGTTTCGCCGGCTTTTACATTGATTTCTGCGCTTCCGCTTCCTTCAAGAAGATTTTCTGCTGTGTTCCAGGCTTCCGCCTCTGCTATATAAGTTCCCGGCTCAAGCTCGCCAAATTCTATTACCCCCCCCCAGAGTTCCTTCTTCGGTTTTGTCAAAATCATCATTATAAAGGCGCACAGTGAATTTGTCGGCATTGTCTTTGTTATAGGCGGCGCGAGAACTTCCAGGCAGGGCAACTCGGACTGAGCCGTTTTCGCCAGAGCCGGAGCTCATGTTCATGCACGAAATAAATGCGAATAAAAATGCTGGTAAAATAGAAAAAATAAGTTTTTTCATAATGTTCCTCCTTTGTCAGGGATTCCCGTGTCGCTGCGCGGGAATGGCAGTTTTTTTGTCAGTAAATGCTATCATCTTGTCATTATCCGGCTTGACCAGATAATCTGCACCGTAAAACAACAGTCCTTATAATTATGATTCAAAATATTCTATTTGTCAGCATTTGAGGGCATTTTTTTTTAACTTTTTTATTGCGCAATCTGTTTACAAACAAAATGGCTCATTTACAAAATTCCAATGGCATTGAAAATTATCATTCCTTTCTATAAAATAGCCTATTATGAATTTTAATAAGAAAAAAAAGAATCTGCTTATTCCTATAGCCGTTATATTTTGCGTTTTGTACATTATTTTTTCAGTGCAGCCAATGGGCCATGAAATTCATTTTACACCGGAATGGACAGAAGATATTTCACATATTCAAGAAAATTCAAATGACACAAAAAAAATTCCATTTAAACTTTCACAGAACATAGGATATTTTACCCCTGACGGAAAAATTGTTTCAGCAATAACATTTCCTTTTAAATCAACAATTTCAGAAAAATGGTATGCTGCATTCGGGGCAAGCGGCACAAAGACTGACTTTTTTTTCGCAGACGGAACTTTGGCAGGAACAATCAACGAAGCCAGATTTCCCTTTTTTGACCAAGACAGAATCTTTGTAATGCAGCCGGGCGGAACTGCTTTTGTAAAATGCGATTCAGAAGGAAAGCGTGAATGGAACTACGAGCATTATTCGCCAATCACCGCATTTTCATCAAGCAAAAATGGAACTGCCGCAGGATATGCAGACGGAACTGTCATTTCTTTTTTGCCTGACGGAAAAATTGACCAGAAGTTTGCGCCGGGCGGAAGCAATTGCGATGTGATTCTTGGAGTTGCAATTTCTGAAGACGGAAACAGAATCGCCTGTGTTTCAGGGCAAGACCAGCAAAGATTTATTGTCGCGGAAAAAAACGGCGGACATTCAAAAGTAATTTTCCATGAGTATCTTGAAAATTCCATTTCACGCCAGACGCTTGTAAAATTCAACAACAATTCTGATTACGTTTATTTCAACGGAAAAGATTTTCTTGGAATCGTCAATACAAAAAAATCTACAAGCAAGAAAATTCCAATCAAAGGAAAAATTTCCCAAATAGAATTTTCCGATGACAATGAGCTTGTTTTTGTTCTTAGCAAAGACGAGGAAAAATACACGGTAACAATTCTTGAATCTTTTATTTATCCAATGGCATCGTTCAGTTTTGAAGGCGAATGCTCATTTATTCAGACTTATGAAAATTCGATTTTCATTGGACGAAACACAAAAATTTCTAAAATTTCAATTTCAAAAAAATAACTGTCTAACAGGATTATCGGGTCAAGTCCGATAATGACATAAAACCATAGTGCTTGAAATTGAACTTAAATATTTCTTGCGGAGAAAAAAATGAAAAAAATAATTTTAACTTTAACCTGCGCATTTTTCAGTTTCTGCGGATTTTCCTTCGACTGGCCTCAAAAAGAAACTAATTCAGATTCATTCTATTCATATTTCGGACAGCTCCGCGGAGGCACAATAAATTCCTCGCTGATTTTTAAAGATCCTTCAGAAGTCAAGGCAGCAGACAAAGGAAGAATAACCGCCATAATTTCAGACCATAGCGATGATTTTGGCTGGTTTGAATCCGCTTTGGGAAACTCCGTAATTATTTCGCATGAAGACGGACTTTCAACAGTTTACGCAAATCTTGACGACAGTTCAATTTCAAAAGAAATAGAAGAAAAGCAATTTGTTGAATCTGGAGAATATCTTGGAACAAGCGGAAACACAGGCTGGCAGGAAGAACAAAGCTGCCTTGAATTTAAAGTCTTTGATTCAAAAAACAGTTCCGCTGTAAATCCAAGGATTCTTATGCCGCGCGCAGGAAGAGAACTTCCGCTTGCAATGGGAACAATAACTTTAAAAGACAAAAACGGAGTCTCGCACAATCTTTTGAACGAACGAAGATTGCCGGCAGGAAAATATTACGTCTACAGAACACGACAAAATGTTGCAGTTCCGTACAAAATAATCACAGCTGTAAACGGAGCGACTGTAGAAAATATTTCTTATGATGTTTTAAAAGAAAGTGCCGGAAAACTTTGCGTAAAAGGAAATGAGTCTTACAGCGTTAAAGAAATTTATCCAGACGACACAAAGCAATTGGCAGGAATTGTTCAGCTGAACAAAGGCTCTTGCACGCTGAAAATTACAATTGTCAACATTCTGAATTCAGCCTCAACAATTTCCTACAAACTGGACATTTACTAGGCTTTGATTGCCTTTGAAATAATTCCGCCGCCAAGTGTTATTCCGTCTTTATAAAAAACAACGGACTGGCCTGGAGCAACTGCCCGCTGCGGCTCGTCAAACACAACCTTGTAAGATTTGCCGCAAAACTCTTCATTTTCCAACGGCTGATACGGCACAACATGGGCTTTTACAGGCTTTGAAGCAAGGCGGATTTTTACCATCGCATCAAATTCGCAGCAAGGATCGTAGTCGGCAGGCCAAACCAAATCATCCGCAATAAGACCTGAACAAAACAAGTCGCTGTCTTTTCCAAGGACAACCAGATTTTTCTCCTTGTCAATTTCTGCAACGTAAAGAGGATAAGGCGCGCTCACTCCCAGTCCTCTTCTCTGCCCGATTGTATAATGCTCAATTCCTTTGTGGCGGCCAAGAACTTTTCCGTCCAAATCAATAAAGTCTCCCGGCACAGAAGGCTTGTCCTTGAACATATATTCTAGCATTGGAGCCGGAATAAAATCCTGACTTTCTTCTTTTTCAGCAGCCTTTAGTCCACGTTCACGAGCCATTTTAAAAATTTCTTTTTTGCTGAAACTTGCAAGCGGAAAACGGACTTTCTCTAAAATCGCACTCGGGATTCTGTACAAAAAATAAGCCTGGTCTTTTGTAATATCAAGCGCAGTGTGAATTTGAACTGGACGGCATTTTCCCCTTTCATCTTTTGAAGCGTTTTCTCCATAAACTAAAAAAAGCGGCTCTGTTCCGCGCACGGCTTTTGCATAATGACCTGTGCAAAAATAATCGTATTCAATTCCCAAGTCTTTTAAGCCGGAAAGCATCGCGCCAAATTTTATAAAGCGGTTGCATCTTATGCACGGATTCGGTGTGCGGCCGTTTCTATATTCGCGCTTGAAATATTCTATTACTTCCTGCTGATATTTTTCTTTAACGTCAACAACGACATACGGAATGCCTTGCTCTGCGCAAAACTTTCTGTTTTCTTCTATGTCTTCAACTTCCTTAGGACTGTAGCAGCTATCTGGAATTTTATAATCGTCAGGCAGATTTAAATCAGCCTCTTGCCACAAAGACATTGTTACACAAGTTACATCGCATCCTTTTTCTTTTAAGAGCATTGCAGTCATTGTAGAGTCAACGCCACCAGAAAGTCCCACAACAACTCTGTCGCCTTTCTTCGGAAGCTCAAGCTCTTCATAAGTCATTGAATTATAATTCATAAAGCAAGTATAAATAGAATCAATAAAAAATTCAATTTTCCATAAAATAAAAGTTGCCTTAAATAGAAAGGCAGTTTCCAAAAAATCCGGACGCAGAAACTTTTTCATTTGCACCGATTAAATGGCTCACGTCTCCCATCTGCTGAATTCTAAAAACAGCTTCTCCTGGAACTCTTTCTTCAGCGCCAACAATTGTAACAGAGCTTGGAGCAACAAAAAATCCTTGCCAAAGCTGAACAGGACTAATACCTGTAAGATGGCTTAGCATAACAAACATCACGCCCAGATGACAAACAAAAACAAGATTTTTTTCATCCAAATCTTTTTGCTCAGGTTCAAGGTGCGTATCAATCAAAGATTCTTCTTTTGAAATATGCGGCAAGCAATTGTACAAAGGAATTTTTGAATCAATGCGGTTGTAGTCATAAGATGCCAAAATCTCATCAAGCCCATGGCAAACTTCCTTGTAATGAAATTCTATGTTTCCACTTTTCATTGATTTTGTCTTAAAAAAACTTTGAACGTCTTTGTATTTTTTTTCGCCAAAATAATCGCGCGGAAGCCAGTCCCATGCAATTCTGTTTTCGCCGGTTTTTAAATCTTTTATGTCGTAACTAAATTCTCTAAGCCAAGGCAATGTTGAAACTTTCATAGGCTGCTTTGAAAAATCTGCATGGATATTTTCCAAGCAGGCTTTTGCCGTAGCCTGAGCGCGTCCCATCGGAGAAACAAAAAATTCTGTAGCATTCAATTTTGAAATGCGCTTGCCCAAAAGTTCTATTTCACATTTTCCTTTTTCTGTAACAGAATCAATTGAATAATCAGGATCTCCATGACGAATAAAAATCAAATGCATTTTACTGTTCCTTTTGAAATATTTTTTATTTGCTCAAGAAATGTATTTTTTTCAGATAGAAAAATTTCACCTTTGACAGAAATGTCAGTTCCAAAGTTTTCAGTCAGATTTGAAATATTAAAGCCTTCAAATAAGTGTTTTACAGTTTGATACAAATCATAGCCGCACGAAAACGAAAATGAAGATTTTTCAACATAAGGTTCCGCCTTACAAATGGAAAGAACTTCTTTTGCGCTTTCACTGTAAGCATGGACAAGTCCGCCTGTTCCTAAAAGTGTTCCACCGAAATACCTTGTTACCGTAAGCAAGATATTTGTAATTCCGCTTCCTTTTAAAACATCAAGGACAGGACGCCCTGCTGTTCCGCTTGGCTCGCCATCATCGCTCATTCCAAAAGTTTCAGATTTTAAGCCGACAGAAAAAGCGTGAACTACATGAGTCGCGTCAAAATATTTTTGCTTAACTTCGTGAAGTTTTTCTCTTGCCTGCGCTTGAGTTTCAACTGGAAAAACTTCTGAAATGAAGCGGGAATTTTTTATGACAATCTCAGCTTTTGATTCTTCAAGAAGAACCTTCATTTTTATCTCCGCCAATCATTCCATTAACGCTCAAAAATGAAAAATAATAAATTGGAATACAATAATAAACTTTTGCAAGAATTGTGTAATATTGAAGGAACGCATAAAATCCAAGCAAAAGAGAAATAAAATTATTTTTTCCAGAAAGAACTGCATTAAGAAAAACCGCAGCAAACAAAACCGCAAAATTTTTCAAGCAGACAAAAATCACAAAGCCCATATAATGAAAATATCTTCCACGGATAATAAAAAGGCTTTTTTTAATTGCATCCTTTAAATTGATTTTTTTATTTTCAAGAAACGCATTCCAAACAAAAATAAACGGAAGAAAGCAAAAAACAAAAACAAAAAAGAAAATCACTGTATAAAAAAGAGCAACTGTAAAAGCTTTTGCAATTTTTTCAGAATCAAGCTGGTTTAAGTTTTCATTTGAAAATGCCTGAGAAAAAAAACTTGAGCAAGAAATAATTTTTTCTTTAAAAACAAAAATCAATGCGGCAGAAATACACGCTACCAAAAATACAACAAGTGTAAAAAAAACAGAAGCGTAAAATATGCGCTTTGATTTTTCAAAGAATCCAGAGAAGATTCCTCCCGGAGAATTCCTTTTGCCAAGGACAACATTGGTAAAATCAGCGACAATTCCATAAGCAAGAGTAAAAACAACAATAAGTATCAACGAAGTAAAAACAAACGAAATTGCATACCCGGCAGCAGATCCGTTAAAAAGCATTGCAGGAGAAAATCCGCTTGTAAGCAAAAAAGACAGCATTACATTAAAAAGCAAAAGCAGCAAAACTGAACGCGCAATGTTTTTTATCAGCCGCTCCCTTAAAACCTGATACATTCTTTTATACTCAGGATTTTTTAATTTTTCTTTATCCAATTTTTTATTCCTGTTTTATAATTTATAAATCAAGTTTTGTCTGCAAACCTGAATCTTCAACTTTTATAGAATCAACTTCTTTGGACTCAAGCCGGATTCCGTTAGTCTTCAAGCCTTTTTCTTCAAAATCCTGCGCTTTAAATTCTTGGACTGTGATTTTCACACGAGGCTTTTTAGTGTAATTCAAAGAGAATTTAAATTTAGCTCTTGTATCAACGTGAAGCACTTCCATTCCGTCTGGCACAAAATTATAGTCGCGGTTCATAATCCAACCGGAAATTCGGCAGCGTTTTATAAAGCAGTATTTTGTTTTCGGATCGCGGTAAATTATTGTAAAGAGAATTTTGCTGATAATGTCCTTGTCCGCATAATTGCAAAACCAAATCCCTGAATCAACAAAAAGCTTGTCTGGCACATCGCAAACGCTCCAAAGTCCGCTCTTGCGCACAATAAGAATTCTGTCAAAAGGCGTAACTTTTAAAATTTCCCTTCCTCCATTAACAGAAGTTCCAAGGTAGCCTTTTTCATCATAGCGTAACGGAGTATCACGCTGGACAATTTGCTTTACATCGACTGCAGAAAATGAAGTTATTTTTGTCTGGCGTTCAAGAAGCGCAGGACTTATCGCTGTGTGATCCTGCTTTGGATCCAGCGCGGAAAATTTTTTAAGCTCATCAAGAATTCCGTCAAGATATTCAACAGCGCAATCAGTCAAATGTTTTAGCCGACGCGCAATTTCTTTTAACCGCTCATTGATAGCCTTTACCTGATCGCGGTTTTTATTTATGTCAAAAAGTGAAATCCGCCTGATTGGAATTTTTAAAAGCTTTTCAACATCTTCGTCCGTAACATCTCTTATAAGCTCATCTTTAAAAGGAACAAATCCATCTTTAACAGCTTTGTTTACAGATTCGGCGGTTTTCATTTGCTCAATAGATTTATAAATTCGCTCTTCAATGAAAATCCGCTCAAGCGTGCGCTGATGAAGTTCTTCTGTCAGAGAGCCGCGTTCAAATTCAAGCTCGTCTTTTATAATGCCGGTAAGTTTTTTTGCGTAATATTTTATAATTTCCGTAGCTGTCATTGCCACAGGCATATTGTCTTTTATAACAAGCATCTGGCAGGCAATTGATTTTTCGCAAGAAGTGTACGCATACAAAGCTTTTTCCACATCTTTGGAATAAACGCCACGAGGAAGTTTTATTTCAATATTGCAGTGGTCAGTTGTAAAATCTTCAACCGAACTTATTTTTATTTTTCCAGCTTTATAAGCCGCATCAATTGAATCAAGCAAATCTTTGGAAGTTGTCTCAAGCGGAAGTTCCGTTATAACAATCTTCTTTTCATCGCTCAAATCGAATTTTGCGCGTGTAATTATTTTTCCGTTTCCATCATTGTAATTACTTACATCCATCAAACCGCCAGTCGGAGAATCAGGATAGATTTCAAACGGCTCGCCACGCAAGGCTTTTATTTCGGCATCAAGAACTTCTTTAATATTGTACGGAAGAATTTTTGTGGACATTCCGACTGCAATTCCTTCCGCGCCGCCAAGAAGAACAACTGGAATTTTCGCACGAAAAGCAACAGGCTCTTTGCTTCGTCCATCGTAGCTTGGAACATATTCTGTAATATTCGGATTGTACAAGAATTTTTTCGCCAGAGGATGAACGCAGCATTCTATATAACGGGAGGCGGAAGCGGTGTCGCCAGTGTAAAGGTTCCCGAAGTTTCCCTGGCGCTGAATAAAAATTTCTTTGTTTGCAAGAACAACTAGCGCGGCTCCAATTGAAGCGTCTCCATGCGGATGAAATTTCATGCAGTCGCCTACAACACTTGCAACCTTGTGCATTCTTCCGTCGTCAATATTGAAAAGCGTATGCATTATTCTGCGCTGAACAGGTTTCAGTCCGTCTTCCAAATCTGGAATCGCACGGTCGCGGATAACGTAACTTGCATATTCTATAAAATTCTTGTCAAATAAATTTTTTACAAATGCCATTTAAAAATCCTTATGCATCAATGTCAGCATTGCTAAGCAAATGTTTTTCAATAAAAGCCCTTCGCTCAGGCGTGTTTTTTCCCATATAGAATGAAAGAAGTTTTGGCACCATTTTAAGCTGGCTTATTTCAACAGGTGTAAGATGAATTGTTTCCGGCGAAATAAAGTCTTTAAATTCTGAAGGGCTGATTTCTCCAAGTCCTTTGAACCGTGTTGTTTCCGCAGAAGAGCCAAGTTTTTTCTGGGCCTTGTCGCGCTCCTCCTCGCTGTAGCAGTAAATATTTTCTTTTTTATTTCTTACACGGAAAAGCGGAGTTTCCAAAATAAAAATTCTGCCGGAAGTTACAAGCTCCTCAAAATATCCAAGGAAAAATGTCATTACAAGATTTCTAATATGGAATCCATCGTTATCGGCATCGGTCGCAATTACGATTTTTGAATATTTTAAATTCTCAACATCCTGCTCAATTCCAAGCGCCATCATCAGCTGGTAAAGCTCGTCGTTTTTATAAATCTCACTTTGTTTTTTTCCGTACATATTTTCAGGCTTTCCACGCAAACTAAAAATCGCCTGATAATCAGCATTGCGTGAATGCGTCATCGTGCCGGAAGCAGAATCTCCCTCGGTTATAAAAATCATGCTGTTTTCGCCTTTTGCACCATCCTGAATATGAAAACGGCAATCTTTCAATTTAGGAATTCTTATACTGATTTTTCTTGCGGCTTCTTTGGCCTCTTTTTTTACCGCGCTAAGTTCTGTACGGAGTTTTTCGTTCGCCTGAATTTTTTCCTGAATTTTTTTTGCAGCCTCAGGATTGTGGTGCAGCCAGTCATCAAGTCCGCTCTGTGTCTCTGAAACAATCCACTGGCGAATATCTGTGTTGCCAAGCTTGTTCTTTGTCTGGCTTTCAAAAACAGGATCCTTGACCTTTACAAGAACCGCAGCCGCCATTCCTTCGCGTATGTCTTCGCTTTTATATGAAGTTCCGTAAAAATCATTTATTCCTTTTACAAATCCTTCTTTAAAAGCCGCAAGATGAGTTCCGCCGTCCGCAGTGTACTGACCGTTTACAAATGAAAAATAATTTTCACCGTAGCTATTTGTATGTGTAAAAGCAAACTTCAACCGATCGCCCTGATAGCTTCCTATTGCATAAAGCGAAGTTCCTTCAATCTCCTTATTAAGCAAATCGAAAAGTCCATTGTCGCTTTTATATTCCTTGCCGTTAAGCTTTAAAGTAAGACCTGCATTTAAATAAGCATAATTCCAAATTCTTTTTTCAACAAATTCCATGTTGAAATTGTATTTTCCAAAAATCGCTTCGTCGGGAACAAATTCAAAATAAGTTCCGTCCGGCTGCTTTTGCTTTAAATTTCCAGAACGCTGGCTTACAAGTTTTCCCTGCTCAAAAACAGCTTCTGCGCATTGTCCTGCACGAACAGAAACTACGCGGAAATAAGAAGAAAGTGCGTTTACGGCTTTTGTTCCGACTCCGTTCATTCCAACTGAAAACTGGAAAACATCGTCATTGTATTTTGCGCCGGTATTGATTTCTGAAACGCATTCAACAACTTTTCCAAGCGGAATTCCACGTCCATAGTCGCGGACTTTTACACGGCTGTCTTTTACTTCGATTTCAATTTTTTTGCCAAAGCCCATGATAAATTCATCAACGGCATTGTCAACAACTTCCTTCAGCAAAATATAAATTCCATCGTTCTGGTTTGAACCATCACCCAAACGTCCAATGTACATTCCAGAACGCAAGCGGATATGTTCAAGCGCATCAAGGTGAATAATCTTATCATCGCCGTAGTCTTTGCTTTTTAAGGCAACTGGCTTTGCGGAGGCTTTTACAACGGAAACGTCAGGAGTTTTTGAAACAACATTTGACTCTTTTTTTATTTCTGATTTTTTTAATGCAGGAATTTTCTTTACGGGAACTTTTTCTTTTGCAGCGGATTTTTTTACTGCTGTTGTTTTTTTTGCAGTCTTTGCCGCTGTCTTTGAAATTTTTTGTTTTGGCTCTGGCTTAGATACCTTTGAATTTTTTGCAGATGATTTTTTTACTGCCGAAGTTTTTTTTTCAGTTTTTCCACCCATAGCGTCTTATTTTAATGTATAAAATGAAATTCTTCAATGTAAATAAATAACGGAAGCAGGGCAAACGCATTATAAATAATTTAAGTAAAGTTTGCGCGAAGGAACGGTTTCTGGGGCAAAAACACTCTGATTGTTGCGACCGCGTGAGCGGGCAATTCTATAGTTATTTTGCAACAATCAGCGTGTAGCGCATTATTGCGCGATTTTGAATCAGGAAACCGTGACTAGGAGCCAGTTTTATGCTGAATACATTTATAATGCGTTTGCCATGATAACGGAAGTTTTACTTTTTTAAGCTTGTCATAAGCTTTTCAAAGTGATTTCTAAATTTTTCGATTTTCATAAGTTTTGGAGGCGGCCCGTAAACAGAACAAATGGAAGCAAAAAGAATTCCAAGATTTTTCTGCATTTCATCTTCACTAATTTTTTTGTATCCAGAACTGACAAAAACCGCCATGCCCATTAAAGAGCAAGATGCCATTTTGTGAATTGCAAGCGCAGTTTCTTTTTTATAGCCATATTTATTTTCAAGTATGTCAAGAATTATAGGCATTCTAAGATTGTCAACTTGCCTTCCGATTTTTCCGTCCACAATATAAATCTGCCTAAAAACAAAAGGATCTGCCTGAACAAATTTAAGAAACGAAAGTCCAAACGAACGGTAAACAAATTCATCGGGCTCTTCTTTACCTTCATTAGATACAGAACTGAAAATCTCATTAAGCTGACCGACAACTTTTTTTACAATGTCGTTTTTAAGCTCGTCCATATTCTTGTATTCAAAATAAATCGGCTGTGTTGAACATCCAAGTTTAAAAGCAACACGGCGAGATGTAACAGCATCGAATCCTTCTGCCCTAAAAATTTCCAGGGCAGCATCAACTATCATGTCTTTGGTAATTTTTTTTGTTGCCGACATAATTTTTCTCTTTTCAAAATATTAAACTTCAATTTGAATTCTTGTTCCAGACGAAGAAGATTTCTGTGCATAGATTGAATTCAAAGAGCGGTACGGATTTCTAAAATCTGAAATTTGCTTTTTGAGCTGAACCATTCTGACTTTTAAAAGCGAACGGTTTTTTTCATTCTGAGCAAGAACCTGACTTTGAAGCTTAGACAAATCATCTTGAATCTGCGAAACCGGCAATGCTTCCTTTGGATTGTAAAAAGCCGCTCCAGACTTATTGTAAAGCTCCTGCATCGGAACAATCACTTTCTGCAGCGAGCCGATTCCCTGAACAATCTGCGCCTCAAGCTCACTGTGCGCAATCAAGGAATCCGAATCTTCTTCTGCAATTTTATTTTCCTGAGATTCCAGAACCTTTAAATATTCCTGAAACTTTTTCCTCTGCTGCTCAAGAAGCATTCTGAATTTTTTTAGAATCGCAACACGCTCGTCAAGTTCTTCTTTACTAATTTTTTGTTCCATAAAATTTCTCCGCATCAAAAAATAAGTCAGCAAATTAAAGGCAAACTTACTGTTAAAGCTATCCTGTTATGTTTAGCGATGGCGCAGTTCCCGGAATTTTTGTCTGGGCATTTGCAGTGCTGTTTGAAGCCGAAATCCAGGAATCCTGAAGCTGGGAAAGCATATCACGCACAAACGAAAGTTTTTTCTTGTCATGGCTTATTGTGCAATCCAAGATTTGCTTGTTAAAAAAAACGTAAAGCGACATAAGATTTTTTGCAATTTCACCGCCCTGCTCCATATTAAGGCTCACTTCAAGTTCCGTGATTATGTCCATAACTTTTTGCAGATAGTTTCCAAAATTTTCAATGCTGCCTGGTGCAATTTTTCCGTCTTCAGAAATCAGGGCTATCGCTTTTTCCAAATTTGAAACAGCACCGTCGTAAAGCATTACAACAAGTTTTCCTTGGCTGGCAGTTTTTACTCCGATTTCACGGTAAGCACTGAACCCGCCATAAGGATTGCTTCCATACGCCATTTTTTCCTCCCACAGCTTTGCTTCTGCTTTGCAAAGACAAGACTGCTACTTTCGATTATCGGAATTTTAGAAAACGACTTTAGCAAAACGGCGCGCATTTTATAGAAGACAAAATATTGAACATAGGCTTGAATTTCATTAAAATATCCGATTATGAAAACTTCACAAATTCCATTCAGGACACTTCGCGATTCTCCGTCAGAAGCAATTATTTCTAGCCATCAGCTTATGATGCGCGCCGACTTAATCAGAAAACTCGGAAACGGACTTTACACATATATGCCGCTCGGTTTAAGAGCATACAGAAAACTTGAAAAAATCATCAAGGAAGAAATTGAAGCTTCGGGCGCAATGGAATTTAAGCCGACTGTAATTGTTCCCGGAGACATTTGGAAAGAAAGCGGAAGATGGGAAACTATGGGACCACAAATGCTCAAAGCGCAGAACCGCCAGCAGCAGGACATGGTTGTAAGCCCGACGGCTGAAGAGGCATACACAGCAATTATGCGTCAGGGACTCACAAGCTACAAGCAGCTTCCAATCAACTGCTATCAGATAAACACAAAATACAGAGATGAAATCCGTCCTAGATACGGAGTTATGCGCGGCCGTGAATTCAATATGATGGACGGCTATACTCTCAATGCTGACGATGAATCCCTTGACCAGTCATATCAGGCTTACGCAAAAGCATACCTTAGAATTTTCAAAAGGCTTGGACTGGATGTAATAACTGTAAAAGCTGATACCGGCGCAATGGGCGGAAGCGGCTCTGAAGAATTCATGGTTGAAAGTGAAATCGGAGACGACACGCTTATTTTGTGCAAATGCGGATATGCGGCGAATGTTGAAAAAGCCTCATGCGCAAAAGACATTCCAGTTGATATAGACGGAAATCCTGTAAAGGCAACAGAAAAAAGCTATGAGCCAATCAGTACTCCAAACGTTGGAACAATCGATGACTTGGAAAAATATTTAAAATGCTCAAAGCATCAGCTTTTAAAGACTTTGATTTACAAAGCCACAAATGTATGCCTTGACCTTAGCGAAGTTGACTGCTGCAAGAACTTAAAGACAGTTACAGAAGGAAACATAAAATTCTATCCAGAAGTCTTTGTTGCTGTCTGCATAAGAGGCGACCTTGACATAAACGAAGCAAAGCTTGCAGGATTCCTAAAAGCGTCAGAGGTTGAGCTTGCAACTGCGGAAGAAGACACAAAAATCACAGGTGCGCCTGTCGGATTCGCAGGACCAATAAATCTTTCAAACGTGCCTGTAATCGCAGACAATTCCGTGCTTGATATGCATGACTTCCTTGTAGGAGCAAACAAAGCCGACACGCATTTTGTTCACGTTGAATACGGAAGAGATTTTTCTGCATGGAAAACAGCCGATCTTAGAACTGCAAAAGCAGGAGACATCTGCCCTGTCTGCGGAAAACCATTCTACACAACAAAAGGAAATGAGCTTGGACACATTTTCAAGCTTGGAAAAAAATACACAGAGTCGATGAACGTAACTTACCTTGACAAAAACGGAAAGTCCGCTGTTCCAACCATGGGCTGCTACGGAATTGGAGTTGACCGTGTTCTTGCCTCAATTATCGAGGCTTTCCATGACGACCGCGGAATTATCTGGCCTATGTCAACTGCGCCTTATCAAGTTGCTATTGTTCCAATAAAATACAGCGGAGCAATGAAAGAAGCGGCGGACAAAATTTATGACGAGCTTTTAAAAGCTGGTGTCGAAGTTTTGCTTGACGACCGTGACGAACGTCCTGGCGTAAAATTCAACGACATGGATTTAATCGGATTCCCGGTAAGAATTACAGTTGGAGACAAAAATCTTCCAAATGTAGAAATAAAAATGCGCTCAAGCGAGCAGGCAGAACTTGTTCCGCTTGAAAACGCCGCCGCAAAAGCCAGCGAAATTGTAAAGACTGAATTCAACAAGCTGAACTCATAAAAACTGACATAGATAAGGAAAAAACATTGAAAAAAACAATTCTGACTTTGGCATTTACTTTTATTGCGTCTTTCTCTGCATTTTCTCTTCCGGGAACAAAGCAGTACATTCCTGACATTTCCGGGGAATACGTTTACTATAGAGACAGAAGCTTTAAAAATGAATCTATTGTCGGATTTCTTTTTTACAATGAAAGCACTTATGCCGCACGTTTTTATTCTCCTGCCGATGAAAAAAACAGCACGCCTGAAAGGGACATAACAATCTATGTTTCTGTAAATCCTGAATCAAAATCTGGAATGGAATTTACAGGTGAAAAAATTCAAGGAGCGGTTTCCGAGCAAGACACAGAAATCATAAACTACCTGCACGACTTGTTTTACGAATTCACTTCGCGCAGGCAAAAAGAAAATCTTGACTCATGTAAAAAAATCAACAGCCAGCAGGATTTTCATCAGTTCGGCGGAAACGTAAATATTCTGTTCAATCCTTATGTTCCGATTTTCAACATCGAAGAAATAAAGGCATCTGACGGACAAAGCATTTTTTCAATGGAAACTGCCGGGCATCTTGTGTCTTCAACTGACGAAAGTTTTTCTGTTTTTAAGGGAATTGAAGGACTTCCAAAAGACAAAAAACGAATTTTCAAAAAAACAAAATCGCAAGAAACCGAAGCAGAGTTCGGCGGTCAGAAAATCATATTGGACACAATGTGGAAGCAGTCAATGGAAAACTTGTGGCTTCTTGAGGATTTTGCAATTCTTTCAATGACAACAATGTCAGTCCCAGAAGAGCAAAAAAATCATGCAATGGACAGTCTTTTGCGCCGCCTTTGCCAAAGCACAGACTTGTCATATTCAATTGCACCGCAAAGAAAAATTACAATAAATGAAAATAAAATTTCTGTGATGAATATTTTCTATCAGCCTGAATCAGAAAACGTAACCCGCGACTTTAAAATTATAACGCAGAATAAAGGCAACGGAACAATTTCACTTCTTACGCTTACAATATTCGACAGCGTTTATCAGAAAAACAGAAGCTACTTTACAAAAATTCTTGAAAGCTACAAAGTTTCCCACTAGAACTAAAAACTGTTGCGGTTCAGCGGAGTGCCAATCCAAACGCCTTCGCTGCCAAGATATTCTTTCTTTTCGCCGTCCACCAAAAACTGAACATTTTCAACAGTAGGGAATGCGGTCGCAGTAAATACAATCTGCTGAAGCTGTCCGCGCAACCCTTCAATTCCGTACTTGTTGAATTCAAAGTCTCCGCTAAAATTCAAGGTGGCAGTTCCGTTTTTTACAGAAGCACCGATAAGTCTTGTGTTTTCAGAAACGAGCGAACGGCAACCGGAATTTTCTTCGGAAGCAACAGGTCCTTTTATCAAAGCGTTTACCGCGTCCATAAGCGGACTGTCGGATTTTTTCATTTCGCGGATAATTTCTTTTCTTGAAACTGAACCATCGCTGTTTATTGTCATAAAATAAAGTTTGAGCTTCATGCTGGAAGTTTTGGGCGCGGTTTTTACAGAAACCTCTTTTCTTACTGTAGTTTCTTTTTCTTCTGGTTTTTGCGCGGATTCTTTCTTTTCTGTTTTGGAATTTATTTTTTCTTCAACTGCGGCTTCCTGCTGTTTTTTTGCAGCGTCATTCTGCGCCTTTATGTTTTCGTATATATTTTCCTGAACTTCTGAGTGAATATTTTTCTCTTCAACATGAGAGCCAACGCCGTTCAAGTCAATTTCAATAGTTTCAATAGGAGCAACTTCATTTTTGTCAGCAACAGAAGAGCTTTTCACTTCCGCCTTTTCTACAAATTCAGGAGTCTTTAAGCCTGTCTTGCTGAAAAAACCAGTCGCCTTTAAGTTGCTTGCAATTTTGTCTTGATTTATAAGGAAAATTATAAGAATGAGCAGAGCAGCCAAAAGCCAAAGTGCAAGCCCGATTCCCGTTCTCTTTTTCTTTGCATTTTTTTCCGACATAGAGATGAGTATAAACCAGACCAGCTAAATTTTCAATAATGCAGTTTCTTTTGCCACACGGATTTGTATATTAAAAATTGCAATTTCCACGCTTGACTCTCTGTCATTCCATCAGCTTGACTATTGAAAGTTATTCTATTTTCATTATAATAGAAAGCAATAGCAATGGGGCTGTGTACTTTACTTGGTGCACAGTCCCGTTTTTTTTTCAGCAGATATAGGCGGAACAAAATGGAAGACACAAAATCAGAAAAGCTAAGCACAGTTTTTGACGGGCTTATTCAAGACTACGAATCATTGCACAGCTCGCTCAATGAAATATACAACGAGTCGCAAAACATAAGAATTCTTTCGTTTAACTCTTCAATTGAAGCGGCAAGAGCCGGAACAGTCGGAAAAGGATTCCGCGTAATTGCAAACGAAATTAAAAACATATCCGAAAAAAACGACACGCAAAATCAGACATGCCAAAAAGTCGTTGACCAGATTGAAATAAAAATGCACAAGCTGATTGGAATAAGAACTGCGGAAATGGCGTTCGACACAATCGACAAAGTCGACCGAAACCTTTTTGAGCGTTACTGCGATGTTCAAGCCTGGGCAACATTCGGAAAAATAATCGACTGCCTTGCAAATCCCACTGAAGAAAAAAGAATTTCAGCAGAACACACAATAGAAAGTCTTGTAAGAATTTATGAAGTTTACCATGATATTCTTCTTACGGACACAAGCGGAATTGTTGTATGCGTAGGTGTAAATAAAAATTTACGCGGACGTTCAATGCAGAACACAAAATGGTTCAAGGAAACATCTGAATCACAAAGCACAACTTATTCAGATATGTATTACTCTGAATCGGTAAAAGACTGGACAGTTTCGTACAGTTGTCCTGTGCGCGCCCAAGACGGAACAATTGTCGGAATAATTTCAACAAGGTTCAACTGGAAATTCATACTGAACATAATTTCAAGCGCGAAAGTTTCCCATTCAGGCGAAATATTCATAATAAATAGTGACGGACTTGTAATAGCTTCAAAAAACAAGGATGAAATTTTAAAACGGCGGCTTACAGACTGGGAAGCATTTGAGCATATTTCGCAAGGACAAAAAATGGGATTCTATACAAACAAAACCAGCAGAGCGCTTGAAGTTTTTGGATATTCAAAAACGCCCGGCTACAATTCCTACAAAGGCAAAGAATGGTCTGTTGTGATAAAAGAAAATTATTGAAACTAAAGGGCGATTTTCCAATTTACGGAAACCGGCGTTACAGAAAAATGCACGCTTCCTTTTTTGAATGCTGTTTCTTTTTTTTCTGAATGCAAAGCTATAAACTCATGCACAAGCGGAACTCCAATTCCGCAGACAGTGCCCAAAGCCGCGCCAAAAATTGTGTCAGTAAGAAAGTGGTTTCCGCTTGCAATTCTTAGCCCCGCCGTTCCAATAGCAACTGAGTAAGATGCCGCAATTACAGGAATTTTCCATTTTGATTCAGGAAAATAACGGCAAAATGTATACGAAAGAAATCCTGCGCCCAAAAAAGAATCCGTTGTGTGTCCGCTTGGACTTGAAAACTCAAAGTCATAGTCGTCAAGTTTGTCTTTCGGGTAGCCATCATAATACATATAAGGGCGGACTCTTCTTATTCCCATCTTCAAAAAATTTTTCGCGCCATAATCAAAAAGATAAGCTTCAACATACATCGTAGTCAGCGTAAGAATATCTTCCGTGGAAAGAAAATCATTAAAAAATCCAGCACCATAAACTGCAAACGGAAGAGCAAGGCTCACGGTGCAAGTTGCAGTTCCAAGGTTGTCGAGAGTACGGTTGTATTTTTGGGAAAGTTTTCTGTCTATGAAATTTACTGAATCCAAATCATAGCTTCGTTCTGTATACTCAGGAAAGTCCAGAGTTTTTTCAGCAATAACCGCAGAAGTTGTAAAAGCAATTCCGGCTCCAAGAATAATTCCGTCCGCAACAGGATTTAGTTTAAACGGAGATTTTTCTGTTTGTGCAAAAAGTTCCGCGGAAAACAGCTGAAAAAGAAGAGAAATTAAAAACAAATACCTTTTCATTTTATTTTTTAAGCTCGTACATTATTACAGAAGCCGCCTGAGCAACATTCAAACTGTCAACTTTAGGACCGGCTTCTCCCATTCCGGCAAAAGGAATTATTACAAGTGAATCGCAGTTCTGGGCAACTTCTTCACTGATTCCGTTTTCTTCGTTTCCAAGCACAACCAAAGCAGGTTTTTCCTGACAAAGCAATTTCATTTCTGAAACTTTTTTCTGCGCCTTTAGTGAAGTTCCAAAACGAGCCATTTTTCCTTTCATGTCTTTGAGCAAAAACGGAATTGACCTTACAGAATAAATGTTTACAAATTCCATTCCGCCTTCTGCAACCCGGTAGCTGCTGGTTGTGATTGAAGACTGGGATTCGTCCAATGGAATTACAATATTTTTTATGCCGAAAAACGCCGCACTTCTTACAATTGCGCCAAGATTATTTGCATTTCCAACACGGTCAAGAATCACAGCATCTTCTTTTTGTTCAACCCAGCGCGCTGTAATCTCTGTATTAAGCGGAAGAATTACAGGAGTGTCAATCATCGCAACAACGCCCTGATGGTGAACACTTCCGCAAAGCTTTTCAAGCTCAACAGAATCTGCGACTTTATTGTAAGGACGTTTTGAAGCAGCCATTTTCTTGCAAAGTCCGCCAAACAAAGGAGCTTTTTCTTCCATAAAATATAAGCGGCGGATTTTCTGGCTGTTGATTTTTTCCAATGTTTTTACAGCTGCAAAACCGCAAACTGCAAGTTCATTTCTTTGAGTGTTTTTCATAGCAAAAATATATCCATAAGAAAATAAAAATTCAATTCTGTTTTAAGGTTGAAAAACTATTCTTCAAATTTTGAAATCTTTGACTTTCTGGAGCCGACAGCATAAACACTTCCAAGAACAGCGCATGAAAGGACAACTGCGCAAATAACTTCAAAAAATCCGTTTGTAATCATCGTTGTTGCAATAATCGCCGCAAACGCCTTGAATCCGGAAATATTTTCTGTGCTGATTCCGATTTTTTCAATTGCTCCAAGAACCATAGGGAGAAAAATGTTTCCATAGAAAATAAAAATCGCGCCCATAACAAGAACAGTATGAATAAAAGTTCCAAGAGCGGCGGAAAAAGCAACACTTATAATTTTGGGCATGTGCGGAATAAAATTGAGCAAAGTAAAAATTCCCCAGACAGTAACTGGAAAAAGAAGGCGAGGCAAAACAGAAACAAGCGGATTCATAAAAAACGGACTTGCCGCGGCTCCAAGCATAAGATTTTTTACAAGGCTAGAAACGCCAAAGACGAATCCAGTTGCAAGCCCCGGAATAAGCCCAGCCAAAAGAGTCGCAAGAATTACAGGAATGTGCATTAAAGTTATTTGAATCGCGCTTCCAAGTTGAATGTAGCCAAGCGGCGTAAAACTTAAAATAATGCTAAGCGCAGAAAATGCTCCTGCCATGGCAATCTTGTAGTTCATGGAATTATTTTCGTTTTTCATTTTTATTACCTCAATTTTTTAAAATATTATCAAAAGAATTTTTTTTGCAAAGCGCAGAAGCAAAAGGTCGACCAACAAGAACTTCAGAAGCTCCATAGCTTTGCCCCTTGTACACATCATTCCATAAACGGATTCCACCGTCAACCCAAAGCTCATCGCAATTTGACTTTAGCATTTTAAAGTTTTCAGAAAGGAATTCTGCGGAACTGCCTTCACGTGTTTTAATACGTCCACCGTGATTTGAAACAAAAGCAACATCCGGCTTCACTTCTTTAACAAGCTCCAAATCTTCGTCTGTAAAAATTCCTTTTATTACAAACGGAATTCCTTTTTTAGAAAAATAATTTTTCAGTTCAATAAGCAAAGACGGGTCTTTTTTCTCAAGTTGAGCTTTGTTCCGCATTGTTACAATGTTGTATGCGTCAATATCGATTCCGCAATATTCAGAAATATTTTGCGCCCACTCGAAACGCTCAATAATTTTTTTGTTGCTGTAAGGCTTTATAAAAACCGCCGCTTTTTTTCCAGCTGTCTGAACAGCTTCAATTCCCCATTTTAACTTTGTGTCAGGAACGCCATCTCCAATGCTAAGTTTTATTCCAAACTTTGAGCATTCGTTTATCAAATCAAAGTAAAATTGCTTTTCGTCAAAGTAGCCCACATTTTCAACAGCGCCAGTCATGGGTGCAAGCCGGATTTCTTTTTTGCCAAAGTCAAACGGACCAAAATCTAATTTTTTCCAAGCGGCGCAGTTCAAGATGAAATTTTTATTCGCATTTACGCCGCCCATTCCAGGAAGTTCTCCAACGCAGCCAAACCCAAGGCATTCAGCGCAGAACCGGCATTTAAAATCAGTCTCCAAGGCAAATACCCAAGTCTCTGGCAGTTTTTATCATAGGATGATCAAGCGGAATATTTTTTACTTTTCCAGCAACGTAGTCAAGTGGAACCGGCTTTATTTTTCCATTCTGAACCGCAACAAGATTTCCGAATTTTTCCTGAGCAAGAAAATCAGCGGCTGCAGCTCCAATCTGTGTGGAAAGAAGACGGTCATAAGGAGAAGGTGTGCCTCCGCGCTGCAAGTAGCCAACAACAGTTGCACGGCATTCAAATCCAGTTGCTTCTTCAAGCTCCTTTGCAACTCTTGCGCCTATGGTACATTGCATTGCCGCCCGTGCCTTTTTAAAAGATTTTTTGTCAAGCAAGGATTCTTCTTTTGACTTTGCGCCTTCCGCAACAACAACAATTGAAAAATTCTTTCCAGAAGATTTGCGTTCCTTTATTTTTTTTGCAACGCTATTTATGTCGTAAGGAATTTCCGGAATCAAAATAGCATCTCCGCCGCCTGCGATTCCTGAATAAAGTCCAAGCCAGCCGGCTTTGTGCCCCATGATTTCAACAATCATAACTCTGCCGTGGCTACAGGCTGTAGTGTGAATTCTATCAATAGCATCAGTTGCAACATCCAATGCTGTATAAAATCCGAATGTTACGTCAGAGCCTTCAATATCGTTGTCAATTGTTTTTGGAAGTCCAATTACATTCAAGCCAGACTGAAACAAAAGGCTTGCAGTTGTATTTGTTCCGTTTCCGCCGATACAAACAAGAGCGTCAAGATTCCATTTTTTGTAGTTTTCTTTTATTGCTTCAACAGGCAAAAGACCGGTCGCTTCATTTACAACTGGATTTTTAAAAGGCTTTTCTCTTGAAGTTCCAAGAATTGTTCCGCCTTGAGCTATAAGACCAGAAAGCTCATTTTCTGAAAGAACCTTCATGTCGCCGTTTATAAGTCCGCGGTAGCCGTTGAAAATTCCCACAGCTTCCATATTATACTGATTTTTTGCGGCACGGCACAAAGCCCTTATCGCAGCATTAAGTCCAGGCGCATCTCCGCCACTTGTAAGAATTCCAAATCTTTTTACCTTGCATTCCATAAACTGAATTATATATCAATTATTGCGTTTAGAAAAGACAAACCCATAGCACAAAAAGTTAAAAAGAGGTTAAAAGAAAATTTGCTACAAACTGATATTTCCGACTATAGTTTCATCGCTGCCAGAAGAATTTTCCGGCTCATTTTCAATTGTTTTTTCCTGCTGCTTTTTCTGGATTTGGGAAGAACGCTTCTTTGGGCAGACAAAAAATCCAAAAAGACTTCCGCAGATTCCAGACGCAAGCTGAATAAAAACAGGAACATTATTTTGCATAAAAGGCATAAATCCTGAAATCTTTTTTCCGCTGAAAAGAGAGAACGCAAGATAAAGGGTAAAAATAAAAATCCACGAAACTGGAAGCTGCTTTTTTATAAAAACAGAAAGCACCGAAAGAATTATCATCATAAAAACAATTCCACCGCATCCAGAAATTCCAAACGTTGAAACGCAAGCTGTCAAGACTCCGCCAACAAGGGAAGTTATAAAAATCATAAGGGCAAGCATAATAGAACCGTAACGTTCTTCCAAAACAGGACCGAGCAAAAGAATGAATCCAATGTTCAAAAAGAAAGAAGTTGAATTTTCGCCGCCGAACGGATAAATGACAAGCTTTACATAACTCAACGCTGATTTAAAATCAAATGCAGGAACAGATTTTGCTCCAGGACATTCAAAAATTTTCTCAGAAAGATTGAGCTTTAAAATCAAGTCAGAAATAAAAATCACCGCCGAAACAACAGAAAAAACAAGAACAACCGGAGAATCAAAAATAAATTTCAAAGAATTTTTCTTAGCCATATTTTAAATATTTCGGCAAATTTCCGCAGAAATTTCAGATTAAAAAAAATTGCGGTTTGCCAGATGAAAAAACTAAACTATATTTTTCATTCGATATATGTTATATTTGCTTTAATGAAAGAAAAAGTTATAACAAAAGAAATAAGGAAATAAAGATATATGCCTAATGAAATATACAGAACTGCCAAAGATTTATAAAAAAATCTATATGAATTTGCGCTTAAAACCATTCGACATTGTGTTTATTCTGATTTTTTTAATTGTGATTTTTCTTTCATTTTTCAATTTGTTCAGAAAAAAAAATGAAAAGACGGCGGAACTTTTTGTGCAGACTCCAAAAGAAAAATTTGTTTACAGCCTTGCAAAAGATGGAATTTATAAATTCAAAGGACTTCTTGGAGAAAGTTCAATTCAGGTTGAAAGCGGAAAAGCGAAATTTTTAGATTCACCTTGCGAAAATAAAAACTGCATTCAAAGCGGAGAAATAAGCGCAAATGGACAATGGGCCGCCTGCCTGCCAAACGGAATATTCATTAATATAGAAGGAAAAAACAAAGAAAACACTTTCGATGCAGTTTCAAACTAAAATCCGCAGCAATAACATCGGGAGTGTTTCTTGTGCGGTTTTTAAACTTACAGGACAACCCTGATATTTTCAGCAATTTTTTCTTTCTAATCTCTTGATAATTTATTCGATTTTTTATATAGTCTAAAGAACGAAACGAAGGCGTTTTGTAAAATACAGGCTAATTGTCTGTTTTTTGCAAAGCGCCTTTTTTTTATGCAAGGGGTTACTATGACTGAAAAAAACAGAACTTTGTATGATCCGTCATTTGAGCATGACGCTTGCGGAATCGGAGCGGTCGTAAACATTGACGGTACGGCGACTCACAAAATCGTGGACAACGCGCTTTGCATAGTTGAAAAGCTGGAGCACCGCGCGGGAAAGGATGCGACCGGAGAGACCGGCGATGGAGTCGGAATTCTTGTTCAGATTTCGCATCGGTTTTTCAAGCAGGCGGCAAAGCAGGAAGGAATCGGGCTGAAGGAAGCGCGCGACTACGGAGTCGGAATGTTCTTCTTTCCGCAGGACAAATACATCCGCTCGCAGGCGATGAAAATGCTTGAAGTCCTTGCAAAAAAGGAGAACCTCAAATTTCTCGGCTGGAGAAAGGTTCCTGTGAATCCTGATGTTCTCGGGCAGCGCGCAAAAGACTGCATGCCTTGCATAATGCAGTGCTTTATCGAGCGTCCGGAAAATATCAACCGCGGACTTGACTTTGACCGCAAGCTTTACATTCTTCGCCGTCAGTTTGAGCATTCGCACCTGAACACTTATATTGCTTCGCTTTCAAGCCGCACAATCGTATACAAGGGAATGTTCCTTGTTCAGCAGCTCAGGACTTTCTACAAAGACCTTCAGTCCGAGGACTACACTTCATCCCTTGCGCTTGTCCACTCAAGATTCAGCACGAACACGCAGCCGAGCTGGCAGAGGGCGCATCCGAACAGATTCATCGCACACAACGGAGAAATCAACACAATCCGCGGAAACGTTGACCGAATGCTGGCAAGAGAAGAGACTCTTGATTCCCCGGTTTTCAAGGACGAGGAGCTGCGTGAAATTCTTCCGGCTGTGGACGCGACAGGCTCTGACTCGGCAATGCTGGACAACACTCTGGAATTCCTTGTGATGAACGGAATGCCGCTTCCGCTTGCGGTGATGGTCTGCATTCCTGAGCCTTGGAAAAACGACGGGACGATGAGCCAGCAGAAGCGCGACTTCTACCATTACTGGGCAACAATGATGGAGCCTTGGGACGGACCCGCCGCGATTCTTTTCAGCGACGGAGATTTTGTCGGGGCAACTCTTGACAGAAACGGACTCCGCCCGAGCCGCTACTATATTACAAAAGACAATATGCTCATTCTTTCTTCGGAAGTCGGAGTTCTTGACATTCCGGAAGAAAACATCGTTAAAAAATCACGTCTTCAGCCCGGAAAAATTCTTCTTGTTGACACAGTCCAGAAGCGTCTTATTTCCGACGAGGAGGCGAAAAAACAGTACATAAACCTTTATCCTTACGGCGAATGGCTGAACATGAACCTTCTGAAGCTGAAGGATCTTGTGATTCCGAACAAGAAAATTCCGGTCTACACGCAGGAAGAGCGCGACATAATGTACCGTGCGTTTGGCTGGAACTACGAAGATGTGAACGAGATGATTCTTCCTATGGCGCAGAACGGAGTTGAACCGACAGGAGCGATGGGAATAGACACGCCGCTTGCAGTCATGAGCGACAAGCATCCGCCGCTTTACAACTACTTCAAGCAGCTGTTCGCCCAGGTTACAAATCCGCCGATTGACTCTTTGCGTGAAAAGGTTGTCACCGACACGACAGTCTACGTCGGAACAGACGGAAATCTCCTTGAGCCGAAAAGCGCGAACTGCACGGTTCTTGAGATAAACAATCCGATTCTGACCGGCGTCGATATGCTAAAGCTCAAGAACCTGAACCGCCCCGGACTGAAAACTGCGGTTGTTTCCCTTTTGTATTATAAGAACACTTCACTTAAAGAGGCGCTGGACAATATTTTTGTCGCAATCGAGCGTGAATATCACAACGGAAGCAACATAATCATTTTGAGCGACCGCGGAGTTGACGAAAACCATGTTGCCGTTCCAAGCCTTCTTGCAGTCAGCGGAGTTGAGCAGTATTTGATCCGCACAAAAAAGAGAACCGCAATTTCAATTATTCTTGAGTCGGCGGAAGTCAGAAACGTCCATCAGGCTGCGATGTGCCTTGGCTACGGAGCGCGCGCGGTGAACCCTTATCTTGCGCACGAATGCATCGCCGAGCTCATTGACCAGAAGCTTTTGGACAAGGATTACCACACCGCAATCGACGACTACAACAAGGGAATCATAAACGGAATTGTAAAAATCGCCGCAAAGATGGGAATCTCAACGATTCAGTCCTATCAGTCCGCGCAGATTTTCGAGGCAATCGGAATCAGCAAGGATGTAATCGACGAATATTTTACAAACACAGTGAGCCGCGTCGGTGGAATCGGCCTTAAGGAAATTGATGAGGATGTGAATTTCCATCACAACAAGGCATTTGATCCGCTCGGACTTGCCGTGAACACCCATCTTGATTCTGTCGGAAACCACAAGCTGCGCCGCGGTCCGACCTGCGAGGATCACCTTTATTCGCCTGAAACAATTATCGCCCTTCAGGAATCAACTAGGACAGGAAGCTACGAAAGATTCAAGGAATACACGGCTCTGGTTGACGACAACGCGCATCCCCACACCTTGCGCGCAATGCTCAAGTTCAGTTTCCCGGAAGGAAAAGAAATCAGCATAGACGAAGTTGAGCCGGTTTCTGAAATTGTAAAGCGGTTCAAGACAGGCGCTATGAGCTACGGCTCAATTTCCGAGGAAGCGCACCGCTGCATGGCTCTGGCGATGAACCACCTGCACGGAAAATCAAATTCCGGCGAGGGCGGTGAAAAACCGGAGCGTCTTGGAACTGAGGCGAATTCCGCAATCAAGCAGGTCGCGTCCGGACGTTTCGGCGTTACGGAAGAATATTTGCTGAGCGCAAAGGAAATTCAGATTAAAATGGCGCAGGGAGCAAAACCAGGAGAAGGCGGACATCTTCCTGGAAAAAAAGTATATCCTTGGATTGCGCAGACACGTTACGCGACTCCGGGTGTATCTTTGATTTCGCCGCCGCCGCACCACGACATTTATTCAATAGAAGATTTGGCGCAGCTGATTTACGACTTGAAGAACGCGAACCGTGCCGCCCGCATTTCCGTCAAGCTTGTCTCCGAGGCTGGTGTCGGAACGATTGCGGCTGGCGTTGCGAAGGCCGGCGCGCAGGTGATTCTGATTTCTGGACACGACGGCGGAACTGGAGCCGCTCCAATCTCTTCAATTCACCATGCGGGGCTTCCGTGGGAATTAGGGCTTGCGGAAACCCACCAGACGCTGATTCAGAACGGACTCCGCTCGCGCGTTGTGATTGAGACGGACGGAAAGCTTATGAGCGGCCGCGACGTTGCGATTGCCTGTCTTTTGGGCGCGGAGGAATTCGGTTTTGCCACAGCGCCTCTTATCACAATGGGCTGCGCGATGATGCGCGTGTGCAACCTTGACACCTGTCCGTTCGGTGTTGCGACCCAGAACAGCGAACTTAGAAAACGCTTCACAGGAAAACCTGAATACGTTGAGAATTTTATGAAGTTCATTGCACAGGAAGTGCGCGAAATCATGGCGAAATTCGGCTTCCACAGCATTGACGAAATGTGCGGACACACGGAGCTTCTTGCCCTCAAAGAAAAAAGCGCGTTCCCAAGGGCAAACCTTGTGGACATGAGCAGAATCATCGGCTGGAAAACTCCGGAAGACGCTAAGACACATTTTGAGCCTGCGGACATTTTCGACTTCCAGCTTGAAAAAACCGTAGACGAGTCAAAGCTCCTGAAGGCATTTGAAAAGTCAAAGAAAGCGAAGAAAAGTGTTTTTGAGCTTTCAGTTTCCTCAACTGACAGAACCGTGGGAACAATCCTCGGCTCGGAAATCCAGAAAACTTTCGGCTCATCGCTTGAAGAGGACAGCTACGTTGTGAACTGCACGGGCGGCGGCGGACAGTCATTCGGCGCATTCATTCCAAAAGGACTTACACTGAACCTTACAGGAGACGCGAACGACTACCTCGGAAAAGGCCTGAGCGGCGGAAAAATCGTAGTCCACCCTTCAGTAAAAGCAGGATACAAAGCCGAAGAGAACATCATCATCGGAAACGTGGCCTTGTACGGAGCGACAAGCGGAAGCGCGTTCATAAACGGAATCGCCGGCGAACGTTTCTGCGTAAGAAATTCCGGGGCGGTTGCGGTTGTTGAAGGCTGCGGCGACCACGGACTTGAATACATGACAGGCGGAACAGCCGTAATCCTTGGCGGAACAGGAAAGAACCTCTGCGCGGGAATGTCAGGCGGAACAGCTTACGTTCTGGACATGAACCACGATTTGTATCTGCGTCTGAACAAGCAGCTTGTTTCCATGACAGAAGTTTCAGACAGCCACGACATTGAGCTCGTAAAGGATTTGATTCAGCGTCATGCAAAGGAGACAGGCTCAGAGCTTGCAAAGAAAATTCTCAAGGACTTCGATAACTACATCAGGCACTTCAAGAAAATAGTTCCTAATGATTATCAGAAGATGATGACGGAAATCGCAAAGGGCGAAGAGCGCGGTTTGAATCACGATGAAGCAGTCCTTGAAGCTTTTAAAAAGCTCACTGCATAGGAAAAAGTCAGGGGTACATTATGGGTAAGAACGACGGATTTATGATATACAAGCGCGTTGAGGATTCCTGGATTGAGCCATCTTCACGCATAAAGAATTTCAAGGAATTCCACAATCATCTTGACGACAGGGAACGGCGTGAGCAGGCGGCAAGATGCATGAACTGCGGAGTTCCGATGTGCCAGAGCGCAATCAGGCTTGCGGGAATGGTGACGGGATGTCCGCTCCACAATTTTATTCCTGAATGGAACGACGCGCTTTACAAAGGCCAGTACGACATGGCGGCCTGGCGGCTTCTGAAAACTTCAAGCTTCCCGGAATTCACAGGAAGAGTCTGCCCCGCGCTGTGCGAGAAAGCCTGCAACTGCGGAAACGGCGGAGACATAAAGGAAGCTGTGACAATCCACGACAACGAGCTTTACATAATCGAGAAGGCGTTCGAGTCAGGCTACATGAAACCGCAGATTCCGAAAGTCAGAAGCGACAAAAAAATCGCGGTAATCGGCTCAGGTCCTGCAGGACTTGCTGTCGCCGACTTGCTGAACCGCCGCGGGCACAATGTGACCGTCTACGAGAGGGATGACAGAATCGGCGGACTTCTGATGTACGGCATTCCGAACATGAAGCTGGACAAAAAAATCGTGGAGCGCAGGGTCAATCTTATGAAAGCCGAAGGAGTCACGTTCATAACGAACGCCGATGTCGGACGCAACGTGGATGCCAAGCAGCTTCTTTCCGAATACGATGCGGTCGCCCTGTGCTGCGGAGCGAAAAAACCGCGTCCTCTGTCTGCACAGGGAAGCGAGGCACAGGGAATAATGTTCGCTGTGGACTGGCTCAAGAGCGTTACAAAAAGCCTTTTGGACTCAGACTTTTCGGACAAGAATTTCTTTGATCCAAAGGGAAAGCACGTGGTGATTCTTGGCGGAGGCGACACGGGAAACGACTGCACAGGCTCAAGCATAAGGCTCGGGGCGGCAAGCGTAACCCAGCTTGAAATGATGCCTTGCCCTCCAGCAGAACGTCAGCCAAACAATCCGTGGCCGCAGTGGCCCAAAGTCCTCAAGACAGACTACGGTGCACAGGAATCAATTGAGAAGTTCGGGCATGATCCGCGCGTCTACAAAACGACAATCAAGGAAGTCTATCAGAAAGACGGAAAAGTCTGCGGAATAAAAACAGTTCAGGTTGAATTCAAGAATGTGGACGGAAAACGTACTCTCTGCGAAATCGAAGGAAGCGAAAAAGAGCTTCCAGCCGACCTGATTCTGATTGCCGCTGGATTCCTCGGCTGCGAGGACTACACCGCAAACGCATTCGGCGTTCCCCTTTCCGCAAGAAACACGGTCGCAACTTCCGGTGCAAACTCATACTTCACGGGAACAGACAAAGTCTTTACCGCAGGCGACATGCACAGAGGCCAGTCGCTCGTTGTCTGGGCAATCGCAGAAGGAAGAGAATGCGCAAGGGAGATAGATGAATACCTGATGGGATATTCAAACCTATAACTCATAAAAAATACAGCCAGACTAGCCTAAGCTTTTGCCTTATGCCAGTTCTGGCTTTTTTCCCAAAATCTCCCTGTAAATCTCCAGGTCCTTGCTTGCGAACACGTTGAAAATCACCTTTTTTACGCTTGCATTTTTGTTTTCGTCGAGCCAGCCTTTTACGGTTTTTACTGCAATTTGAGCAGCGAGTTTTTGCGGAAATCTGAAAACGCCTGTGGAAATGCAGCAGAACGCAACGCTTTCAAGTCCTTTTTGCGCGGCAAGGTTCAGGCAGCTTGTGTAGCACGAGGCGAGCTGGATTTTATCGCGTTCGGTTACACTGGTGCGGATTATCGGACCGACCGTGTGCAGAACGTATTTTGAAGGCAGATTGAATGCCGGAGTGATTTTCGCGCTTCCAGTTTTTTCAGGCGAGCCTTGTTTTTGCATAATCTCGTTGCATTCAAGTCTAAGCTGAACTCCTGAGAAAGTGTGGATGCAGTTGTCAATGCACGCATGGAGCGGAGCAAAGCAGCCGAGCAGGACGGAATTTGCGGCGTTCACGATTGCGTCCGCGTTCAAAGTTGTAATGTCGCCCTGCCACAAAAAAATCCGTTTGTCCGCCGGAACATTTTTCAGCGTTGCAACATCGATGATTCCGCGCTCTTTGTTGCGTTCGGTTAAATATTCGTCCTGAATTTTCAAGAATTCATCAGAAACCGGCCGCGGCGGACGCACATTCATCAGCGAACGAAGCAAGTCTTTCTGCGCTTCTTCGTCATCTTGCGGCGGAAGTTCAGTTTTTTTGTATTCGTCAGGCGAATCCAGCTCGTTCAGAAGGGCTTTTATAAGCCATTCTCGTCGTTCACTTTGTGTCATGTTTTTTTCCAATTCGGTTTTAATTTTTGATTATTTCCAAAACGAATCATCGATAAGTTCGTAATGTCTTTCTTTTAGAACATCTGGCAATTCTTTTATTGAAGGAAATTCTTCTGATATTTCATTTATCAAAATATCCAGGAGCTTGTCTTTCATTTTTTCTGAATATTTCCCACGCAGAGCCTTTTCATACCAGTCAATCAAATTATCTTCTGTGATAATGCTTTGAATGTGGCTGCACCAGCCGATTTGTGATAAAAGGGAAAGGATAATATCTTTTTCCGCATCTTTGCAGACAATGACGACTTTGTCACTGGAGATATTTGAAACGATGCTTTCTGCAAGCTCCAAATTAAGGCTTAGATGTTTTATCTGGATTGCCGGTCCCCAGTTTGAATACATATCTAAACCCCTGTCTGACGCATTTGTAACTCCAACACGGTAGATTTTTGCTTCTTGAACAAAAGTTTTATTTTTCAAGTCAACTTGCATGACTTTATCAGCGAAATCTTCAAATTCTTTTAGAATATCGATTTTATCAGAGTCAACAGAAAGCGTTATCTGAAAATTTAAAGTTTCGACAATCGTTGAAAAAAGCGAGTAAACAATTATTTCATATATTTTATCAAGACTTCTGCGAAGTCCCGGCTCATTCCAAAATGAGTCTATAAATTTTTTGACATCAAAATTTTCAGGAGTATTTTCCGTGCAGTATTTTAATGCGTTTGAAAGCTGATTGTGCTTCGTTGAGAACAGCCTATAAATATAAGCTTCAACAGCTCCGTTTGTCCGGATATTTTCTTTTCCTAGCACATTTAAGATTTCAGGCGGAATCGCATTTGCGTCAAAAAGATTGTCTTGGAATTTCGCGCTGCTTGTGCATATTCGCCCTAAAAGAGGCAGTGATATTTCATCCCTCCATTTCTTGCTTTTTGTTCTGTATTGTTCCAAGTCCAATAAATTCAGAGAATCGTCTATTCTTGCTCTGTATAGGATTTCTGCAATTTGAATGGGCTTGTACAAATGAACTCTTGATTTTTCAATAATCCGGTCAAGTGCATTTTTCGCCTCTTTTACTGTAACCATATTTTCACTCTCTTTATGCGAATAATAAAAATTGCTTGTTCGAATCCAATGCTCCTTCTTCGCCGAGCGCTTCAAATCTTTTCAGTGATTTAATCATTTCTCTTGCGATTGCTGCGATTACAGGAACTGAAACAGAATTTCCGCATTGTTTTTTTACTTTTCCGTAAGGAAGAACTATTTTGTAAGAATCTGGAAAACCCTGAATTCTAAGCATTTCCCTTTCAGTCGGGCGGCGCTCATCGTTTATTAGAATGTAATTTGCAGAAGCACCAGCCCGTAAGCACGATGAGTATGGATGCGGTGTAACAGAGCCAGCCATATTCTCGTGCGATATATACGGTTGTGGGTAATTTTTATCTTTGATTCTTGATAAGCGTGATTCCCTGATTCTTGGGTTCACATAGTATTTTTTATCGACATTTTTTTCCAAGATGTCTGAAAGATTTTTTCTTTGGTTTATAGGAACTGGCTGCGGAAAACTGAATCTGACATTATTTAAAAATCCGACGATGAAAATTCTTTCTCTTTTTTGGGGAACTCCATAATCCAAAGAATTCAAGACTGATTCATAAACGTTATATCCCAGATTCAGCAAATGCGATTTTATGACTTTGTAAGTGTTTCCGTCGTCATGCGATTTTAGATTCTTCACGTTTTCAAGCAGAAAAGCTTTCGGACGTTTTTCTTTTAAGATTCTTTCGATTTCAAAAAAAAGCGTTCCGCACGTCTCGTTTGCAAATCCTTCTTTTTTCCCGATTATAGAAAAAGCCTGGCATGGAAATCCGCCTAATAAAATGTCAAAATCAGGAATATCTTTCGCGTCTATTTTTGTTATATCGCCTGCCGGATGTTCATGGAAATTTGCTTCATAAGTTTTGCATGCATCTTCATCAAATTCTGAGGAGAAAACGCAGTGTCCGCCAACGGATTCAAAACCGAGCCGTATTCCGCCTATTCCTGCAAATAAATCTATGAATTTAAAATCGTCCCAGTTCATAATATTTTATATATCATAAAAATCTAAAATAATCTAGTTTTACTATACAAATTTGCGGAAGCCGCGAGCCTTTCCCATTTAAAATTTTCTCCCTTACAAAATATATTCCAGCTGCCGCTCTTTTGTCTTCAGCCCCATTTTTTCGTAGAATTTTTCCGCCGAAGTGTTTCCTGCCCAGACGTTCAGCGTTACCTCGTAGCAGCCAAGCCGTTTCGCCTCGCTTTTGACGTGCTCAAAAAGTTTTTCGCCGATATGCCGGCTGCGGGTGTTTTTGTCAACGCACAAATCGTCAATAAAAAGCGACTTGAACTGAACCATATTGTTTGAAAAAGGCTGCTCCTGGATCTGGCAAAAAGCGTACCCGACGCAAATGTCATTCTCGTCCGCGGCGACATAAATCGGCTTCAGGTCGTCCTTGAGCATTTCCGAAAGCTCCGCATCCGTGTACTTTGTCGTTCCCGGAATAAAAATGTCAGACCGAATCTCCGCATGAATCTCCAGAACCTGTCCCAACAAATCAATAATTCTAGGAATGTCCTTTTCGTTCGCTCTTCGTATTGTCATTTTTTGCTCCATTTTGAGTTTGTTCAGATTTTAAATTTCCGGGTGGCTTTTTGTCCGTTTCATCTGCTTCGCAGTTGTATACGCAAAACGCAACCGCATATATTCAACTTTTTTATTATATCGGAAATATCGACTTTTATCAGAAACGTCAGGATTTTGTGTAATGAAAAACACGGATTTTATTTGTGCTTTTCTTCAAGAAACAAACATCCTTTGATTTCTACGAGAAAACCGCCGCTTCCGCAATCCGCATTGTCTTGTATTCAATTCCGTCGGGCGAGACCGCGTCGCGCAGCTTGAGTGTGCCGCTGACTGTGATTTTCTGCCCCGGCTCAATGCCTGAAACTTTTGTGCTTTCAAATTCAAGCCCCTGGGCGCAGCACGCAAGAACGTCGGTGATTATGCAGTAGTCGTGCCGTCCGTAAGGAGCGTTGTCGTAATATGCATCGTAAGTTCCGCTCATGCGCACTGTCTTTCCCTCGTATTTTTCAGGCTCTACAACAATCTGGAAAATAAAGGCATAAGCAAAGTCAGCGTTCATTTTTGAAAGGTCAAGATCAACGTCGGTTTTTGGCGCGGAAATTTCCTCAAAGCTGCTTCCGTAAAAGTCGTAATTATCGGAATTTGAAGATGAATCTTGCGTCGCGCTCTCAGTTTTTTGCGGGGAATCATTTTCCGTGCCGCTGCCAAAATTTTCGCCGGATTCATAGTTTTCAGAATTTCCAGTTTCTTCTTGCCGGGCTGAATCCGACGGTTTTATTTCTGATGATTCTTCTTCCTTGATTTTTTCTTCTATTATATTTGTAACTTTGTTCTGTTTCGGAACTCCGCCTGCGCTGTAGGAGCTTTTTTCAGAGCATGACGAAACTGCAAGCAAAATCAAAATCGAGGCTGAAATCTGAACAATTTCCTTTTTCATAAAAATCTCCCGGCAAAGCAATGAAGTGCGAAAATCATTATATCGATTATCACAATTGTGGCTCCAACCGGCGTCGAAAGAACAATCGAAATCATAATTCCCAAGAACGACGAGAACGCTCCAAGCGCGGCGGAATAAATCACCGTGGACTTGAAGCTTTTCATGATGCGCATTGCGCTTAAAGGCGGAAAAACAAGAATCGCTGTTATCAGAAGAGAGCCTACAAGATTCATCGCAAGCACAATCACAACGGCTGTGATTACGGCGACTAGAATGTCGTAAATGCCTGCGAATCTGTCTTCCGTGCGCAAAAAGTCAGGGTCAAAAGTCGCTGAAAAAATCCTGTTGTAGAAAAAGATGAACGCGGCAATCGTAACGCAGGAAATCAGAACCGAGACTGCGACCTTGCCTTTTGTGAGAGTGAGAATCGAGGTTGAGCCGAAAAGCGTTGTGCAGACATCGCCTGAGATATTCGCCGAAGTTGAAAAGACGTTCATCACAAGATAACCGAACGCAAGCGCGCCCACGGAAATCATCGCAATCATGGAGTCTGACTGTACTTTTCTTTTTTTGTCCATGCACAAAAGAAAGACCGCGCAAAGAACCGTAACCGGAATTGTAAAAAAACTGTCGCTCACAAGCTTCATCGTAACGGCAACCGAATACGCTCCGAATGCGGCGTGCGAAAGTCCGTCTCCAATCAGCGAGTAGCGGCGCAGAACAAGAACCGTTCCCAGAAGCGACGCGCACAGAGAAACCAGAATGCCGACAATCAGCGCGTATCTCACAAACGAAAATGAAAGATAATAAGAAAGTTTTTCAAGAATTTCCATCGAAGTCTCCAGTATTTCCGGTTTTTCAGTTGTGTTTTTCATCAGATTTGCCAGACGATGTGTCTTTGCAAAAATCCGCGCGGCTTTCAAACTGAACTTTTCCGCCTCTGAACGAAAGAATGTGCGATGCGTAATCAAGGCAGTCCAAATCGTGGCTCACCATTACAACGGAAAGCCCTTCATTGTTGAGTTTTTCCAAGATGGCATAGAATTCCTTTGCGGCTGCCGGGTCAAGCGCGGAAACTGGCTCGTCAAGAAAAATAAGCTTTTTTGCGGCGCACAAGGCTCGCGCAAGAAGAGTCCGCTGCTGCTGTCCGCCCGAAAGCTCCGTAAAACGCCTGCGTGAAAGAGAAGAGATTCCCACCTTTTCCATCTGCTCGTCCGCAATCATTTTCTGCGCCTTTCCGTAAAAAGGCCTGTTCTTGAACTGACCGAGCGTTCCAGAAAGCACAATCTCGCGAACGGAAGCCGGAAAATCCGCGCTAACAGAAAGTTTCTGAGGAAGGTAGCCGGTCTCGTTTCGGCAAAGCCCGTCTCCGAACAAAATCTCTCCGCTGATTTTTTTCTGAAGTCCAACAAGAGTCCGCATAAGAGTTGTTTTTCCGCTGCCGTTTTCGCCAAGAATGCAAACGTAGCTTCCTTTTTCCACAGTAAAACTCACCGGCGGCGAAACAGACTTTCCGTCATATCCGACCACAAGATTTCCGCAGGAAATGTACGCCATTTTTTCCTCCTCAGCAGTTTTTCCAGCAGTCTATAAATTCAAGCATGAACTGCTGGATTCCGCCGAACCACTTCTGCTGAAAACGGCAGGCGTTTTTTCCTATGTAGCGGAAGTGCCAGCATTCCCAGCGGTAGCCGGTAACATCTTCATAGCCTTTTGGAAACGAAAGAGACCAGCCGTAATCAGCGGCATTTTTATAGATCCATTGTCCCATCTGGGTTTTGTCAAAGTCATCAGAAATCGAGCCAAAGTCAACTGCTGTTCCAAGCTGATGCTGGCTTGTTCCGGGGCGCGCGCTTTCACGTTCAGCCTCTTCAAGTCCGTCCACGTTTACGTAGTGGTTAAAAAGATTTTCCTGATAAGAATAAGAGCGGTAGGCGGAACTTACCAAAAGCCTGATTCCATCATTTAACGCGGCCTGCGCCATTTCATTTAAAGCAGAATAAGCTTCCGCTCGGATTTTCATTCCAGCTTTGTTCAAGTCAAAAAGGCTGTTCTTTTTCAAAGAAACTAAGTCTTTTGGCACATAAGAAGAAGACGCAGCATGTTTTTTGTCAATTAAAAAGAAAAGGCTTTTGTCATCTGGGCGGAATGTTTTTTCCTCCTCAAGAATCGCATAAAGATCTTTTATAAATTCCGTCTTGTTTTCTTCTGTAACACAAATAGCTTCTTTTGCTCTGGCAGACATTTTCTGAAAAACTCTACTGAACTTTTCTTCTTCCGCAGATGGAATTTTTGCAACCTGGTTTGAAGACTGTGCATAAGCTTTTTTTTCGCAGCCTGCAAGACAAAAAATCCCGGCGACCGCAAAAATCTCCAAAAGTGTTTTTTTATTCATAATAAACCTCATTTTTTAGACAAAAAATTCAAAGACAAAGTAGCGACGGTCTAATTTTCCAAAACCAACACATAAAGTTGCAGCGGTCATTTCGACAGGCTCAATGACCGGACGAAGTCAATTACCACTGCAAGCGATTTTTTTATAGCCCCTTATCCCCTAAGCTAAAATATGCTAGAACTAGTTCAAGGCTTCTTTCAGAACGGAAAGGTTTTCTGTCATTGTGCCAAGATAGTTTTTTCCACCTTTGATGTCATTCTGGTTCACTGACTGCAATGAGTCCATCTTCAGAATCTTCCGGTTCTTTTTTGATGTGTTTTCAATTACAGTGCGCGCGATTTTTCCGTTTGAATTCTCGATTGTAAGAACGCTGCCAAGTCCAAGCTCGTCAACTTTCTTCGCAAGAAAAATCACAGTCTCAAAGCTTGCCTCGCTTTCCGCGCTGCATCCGACAAAAGCCGCGTAATATTTCAGGCCATAGTCGTCAGCAAGATAGCGGAACGGGAATCTGTCGCCAAAAAGAATTGTCCTGAACTTTGAGGACGTTACGGTTTCAGAATACTTTTTGTCCAGAGTGTTGAGTTTTTCAACATAGTTTTTTGCATTTGCTGCGTAAACAGAAGCGTTTTTTGGGTCAAGCTTTTCAATCTGGGAAGCAATCACATTTGTCAAAACGGCAGCATTCTTGACAGAAAGCCAGACGTGCTCGTCGTATTCAACTTCGTCATGCTCGTGGTCATGTCCGTGTCCATCTTCGTCCTCACCGTGGCTGTGTCCGTGTCCTGCCAAATGCTCACAGATTTCCTCGCCGCTCATGCTTGCAGGAAAGAATGTAGGGAAAGAATTTTCAGGATCAACAATCGCGTCAAAGCTCTCGTTGCTCATTCTGATGTGGAAATGCTCCGCAGTCGCAGGCTCAATCATGTGGTCGTTGAATTCAATGAAAAGCGGCACGCCTGACTTCTTGTTTTTTGCGACAAAGCGGTACATCGCGGCCTTTGTTCCTGTTGACCAGTTCTGGATGTAAAATCCGACATTTTTGTATTTTGAGCTTGCTTTTCTTCCGTCAGCATAAGTGAATTCAATTTTGTCTTTCTTTATGCTGATTTTCGCGATGTCAGTTTTATAGCCTTTCTGATAGTAAGCCTTGTATTCTGCGACGGTCATTTTTCCGGATTCTGCCTTTTCCTCAAAAGCCTCGTCCAAAGTTCCGTCAAGAACAAGCGGATAAGCCGACTGCCATTCGCCTGCCCAGTCAGAAAGATTTCTGCTTTTAACCTCGCTGTCGTCAAAAGTTGAAACTTCCTTGCTGTGGTCGTGGTGATGTCCTTCTTCGCCGTGTTCATGCTCGGTTTCCTGCATTCCTTCCACAACTTCCTCTTCCTTTACGCGCTCTCCAAGAACTTCCATCATATTGACTGGAACAAGGTTCTTGTTCTTCGCTTCCTTTAGAACTCCGTTAACCCAGCCGTCGCTCTCGCCGCCAACGTAGATGAACATATCGCTTGCGGAAATTTTTGCGATGTCGGAAAAACTCGGCTGGAACGAATGAAGGTCAGTCCCCTTGTCAAGAAGAAGAGTAAGGTCAAAATCTTTCGCTTTGTCTCCAAGAATCTCGCGGCACCAGTCGTACTGCGGAAAAGTCGTGCAGACGATTGATTTTTTTGATGAGATATTTTTGTCCGTCTTTGCGGAAACATAAAAACACAATGTAAAAGCGCACAATGCGGCAATGATGAATTTATTTCTTTTCATATTTACTCCAGTTTGTAAAAAATTGTAAAAAGTTCGCATCCCAAGTCTTCCAGAGATTTGACAGACGCGATTTTTGATCTTTTTGAATACGGGCGCTTCTGCCTAAAGGCAGACCGGGCTTTTCGGGGTTCCGTACGCACTTCGTGCTACCTCCATTGCTACACTTTGCGTTGCTTAGTTCCGCAACGGCTCCGCCGCCCCTACAATCCCAAGCGCGCAGTGCAAGGACATTCGCAGCATTGCGAATACAAAATCCCTGCCACATAAAAATGAAAAGAGAATTTTCAGTTGTTAAGACGTGTCTTTAGGGAGATTAAAGAATTATTGAAAGAAGTCTGATATGAATTTTTAAAGGGAATTTTCGAGGCAAAACAGTGCCGGGCAAGAGAAACGCCGGCGGCGCAAAGGGCAAGGCTCAAAAGCTTTACGTTCTGAGCGGCAACATGAATCACAAAGCAGATTGGACAGTCGTCGCCTGAGCAGTCGTGTCCGGCTTCAGCAGCCGCAAAAAACACTGAGAAAACTGTAAATGCAATGAAGAGCGCCGCAAAAACCGCGCGCAGTCTGTTAAATTTTGAATCCAGTCTTGAGTTCATTCAAAAGTCCTGCATTTTTCGCAAAGTCCGTTCAGTGACGACAAAGAAAAATCAACCTTGAAGCCAAAGTTTTCAGAAACCGACTTCAGGTAGTCTGCCGTAAGCCTGTCCGAAAGATGAATCATCGCGCCGCACTTTTCGCACTGAAAGTGAATGTGCCCGCCGCACTGTCCGTCTTTTTCCGCCGTCTGGTAAACAAAACCGTCAGAAACAGCCGACTTGCGTTTTATGAGCCGCCCGCTTTCAACAAGCTTGTCAAGGTTGCGGTAAACAGTCGTCTTGTTCACACTTTCCCCGCGCTCAGAAAGAAAGGCAAGCAGCTCCATCGCAGAAAATCCGCTTTCCGTTCTTTCCTGAACAAACTGAGAAATCAAATCCGAAGTTTTAGTGTGGTAAGACTTTTGCAACACGGTTGCATATTAACGGGATGAAAAAGAATTGTCAAGAAAAAATTTCGGTTTGCTATGCTTTTGCCGCAAGATTTAAAATTTTCAGGTGAAAAATGTGCAAAACGTGTAATTTTGTTCAAAAAAACTTGCAATTATGTGTAAAAACTGTACGTTATAATATGCAAAAATGTGTAAAAATTATAATTATTTATATGCAATTTTGTGTATTTTATGAAAAAAAAACAGTGCAAAAATGTGTATAATCTGCTATGCTAATTACAAAGTATGGAACGCAAAGCATTGCAGAAAATGGAGGAGTGGAAAATCTCTTCTCATAGAAAACCTCTTGTTTTAAAAGGCGCCCGTCAGGTTGGTAAAACCTGGCTTATGAAAGAATTCGGCAGGCGCAAGTATAAGAAGACTTTCTATTTTTCTTTTGACAAGGAAGAAAGTTTCCATGAAATTTTTAAGGTAAATAAAGAGCCGCATAGAATTATAGAGATTCTCGGCACAATTAGAGGCGATAAAATTCTTCCTGAAGAAGATTTGATTATCTTTGATGAAGTGCAGGAGTGTCCAGAAGCTCTGAATTCTCTTAAGTATTTCAATGAGGAAGCAAACGAATATCATGTTATTGCCGCAGGAAGTCTTTTAGGAACTCTTCTTTCAAAAACAATGTCTTATCCTGTTGGAAAAGTGAATCTTCTTGATATATATCCTATGGATTTTGAAGAATTTCTGAATGCTGTGGAACCTGTGATGTTTAACTATATTGAAGAAACTCCTCCGGCGGAAATATTGAAAATTCAGCATGACAGATTGATAGAACAATACAGAAATTATTTGATTGTCGGCGGAATGCCGGATTGTGTATGCTCCTGGATGACAGAAAAAAATTCCGGAGTCGTTTTGCAAATACAAAATGAGTTATTGGCTCTCTATGAAAATGATATTTCCAAATACAACGGAAAGGTAAATGCCGGCCGCATACTTCTGGTAATGCGAAGCATTATTTCACAGCTTTCTAAAGAAAATGAAAAATTTGTTTATGGCTGCGTCAAATCTGGAGCAAGGGCACGTGAATTTGAAGAGGCAATCGAATGGCTTGTCAGCGCGGGAATTGTCATACGCATCTATGATGTTACAAAACCTGAACATCCTTTAAACGTTTTTGAAGATTTTTCCAGTTTTAAGCTGTTCTATTTTGATGTTGGACTTGCAAAATGCGCCGCAGGTGTAAGCAATGAGGCAATAATACTGAATTCAGATTTTCAGTTTAAGGGAGCGTTGACAGAAAACTATTGTCTTCAGCAGTTAAGAGGACAGTTCGATGTTGCTCCTCACTATTATTCTCCTTCCAGAAATTACGAAGTGGATTTTCTTTTACAAAATGAAACGCAGATAATTCCTGTTGAATGCAAGGCTGGCGGAAATGTGTCTTCTGCCAGTTTCAAGCGCTACCGAAGGGAAGAAAATCCTGACTGTGCGATAAGATTCTCGGCATTGGAATACAAAGAACAGGAAGATATGATAAATGTTCCGCTTTACCTGGCAGACAGGATTAAACAAATGTGTAAAAAGTGATTTTTTCATGTTTCTGCAAAATTTCCTAGTTTTTTCTTAATTTGCCGTGATATTTTCCTCTTCATGTTGTATAATAATAAGGCAATACAAATCTGATAAGAAACCGTTCAAAAATCGAACGGCAGATGGAGAAAGCAATGAAAATCAACTTCTTTACTACCCCCCCCTCACACCCAGACTATTCACAACATTAGTGGCAGCGCTTTTGCTGTTCACCGGCTGTATGACCGGAGATGACAGCAAAACTACAGAATACAAGCTCTCGTTCAGCGCGAACGGCGGAAACGGCACAATCGCAAGCATTTCCGTGGAAGAAGGAAGCGAAATTACACTTCCGGAAAACACATTCACAAAAACTGGATATAGTTTTGCAGGCTGGGCGACATCCGCCGATGGAAATGTTTCATACTCCGACAAGGCAAAAATCTCCATAACCGGCAACATCACACTTTACGCAAAATGGACTGTCGTTGCGGAAAATGCAGTCAACGCAATAAACAGTCTTCCAACCGGCGAGCACAAGATTGCGGTTACAGGTCAAATGACAAAAGACAATCTGAACGGCGTAATAGCGGCAATCAAAGGCAATTCAAACGGTGCAAAAGTTTATCTTGACCTTGGCGGAACAGCAATAGATTTTTATGACTGGCAAAGGTGTAAGTTTGCGGACTGTGAAAATCTTATTGGCATCGTAATCCCGGCAATTGAGTCGCCGGATAAAAACAATCCAATTATCTTGATTCCTGACTTGATGTTTGAAGGATGCAAGAACCTTAAAACCGTAATCATTTTAAACAGTTCAGGTGAATATAAGATAATTACATTTAAAGACTGTACATCTCTTGAATACGTAGAGATTCCCACAAGCATTGTTTGTATATATAGTGATGCTTTCGACGGCTGCACGGCACTTGAGACAATCACATATAAAGGCACAGTCGAGCAATGGAAGCAGGTCAAAACTGATTATAAGAAAGAAAACTATAAACTCATGTCCTTGAATGTCCAGTGCGAAAACGGCACAGCAAGGGGTTCTGATTTAATAGAAGAGTAAGAAAAAATGGCGGCTCGTTTGGGGCTGCCTGAATAAAAATATCAAATAGACAATAGCAAAATTTTTTCACGGCTGTCTGTTTTGAAAATGCAAATTCCCAAAAATCCTGATATACTTTTCAAACCATGACGAAACAGAAAACCTACGACTTTTCGAAACGTTGCGCCTTTTTTTCACAATTTCATAAATGTAATTTTGAAATCTGCAATTTCTGCAAAAAAGAAAATCTTGAGATTGACGGCTGGATAAAATAAACAATCAGCGGAACAAAAACTACGCGTTAGCGGCGAGCCACGGATGACGAGAAACAAGTCTCCTCTTTTTCGTTGCATGAACTAAAAAGAGGAGAAGCGTCAAAAGCAAAAGTTAAAATTTAAAGTCCGACATTTTTTCGCTTAATGACTTTACATTTGTAGAATTTTCCAGAACGTGTTCTTTTGAGTCAGCCAAAGTTTCGGTAACTTTTTGAACAGATTCGTTAATAGAATTTACTTTTGTGTTTGTTTCGTAAGTTACTTTGTTCAGATTCTTCATTTCTATAGAAATCTGCTCGCCGCCTTTCAGCATTTCAGCAGCGCCGTCCTTTACAGTTGTTGTTGATTCTGTCAACCGGCTGATTCCTTCAAGAATCTGCTTGTTGCCTTCAGTCTGCTCTGTCATTGCGTTGGAAATTATAAGCTCCTCGTTCTGAACCCTCTTTATGAGAGAATAAATATTATTGAACTGGTCAGAAACGTCACTTGCATTTGTGGCAACCGAGTTGATTAATTCAGAAAGACTTTGAAGATCGTTTTCGATGGATTTTGCGCGCTCATTGCTCTGCTCGGCAAGTTTTCTGATTTCGTCCGCAACAACGGAGAATCCTTTTCCGAATTCACCGGCATGGGCAGCTTCAATCGCCGCGTTCATGGAAAGAAGGTTTGTCTGGCTTGCAATGTCCTGAATGACTTTGCTTGCGTCCATAAGCAATGTTGATTTTTCCAGAACTTCTTCGGAAAGCTCGCTTGCAATGTGGACTTTTTTCATTCCGGCTTCGGATGCGCTTTCAAGCTCCTGGACTGTGCCGTTGTTTTTCTTAAGGCTTGAAGTTACACCGTTTACGTTCGCAACCATCTGCTCGATTGCGGCCGACGACTGGTCAATTGCAGATGTCTGCTTTTCAATTTCATTGTTCAAATGGCGGATGTGCTTGATGATTTCTTCAACTGTCGCGCTCGTCTCTTCAACAGAAGCAACCTGATTTATCATTTCATTTTTTACAGAATTTGAAATGCTCTTTACGTTTGCGATTTCTGAAATTGACTGGTCAACGTGCTCAGAAACTTCAGATGAAACAGACAGCGTGGAATTTACGTCCTTGCTGATTTCCTGAAAAATCGTTCTTATGATTTTGTATGCATTGTTCAGGTCATTTATGATGATACCGAAGTCGTTTCTTGTAACAACCTGCGCACGTTTTATCGCGTAGTTTTTTTCGGCAAGCGCGCCCAGAATAGCTTTTTCCTGCTGAAGGTTGTTCTTTATGTCGTAAGCGGTAACTGAAGTTGTAAATCCTACTGAAATAAAACTGAATACCGCCGCTGGGAAAATAACTTTCAGAACGCCGGAAACCGAAGAGTCGGATGCAACACTGGGAACCAAAAAAGATGCCGTGATAATTAGAAAGCAGCCCAAAAGATTTACAAGCGTCATCAAGATGATTCGCTCGCGGTTTGATGAAGTTACAACGGATTTATCAAACGGAAGCCAGTGCAGGAAGTGCTCGAAGCGGCTGTTGAAAACTGTGTAAAAGCTGATTCCGTAGAGAAGCATGAAGCCTGTGCAGATAAGAATGATTGAAAGATACGGAGAACTTCCTTCAAATGCTGCAAACTGCGTGTCTTTTAAATGAATCACAAAGCAGGCAAGAAAAGGTATTGCAATTCCCAAAACTAAATTTATTGCAAAAATTATTTTTCCGGAATATTTCAATAGAAGATTTATTTTCCTAATGACTTCATCTGTTCCGTCATAAGTTTCTATATTTTTCCGAAGAAACCTGTAAAAAGCAAACGGACACAAAACCGCAATCACGTATGCAAGAATAGTGTAAGGTGAAAGCAGGACGGTAATAAATTCATCAATCGTGGCAATTCCAGTAATACATAGGTAAACTGGAGCCAGCAAGAATGGTGAAAACGAAGATAAAAGCAGCAGAAAAGGAAGCTTTACATAAAATAATTTTCTGTCAGTTTCTGAAAGTTTTTGTTCCATAAAAATATCCCTTATTAGGAATATATTTTTATAATTAATTTTATCTGTATCAAGTAAAATTTTAATTTATTTATGAAAAATTATGAGAAATTAAAAACATTCAGATAGGCTTGACATTTCGAATGCATCATTGCAAAAACGGACATAAAGAAGAAAAGTTGAATTAAAGAATGAGATACATGAACACTCAAAAAATCTTAAATTTCATTTATCATTTTGGATACAATTGGTCTACATCAGGTAAATCTTCTTCAGAAATCCTTTCTTCCTCGGTCATATCAAAATGCCATGGCATATCTTTAATTGGAGGAATTTTTTCATAAGGCTGGGCCAGCATTTGTGAAATAATTAGCCTGTTACTTTTAACTTTTAAGTCTGGATTATTATTGATATATTCCTTTATATCTGTAATAACTTCTGGAGGAAAACCAGCTTTTGAATGCGCATAAGCCATGTGTTGTATTGCCTGTGAATAAAATTGCAGGGACTTTCCTCCTCCGAGAAGAAAACAACATAATTTTTGCTTATTTTTTGCTTGTGCAGACATCAGAGACCGCTGTTTTTTCTTCGCTTCCATCAAGCAGGTCCCATAAGCAGTTCTAAAAAGTCTTCTATTAAGATATAAGCAATGCCCATTTATATATGGGCTGTCTATGTTATGAATTTTGTAATCATCATTGTTATAATTCAATGTTGAATCTATCAAATACTCTCGTATTTGTTCTCGTTCTTCTTCTGAATCAGCATTGTTAGCTGACTTATTTATCAGCGATTCCACACCAAGAGATTCTACTTTCTGAGAAATACATTCAACCTCTGTACCGTAATCTTTCGAAATATATTTGTAAAATGTTGCAATATCTACCGTACCACCACCAACATCTACAATTGCATAAAACCCTTCTGGAACTTGATTATCCTGGTGATACATAAGTATTTCTGCATACAGTTCTGAGATAGAATTAAGATTACTTAAATAGTCTTTTTCATGTTGAACATAAAACTCTTCAAATATCTTTAGATTAATTTTTTGTGAAAACATTGAAGAAGAAGCAAATTGATATCCAACATTTAAGACTACATTGTAGACATTTTTGTGAATTTTATCTGTTTCATCATAGTTTCCAATTGGCACTCCGATATTTATATACCATTCAGGTTCTGAAGAATAATTAGAAAGCTCTGGATTCTTTACTATCTCACCCTTAATAATTCTTATAAGGCAACCCAAATAAAATGCTGAAAACAACCTTGCTTTAGGAACTTTTAAAACTCTACCTTCAGTTTCTTCGCTAAGAAGCGTGGAATCAATCATACTATATTTGAAATATTTAACTTCTCTTGAAGAATCAAAATAACTAAACGAAACTTCCGCTTCCTGTTCATTAACATAGACTACAGAAGGTTTATAATAACCAGATTTGGAATTTGTGAATTTTATTGAATATCTGATGGTACTTGGAGCAATCATATAAGAGACTTTTGTATAAGTTGTTCCAAAATCAATACCGATATAAACTTGAGCTTTACGTTCTGCTCGTTTATTTACTATTATTCTTTTAGGTCTTTCTACTAACGCCATACTAACTCTCCGAAATGACTAAAATTCCCATTGATATCTCTTCTACTGTTGGTGAACAATCAAGTTTTTCGTTTAATCTTCGAATTTTATCATCTTTATCCTGTTTAACTTTATCCGCTCGTCCTTTGTGCATTCGTAGAACGCTTTCTTTTTTCTTATCATCATAATTAGCATTATTTTTAATACCTTCCATAGTTTCCTTGATTTTCTCAAGCTTTATGTCTGCCGTTCTAGTGATATATTGTTCCTGCTCTCGAATCAAAGTCTTATTCTGAGATCGCTGGCTTTCTGAGAATAAACCAAATTTCTCCCATGCTTTATCATCCAAAACCGAAAAGGCATTCAATGCTTTATCAAAAGCTTCATCATTTATTAAGTTTGAACTGTATGTCTCACCATCAAGTAAGCATTGAATCAAAACCTTTTCAGAAGAATCATTATCTATAGCTATATCTGAGTTGTCTTTGCAAATAAAATAATGAAGTTCATTTGTATTTCGTATGCCGCTTGATTTCCATTGCTGGATATAATACGTGTAATTACCTGCAGATAAGTCAATTCCTTTTGGAAGTTTAGATTTAGGAATTGTAATACAAGAGCAGCCGCTGTTATATAACTTATCCTGCTGTAACATTAATAGAATCCATTTAATAAGAGGGTGGTTAATATCAATATCTTCATGATAAGGATAAACCTTTTTTGAAATTTCTACTTTTCTATCAAAACGGCAAAGCGTATTTTCATTCTCATAATGCAGCCTTGTATATATTCCACTGAAATGCACTTTTATATAATCAGAAAGACTTTCCCTTGCCTCCTTAGACAGGCAGATATTCGCACAATCAGCATATCTACCCGGTGTTACTGATGAACCAGGAAACTTTTTATTCAAGTAATCCTTTACAGTAAATAACAGTTCTGAAGGTGTAACATAACGTTTATTGTCCTGTGCTGTATTGATGTTTGCCAAAATAAAATTCTGATAAGCAGAAAAATTTCCTGCCTCAGTTTCAAGATTTTTATTGTTCAATTTTTCATGAGCAAGATAATTATTAAATTGTAAGGTTTTCTCTTCTATCTCGTCATCTGTCAGCTTATTATTATTGAACACATCAATTGCTAATTCCTGGATTTTCTTACCCAAAATTTCTTCCAAATCACCAATTGAATTTCTAAACACATCAATACGGGAATATAGCCTGTCTAGAATTCTGTCTTCTATCGTATTTTGACAAACTGCATTGTAAATATATATGTTTGGAGATTCCTGCCCAATACGATCAATACGACCAATTCTCTGTTCAATACGCATTGGGTTCCATGGAAGGTCATAATTTATCTCATATTTTGCAAACTGTAAGTCAATACCCTCAGATCCAACTTCTGATGAAATAAGGACATTTATATCAGCAGTCTTAAAATCATTTATTCTTCCGTTTTTATCTTCTCCGCGCATACCACCCATGATAAAGATTGTACTTATTCCATCCAGGCACATTCTTTCGTATAGATATTTAATGGTATCCCGGAAAAATGAGAAGACCACAATTTTTTCCGCTGGATTATGTCTAATGAGTTTTTGTATTTCTTTAATAAAGCTGTTATATTTTGAATCAAGTTGTTTTAACTTTTCCAAATCGACATCTTCAAAGGTAGGCATATAAGCCTTCTGAGTATCTATATCTTCATCAAAACCAAAATCTTCGCCTTGCTCTTTTGTCTCTGAGTCCACGAGATCCGTAGAATCAGCTGTACTAAGACCTCTCCACGCCATTAAAGCAGCTGGCATTGAACTTGCCATCTGACGTTGTCTTGCAATCAATCTGAATACTGAAAGACCTTCAGCGTCATATCCCTGTTTTTGTAAATATTCAGTTACTCTATCATAAAAGTCTTTCTCATATTTAAATAATTCAAATTGTATTGTCTCAATATTTCGTTTTACTCTGTCTTTCATTACATCTCGTTTACGAGTTCTTGTAATGTAGTTATTATAGAAGTACTTATTTTTGAATCTGTCTATCGCTGCAATTCTTTTATTTGGATTAGAAAGAATATCGTCTATGTTTTCTTTTAATTCTAAAATATCTTCATCATCAGAGAATACTCGTGTATCCAAAGCATTTTCTACGAGTTCTTCAACAACTTCTTTTGCTGAATTATTGTCCAAAGCATTGGTCAACTGAACCAGAGGAACATTTTCTTTTAGCTGCATATCAAAAGTAATTTGATTATTAAATTCTTCTGGAGATAGAAGATTTAGCAAGTTATAAAAATTATCTGACCCAGTTTGAATTGGAGTTGCTGAAAGAAGCAACATGGACTCTGAAACATCCCTAAGTCTTGCCCCTGTCTTAAAACTCGCTGTAGAACTATTCCTTAAATAATGAGCTTCATCAATAATAACAAGATCAAAAATCTTTCTTATATCTGCATATTTTTCAAGGAATTCTGCAACTTTAGAAGAGATACGAAGACCTTCTATACTTATGATCAATGCAAAATGTTCACCTAAAGGATTCTTTAATGCATTATCCATGTGCTGCAACAGAGTCTCTCCATTACTTGCATTTTCTGCTGTTACAATCTGAGCATCAATGTTAAAAAATTGTTTAAGGTCATTTTTCCATTTATATTTCAAAACAGCAGGAACCACAATCAACAATCGTTGTGCGCTATTACGTGCTATCAATTCTTCCCAGATGTACATAGATTCAATTGTTTTACCAAGACCTACTTCATCAGCAATTAACAAACGTTCAGAATATGACTCCAAAAATTTTGTTACCGGAATAAACTGGTGGGCAAGGAATTTTGTGGCCGAATTATTCATTGAGTACATTATATTTGTGAGTTCTCCAGAAAGCCTGTGCTTATAAAGCGTCCTTCTATAATCTCCAATATCAGAAAAAATTCCTTTTTGAAACAGATCAAAACTAGATTCTGAGACTGATACTTTTTCAAGTTTGGTTTCTATAATAAAAATACTTTCTGCATTATTGAATTTTACCTGATATTGAATTGTTCCATCTGGATTTTTGTGTGTTCTTCCTGTTATTACACCGACTTTATTATCAACTGTATATCTAACTTCATCTTCTTTTTCAAACATGGCATATATCCTTTTTATAAATCATCAAAAACCCAGAGTCCTTCAACAGGAATACTATCTCGAACCAATTTACAGATGTCTATTTTATCATTGTATAAAAGAGAAACTCCAAAAGTTCCGGTTGTAGTATAAATATCATCGTTTGTTGCCGTTAGCGAGAGTTCCCATTCTCCTGCATCTGAAACTTTTACATGCTCTTGAAGGAAAAGAGTTCTATAAACCATAAAAAATATTTTTTCTGTTATAGCTTTATCTATGGAGATTATCTTTTTATCAAAGGTTTCTGTTTCTCCATTCGCTTCTATGAGTTTACTTCTCGTAATCCATATTCTACCATCTTTAGAAATAGTTATTTTTTGCTCTACTTCAGTTCCTATTTCAGGTTGAAGCATCGTTTTAGCCCTGGAAACTAATTGAAATTTCTGCACATCTATTGATTGAGGATATTCTTCTGTCGTATCAGAGTCAAAATATGGATTTCCAGTTTCTTGAGTTTTCTTTTGTAATATTATGTTCAAGCGTTTTGCTAATGAGCCATCTTTTCGGGTATATTCTTTAGTCCATTCAGTTTTAATTTCAAGATTTCTTGCTTTAGCTACTATAGTTCTAAAAGAATCTTCATTCATTAAAGTATAATAATGTCCGTTGATTGTTTTATGACCACTTCCGTACATAAATGAAATAAAAGCATATCCACCTTCAATAAGACCTACTTCAATATTTAATAGAGCTTGAATAATTTCATCTTTTTTCATTCGAGCAATTGCTGTATACGACCATACAGCGTCTAACCATGCAGTTTCTGGACAATCTAAATAATTTCCATCATACCGGCTCACTTGAGAGTTATTTCTTAGGGATTTTAATTTTTTTACTTTTTCTTCATCTTCTTCTATGAAAAATACCTTGAAGTATGCCCTAAGAAAACTTGATATAAAACTTCCATTTCTTATTCCCAACAATAGTACAAACCGTGGAAATTTTTTTTGTGACTTCTTTGATAAGGAAGGGTATAAGCTTATAAAATTCTCAATTGCTTCCTTTGCATTATCAGATTCTTGAACCACTATTTCTTTTGGTTCTTTTTCTTCACTTTGTTCCTGTTCTTCAACAACATCCTCATCAGGGGATTCTTTTTGTTCCGAAATAAACTTAAATGATATAGGAGTTAATAGTTGAGAGTTAAAGTCTTTTGTAAAATTTTTGATTTTATCTATGTCGATTTCAAATTCATCATTAATAAAGAAATCTGGATGACAATTATTGTCTATTTCATCTTCTTGGTCATAAAACAATTTACTTATGCTGTCAGATTCCTCTAGGGCTTGGAAAGAATTTCTTTTGAGATATGTAAGTAACTGTTGTCCAATTATAATGAACTTTTCAATTTCGTTTTCTCGAAAATTTGAAACTTCTGAATAATATAAGCCAAAAAGCAAAATGGCGTCTATTCTATTAATCTTAGTACAAAATAATGCATATATTTTTGTAGCATCATTCTTTTGTAGCAAATCCATCTATTTCTCTCTTAATACCGTATTTCTATAATTATACCATGAGAATCGAAATTTTAGTATGTTATTGTTTATACGCCCTTACAGTTCATGAGGTGTATCAATTTCATATTTTTTAAAGTATCAGCTTCTACTACCAGAATTTTCCAGTCATCCAATTGAATTAGCCCTAAATTCGAGTTTTTAATCTAAGCGATGATTTCAGCCTGCATTGAAGAACGTAGGCTGAAATTGCAAAGCAATAGTGACGGAATATGCCGTGCATTGAGCGGGCCTGATGATATTCGAGAAAGAAGTTCTGTTTCAGGACTCCCCAGTCAGACTCAATGATGTTCCGTTTTCTGAGAAGGCGCCATTGCCCGTTTGAGACAATCCTGTTCATGTTCCGTCTGGCTGCGGAGCAGATAAAGCGACCGGACTCTGCAAGCCTGGCAAGCTCCCCGCATTTTTTCAGATATCCGGCATCACAGTAAAACCAGCCTTTCATGTTTTCAGTGACCTTCTCAACCATTTTGCTGTCATTTATATTCCCGCTTGTGAAAACGACTGACTCCAAGACGCCTTTCTCAGAGCAGACTCCATGAGGCTTGAATCCGTAGAACCACCCTTTTGAGGATTTTCCTCTTGAGGCGAGGCCGGAGGTTACCTTATGGCTGAAAATACGCCGGTTCAGGCATGTTGACACTGTGGTGGAATCGATAAAATGCACGCCGCTTTCATTTTCTGCCCGGTTCTGCAGCAGCAGGACCTGCATGAAAAGGGCCACAGCAGGAAAAGCCTTGTTCGTGGCTTTCAGGTCCTTGACATGAAGGAAGAACCTGAGCAGGTTGAGGGCTATGACTTTCTCGATTGAGAGCCGTCTTTTAGGGCCGCGCTTTCCGCTCCAGTTTTTTATCAGGAAGAAATAGTTCTTGTCGGCCTTAAGGGATTTCACAAATTCGCTGGATATGCTATAAATCTGATTATACATACGCGTAATTCCTTTTGATTTTTTTGTGGTGATTAAAATTTTAAAGAATTACGCGTTTTTTGTAAATTTTCCTAAAACTCGAAATTCAGGCTATATATGTTTTAAAAATACCATTACCAAAATCACTTGATAATGATATTTTTAAAGCATTCAATCTAACAGAAAAGGAAATAGAATTTATCGAGAATTATTTTATTTCGTTGTAATACTTGAGTTTATAAAATCAATTTCCTCATTATTTAGACCGTAAAGTTCATAAATTTTGCGGTCGATTTCTGTTTTATTGAGATTTGCAAAATCTTTTTGTTCCTGTTTTTCTACTTTTTTTACAGGTAATTTTATTAACGCATGTTTATTGTATTGATAAGCAGATTCTCCAAGTTCAATACTTGAAAAGATTTTTTTATAAGCAACTTCAAAAAGTTTACTTGAAAGAATTTTTTTTAAAAACAATGCATCTTTTGAAATTATCATAAAACAGGTTTTGTCAATAAACATTCCTTTATCGTCATAAGCAAAATAAGCTCCTTGTGTTGTTTCTGGATACATAATCTTTGGCTTAAAAAAATCGGCCTCAATAAAAATACAAAAAGTCCTTGTTTTTATCTTCTAAAACCTTTATATTTGTAATAATGCTACAAATTAGAGGTGTTTATGCTTTTAGAAATGAAGTTTTCCAATTTTTTCTCTATTAAAGATGAAATTTCTATTGATTTCAAGGCTGGAATTATAAATACGGCAAGTTCAAGAGAATTGGCGGACAATATTTTTTCTTTTGGCGATGAAACAGTTCTAAAAGTTCAAGGATTGTTCGGACCTAATGCTTCCGGAAAATCAAGTATTTTAAAAGCTGCGTCATTCTGTAGGCAGCTTGTGCTCGATTCCTTTCAAAATAACGAAGGTTCTGTTTTTAATTATGTTCCTTTTAAGTTTGATTCTTACTCAGAAAAGCCAAGCACTTTTTATATAGATTTTGCTACAGGCGGAATTGAATACGAATATTCATTCAAAATTACAAAAAACGAAATTATTTCAGAAGAACTTTATTATCATCCGAACAAAAGGGCTGTGAAAATTTTTACAAGGAATGAAACGAAAGGAGTATCAAAAACGGAAATTTACAGTTTTGGAGAAGGCTTGTTTGTTAAGCCTTTAGATGTTGCACAAAGCACTGGAAAAAACACGCTTTTTATCAGCAGGGCAAGCCAGATGGACAGGGAGATTGCCAAAAAGATTTACAATTTTTTTAGAACTGAATTTTTAATCGGGCTTCCTTTGCTTTCGGGGAAATATGCTGTTGAACTTTTTAATGAAAATAAAGAATTAATTTTGCAGGCTTTAAAAATGGCGGACAGTGATATTTCTGACATCAGTGTAAAGATTGAAAAAGCACCTGCTTTTAGTATAATGCCCCAGACAGCAACCCCTCAAATGGTGGAAATCATCAATTTTTATACCACCCACAAGGGAAATCAAAATATTTCGTTTCATCTTCAAGCGGAAGAATCAGCCGGGACTATTCAGATTTTTAATCTTCTGCTTATTCTTCTTGATGTTTGTAAAAATGAAAAAACTCTTATCTTAGATGAATTTGATGCAAGCCTTCACACAGAGCTTGCGCAGTTTATTCTTGATTTAGTAAATGCATCAAAATCCGCGCAATTTTTATTTACAAGCCACAATACAAATCTTTTGGACATAAAAAAGATGAGAAGAGATCAGATTCTTTTTACAAACAAAAAAGAAGACGGCTCAACAGAAGTTTATTCATTGTTCGATTTTAAAGACTTCAGGGAAAACATGGATGCAGAAAAATGTTATCTCCAGGGAAGATTTGACGCCATTCCTTACATCAATTCTTCAGTCAGCCTTATTAAAAATCTTCTTGGAGAAAACTAATGGCAAGAGAAAGAAAATCAAATCCAAGAAAAATGAAGCCTTTGTTTCTTGTGCTCTGTGAAGGAGAAACTGAAGAAACTTACATCAACTTATTAAAACAAAGATACAGATTGCCAATCCGAATTGTTTCAAAAATTTTAGGAGGTTCCTTGTATCCTAAGAAAATTGAACAGTATAAAAAAGAAATGTCTTCAAAACCATCAGAAATTAAAACATTTTTTATGTATGACGGCGACATTCCTGAGATTTTAGAATTGCTGAAAAAATGCGACGGAATTTTACTTGTAAGTAAGCCGTGCATAGAAATCTGGTTTATAGCCCATTATAAAAAAGTTTTGGAAACAGAATTTTCCAGCAATGACTGTGTAAAGCAGTTGCGTTCTATTTCCGGCTTTGAGCAATACAAAAAGGCAGTTTTAACAGTCAAACAGCAGGATTCTCTTTGGGAAAACAGAATGACAGCCGTAAATAATATGAAAGATAAAAATGAAGAAAGCAAAGCATATAGTACAGTCTTCAAATTTATAAATATTCTTGAGAAAGAAAAATTTAAGCAGAATTAACATATTTCAGCGACTTATTGTCCGACGAATTAGTTCATCAGTTTTCTGCCGCTCCTCCTCTGTTTTGCACTCCGCAAGAATTTCATCTCTCTTTGCTCCGCCGATTATGAACGCGTCGTTGTAACCGGTAAGAACCCCGCGGTAAATATTTATGTCCCAGTCCTTCAAGGGAACTCCTGCGCTCTCAATCTTCCTCTTTATGCTCTGCTCTACCGGAGAGAGAATCACCCAGCTTGCGGAACTTTCAAATGCGCACACAGATGAATTCTGCTGAATAAAATGGCCGGAATTTGAAAAAGTTTAATAAGTGAAAAAATATCTTCCGGTCTGTTGTTGAATGGCGTGGCTGAAAGAACAATAATCTGATTTCCTGCGCAAAGCTGATGAAGAAAGCCGTAGGCCTCTGTGTTTTCATTTCTGTTCTGTAGCGGTGCGCCTCATCGATGATAATTACTGAATCAGTGTAGTTCTTATTTTCATTGGCTGTATCTTCAAGTTTTCCTGATGTGTAGACCTTACAGCCCCTAAGCCCAAAGTCGGCGGATAGTCTTCCCATTATGTTTTTAAGTGCGGAGGCGTGATTATAATCGTCCGCTTGCCAAGATTCGCTGCTATTGCTGATGCTATGATTGATTTTTCCAAACCTACGACATCTGCGACAATACAGCCTGAATGTTTTTTTACTTTTGCGACACAGTCTCTTATGGCGTCAACTTGATAGGAGACATCAAAAAACTGATTAAACATGTCTCGTGTAATTTCTTTCGGTGTTTTTATATAGTCATCAGTTGCTTTAAAATATTCATATAAGACACGGATGTACATTAAGTAAGGGGGCGGAATAGCTTCAAGCCAGGTATGTTCAAGAACGAGCGTTTTGAAATCATCTTTGTTTTCTTTGCTGACAATTGGAATTGAATCTTCCCATAATTCTTCAAAAATCTTTTTCCCATCCTCAAAGTCATTCTCGTCCTGCAAATACACATTGATTTCATTGCGTGCCTTGAATCCTTGTACGGAAAAATTGCTTGAGCCTATTATGATTTTGCTTCCAATCCTGCCTCCATTCCGCTTCCAGCCGGAACTCCTTTCCTGCTAGAGCAAAAAGCATCTTCCTGTTCTAAGCGGAACGTCTTTCCTGTTCAAGCAAGAAGCTTGAATTGAACCTAGTGTTAATATGTAAATTTTGACAATTTTATACTTGACAATGGCAAGTTTGTAATCTATATTGTTTTTAGGAGGTTAATGCTAAAAACGAATAGAAAGTGCCGCAAAATAAAATGGCGATTGCGGCGGATGTGCCGTAAGGCAAGAATTGAATTAGGAATTGAAATAATTATGGAAAGCATGGCTGTTAAAGACAGAATCGGTAAACTGCTTTCGGAAACAGGAATGAACCAGAAGGCTCTTGCCGATGCAACTAACTTGAGTGAGGGGGCGGTTTCCCACTACCTTAAAGGGGATAGGGTTCCGAAGGGTGCAATCCTTCTGAACATAGCAAATGCGCTGGGTACGACGGTCGATTATCTTACTGGAAAAAGCGACGATGCCCATAAGTTCTCATCAGAACAGGAAATTGAACAGGCATTCGAGCTTATCGCGCGCAATGCCAAGACCCTTACTGATGAGGAGCGCAAAAAGTTCGCGAAAATTCTTTTTTCGTAAGATGAGGTATGAATGGAAAGAGCGGTTCAGCTTTTGGGAAGTGAATATGATGAGATAGAAGAAGAGGCGAATTGTCTTTTTGAGGATTTGGGAATAAAAAAATATCCGGCGGACTGCTTTGAGGTTGCTCGCCTGCTTGGAATTGAGCTTGTAAAATATTCAGATTCCTCAGATGAGGACAGAAAATTTATGACCTCAAAATATGAGGAGGGGTTTTCCACGATGACGGCAAAGTCAAGGTACGCAATTTACTACAATGACTCGCTTCCGCCTTACACCGTCCGCTTTACAATCTGGTATGAGATTGCCCATATACAGCTCGGGCACTTGTACGAGAATCAGGGAAAGTCGGCGGCCAGGATGAAAGCGGAATGCAACCGTTTTGCAACTTATGCTCAGGCTGCAATGCCGTTCGTGATAAAGCTTTCACCGTGCTGTCCGGATGAGCTTATGCAGGAATTCGGGCTTGGCTGGACTTGCGCAAACTATGTCTTTGACAGTTATATGCGCATAAGGCAGTACCCGAATATTGTGAGAAGAATTCTTTCAAACAGGATTCTTGATTTATTCAGTCCAGAACAAGTGCTGGAGGAGGCTGTATGAAAAATGAAGCAAAAAATTAAGCCCTTAGGATTTGCCGAAAACATTTGCGGTGCGTAAGGCATTTCTTAAGGGCTTTAAAAAGACACTCCAGACGGAGAATCTTCAAATCTGATTTTAGAAGTATACTCCTGTCTTTCGTGTCTGGTCAACAGAAAATCTTGCGAAAAGCGGAAATTCTGTTCAGTGCAGAAAAGGAAACTCACCTTTTTATAACAGACAGTCCAAAAACGGACAAGGAACTTACTTATGAGTACAACTACAAATATTAACTATTCGGACACAGATGGAAGCGGAAATCTCACTCTGTACAAAAATTACTTTGACAATGGCGGAAAATATTACGCACGTTTTGACCGGCGCAATGTTACGATTGACAATCTTATAGCGCGCACGCATAAAAAAGACATCGGCGTGAACGCCATAACCGCAAAGCACATTCTTTCACTAATAAAAGCGGAAATAATAGAAGCATTGCAGCGCGGCGAAAGCGTGAACCTCATGGACTTAGGAACTTTCTATATTGCGGCAAGCGGCACAAGCGGAAACACCGCCGAAACCGCAGAAATAAAAAAATTGCTTGTAAAGTTCACTTCGTCAAAGGAAACGAACGAGGCGGTCTCAAAGCTGGGGATAAACAGAATCGTGATTGCGGATTCAAGCCCCTCGATTGATTCTGTCACTGACCTTTTTACGGGACTTAATGACGGAACTCTTACATCTAAAAAAGCCGCAAGACTTGACGGCGGCAGACTGAAAATTTCTGGCAGTGATGGCGGAATTTTCTTTGCCGAATGTGACACAGACGGGATTTATTCCGAAGATGAAAGCTTGTGGCACAAGGTGAACCCGGAGTCCATAATGCGAAACCTTTCAAAGACGCTCGAATTCTTCCTGCCAGAAAGCCTTGAAATCGGCAAAAGCTACAGGATTATCCTGCGCACAAACAGCCGAAAAGGAAATGAGGACAAAAAGACCTTTGTTTCCGCAGTGTCGGATATTGTCGTTGTAAAATAAAAGCGGTGATTATGTAATTAACTCTACTATGCTTGGGAAAATGCATAGACAATATGTAGTGCCATCCAGTTTGTATGAGGCGTTACCTCATACAAACTGGAGACACTACATGGAAATTATAAACAGAATGAGAAAGTTTTGTACATGTGAAAACATGCCAGTTCCGCTGATAAACGAAGTGCGCATCGGACATACAAATGTAATGACAAAAGAAAATCATTTTGCAGGCGGAATTTTAAAATTGGAGAAAAACTATGAATATCAAGAATAAAAGAATGCTGGCTTGTTTACTGTGTGGAATATGCGGCTGTCTTTGCTATGGAATCGGCGACTGGCTTATTATGTATGGCGAAACTTCCCATCAGGGAAAATTGTTCTGGCTTACAGAAGGAGTTGCAAGTATACCGGCATGGCGCAACAACGTGGCAATGATTCTTGCTTTTCCGGGAAAACTTTTCTGCCGAAAAAAGCGGCGTTCTTCAATGTGCTGGTTTTCTATGTGGTTTTAAAAGCACTGACAGTTCTTCTGCCAAACACAGCATTCCGCAGTGGCTTTACAAATGGCCTGATGAGCGAAAGCATGGTTCTGTTTTTTGTGGTTATATGGCTGTTTTCAAGAAAAATAGAAAATTTCAAGGAAAGAACTCTTCTGTAAAACATTAGTTACTTGACGCTAACTTTTTGAAATGATATATTTTTCCCGAAAGTTATCAATGATAACTAAGTTTTTTGGTTTTTGGGAAAATGTATGCCTAAAGACAAGTCTGAAACACATGAAATTATTCTAAGAGCCGCCAGGGCGGAGTTTTCAGAATGTGGCTTTGAAAAGGCTTCCATCCGGGAAATTGCTGCAAGGGCGGGAGTTACTTCGGCGGCACTTTATCGGCATTGTGCAAACAAAGAAGATTTGTTCTGCCAGCTGGTTGAGCCTTCCGTAAAGGCTTTCCGTTTATGGCGGAAAAATCATATTTCCTTGAAATATATGCAGATGGAGCAGAATATTCCGGTTTCTGAACTGCTTAAAAACAACGATATCGATATGGTTCGCGAGGTGATTTATCCGCACCGGGAAGATTTCCGGCTAATTCTTACAAAAGCCAAGGGCACGCGGTACGAAAATTTTTTGCACGATGTTGTGAATGAAGACCAGAAGGAGATGATAAAAGTGCTAGAGTTTTTAAAGACGCGCGGAAAAAACGTTGTTGAATTCAGCGAAAAAGAAATGCACATGATTTTGAGCTCTGCGTACACGGCAATGCTTGAGCCGGTTGTTCACAATTATTCAATGGAGGAAACGGAGCACTGCCTTGCGGTGATGGAAAAGTTCTTTATGCCGGGCTGGCAGAAAATCATGGGTTTTTAGAAGGGGATGTCCAATAAGTATCTTTTTTGTCATTTATAGGCTTTTATAGACTTGACCCGAAATTCTAAATGCATATATTACAATCATTTAGAAATTGTTCAGCAATGACATTCAGAACTTATTGGACATCCTCTTTTTTTATGCTGTTATCATTTTTGAAAAATGGTAACAAACGGGCAGAAGAAAATGCCCGGATAAACTGAAATTAATTTTATAAAAAGTCTGCAATTGAAGCGCAGGCTTTTTCAGGAGTTTTTATGGAAAAGAAGAAAAATTCGGTCGGCGAGCTTCTGAAGTTTGCCGGAGGACACAAGTTTTTTGTGTACGCTTCATGGATTCTAGCTGGAATAAGCGCAGTTCTTGCGATGACACCTTTTTACTTTATCTGGCGACTGATTCGCGCCGTGCTGGCTGTGCGCCCTGATTTTTCAAGGACGGCCGGCGAACTTAAGCTTTACGGCTGGCTTGCGGTCGGCTCGGCGGTTCTTGCGCTTTTTGTGTACGTCTGCGCTCTGATGTGTTCGCACATGGCGGCCTTCAGAATTCAGACGAACCTAAGAATAAAGCTAATGCGGCACATTATGTCTCTTCCGCTCGGGCTTGTTGAAAAAGAGGGAAGCGGAAAAATCAGGCGGATTGTGAACGATTCTTCCGCGGCGACCGAAACTTTCATTGCCCACATGCTTCCGGACAAGGTTGTTTCTGTTGTTACGCCTGTATGTCTTGTTGCGATGATGCTTGTCTTTGACTGGCGGACCGGACTTCTGTGCCTTTTGCCTGCGCTTCTTGCATTTCTTGCCATGAGTTCTATGACAGGAAAGAAAATGCGCGACGACATGGCGAAATATCAGGATTCTCTTGAAACTATGTCGAATGAGGCGGTTGAGTACGTACGCGGAATTCCAGTTGTAAAAACGTTCGGGCAGTCGGTGTTCTCGTTCAACCGATTCAAGGCGGCGATTGACGGCTATGAAAAATGGGTTGTTGCCTACACAAAAAGCATGATGCGCCCGATGATTCTTTTTACGCTTGCAACGCAGTCTGTTTTTGCGTTCATTATTGCGGCGGCATACATTCTTGGCGGAAAAGGCATTTCAGAAACGCTGATTTTGAATCTTCTCTTCTATATAATTCTTACGCCTGTTCTTTCAACAACTCTGATGAAGATTGCATATTCCGGTGAAGCCTCAATGATTTTGTCGGATGCGCTAAAAAGAATAAATACAATTTTATCGTTCGAGCCACTTCCTGAAACTGAGACGCCAAAAATGCCTGCTGATTCTTCAGTTGAATTCAGTGATGTTGTTTTTTCATACGAAGAAAACAAAAAAAATGCGGTTGACGGAATTTCTTTTGAAATCAAGGCAGGACAGCATGTTGCGTTCGTTGGTGCAAGCGGCAGCGGAAAAACAACTCTTGCTGCGCTCATTGCGCGCTTCTGGGATGTGTCGCGCGGTTCTGTAAAAATCGGCGGCGTTGATGTCCGCGATATTTCTTCAAAAGAGCTGATGAACGAAGTTTCATACGTTTTTCAGGATTCAAAGCTTTTAAAAATGTCTGTTCTGGAAAATGTGCGGCTCGGAAATCCTTCTGCAAAAAGGGCGGAAGTGCTTGACGCGCTTGAAAAAGCCCAGTGTTCTGACATCATCGCAAAGCTGAAGGACGGAATCGACACGGTAATCGGCGCAAAAGGCGTTTATCTTTCAGGCGGCGAGGCGCAGCGCATTTCAATTGCCCGTGCGTTCCTTAAAAATTCAAAAATACTGATTCTGGACGAGGCGACCGCCTTTGCCGACCCGGACAACGAGGAAAAAGTTCAGGCCGCATTTGAAAACCTTTCCGCGGACAAAACGGTTGTCATGATTGCGCACAGGCTTTCAACCATTGTAAACGCTGACAAAATTTTTGTTCTTGCCGGCGGAAAAATTGCGGAATCTGGAACTCACGGCGAGCTTTTGGCTGGTGGCGGACTTTACGCAAAAATGTGGAATGAATACAACAAGGCCGCGGAATGGAAAATCAGTTCAGACAGAAATCTAACAGAGGTAGAAAAATGACATTGAATGAAAAACTTAAGCATAAATATGCGCTTTCAGATTACGGTGCAAAGGGAATGCTCCGGGCGTTTGTGGCAGTTACGCTCGCGAATCTTGTGCTTATGCTGCCGGTCGGGATTTTGTACCGCCTTGTGCGAAACCTTCTCAGCGGAAGAATCCTTGTGTCCAGCCTGCCGTTCTACGTGTGCGCTGTAGCCGCTGTGTGCGTTCTGATTGTGCTCACAACGCTTTTTCAGTACCGCTCAACTTTTTTAACAACCTACGTTGAAAGCGGAATCCGCCGCCGCTCGCTTGCAGAAAAACTAAGGAAGCTGCCACTTTCATTTTTCGGCAAAAAAGACTTGTCTGACTTAACAAGCACGATTATGGGCGACTGCGCTGTTCTGGAAACCGCAAGTTCCCACTGGATTCCGGAGCTGGTCGGCTCGCTGATTTCCACAACGCTTGTGGTTCTTTCGCTTTTCTTTTTTAACTGGAAAATGACTGTTGCCGCTGTCTGGGTAATGCCGGTTGCGTTTATAATAGTTGTTTCTTCAAGGAAAGTTTCAGACAGAATCACTCGAACGGGAATGAAATACAAGCTCGCCTGTGCAGACGGAATTCAGGAAGGGCTTGAAACAATGCGCGACCTGAAGTCTTACAACGCGGCGGAAACCTATCTTGAAGGCTTTGAAAAAAAAGCCCGCGCGGTGGAAAAACATTCAATTGTCTCAGAATTTGCAACGGCGGCATTTGTTGTTTCCGCCCAGATGATTCTGAAGCTTGGAATCGGAACAGTCGCAGTTGAAGGCGCGGCACTGCTTGCGTCCGGTGAAATCGATATTCTTACATTTTTCGCATATCTTCTTGTAGTTTCCAGAATGTATGATCCGCTCCAGGTTTCGCTCCAGAATCTTGCCGCAATCATAAGCTGCGACGTGCGCTGCTCGCGTATGGACGAAATCTTGAGCTGCAAGGAACAGGACGGTGAGCCTAAGCTTTCCAACAGCGGATACAATATTGATTTTGAAAATGTAGGATTTTCTTATAATGATGGAAAAGAAATATTGAATGACGTAAGTTTCACAGCAAAGCAGGGCGAAGTTACAGCTCTCATCGGACCGAGCGGAAGCGGAAAAACCACAGTAAGCCGCCTTGCCGCCAGATTCTGGGACTTGAACCGCGGAAAAATCACCGTTGGCGGAATGGATATTTCAAAAATCGACCCGGAAACGCTTCTTTCAATGTATTCGATTGTCTTTCAGGATGTAACGCTGTTCAACAACACCGTCATGGAAAACATAAGAATCGGAAGAAAAGACGCCAGCGACGCGGAAGTGAAGGAAGCCGCCCGTCTTGCCTGCTGCGAAGAGTTTGTTGAAAAACTTCCTGAAAAATGGAACACAGTAATCGGCGAAAACGGCTCGGAGCTTTCCGGCGGAGAAAGACAGCGCATTTCAATTGCCCGCGCATTTCTAAAAGACGCTCCGATAATCCTTCTGGACGAAGCGACCGCAAGCCTTGATGTTGACAGCGAAACCCTTGTTCAGGAATCGCTTTCACGCCTTATAAAAAACAAGACCGTGCTCATAATCGCCCACCGAATGCGCACAGTTGAAGGCTCAGACCACATTGTAGTGCTCAAAGACGGAATTGTCGCCGAGCAAGGCTCGCCCGCAGAACTTAGCGCAAAGGCTGGAATCTACAGCAAAATGGTTTCCACCCAGCTAAAAGCAGGCGGCTGGAAATATGAGTAGGAAGTAAAAATTGCTGAGTACGATTGCGGCATCTGCTGGCACCTTTCGTACTCAGTACGATTCTAGCTTTTTGGAAAAAACACAGTTCGTATCAGGAAGAAAACAGCAAATGGAGTTTCCCAAATGCCAGAAGGAATAGCATGGCAATGCTTTAGAGCTTTTTTTTAATTTCCTTGATTTTTTCTATAATCTCAGGCTTGTCTTTTTCGTTGTAGAATTCTGCAAGTTTTCCAAGCGCAATCAGTTCGTTCTGCATGGCGAGCAGTTTTTCCATTGGAAGTTTTTCTGGAATGTATTCTATTAAGACGCTGCCTGTTTTTTCATTGCGCTCTATTTTTTTTATGGACGGATGGTTTCCTGCCGCTGAATACAGTGCTGAAAAAATATCATCGTCTTTAAAGACTTCATTGCGCAGGCGGATTCTTCCTGGAAAAAAACTTGATATAATCATTTTCGCTCCTATTCCAACGAGCCCATGGATTTCAGGCTGATTGCGACTGTTGAGCTGTTGTGGAGAAGCGCTGCTGCTTGTGGCGTTATTGCTCCTGCCAGTCCTCCTGCAATAAGAGCTGAATTTATTCCGACTATTGCGCTGTTGTTTCCGTTGATTCTTGAAATCAAGTTCCGGCTGATTTTACGCAGAACAGGAAGAGAGTCAAGTCCGTCGTCTGGAAGTATAATGTCTGCTGTTTCGCTTGCAATGGAGCTTGAGTTTCCCATTGCGATTCCGACTGTTGCGGCGGAAAGCGCAGGCGAGTCGTTGATTCCGTCTCCGACCATGACAACTTTGTGGCCTTCGCTTTTGAGTTTTTCAATGCGCGAAAGTTTTGTGTCAGGCAGGGCTTCTGCAAGGAATTCTGTTACGCCGGTTTTTTCCGCAACTTTCTTTGCCGTGTTTTTATTGTCGCCGGTTATCATTATGATATTCTTGAATCCAGAGCTTTTTAGTTTTTGAATCACTTCAGCGGATTCTTTTCTAATCGGGTCTTCTATTAAAATAATTGCGGCAAGCACCCCGTCGATTGCAAAATAAAGCTGGGAGCAGTCTGTGTTTGCTTTTATGCATTCTTCCGCTTCTTTGGGAAGTGGAATTTTTTCATCTTCAAAAATGAAATGCGCGCTTCCTATGCGAAGTTTTTTTCCGTCAAGGCTGGATGCGATTCCATGCGCAAGGATGTATTCAACTTTTGTATGCTCTTCCTTGTGGTTTAAGTTTCTCTTTGAAGCCTCGTTTACAACTGCGCGCGCAAGGGAATGTGGAAAGTGTTCTTCAAGGCAGGCTGCAAGCTTTAGGACTTCGTTTTCGTCTCTGTTTCCAAAGACAAGAACTTCTTTTACGACTGGATTTGATTCTGTCAGAGTTCCGGTTTTGTCGAATACGATTGTGTCCGCCTGTGCAAAGTCTTCAAGGAATTTTCCGCCTTTTGCAAGAATTCCGTTCCGGGCGCAGTCGCGCATTGCGGAAAGTACACAGATTGGAGCGGAAAGCTTCATTGCGCAAGAATAATCTACAAGCAAAGTTGACGCGGCCTTTGTAAAATTCCTTGTAACAAAATAGGCAAGTCCAGCAATCAAGAAGTTGTATTTTATAAGGCTGTCTGCAACACGCTCCGCTTTTTTCTGGCTCTCGGCTTTGAGTGAATTTGAGCGGTCAATCATGTTTGCAATTTTGCTTACCTTTGTTTCTCCGCCGCAGGCTTTTACTTTTATCTTTAATTCGCCTTCTTCAAGAATTGTCGAGGCAAAGACAGAATCCCCTTTTTCCTTTTGAACTGGAAGAGATTCTCCTGTCATTGAAGCCTGGTTCACCATTCCTGTTCCGTCTGAAACAGTTCCATCGGCTGGAACTACAGAGCCTGCACGAACAATCACAATGTCGCCGGCCTTTAAAAGCTGCGAAGAAATCTTTTTTTCCTCGCCGTCCTGAATTATATCGACAGTTTCGTCAGTTATTAGAAGCGACTGGGTCAGATTGTCGTAAGATTTCCGCTTTGTGTAGTCTTCAAGTTCTTCGCCGATGTCAAGAAGGAAATTGATTGAACTTGCAGTGTCAATATCGCCAGTTAAAAATGAAAGTGAAATTGCAGTGGCATCAAGTGTTTCCGCACAGAAAGGTTTTCCTGCCAGCAATATTTTTATTCCGTTTTTTACCCGCGGAACAATTGTCCATAAAGAAAGCAGTTTTCTTATTGGAAACGGAAGCAGCTTTTTTGCAAAATGCCCGACAGTCATCGAAAGCAAAGTGCCAAAAAGACTTTCCTGTACTGCTGGAACTGTAACGCTTGAAAGAAGATTTTCATCATTAAGATATTTTCCGTTCAGCGCTTTTATGTATGAAAGAACCTCTTCTAGCGGAATGTCCTTGTATTCTATTAAGATGCTCCCGGACACAGTGTTTACTGAAGCAGAAAGTATTCCTTCCTGCATTCCGACTAGCATTTGTACAAGCATTGCCTGCCTCAAAGACAGAAGATGGCGTTCGTATCTGATCCTGACTCTTCCGGGAAGACTGTGCGAAATTTGAAAGTCCATTGCAATTCCCTTTGAAATGAAAAGCTTTTGTTTGAATTCTATGCGTTGGCTTTTGCTGCTTTCTGATTGTATGCAGCTTCAGCTTTTATGTCTTCCGCATCCTCTTTTACAGTTTCAACGAAAGATGCTGCTTCGTCCTTGAGCTGCATTCCAGCGCTTACAACTTTTGAGCAGACTTTTTTGAAACCTGCTGTCTTAACAATAGCAAGAGTAACTCCGCCAACTGCAACACCGATAGCAAATGCGCCTAATTTTGTCATAAAAAACCTCGCAACAATTTAATTTAAAAGTTATAAAACTTTCGGAACAGTATATAAAAAAAACGTCTGTCAGTCGATATACGTCTATCAAAACTGCCCGATATGACTTTCCTTTCCATACCGCATTTTTTTCTGATAAAAAGGAAAGCAATAACGCAGACTATTACTGAAAGCAGAGAGCCGCACGCTGTTGCAATTCCCATCGGAAAAAGATTTTCAGGAAAAAGTTTTGACATAAAATATGCGCCTGGAACACGGACAAGCACAATTGAAAGCAAGTTATGAAGAAACGAAATCCTGGATTTTCCGAGCGCGCAAAAATATCCGCTGAAAGAAAAATGTATTCCGCCAAGAAAACTGTCCCAGATGTAGCCGCGCAGATACTGGATGCCAAGAATGATTACAGCGGAATTAGCAGTAAAAAGAGAAACAACGCCAGAAGCCGTGAACCGCCTTGAGCGAAAGCGCGGCATTTTTCTTTTCTTCCGCGGCAGGCGCAAGAGAGCTTGCATGTTTTGTCTGGGGAATGATGAACGGGAAAATTGCCTGATTCATTATTCGAAATTTAAAACTGTAACTAAAAGAAAAGGCGGCGGAAACGAGGCGGATTTGAGTTATCTTCGTTTCTCCTATGGGCTAAACAGGGAGAAATCCCTGCGAATTCCCGCTTAATAGACAGAAAGAACTTTTTGCGGATCATTGACCTGTCGGTAACAGTCGCAAGACTTAAATCCTCGAATATCAGAGTGGTCTAGTGCCGAAAATCTTGATTTCTAAAGCCTTTTCTTTTTTTATAAAATTTGGAGTTTGCCATTTACAAATGGCACAACATATCAGTGGAGTTAATCGTTGTTAATATTATATTTCTATTTCCACTTGAACGTTGCAAGCCCGATTATGTAGATTGCGATTATGCAAAGCGGAACAAAGTATGCAAAGACTGGCTTCATCCAGTTTTTGACTTTGAGACCTTCGCCCTCGTTTGCTTCCTGCACGAGTTTTTCCCAGCCTAAGCCGAATTTGCTGCTGCAGCTGAAAACCGCGAAAATCAGCGCGCCGAGTGGAAGAAGGTTGTTGCTTACGATAAAATCCCAGAAATCAAGCCATGCCGAGCCTTCGCCGAACGGATGAAAATGAAGCACGCTGTAGCCTAGAGCGGTTGTGAGCGCGATTAAGAAAATGCCGGATCCGCAGATTACGCAGCCTTTTTTGCGTGACCAGCCTGTCATCTCGCGCACGCAGGCAAGAATATTTTCGCATACCGCAAGTTCCGTTGAGAATGCCGCGAAAACCATAAAAAGAAAGAAAAGACTTCCCCATACTCTGCCGCCTCCCATGTTGTTGAAGACGGTTGTCATTGTGTTGAAAAGAAGAGACGGACCTGCGTCAACTGCGATTCCAAACGACGCGCATGCCGGAAAGATTATCAAGCCAGCTGTAACCGCAACGAAAGTGTCAAGAATAATGACTTTTACGGATTCTCCCATAAGGCTTCTGTCTTTTCCGATGTAGCTTCCAAAAATTGACATTGAGCCTATTCCAAGAGAAAGCGTAAAAAACGCCTGGTTCATAGCACCAACGACAACCGGAACTGTGAGCTTCTTAAAGTCGGGAACAAGATAGAACGAAAGTCCTTTTGCGCCGCCCGGAAGAGAAATGCTCCGCACTGCAAGCACTGTCATCAAGACCAAAAGAAGAACCATCATGTATTTTGTGATTCGCTCAAGCCCGCTCTGAAGATTGCGGGTGAGAATCAAAAAGCACACCGTAACAGCGATAAAAAGATAGCCCACGTTTATTTTCGGACTTGAAATCATCTTGCCAAAGCTAAGCTCTCCTGACTTTCCGGCTACAAACGAGATAAAATAATAAATCAGCCAGCCTGTAACAACCGTGTAAAACGCCATCAAGAAAATGTTACCAAGCAGGCAGACGTAGCCGTGAATGTGCCATTTTGAGCCTGACTTTTCAAGCTCCTGGTACATTCTAACCGGGCTTGCCTGAGAAGCTCTTCCAAGCGCGAATTCCATTGTCAAAGCCGGAAGCCCCAGCACAACAAGAAAAGCAAGATAAACAAGAACAAACGCGCCGCCTCCGTTCTGACCGACCATCCACGGAAATTTCCAGACGTTTCCGCACCCAATAGCGCAACCTGCGCTCAGCAGAATAAATCCAAGTCTGCTGCTCAATCTTTCTCTAGCCATAAAAATATTTTAGCAGAATTTTAGGGCGGTGTGTAAAAAATCGCAATAAAATGCAAACAATTTAAGGAACAAAAACTATTTTTCTTGAATCGTCCTGAACAAATTCCAAAGAGCCTTTTAAATCCGCAGAAGCAAAAACCGAACCATATTTGCAGATAAAAACAAATGAAATGTCCGATCCGAATTCTTTTTTGAATTTATCAAGAAGCTTAAAAGATTTTTCCACGCCAAGAACAAAGGTCGCAGTTGAAAGCGCATCCGCCGCAATGCTCGATGGGGAAATTACAGTCGCGGAAACAATTCCAGAATCCGCAGGAAATCCGGTCGCAGGATCAAAAATGTGATGGTATCTTTTTCCGTTGGATTCAAAATAACGCTCGTAGCTTCCGCTTGTAACAACTGAATTTTCATTTATGCAAAGGCGCAGAAGAGGAACAGATGATGGAGATTCTGGATTTTTTATTCCAACAGTCCATTTGCTTCCATCAGATTTTTTTCCATAAACATAAATGTTTCCGCCTAAGTCCACAACAGCTTTTTTAACACCGTGCATTTTTAAAATCTTGCAGACTTCATCCGCGGCAAAACCTTTTACAATTCCGCCAAGATTAATTTTCATTCCGGCTTTCCGCAAAAAAACTGAATCTCTGGAAAGTCCAACACACCCAAAATCAACAAGTTCAAGAGCGTTGTTTATTTGAGCTTGCGAAGGAATTTTTTGGTGATCTGTGTTTATGCCCCACAAGTCAACAAGCGGACCTGCAGCAGGAGTAAACGCGCCGTCAGAAATCCAGGCAGTTTTCAAAGCAAAGTCCAGAACATTCAAAACTTCTTCATTCGTCTTTACTGCGGAAATTCCTGCCATTGAATTTATCCGTGAAATTTCAGAGTCTGGCAAAGTCGCACTGAATTCTTTTTCAATCTGTGCAAGGCGTTCAAAAATTTCATCGTAAAGTTTTTTTGTTCCGTCTTCAAAAGCGTTGACCGTGCAAAGCGTGTCCATTGCAGTTTGCGTTCTTGGCTCAATTTTTCCAGAACATGAAGCAAATAAAAAAATAAAAACAAGACAAAGCCGCGAAACAAATTTCATAAATCATCTTCAACAAGCAAGGAGTTTTTTTGATACTTTGGAAGAAACTTTTTAATTCCGCCAGTTTCAAAACTTACAGTAACAACGTACTCGCCTTCATCGCTGTAGCTGCTTCTTATAATCTGTCCGTGTCCATAATCATCATGAAAAACACAAGCCCCCATGCAGTATTTTTTTTCAAGCGGACTTTTTTCTGTGCGGCTGGCTGAAAATGAATCTGGCTTTTGTCCAAGTATTCGGATTTCGTTTCCAAGCTCAGCAAGAAACAGACTTGGAATCATAAAATTTGTTCTTCCAAAAAGCCGGCGGACTCCGCATGAAGTAAAATAAAGCTCATCTTTTGCCCGCGTAATTCCAACATAAAAAAGCCGGCGTTCTTCTTCAAGTTCTGATTCTGTTTTTCCTTCGCGCGGAAAAATTCCAGATTCCATTCCAGTTATTATCACGCGCTTAAATTCAAGTCCCTTTGTGTTATGAAGTGTAATCAAAGTAACTTTGTCTTTTTGATTTTCTTCTTCGGATTCAGTTTTTAAAGTGCGGTCAAGATTTATGTGGTCCAAAAAATCTAAAAGTCCTTGCTTTGTGCACGGATACAAAACTGCGCTGTTTACAAGTTCCTGAAGATTTTCAATTTTTTGCGTGCCGATTTCTTCATCCTGGTCCTTGTGAAATTCTTCAAGCCCGCTTTCTTTTACAACTTTTTCAACAAACTCTGAAAGTTTTTTTTCGTCTGCGAAAACAATATTATTTTCGTTTATCGCCTGACCTGCAAGCAACGCCGCTTCTGAAGTTACAGGAACATTCGGCAATTCATCGGAAAATTTTTCAACAAGCGATTTAAAAAAATCAAATCCTTCTTTTGCTTTTTTTGAAAGCTTCAAGGATTCCGCACCATTCAAAATTGAATTACCATCGGAAGCTTCGATTATTTTATCCTGCGTCGTATTTCCAATTCCTCGCACGGGTTTGTTTACAATCCGCCTAAAAGAAATTTCGTCGCGCTGATTCACGATAAATGAAAGCCATGAAATAATATCTTTTATTTCTTCACGTTCATAGAATTTCAAAGAGCCAACAACTTCATAAGGAATTTTTTTATGCAGGAATTCTGTTTCAAAGCCCAGCGACTGCGCATTTGTTCTGTAAAGAATTGCCCAATCGCTGTAAGGAATTCCATGCTCGTAAGCCTGCTCAATAAGACTGTAGCAAAATTCAGTTTCATCATCTTGCGACGGAAGAAAAACCAATGCCGGCTTTTTTCCTTTTCCGCGCGCAGACACAAGTTCCTTTCCAAGACGGCCGGAATTATTTTTTACAACATTTCCAGCACAATTTAAAATTTCAGAAGTAGAACGGTAATTTGTTTCAAGACGGATAATTTTTGTTCCCGGAAATTCATCTTTAAAATTTAAAATATTTTGAATTTCAGCCCCACGGAATTTATAAATGCTCTGATCATCATCGCCAACAACGCAGACATAAGTTCCAGAATTTTCATTGACGCCGGAAAGTTCCTGCAAAAGCTTAAACTGCGCAACGTTCGAGTCCTGATATTCATCAACCAAAATAACTTTGTAGCGCGCATGAAAACTTTTTCTAATCAAATCGTTTTCTTTTAAAATCAAATACGGAAGCAAAATCAAATCGCCAAAATCCACATTGCCAGTTTTTCTAAGGCGTTGCTGATATTTTTCATAGACTTCTGGAAAAATCGGCTCGTCGCAAATCCGGCTCAATTCCAAATCTCCGGGAAGAAGGCAATAGTCTTTTGCCAGCGCAATTTTTTTTGCATAATGCGACGCATCTTTTTTTGTAAGTGAAGGAACTGCTTTTGAAATCAATGAACATGCATCGTCATCATCGTAAACTGTAAAATTATTTTGAATTCCAATTCCTGAATCTTCCGCACAAAGCCGAAGAAACCAAGCACCAAATGAGTGAAATGTTCTTATGTGGGATTTTTGCGCGCGTGGTTCAAGATTTATTGCACGCTCTTTCATTTCTTCCGCGGCTTTTTTTGTAAATGTAACAGCAAGAATCGAGGCCGGATTTATTCCAAGCTCCGAAATCATATACGCAATCTTCGTTGTGATTACGCGGGTTTTTCCAGAGCCTGCACCAGCCAAAATTAAAAGCGGACTTCCCTCATGCTCAACTGCTTCCCGCTGCTCTTTATTTAAAACTGAAAGATAATCTTCCGCGTTCATTCAAAAAATTCTCCGTCAACATCGACATCGGATGCGGCAAGAGCCTTTGCCTTTACAACAGCTCCCGGAATTATTTTTTTCACAGCGTTTTCATTATCAAGGTCATAGCGCACAACAAAGGCTCCGTCAACTTCCGGTGCATCAAACCATGCACGACCGATTGCAAGACCTTCATCTGTGCCGTCTTTATTTTCAATTATTTCTTCAATAAGGACATCGTAAATTTTTCCGCAGCGCATTTTTAAACTTTCAAAAGTTATTTCATGCTGAATTTCTTCCAGCCTAAAAGCTCTTGTCTTTGCTTTTTTTGAAGAAACTTGAGACTTCATTTTATAAGCGGCAGTGTCTTCTTCTCTGCTGTACGAAAAACATCCAGACCAGTCGCTTTTTATTGACTTTAAAAATTCTTCTGTGCGCAAAGCATTTTCGTCTGTTTCCCCAGGAAATCCTGTAAGAAAAGTTGTGCGTATGCAGCTTTCAGAAAAATAAGAGCGGATTGTTTTTATAAGCGAAGTATAATTTTCAAAACTGCCCTTGCGGTTCATGGCACGGATTATCTTCTCGTCGCCAGACTGAAACGGAATATCAAAATAAGGAAGAAATCTTGAATCGTTTTTCATAACTTCAAGAATGTCTTTGTTAAAATGGTCAGGGTGAATATACAAAAGCCGGATCCAAAATTTTCCTTCAAGCGCAGAAATTTTTTTTATCAAACGGCACAAAGGAGAGTCTCCATTTTTCTCATAAAAATTCTCTTCCGCACAAACAGGATTTTTTAAATTCTTATAAATTATTTCATGCCAGTTTTTTTCAGAAGAAAACTCTTTGTCTTCTTCGCCACAACCATAAGCCGCCAAATCCTGTCCAATCAAATTGACTTCAAAAATTCCGCGAGCCAAAAGTGATTTTATTTCCGCAACAATTTCATCTGAATTTCTTGAACGAAGTTTTCCACGTATAACAGGAATTGCGCAGAATGAGCATTTGTTATCACAGCCTTCTGTAATTTTTACAAACGCGCTTCCTTTAAAAGACAAAAGTGAATTCCGCTCACCACAGCAAACTCCTTTTTGTTCAGCTTTTAAAACTGGACGCTTTTCTTCAAACAAATCTTTTACAGCGGAATCAATCAACTCTAAATTTCCGTTTCCAACAATTCCGTCAGCTTCAGGCAAATCTTTTTTAAAGACATCCGCATAACGCTCGGCAAGACAGCCCGCCAAAAGAATTTTCGCATTAGGAAATGCAGAGCGCGCTCCAATAAGGGAATCCAGACTTTCCTTTTTTGCGCTCTCAATAAATCCACAGGAATTTACAATAATCAAGTCGGCTTTTTCAGGCTCAAAAACTTGCTCAAATCCAAGTCTTAAAAGCCTGCTCATTATAAGCTCGCCGTCAACCTGATTTTTTGCACAGCCATGCTGGTCAAGAAAAAATTTTTTACTAGTCAAGTTCAAGCACCACTAAACGATATTTTCCGTCACTGTCGCGTACCCATTTTATGTCTTCCGCCTGAACTTCACCTGCACGCCCAACTTCAAGATCATAAGAAGAAAGTCCTGCGATAACATGAATTTTCAAAGCGTTAATGTTGCTCATCCAAAGCCGAGTTCCGTTGTTTGAAGTAATTGTAACAAGCTCGCCGCTTTTGTAATAGCCTTCAACATAATCCTGACGGTCGCTTTTGTACCTGAAAAGACAAGAACCACGGAATGTAACATTTATTGTAAACGGATAAGCGCGAGTGTCTTCGTGGATTACCGTTCTGTTCGCATTGTTTTTTACAGCCGAAGCCGCAGGAATTTCTGAAAGTTCTGTACCGGATTTTCCATCTGAAATCGCGACAAAAGAATTTTCAATGGATTTTTCAAGAATTCTGACTTCCGCGCCGTTAGCCTCATTGTCATTTGAAACATCGCTCAAATAAATAATCAAATCCGCAAATCCGTCGCCGTCAATGTCTATATCACGTTCCTCGCTAAGCTCCACAATCTGATTTCCAGAAGGCGTAAGAATTGAAAAATTTCCCAAAGTTCCGCCAACTGTCAAGACAATATTTCCCTTGCCTTGTTTTGCAGGAACAAGAATTTGATCTCCTTTATAAAGTCTCTTTGTTTCGGGCTTGCCAGTAAACTGATACTGATGGATTTTTTCTTTTTCAACTTGCTCTCTTGCCTTGAGCTCTTTTTTCTGCGGAATTTTCAGCACGCTGAAATAAATGTAAATTCCAAGCATCGCCAAAACTAAAACAACAGATGCGACAATTACAGGAACAAGAAAAACCGGCTTCTGATTTTTTAAAAGTTCAACTGGAACTGGAGATTCCTGAATTTTTTTTGCATGATAAAGCCGCAAAATCTCATCTTTGTCCAGCCCAAGAAATTCACAATAATTTGAAAGAAATCCTATAAAATAAGATTCTCCCGGAAAATCTTCAACGCACTCGTTTTCCAGTGAATCTATATAATTTTTTGTAATCGCAGTTGCACGCTCAATCGCTTCCATGGAAACTTTTTTTTCTTCACGGGCATTGCGCAAAATTTCTCCGTAGCTTTCCATTTATTACTCCGAAAGAAGAAAGTTGTTGTAGTTGTTTGCGGATGACGGCGGATCATAAATAAAACGCTGATCGCTTATATTCACATTCAAGTTGTAATTATGAAAATCAAAAATGTAATCCACATCCTGAGAAGAAACCGCAGCAACACGGCGGATTAATTTTGTCGAAGGATCTACTGAAAGTTTTATTGTGCGGAACGCTTCTGCCGCGGATCTTCTTGAAAGCAAAAGATTCACAACCATTTCATCGCTGTTTTCATCCAAAGGAACCGCGCTTTGCCCAGATTCGTAGGCAACTGTGTAATAACGGCGCAAAAGAGAAAGTCCCTGGGATGTAGCCGCATTTGGACCAGAAGCGGTAACGTTCTGCTCAAGGATTGCGGAAGTCGGGCTTGGCAAATAAATTGTAAGGTCATCACCGTTAAAGACAACAACCTGTTCTGCCGGATCTGAAAAATCTATTCTAAGCATTTCCGGACGCTTAAAGCTGACTTTTCCTTTCATTTCACTTTTGCCGATTGTTATGTCGATGTCGGCTTCATAGTCTTTTATTTCCGCATAACGGTCGCTGACAGATTTAAAGAAATCGCTCGCCGTTGTAATTTCCTGTGAAAAAACCGCCGTGCAAAAAACGCACACAAAAACTGCGGCACACAAAAACTTTTTCATTTAAAGTACTCCAAACTGATATATTGTAGAAAAATAATCTTTTATCGTCAACAGGCATATCAGGGCAAACGTATTATAAATGTATTCAGCATAAAACTGGCTCCCAGGCACGGTTTCGTGGTTCAAAATCGCGCAATAATGCGCTACACGCTGATTGTTGCAAAGTAACTATAGAATTGCCCGCTCACGCGGTCGCAACAATCAGAGTGTTTTTGCCCCAGGAACCGTTCCTTCGCGCAAACTTTACTTAAATTATTTATAATGCGTTTGCCCTGACAGGCATATTTAAACTGCGAAAAATATCAAAAGTGATTTTTATTCAGAAAAAAGTTTGGGGAAATTTATTTGATTATTTCTTTTATTTCTTCAAGCACTGAAAGCGCGTTTATTCCTGTCTGAAGTGTCGAACGCAAGTTTGCTTTTCCGTCTAAAAAGTCAACTGCGTTTTGAATCATATTTGAAAAGTAAAAAGTTTTTTTTGGCAGGCTTTCGGAACGGTCATTTAAAAGTGAATAGAATCCGCTGTAGAGAGAAGATTTTTCCCGGTGATACAATTTTAAATATCCATTTCCAATGCAAACCCGGCCTTCAGTTCCCGTAATGGAAATTTCAAATCCAAAGAAACGAGAGCGTCCGCTAATTCCAATTGTAACATCTGGACATTTTGAAGTTGAATAATGCGCGCTGAACTGCCGGATGTTTTTTTCTTCATCACGGAAAACGCCAGTTACAATAGGAAATCTAAGAAGCGAATTTACAGTTTTGATTTTTTTTTCGCAAGTGTTTAAATCCGAAGCACGGCTAAGAAGTCCGCCTTTTTTTTCAGAAGGATTTTCCAAGGATATTTTTTTCAGCGTTGAAGGCAAATCGTCCTCAAGAAAAAACAGAACTGCGTCAACCAAATGTGTTCCATCGTGGATAAGGCTGTAGGCTCCAGTTTTTTCTTCCGCTGGATTATAAACACAAAGACTTGAGCAAAGTTCCGCGCGAATGCTTTGAATAGCCCCGATTTTTTTTATGTAGCTTTTTGCCAACTTAAAATCTTCCGCAAAGCGCCGTTCATGGTTTACAAGAACCGGCACTTGGAATTTTTCCGCTTCTTGCCGAATTTTTTCCGCTTCCGAAAGATTAAGCGCAACCGGCTTTTCCAAAATCACAAGTTTCGGTTTTGCGTGGATTGCTTCAACAGCTTCCTTTAAATGGGCATTTTCATTCACGGCGACCGTAACAATGTCTGGGCGGCATCTTGCATAAAGATTCGCGCTGTCTGAATATCCTACGGCTTTTTTATTTGCGTCCTGCCATTTTGAAAGCGCAATAGAATCAGTGTCGCAACCGGCAATCAGATTTATCCGAGGATTGTTCAAAAGTGCCATTGTGTGGCTGGCGGGCTGCTCGCGTTTTTTGTCAAGTCCAAGACTGTAACCGATTCTGCCCAAACCAACCAAAGCCGCCGTGTATTTTTGCATAAGCTAAAATCAGTCCATCAGCTTTTCGTATTTCTTTGCAAGTCTGCGGGATTTTTTTGCAGCGAGTCCACAATAGTTCGCAGGATGCTCAAAGAAATTTTCTGGATTTTCCACGCCTAGTTTTTCAAGCTGTGCAGTTATTTTTTCAAATGCTTCTTTATGAGTTTTTAGAACTTCAAAGAATGTTTTTCCAGATTTTTCAGCTTCCAAAGTAATCTTGCGGATAACTTCATGGCCGTCATTGATTCCAGCTTCGCCAAGCAAAATGTAAGCAGGCTCGGCAAGGACTCCGCCTTTTACTTTTCCGCCGGCATTTTCAAGATTGCGTGCCATTGTTTCTTTGTCAGCCTGAAGCCCCGAAACAACGCTGTTCATTCTTGCAACCGCCATTGTAAATCCTGCAACGTAATCCGCCATAAATCTCTGACTTGCAGAATTTGTAAGGTCGCGCTGATGCTCTGAAATCTGATCCATATAAAATGTAATAACACGCGGACACATTGCCTTCCAAAGGGACTTTACGTGCTCGCTGTTCCACGGATTTCTTTTCTGCGGCATTGTGCTTGAGCCAACTTGAGTAGAAGCAAAGTATTCAAAAACTTCTCCGATTTCTGAACGCTGAAGATTGCGAAGGTCATCTGCAAGATTCGCAATAATTCCAAACGCAACATTCATTTCCAAAAGAAGGCGCAAAAGATATTCCGGTTCAACAAGCTGATTTGAATATTCACTGGCAGAAAGTCCAAGAAATTCAACATAGACGCGCTCAAGTTCTTCCGGGTCTTTTACAATCATAGAAGGTCCGTTGTAAGATCCAACAGGTCCTGCAAGTTTTCCTACGAGCTGATTCGAAAGCTCTTCTATGCGTAAAATCGATTTTCCCAAACGGCTTACGAATTCTGCAATGCTCCAGCCAAAAGTAATAGGAACTGCGTGCTGTCCATGAGTGCGTCCAACCTGCGGAACTTCTGAATCGCGGTCTGCAATAGCGCAAAGATGCTTTTCAAGTTTTTTAAGTTCAGGAAGAACAACATTTTTTGTAACATCTCTCATTCTGCACGAAAGAGCTGTATCAAGAATGTCAACGCTGGTTGCTCCAAGGTGAACCAAAGGTCCGATTTCCGCCGAAACCTTTGTCTTCATAACGTTTACAAGCGCGCGGATATTGTGCTTTGTTTTTTCCTCTTCCGCATAAACTTCAGCAGGATCTATTTCCGAAGCGACTTTATCAAGATTCTGCGCAATTTCATCTGTGAGTTTTCCGCGCAATTTTAAATGGCTTTTTACAAGAGCTGCCTCGCATTTTGCGCATGAACGGATTGAAGCTTCTTCTGAAATATACTTAGAAAGACCGCTAAAAACTTCGGCCTCTGACAATGAATATCTGTGGTCGATACAAGAAATGTTTTCAAAAATGTTACGTGTTTCCATGAAAAAATATTGTAGTTTATCTTGCAATAATTTTCAATTGCGGATTCGGCGCGGAGATTTTTGCGAATTAATTTTCCGTGAATTTAAATAGTTTTCTTTTTTCTTCTCCAGCCAGATTTGAATACGCGCATCGGTTTTTAAAATCCACAAGAACAACCTGACTTTCCGCGTAACTCCAAAACTGGCTTTTTTTTGCCCTGCTGAAATTGAACGAACGTATTTTTTTTACAAGCTCAAATGAAACGTCCTGCATTACAAATACGCGCAAAACAACAGAACGCCTGTTTCTTGAAAAGCCATCCGCACCGGAAAGAGTTATTTCAGGCAATTTTTGAATCGCGGACAAAACAAAATTTTCATCATTGCAAAAGGAAACCAAGCACGCTTCTTTTTGCTCAAAGCCGTCGTCATTTTTAGAAAACGTTCCTGCAATATCGTATTCTTCGCCAAGGTAAAAAGAATCAATTTTGTAAGTCTGTGAAAGTGAAGAAATCAAAAGCTCTTTGTAATTCTGAAAATTCATTTTACACTGGCTGCAATTCTGAATCCAAAAAAATTGTAGGCTTCATTCGGATCGTAAGAATAGCGGTCTCCTGCCGAAACAAAAAGCGTGTATTCATTCCAGCTTCCGCCGCGCATAACACGTTCCGCGCCATACTTTGGTCCTGAATATCTTTTGGACAAATCACCGGCTTCATAAGGTGCTTCCCAGTCCCAGCAGAATTCAATCACGTTTCCACTCATGTCAAAAATTCCGGCTCCGTTTGGATTTCCGCTTGAAGGACTTGGAGGCGCACTGGTAGAAAATGGAGTTCCTGCTGTTCCAACTCTTTTTGTTCCGTTTGAATTTTCAAAGTACCAGGCAACTTCTTCAACTGGAACTGAAGAATCGTCTTTTCCATTTGAATCAACTTGACCGCTAGCCAAAGCTCCAGACTGAAGTCCGCCCGGAGTTTTTCTTGCCGCATATTCCCATTCAGTTTCGGTCGGAAGCCTGTAGCCGTTGTTTTTCCAGTTGCATTCCGCCAAGTCGCATGAAGCCGTGTCTGTTGCGTCTTTTAAAATCCGTCCATCGTAAAAATAGCATGGCACTTTTCCATACATTTCGCTGAACGCATTGCACCAGATAATGACATCATACCAGTTTATATTTGTAACAGGTTCATAGCAGTTCATTTGAGTCGGTACTTTGCCTCTTGCGCCAGAAGAGCCTTCCTGTCCGGGATTCGCAAAAACATATCCATTTTCTTCTGCCCACAATCGCACTTTATACCAAAGATTGTAAGTCGTTTCGTAGCGGTTAATCTTGAACGGAAAAATTCTTCTTTTTGCAGTTACCGACTGGGAATTTTCACCAATTACATATTCAGTTTTTTTTCTTGAAGAACCGAATTGAACAAAATCAATATCATTAAAAGAATCCTCAGAAGATTCCTGAGCAAAAATCTGTGCCGCCGCAAAAAAAATCAATACAAAAATTTTTGTGATTTTCATTTTCTTTTCTCCGCTATTTTTTCCTGTTTTTTTATGTAGCGTCTTTGTTTTCGTTCCGCGCGCCGAGCTTTAAATGAAACTCTTTTTCTTACTTCAACAGACGGAGTAAGACGGCGTTTCATAAACATAAAATATCCAAGCACAGAAGTAAAAACGCAAAGCCCCGCAATCGCAACAGCACCGACCCATTTTGAATCCGCCCAAGGAAGCGGAACATTTATTCCAAAATAGCTTGTTACCAAAGTAGGAAGCATAAGCACAAGATTCCAGGCGGTCATTGTTTTCATAACGATATTCAAGTTGTTGGACAAAACTGAAGCAAAGGCATCGTTCATTCCAGCCATAATATTTGTGTAAGTTCCTGCCATGTCCAAAGCCTGTTTATTATCAATTTCAACGTCGTCAATCCAATCCTGATCCTCTTCGTCCAGCTTGATAATTTTTGTCTTGCGGAGTTTTTCCAAAAGCATCTGGTTGCTTTTTAAAGATGTTGTAAAAAACACAAGCGATTTTTGAATGTTCAAAAGCTGAATCAATTCATGGTTCTGAACAGAGCGCAGCATTTCGTTTTGGATTGTTGTGGCACGTCGGTTAAGCTCCTTCAGGTAGCGCAAAAACGTAAGGTCGGCACGGGACATAAACCGAATTGTAAAAGCCGGAAAATCGTTAAGCGAAAGTTCTTTGATTCTGTTCGCGGCAAAATCTTTTAAAACCTCGCAGTCAGTCCAGCAGATTGTTATAAAAAATTTGTCGAATGTAATGATTCCCAATGGAGCCGTAAAATAGCTTACATCGTCTCCCGGAGAAAAAACAGGAAGCTTTATGATTGTAAAAGTATATCCAGTGTCGTCATTCCGCTCGATTCGGGAAAGCTCATCCGGGTCAAGAATATCAAGCATATTTTCAGAATCGATTCTGTAAGTTTCTTCAAGCTCGCGTATGTCGTCCCTTGTAACAGACCTTGCGTCAACCCAAGTGTTCATTTCCGGGACAAGCTCTTCTTTTTCCTTGCTTACAAGTTTTCCGTTTTCTTGCTGCCAATATGTAATCATAGCAAATCCCCGCTAAAAGGCAGCTTCCAAAATTCTATGCAAGCAAAATTGAAACTGCCGTAATTTTTTCTAATCTACGTTGATAACAACTGCCACTATCCATAACCGACTCTATTTTAGTTTGAAGGCAAATTTTTTACAATCTTTATGATGTAAAGCTCAACGTATCTTTTTAAAGCCGGATGATTTTTTATTTTCATCATGCTTGGAGTGTCAACCAAAGATTCTGCAAGACGCCGGATTCGCTCCGCATTGAAAGTGTCTGCCTTTAAAGTACGCAGAACTTTTCTAAAATAATCGCGGATTAAAGAATTGACATCCTCGCCAAGATTTTCGTAATTCTGTTTTCCGATTCTGTCGTTCCATTCGTGCATATAGCCTTTCAACTCGCGGTCCAAAGTACTGGTTTCAGGAACAAATTCCTTTTCGATTTCAATGGCAAGTTTTCTTAATTCCCTGCGCCTTGTGTTTTTTGGATCTATGCTGTCATCTTCGTCCCGGCGTTTTAATATTTCACTTTCTTTATCTTTAAGTTCATTTTGAATTTTTAAAGCTGCGGAAGCGTCTTTTCTTGTCTTTGGCTTCGGCTTTTTAAACAAAAGCTTCATTATAAAAGAAACAATCGGCATTGCGTACCAAAAAGGCAGTCTCAGCTTTGCATCCGCAAGAAGTTCCTGCCTACTAAGCATAAGAAGCTCGCTGTAAGAAATAAGGGAATCGTTTCTAAACAAAGTTATATGCCCCGGAGTCTGGTCTTCAAAAGCGACAACCGGCAAAAATGAAGCGTTCAAAAGAGCGGAAAGCACAGGCTCAATGGAAGAGACTTCGCGCTCAAGACACCTTTCAAAAGCCGCATTTTCTTTCATTTCCGGCAGAAGCTCGTATTCCCTAAGATTGTTGTACCAGCTTTTTATAAGAGCCTCACGCACTAAAATGCGCACGTCATTTGCGAGCCTGATTATAAGAGGAATAACACGTTCCTTGAAAATATAATATCCGTTTCCATCATTAACTTTAAAAATCAAAAGCTCCGGCATCTGGTTTCCAATCGATTCCTGAGTTTTCGCTTTTAAATGATTCATCAGCTGATCTTCTTTGTACTGGCCCAAAAGCGGAATTCCAGTTTTATCCTTCATTTTTCTGATGTCATTAAGATTGTAATAATACGGAGGATTTTTCATAAGAATATCCAACTGTTCAAATGCCGCCTGCGTCTGCAGTTTTTCCGCCGCCTTGGATTTGTAATAAGAAGTCGCAATTTCAATTACGGCAACAGACTGCAAAATCGTAATGTCTTCCGGTGCAAAATCCTTGAGCTTTGTATAATCCTGCTTTATAAAATAGCAGAGCTGGCTCCAGTAATAAAAGTTGTCGCCTGTGTTTTTTAAAATATCAAGAACAGTTGACGGATTTGCGCAAAACTTATTGAAAAAAGTTTTTATAGAAAGTTCTTTTCCGGGATTTGAAATTGAGAGTTTTTTCAGAAAATAATCATGCGACTCTTCCTTGTGCATAAGCTCCTGAATCTTTTTCAGCGCAAGATTTATAAGATTTTCAATAGGAAAAGAAGACGGATAAATCAGCGAAGGAACTGTCTTTGAAAAAACAATACAGTAAAGAATTCTGTCATTAAGTTCTTCCTTGTCCAAGCGTGCATAAATAATTTCGTCAGCCTGCTTTTTTGTAACAACATCAAGCGGAACAATTTTCGGCATATCATTTATGCTTGGAAACGGAATCGAAATATTCGCTTCAATCTGATTAAACAAGTCGTTGTATTTTTCAATAAAATATGGAACAACAAAAATATAATCTTTGTTTCTTATAGAACTGATTACAACCTGACGGTCAGCCACAAGACCATTTATTTCAGCCTCAAGCACAGCTTTATAATCGCTGGTACAGTAGCTTTCAAGCGCTGAATTTTCTTCAATATGATGCTGGGCATATCTGTGAACGTAGTCTGCGAACTGTCCGTATTCAAGCATATCTGTTTTTTGCTTGGAACAATTGAATTTTAAAAGTGTCAAAATATTCGAGGTCGTAGCCATGCCACATATTATATATAGAAAAACAACAAGAGTAAACAAATAACACAAATGTATCAGGTGTTTTTATTCAAAGGAAATTTCTGAAATTCTGAATTTTATTTTTGCATACAAGCATTTTTTGTAAAAAATCGGAAATAAATTTAACTGAAATCACGAAAGCAAAAAGCTTCGGAAAAATTATTCTATTTTTATGGAGGATTTTATGAATGCCTTGAATCAAATTATTCTGGAAGGAAATGTTGTCCGTCAGCCAGAAAGAAAAAGCTGCAAAAACGGAGCTTCGTTCTGCCGGATTCCAATCGCCGTGAACAGAAAGTACAAAGCCAGTGACGGAAACTACGTTGATGAAGTTTCGTACTTTGACGTTGCAACATTCGGACAAACCGCTGAACTTTGCGAAAAATGGTGTCCAAAAGGAAGAGGAATCCGCGTAGTCGGAAGGCTCAAACAGACAACAATGCAAACTGAAGACGGCAAAAAGAGAAGCATCATAGAAATAATCGCCGAGCACGTTGACTTTAAGCCGATTCAAAAAAAAGCTGAAGAAGGAAAAGCCCTTCCCGCTCCAAAAAAATCATCTGGAAAAAAAGCAAAAGAAGAATCTCCTGAAGCCGCGCCTGATGAATTTTGTGAGCCTCCAGAAGAAGATTTGGAATTTTAGCATTTAAGCCGAATGCTGAGTTTTACACTTTGCTGTCATTATCGGGCTTGACCCGATAATCTGACAATTCGTGTGCAAATCATAGCAGATGGGCTGTCCTAGAAGTTATTAACAGACTTCAAAAAGGGCGGCCTGAACCACACCACAAGAAAATTCAAGGGAAGAACGCGGTTCCCAAACCTAATCCTTGAGAAGGGAATAACAGAGAACGAGTCGCTTTTCAGCTGGTTCAAGGAGACGTGCCTTGAGAACAAGAAGCTGGAAAGAACGGGTCGGTGGTGCTAAAAGACACAGAGGGGAACGAGGTGAAAAGATGGAATTTCTACCGTGCCTTTCCCTGCCGGTTGATAGGACCAAAGCTGGTGACAAATCTTGGAAGCGACTTTGCGGTTGAAAGAATAGAGATAGCGCACGAAGGAATTGAAGTCGATAATGATTTGGCAGAAGTTAGCTATGGTATAGCAACTCCAGTTGGCAAAACTTGGAATGATGCTCAGTATGTTACAAGTGTTTGGGGAAAACGAAATTCATTTATGGGAAATTTAGTAATAGTGAACAATCTCTTACATCCAGCTGTCCGCTTTCCTCGCTCTCAATGCCATCGCACTATGCAGTGAACGCGTGTTCGGGAAGCGTGTAGCCTTTCTCCTGTATCTCCTTCTGGCTGTCTGTGTCGTTCTGCGTTTCTGTCTGATTTCCGCTGCCTGATGAGGCTGCTCTTATCTCTGATTTTGCGTCCTGTCTGTCGGTGTTATCTCTGTCTTTACATGGACAATGTTTCCGTGGCAGTAGACTGTCTTTCCGTATTTGCCCGCCAGGTACATGATGTAGCCATAGTCCGTGAAATTTTTCTGCTCGATATAATTGTATTCAGGGCAAAACTCCTCCACATTGACTATCAACTTATTCTTTGATATGTCTTCTAAATTTTTGAACATTTTAATGAAATTTTTTTTAGAATAAAAATAATTGGATAGACAAGAAAACTCTGAATAAATAATATAGAATAAAACGATAGAATTTTAATAATCTAAAATTTGTATATAAACTTAGACCAATATAAAAACTTATTCCTAGAAGTAAGATTATAAAATCAAAAACAATACAACTCGTTTCAGTATATTTTATTTTGTTTTTAATTGGCAAAGATACGATAAAAATAATTAAAGCAAAAAAAAATAAATAAATTAAATCTTCTTTAAAAAAAGAATTTTTAAAAAATATACGTGATAAGTCCAGCTCCGGCTGTAAACAGTTTACGGCCGGGGGTTGGCGAACCATCCGAACAAATCCTTGCGCTGGAAAAGGCATACGGAAAGCTCGCAGACAAAATGCGTGAAATTCTTGGCGGCATTCCTGCTCATCTGGCGCAGTTTCAGATACAGAAGATAAATTATAAGTGCAATCCAGATCTGGGTCTTCACGGCGTTCTCTGTTTTTCCGTAGAACTTCTTGATCCTGAGATTCTGCTTGATGGTCTTGAAGAAGATTTCGATGTTCCATCTTGCCCTGTAAAGTCTCGCGATATGGTAGGCTGTGCGGTCGAAGATATTCGTGAGAATTGTGATTTCGTTCCCGGTGGCTTCGTCTTTTGATTTTATAATCCGCAGAGGAAACGGACATTTTATGGCTGTCTGCGCTCCGGTAAAACGGATTGTCTGGTCAAGGGTTATCAGCCTTGTCCGAGCAATGTGTTATACTTGTTCATGTCTGTAATTCCTTATGTGATAAATTTTTGTTTGGTGATAAAATCTTACCACGGATTACAGACTTTAAAAAGTACTTAATTTATTTTGGACAGTAGTGAAATTCCATCTAACAATATTTTATAATGATTTGCTCGGATATCACGATATGTCTTTGAGTGTCTATGAAATTCGAGATGGTTACTATGATAAGCAGATAGTACAGACATTCTACCGGTATGTTTTTTTTGAAGCTGTAATTTGAAAATTACATGTCTTCGTTCCCCTAATTGCAGTTTTGCCATTGTTGTAATATAATCTATGCACACTATTTAATAGAGGAAACCATGCCTAAGATTGAAGTCAACGAAAAACTTTTTTTTAATTTGCTTGGAACTAAATACGACTGGGATACTTTTGAAAAAAAGCTTACATTTGCAAAAGCCGAACTTGATGAAAAGCCTGATGAATCTGCTCCGGAAAATGAGCGTGTTATAAAAATTGAGCTGAACGACACAAATCGTCCTGACTTGTGGTCTGCCGGAGGAGTTGCAAGGTGTCTTCGCGAGCATGAAGGAAAAGGTCATTCAGACTACAGCAAATTCATGTCGGATGAAGGCAATCTAAAAGACACAGGAAGCCGTCTTGCTGTTGTTGATCCGGCTTTAAGGCATATCAGGCCGTTTATGGTTTCTTTTGTTATAAGCGGAAAACCTATAGACAACGCAATGCTTATTGACATTATGCAGACTCAGGAAAAACTTGCCTGGAACTTTGGACGCAAAAGAAAAACAATTTCAATGGGCGTTTACCGCGCCGAAAATTTAAAGTGGCCGGTTCATTTTATTGCGGCAGATCCAGACAAGGTGAGCTTTGTTCCGCTTCAGGGTGAAGAAAAACAGACTTGCCGTGAAATTCTTGAAAATCATCCAAAAGGAAAAGAATACGGTTGGATTTTAAAAGACTTTGAAAAATATCCGGTTTTGCAGGACGATTCCGGCGAAATTATGAGCATGAGCCCTATAATCAATAGTGCGACTTTGGGACAGATTGAAGTTGGCGACAAGGACTTGATGGTTGAGCTTACCGGCATTGACATGAAAGACTTGATGCTTGCAGCGAACATTGTTGCCTGTGATTTTGCAGATGCAGGCTATGAAATTCTTCCTGTAAAAGTTCACCACGAATATGACACTGGATTTGGAAACGATGTCGTCATTCCTTATTATTTCCAGCAGACAACAAAAGCCCGCCTTTCCGCAATAAACAAAAAGCTTGGCAGTTCTCTTTCCGAAGATGAAGTGAAAGATGCTCTTGTGCGCATGGGAAGCAAAGTTGATGTTTTAAATGAAAACGGCGAAACTGTTTTTGTTGTGCATCCAGCTCCTTACCGCAACGACTTTTTGCACGAAGTTGATGTTATTGAAGATGTTATGATTGGAAAAGGACTTGATTTCTTTAAGCCTGAAAAGCCGAACGACTTTACAATCGGACGTCTTTTGCCAATTACCGTTTATAGCCGCAAAGTAAAAAACATAATGGCTGGAATCGGCTATCAGGAAATGATTTTCAATTACCTTGGCTCAAAGAAAACTTATATCGACAATATGGGAATCGATGGAAAAAATGTAATTGAAATTGCAAATCCGATGAGTGAAAATTATCAGTTTATCCGTCCGTCGATTATCGCTTCTCTTTTTGAAGCCGAAGCCCAGAGCGGAAACGCAGTTTATCCTCACAAAATTTTTGAAGTCGGAAAAATCGCATTCATCGATGAAACTGAAAATACCGGCACAAAGACAATTCAGAGCCTTGGATTTCTTACTGCTTCCAACAATGCAAACTTCAACGAGGCTGCAAGCGAAGTAAGCACAATCCTTTATTACCTAGACCATAAATATGAAGTTCAGGAAACAAATGATCCGCGCTTTATTCCGGGGCGTCAGGCTGGAATTATGGTAAACGGAAAGCAGGCTGGAATTTTTGGAGAAATTCATCCGCAGATTCTTGAAAACTGGCAGGTTGGAGTTCCTTGTGTTGCCGGAGAAATTGACCTTGAATATCTTATGGCGACAGAACCTAAAGAGCACAGCCAGAACGTTCAGTCAAAAGAAGAGCCTAAGCCTGAATCTGCCGCACCGAAAATTGATCCGGTTGAATATTTTAACAAGCACATTGAGCTTAAAGTTGCAAAAATTTTGAGCGTGGAAACAAATCCGCAGGGCGACAAGCTTTACATTGAGCATCTTGACGACGGAAGCGGAACAGAGCGCATTATTCAGTCTGGATTGCGTCCTTATTTAAAGAAAGAGGAGCTTTTGGGAAAACACGTTATTATTGCTGCCAACCTTGCCCCAAGAAAAATGAAGGGCGTTGAAAGCCGCGGAATGCTGCTTGCCTCTGACTATGTGGAAGACGGCGTTGAAAAAGTTGAGCTTTTGACAGCTCCTTGGGCTGCTCCTGGAACTCAAGTTGTTCTTGAAGGTTTTGAGCCTTCAGAAAAGCCTGCAAAAATCGACATAGACAAGTTCTGCAAAGTTGAATACAAGATTGTAAACAAAATGGCACAAGCCGCCGGAAAAAATCTTGTTGCCGCCGGAAAACCGATTGTGATGGAAAAAACAGTCAACGCAGATATTGAATAGTTTAAAACAAGCTGGATTGTTGACTGAGTTTCTTCCAGAAACATCGCAGTATCAAGTGCGGCAATGAAAAAAATGAAGGGGCTGTCCTGGAAGTTATTAACAGACTTCAAAAAGGGCGGCCTTTTTTATGTTAAATGAATTTTG